>JAABUP010000550.1_pt1 | contig 82143 bp, 83 predicted proteins | sample 5559201 | NCBI WGS metagenome assembly JAABUP01 (sample SAMN10711887, study PRJNA513373) | rock metagenome | isolation source: Antarctica rocks | place: Antarctica
CACCACTGTTCGTCGGTCAGATCCGACGGGTAGCGGGCCGGGGAAGGAGACCGCATTCCCGCACGTTGACCACATCAGTCACACCAGTCACGGAGGCGCGCCGACGCTTTCCCAACACGTTCTAAGACCTGCTCGCTGAGCCACAACAGCTCAGGACGACAGGCCCAACGCCTCCATCCTGGCCCCGTGGGCGTCGGTGATGCGGGTCAACAACCGGACCACCTCACGCAGGTCGGTCCCGTCGGCAATCAAGTCAGCCAGCGCCTCCCGCTCCACCATGACCCGCTGGGCCTGGGTGAGCGCCTCGCCTACCAGGCGCCGCGCCCATAGCGCCAGCCGGCCTGCGACCGCCGGCTCGGCGAGGATCGCGGCGCGGACATGCTCGACGGCAAAGGCAGCATGCCCGGTGTCGGCCAGGACCTCCTGGACCAGGGCGCGAGTGTCGGCATCGACATAGGCGCTCACCTCACGATAGAAGTCGGCGGCAATGCCATCCCCGACGTACGCCTTCACCAGCCCCTCCAGCCAATCGGCCGGCGCGGTCTGCTCATGAAACCCATCCAGGGCCGCCACGAAGGGAGCCATCGCGCCGTCCGGTTCGGCCCCGCGTGCCGTGAGGAAATCGCGCAACCGCACGAAGTGGCCATATTCCGCGACCGCCATCGCGCCCAACGCCGCCTCGTCCGCGAGGGTAGGTGCCAACGTGGCGTCGACCGCCAGGCGCTCGAACGCGGTCAGCTCGCCGTAGGCCAGGGCGCCCAACAGGTCGGTGACGGCCTGCGGATCAATGTCGCGGTCCGCCATGGGGCGAAGGGTATCGACGGCCGTGTCGGGCGACGATGAGCACGGGCGGCGCGTACAGTAAATGTTGTTATCTCTGCGTCGCGCGGGACGAAGTCCCAGCTGCCGGCGCGCCCGCCAGTCCCATCCGTGGCCGGCGACACATGTGCGTGGCTTCCTCCGGTCGCCGCGCGACGGCGAAGAACCAGGAGCACGTCCATCTCTACCACTGACGAAACCCAACCGATTGCCACCCCAGACATCACCGAAGAGGACCTCCCCGACGAAGTCACATTCGCCAGCCTCGGGGTCCGCCCAGAAACCCTCGATGCCCTGCATGGGATGGGGATCTTCACCCCGTTCGCGATCCAGGCCCTGAGCCTGCCGATCGCGCTGACCGGCAGCGACATCATCGGCCAGGCCCGCACCGGCACCGGCAAGACCCTCGCCTTCGGCATCCCGCTACTCGAGCGCGTGGAGGTCGGTCAACGTCGCGGCGCACCGCCTGCGGCGCTGGTGGTGGTGCCGACCAGGGAGCTGTGCATCCAGGTCGCGAGCGACCTGACCCGGGCCGGATCGGTCCGCGGGGTTCGAGTCCTCGCCATCTACGGCGGACGCTCCTACGAGCCGCAGGTCGAGGCCCTCGTCGCTGGCGTGGAGGTCGTCGTCGGTACCCCAGGACGCCTGCTCGACCTCGCCCAGCAAGGCAAACTGCGGCTCGGCGAGATCCGCATGCTCGTACTCGACGAGGCAGACGAGATGCTGGACTTGGGATTCCTCCCCGACGTGGAGCGGATCATGGCCAAGATCCCGGCCACCGGCCGGCAGACGATGCTGTTCTCCGCGACAATGCCCGGCGCGGTCGTCACCCTCTCCCGCCGCTTCCTCACCCGCCCCACGCACGTACGCGCCGAGATGCCGGACGAGTCACGGACGGTCCCCACCACCAGCCAGCACGTGTTCCGGGCCCATGCCATGGACAAGCTGGAGATGCTCGCGCGCATCATGCAGGCCCAGGATCGGGGCCTGTCGATGGTGTTCTGCCGCACCAAGCGCACCTGCCAGAAGGTCGCCGACGACCTCGTCGACCGCGGCTTCGCCGCCGGAGCCGTGCACGGCGACCTCGGCCAGGGACAGCGTGAGCAGGCGTTGCGGGCGTTCCGTTCAGGCAAGGTCGACATCCTCGTTGCCACCGATGTCGCCGCGCGCGGCATCGACGTGGAGGCCGTCACACACGTCATCAACTACCAATGCCCCGACGAGGAAAAGACCTACCTGCACCGGATCGGTCGCACCGGTCGGGCCGGCGCCAGCGGGGTCGCGGTGACCTTTGTGGACTGGGACGAGCTGCACAAGTGGGCCCTGATCAACCGAGCCCTGGACCTTCCGTTCCCTGACCCGCCGGAGACGTACTCGACCTCGACGTTCCTGTTCGAGGCCCTCGACATCCCCGCCGGCACCAAGGGCACCCTCCCGAGGGCCGCCCGCACCCGCGCCGGGCTGGACGCCGAGGTGCTGGAGGACGTCGGTGAGACCGGAGGCAGGGGCCGCGGCGGTGCCCGCAGCGGCGGCGATCGGGTGCGCGGCGCCGGCGATCGGGCGGCCGGCGAACGCGCCGGGCGCGACCGGGGCCCCAAGGGCGCACACGCGCCGGGGCCGATCGCGGACAAACCGGCGGGGCGCCCGCGGGCGCGGACCCGTACGAGGGGGGCTGGTGCGGCGCTGTCCGCGGTAGGCACCCCTGCCGCGCAGCCTGATCCCAGGGACCCCGCCGCCGCGGGGAGTTCGCGCCGGCGCCGTCGGGGTGGCCGCGGCCGCGGTGGCTCCCCCGCCACGGCCGCGGGTGAGCGGCCCGCTGGGGGCACCGATGCTGGCGGTGCTGATGCTGGCAGTGCCGATGCTGGCAGTGCCGCCGCTACCGGCTGACGGCCACCGCGACCGGCGGCCAGCAGGTCAAGACCGGCGTCCCAGGCGCCGATTTCTTCGAGGTGACGCTCACCGCCAACCTGGATCGTGGCGTCCTCGGTGAGGACGCGATGGACTTGCGGGCCTACCTGCAGACGCTGACCGGGTGCCCCCCGATCACGGACACCTTCTCGTTGCGCTGCGAGGGCCACGGCGCAGAGGCGGGGAACTGGTTCTACGTAGAGGCAGACCCCGAGAAGGGGATCGCCCGCCGCCGCTGCATGGCCTGCGCCCAGGTGAACGCCTTGCTGGACAGCAACGAGCACTGGAGCTTCCCGGCGATGCACTCCTGCGCCGGGTGCGGGCAATCGCTGATGGAGTTGGCGGTGGGCGTGCATACCACCGCGGCGGTGGACCGAGCCGAGGTTCATTGGCTTGCCCTGGCAGGTCGCTGCGTGGCCTGTGGCCGGATCGATGGCCTGACCGACCTCTACGTGGACGGCGTTGCGCTCGACCTCGTCGCGGACCTGCTCTAGTTCGGGGTGCGGCCCTCGGGCCGGCTCAGAGTCGAACGCGTAGGCGTACCCATCGCCGCCGGGTACACGCCGGACACCGAAGCCACGACGAGTAGCGACCTCGCAGCAGCGGCAGGTGAACGCTGGGAACGAGCGCGCGGATCGCCTGCCGGGCCGACAGGACCGACGTGGCACCGCAGCCGGAGCATTCGACGGTGATCGACCCGGCCGCTGGGATCGGCGGGGCAGTGGAAAACAGGGCTCGCTTGCCCTCCGTATCGACCGTGACCGCCCCCGGCGGCACGGGCGGCGGACGCTCCGACCTGGGCCTGATCCGGTCGAAGGTGCCGCTCACCCGACGGCCTCCGCGAGGGCGTGTTGCTCGGTGCGGGTCAGCTCGACCGGGCGCGACGGCAGGCCGGCGAGCTGCCGGGCGTGCTCGCGATAGGCCTCCACCCCCCGGACCCGACCGGCGCTCGCCAGCGCCGAACGCCCTCTGGCCGGCGCCTCCGCGAAGCGCACCGACTTCGCGATCGGCGGCAGGAGAACCGGCAACTCGTAGCGCGCGGCCACATCCGCGAGCACCTCCCGGCTATGCGTGGTGCGGGCATCGAACAGGGTGGGGAGCACACCGAGCACCTGCAGGCCGCGGTTGGTCAATCGCTGCACATCGTGGACGGTGTCCAGCAGCGCGCCCACTCCCCGATGCGATAGCGATTCGCACTGCAAGGGGATGAGGACCTCGTGCGCGGCGGTCAGGGCATTGAGCGTCAGGACGCCCAACGACGGAGGTGAGTCGAGCAGGATGTGGTCATATGCCGCACCCGCCTCCAGCATGTCGTCCAACGCCGTACGCAGCACATACTCGCGACCGGTACGCGTCAGCAGGCTGGCTTCGGCCCCGGCCAGCTCGATGGTGGCCGGCAGCAGATCGGGCCCGTCCGCGACGGTCTGCACAGCCATCCCGGCCCCCACCCGGCCGAGCAGCACATCGTGGACGGAGATCTCCAGCGCCTCCGGGTCCAGGCCCAGCGAGAACGTCAGGCACGACTGCGGGTCGAGGTCGACAAGCAGGACGCGCCGGCCGAGCTCGTGCAGGGCAACGCCCAGGGACGCGACGGTGGTCGTCTTGGCCACCCCGCCCTTTTGGTTGGCGATGGCGAGCACGCGGGCCACATGACTCCCAAGGCGTAGCGGGCGGGCGGAGCCCCCAGTGTCGCCTTTCCGGCCCAGGATGCCAAGCCGAGTTCCGCTACCCGCAGCGCAGTGAGGGCGGTCCGGCGCTAGGCCGGACCGCCCTCACGAAGCGGTGAATCCGGCCGATCAGCCCTTGACGGTGATCGTCGCGGTGCCGACCAGGAGGTACGGGGTCACGGCGGTGGTCTTGAAGGTCTTGTCGAGCAGCGCAGCCGCATCGGGGCTGACCTTGACCTCGGTGCCGGCCAGCGTCGCGGTGCCGTCGCTGTTGCTCTTCAGCGGCTGCAGGGTGCGGCCGTCGAGGAAGAACAAGTCGGCGCCCTTCACGACGGACTTGCCGTTGGCCGACACGTCACCGGTCAGCATGCTCTTACCTGGGTCGACCACGAAGTTGGTCAGCTCCACCTTGGTGCCGCCGGCGGACAACGACAGCCCGCTCTTCTCGTGCATGATCATGCCTTGCACGTACGGCGTCACGCCGCTGTTCGGGCTGTAGTACGTGACGTTGCCGCCGGTGATCGGGAAGCTGACCGCCCCACCCGCGAGAGTAGCGGGGGCCACGACACCCGGGGTGAGCTTCAGGGTGGTCAACGCCTGGACGAAGCCAGGGTCAAGCTTCACCGAGGTGGAGACGCCCTTCAAGTTGGTCAACGCCGCGACCGGGCTCGGCGACGCAGACGCGCCGCTGGCGCTGGGGCTGGTGCTGGCGGTGCTGCTGCCAGAGCTGCTGCAGGCGGCGAGCGAGCCGGCCAGCACGCCGGCGGTGGCCAGCGACAGGACAGTCTTGCTGGTGGCCTTGGATGCGATACGCACTGTATTTCCTCTCGAAGGGGATCCTGGGCGGGTCTTGCACAGGGTTCGCCCGAAACCCGCCTCCCGGTTCGATCTCCGGATCGCATTGCCCCGTAAGGGCAACTAAATCCATCCACAAAGAGACTTGCATCTATCGGTGAGGTAAGTTCGACTTCCCCGGATACGGGGCCCCGCGGCTTGCCCCGACCGTTGCCTGGTTTCGGCCGCGCGCGGCGCCCACCGATGTCACACTGGACGGAGTTACCCACGACCGAAGGGATCGTCCCCATGCTCCTTTCCGCTGGTCGAGCCCTGGCGGGGGTTGCCCTGGCGGCGCTCACGTGCAGCGGCGCGGTTGCCTGCGGCTCGGTGACCAGCACCACCTCCTCGCTGCCGCCCCCCACCGAGCTGACCAAGGCCGTCGATGCGCTTTACGACAGCACCGGCCTCACCTTCACACTCCGGCTCGACACGACGGCCGCGCGCCTGCAACAGCTCCAGGGCGCGCAGGGCGGCAGCAAGGGCCACGCACTGAGCGACGCGCAGGCCCACACGCTGGCCCGAAGCGCAGTGGTGTTCGCCGTGACATCCGGCAAGGGCACCCTGCGCCAGGCCAGCAAGGATCCGGCGGCGCGCGGCACCGGAGCGTTCTCGCTGGCGGTCAACGTGGGGGGCGCCCCGGGGGTGTTCGAGTTCCGCTATGTGAATAAGACGCTGTACGCCCGCGCGGATGCGCAGGCGCTGAGTTCGTACTCCCCTGGCGCCCTCGGCAAGCTCGGACCGGCGGCCGGGCTGCTCGACGGCCGGTGGCTGAGCTTGCCCGCCCAGACGCTGTCCGGGCTGCTGGGCGCGGCGCCAGGCACCCCGGCCCCCGGGCCCGCACCGAGCGCCGCGCTGCCCAATGCGCTGGCGCAGGCCTTTGCCCATGACGTCCAGGTCACCCGGGTTGGCAACGGGGCCCGGGGTGATCATCTGGTGCTCACCGGGTCCACGCGGGCCATCGCGCGCGACCTGGCCGGCGCCCTCTCGGGCCGGCTCGGCGCGCTGCCCGGCGGGGTCGGCAAGATGTTCGACGCCGCCAAGGTTCCGGACAAGGTCGTGCACTTGGACGCCTACGTCCAAGACGGTGCGCTCCGCTCGGTCAGCCTGGACCTGGCCCAATTCGTCAACGGTCCGGATGCCGCGGCCCTGGGCAATCAGGCGCTTCGGGTGGAACTGGACATCGCGCGCAACGCGCACATCGTGGTGCCCCCCGGAGCTACCCCGCTTGACCTCACCAAGCTGCTGGGTTCCCTCGGGGGCCTGCGCCACTCGGCCGCCTAGCGGCGGCCCGCTCAGGTCGGCTGATCGGAACGCTGGTCCAGCAGCGGCACCCAGAAGGCCTCCGCATACCAGCCGCCGGGCACGTCGAGGCCGGCCAGCCGGCCGCCGCCGAAGTGGTGGACGGCGCCGGGCACATACGTCGGGTGCGCCTCCCGGGGGACGCCGGCCACCTGCACAGTGCTCGCGTGGCCCACCAGCGGCGCATCGGTGGGTGGTGGGGGCACCGGCCCCGGATCCAGGCCGGCCGAGCGGCGCGCCTCGTGGGCGGCGGCCAGCCCCTCCAGCAGCATGTGACGTAGGGCGCGCAGCACCGGAAGGCTTCGCGCCGGCGCCTCGGCGTGCAGCCCCCGCGCCGCCGCCAGCCGCTCCTGCGCGTCGTGCAGGGCCAGCTGCCCACCGGAGTCTGCGGCCGGCGCACGAACCTCCTCCAGCTGCGCGGCCAGCAGTGCCAGGCCGTGCTCCACGTCCGCCGCGAGCTCGGTGGTGAGCCGGCGGGTCCGACCACGCCCGACACCGAAGATCAGCAGCAGGGACAGCAACGTGGCGGCCGCCAGGCCGAGGACGACGACCACCCCGGTCACCCCGCCCACCGAGACGCCGCCCGGGTTTTGGTCGGCGAGCAGGCCCGGCAGCCCGCGCAGCACCATTAGCACGGCGTATGGCGAACGGGCCGGCAACCGGTGCCGGCCGCCAGGATTGCCTCATAGGCGGGTTCGGCGGTGAGTTCGGCGCCCAACCGAATCGGCTTGTTGTCGCCGTGGTAATCGCTGGACCCGGTCACCAGCAGCCCAAGGTCACCTGCCAAGGAGCGCAACCGGGCACGGGTGGGCGCATCGTGATCGGGATGGTCGACCTCGAGGCCGGCCAAGCCGGCTCCGCTCATCGCCGCGATCGTCTGATCGCTCACCGTCGCGCCCCGCCCGTGCGCGCCCGGATGGGCAAACACCGCCACCCCACCTGCGGCACGGATCAAGGCGATCGCCTGCAGCACAGGGACCTTTCGCTCCGAGAGGTAGTAGCGGCCGCCGGCACCGATCCACTCCGGGGTAAAGGCCGCCGACACGCTATCCACCAGGCCGGCTGCGACTAGCTCCTGCGCGATGTGCGGGCGACCGACGCTCCCGTGTACCCGCGCGCGGATCCGCTCCCAATCCACCAGATGCCCGTCGTCGGTCAGTGCTTGCACGATGCGGCGAGCTCGACGAACCCGGCTTTCCCTGATGGCGGCGCACTCGGCGGCCAGCGGCGGGTAGCTGGCGTCGACCAGGTAACCCAGCAGATGCAGATTGATCTTCCGCTCGCCGGCCGGGCCCGGCTCGGCCGCCGCGGCGGAAAGCTCCACGCCCGGGATGAGCGTCAACCCGGGCGGGACCGCCGCCGCGGCGGCCTCCCAACCGCTGAAGCCGTCGTGGTCGGTGAGGGCCACCACATCCAGGCCGGCCGCCCGCGCCCGCCTCATCAGCCGCGCTGGCGTGTCGGTTCCGTCGCTCGCGCGCGAATGGGTGTGCAGATCTATCCGGCGGCGCTCCATGAATGGGTGCAGTCTAGGCGGGGACACCAAACACGGCCGATCCGGAGGATAGTAACCGCATGCATACGCGGCGAGCGCTACGGAACGCGGCGCCTGGCTCGGCTGCGGGTATGGCGCTAGCCACCCTGCTCGCCGGCTGCGCACCGCTGCACAGCGCCGCCGAGTCGGCCCCGGCGCCCACCACCCCGCACACATCCCCGCGGCCCACGTCACCCGGGATCGGGCGGGCCCCCACCACGGCGCCTTCGCCGCCGGCTGGGCCGCTCGCCGCAGCGCATCGGCTCACCGTCCCCGCCGGGAAGGTCCAGGCGGGCGACGGTAGGTTGCAGCCGGGGGCTGCCGGGCCGCGGGTGCTGGCCCTGCAAGAGCGGCTGGTGAGCCTCGGCTACTGGCTCGGCATCCCGGACGGCGCCTACGGTTCGTTGACGGTGCAGGCGGTGTATGCGCTGCAGAAGGCCGCCGGGCTGTCGCGTGACGGGCTGATGGGGGCGCCGACCCAGCAGGCGCTACGCGCCGGGATCCGGCCACGCGCCCGGTTCCAGGCGGGGCACCATCTGGAGGTCGACGTGGGCCGCCAGCTGCTGCTCATCGTCGACGGCGGCCAGGTGAGCATGGTGCTGAACACCTCGACCGGCAGCAACGTGCCCTATCTGTTGTCCGGCCAGCGCTACGGCGCCCACACCCCGACCGGGACCTGGCAGGTGACCCGGCAGGTCGACGCATTGGACCCGGGGCCGCTCGGCGATCTGTGGCGACCCAAATACATCACCAACGACGGCATCGCCGTGCACGGGGCTCCCGAGGTGCCCGCTTATCCCGCCTCCCACGGTTGCATCCGGGTTTCCGACGCGGCGATGGACTGGATCTGGTCGACGGGGCTGGCACCGATCGGCACGACGGTGGTGGTGTTCTGAGCCGGCTTCCTGGCCTGCTCGCGGACGGCTCAGCCAGCTAGGTGCGGGCAGGCTGCGCCGGGCTGGGGAGTAAGCGCCTCGCTGCGCGCATCGCGCAGCACCAGGTCCTCAAGCAGCAGCACCTGCGCCCGCGCCGGCCAGAGCACCAACCAGAGCCAGCAGCCTTCGGCCTCCCCGACGAACGCCGCGCGATCCTTGCGCGTCGGCCGGCAGGACCACAACGCCACCGGGTGCCCAGCCACCTCGACCTTCGCGTGCGGCACCCCGTCAACGCAGCCGCCGGCGTCAAGCCCGGGGACCCCCGCGTATCTCGCCCCCAGGCCGATGCCGGGCTCCTCCGCAACCAGCACCAGATCCGCGGCGCCACCCACCGGCGACGGGCCGCACCAGGCGGTGACGCTCCCCCGCAGTGGCCGGCGCTGATCACCGACCGAGCCCAGGCCGCCCAGCGTCCAGCCGACCGGCGCCGGCCACGGCACCCACACCGGCACCCCCGAGGCCTCGCTAACCTGATCCAGCGCGCCCCCCGCGACGGGGGCCCGCAGCTGCATCGGCTCGGTGTCGCCATCGTGATCGCAGCGCCAGCGGCTCGACATCAACCCGGGGGGGTGCACCGGCCCGCCGCAACGCGCACAAACCGGCGGGGAAAGCACGCGGGCAGCGTGGCGACCGGTGCGGTCGGCGTCAAGCCTGCGCGGGCTCCGGGCGGCCGGGGAACTCCCCGCCGGTGTGCTCGGCATAGCTGCGCTTGGGGACCATGACCTTTCGCCGGAAGATGCAGACCAGGGTGCCGTCCTGGTTGTGTCCGCGGGTCTCGACGTGTACGACGCCGCGGTCGGTCTTGGAGCGCGACTCGGTCTTGGAGATCACCGTCGTCTCCCCGTAAATGGTGTCGCCGTGAAACGTGGGTGCCACGTGCTTGAGCGATTCCACTTCCAAGTTGGCAATGGCCCGGCCCGACACGTCGGGCACGCTCATCCCCAGCAGCAGGCTGTAGATGTAGTTGCCCACCACGACGTTGCGGCCCTGCTGGGTGGTCGCGGCGTAGGTGGCGTCCAGATGCAGCGGATGGTGGTTCATGGTGAGCAGGCAAAACAGGTGGTTGTCATATTCGGTGACGGTTTTGCCTGGCCAGTGCCGGTATACGGCGCCGACCTCAAATTCCTCGTAATAGCGACCGAACTGCACTCACGGCTCCTTTGTTCGGGGCGCTCAGGGCAGCAACCGTATCGGCGGACCGTGACCGTGCCCGTCACCGAGATGTTCACGCCGCTCACCGGGCCAGCTCGTGGCGCGCAACGCGAAGACCACGCCGTCACGGCCGCGAAGCTCCGGCTCGAAGCTGACATGGACCAGCGGCGTCCTCGCCGTCGCGCGCCGACCGGCTTCGTGGAGCAGCCCGTCGATCGCCGTCTGCTCGGCCCGGTCCAGGTACTGCCACACGACGCTGTGCCAGACCAGCGTCACCAGGCCCGGCGCCGGGCGGGCAAGCTGAGCCGCCAGCCACGCGGAGGCCGAATCGCGGGCGACCGGCTGTGGATGCGCGCCCGCGACGGCCAGCGCCGCGCGGAGCCGGGCGAAGCGCTCCACCTGGTCGGCCCAGACGCTGGCCGACAGAGCCAGCCGCCCCGCTCCGGACGCCGGATCGAGCGGAGCGCTGTCGCAGCCGGCCCGTTCGGCCAGGTAATAGGCAGCCGGCTGCGGCGCGGGCCCCTCCCACGGGTCGGCCAGCAGCACCGGGGCGTCCGCCGGCCCGAGATCGCCGATCCGGAAGCGGTCGACCTGCAGGTTCAGCCCAGCGCTCGCGCCCAGCTCCCACAGCCGCAGCGGGCGTCCGGGGTAGCTGTGGGCCACGTGTAGCAGGGCGACCAGCAGCCCGGCGCAGCGTCCCGGTTCGTTAGTCTGGCAGGGCAGGTTCAGGTCCCTGGCCAGCTGCTGCCGCCGTTCATGCAGGGTGCGGCGGGCCGCCGCCCAGGCCCCGGCCACCCCGGCGCTGCCGCCGACGCTGGGGTAGTGCAGCGCCAGCTCCGGCGCCTGACGGGTGAGCACCTGACGGTGCAGGGCCGCCATTAGGCGCAGCGGCAGTGCACTGCCCGGCGGGTCTTCCTCGTGCCCAGCGAGCAGCGCCGCGGTCGGGCCACCCGCGCTCACGTCGGCCGCGGCCCGGGAGAGCAGGTCGGCGTAGAGCGCGGATCCGAGCTGGGAGCACTGCTCGGCCTGGTCGTCGAGCCGGCGCTCCACCGGGTTGGACACCGACGGTCAGTCCAGGACCACTGCGCGCCGATGCGGATCGCGCAGATCGGTGCCTGCGCCCCGCCAACGCAAGGTGAGCGCGTCGCTGCCGTGCACCCGCGCCCAGGCCGACTCGTTGCCGGTCATCGGCAGCAGCGGCAGCACGTCAACGCCAGGTTCCTCGAGGCTTGGGACCGCACCGCCCGGCTCCCCGACGAGCACCGCGGTGAACGGCGCCCGGTCCCACAGCGGTTCGGCCAGGTCCAGGCGGGCGCCCGGCTGCACGACGACCCCCTCCACGGCGGGGCTGGCGGCAAGCACCGCAAGCCGGCGCAGGACGGTGTCATGGCACCCCCGGACGGTGAGCAGCAGCTCGGCGCGGGGCCCGTCGACGGCGACGATGCCGGAGTCGGCGCCCGTCATCGGTGCCCGGGACATCCCGAGGGTCACGTAACGCACCAGGCCGCGGGCATCCGGCCCGAACCGGAGCACCTCAATGGGGTCGGCGCCGACGAAGCTCACGCCAGCGCGGCCCGAGGGGGCGCCCAGCACGCCCAGCAGATGAGCCGAAAAGAGTGTCAGCACCCCCCCCTCCGCGTCCGGCACGGGTGGAGGCTAGCCGGGCAGCTTGTACTCCTTGAGCAGGCCACGGCTGATGATCGTCTTCTGGATCTCACTGGTGCCCTCCCCGATGAGCAGGAACGGGGCCTCCCGGAACAGCCGCTCGATCTCGTACTCCTTGGAGTAGCCGTAGCCGCCGTGGATCCGGAAGGACTCCTGGGTGACCTCGAAGCAATATTCGCTGGCCAGCAGCTTGGCCATCCCGGCCTCGATGTCGTTGCGCTTGCCGGTGTCCTTCTTGCGGGCCGCGGACACCATCATCAGGTGCGCGGCCTCCACCTTGGTGGCCATCTCGGCCAGCTTGAACGCGATCGCCTGATGCTCGGCGATCTGCTTGCCGAAGGTGTGCCGCTGCTGGGCGTAGCGGGCGCCGAGCTCGAAGGCGCGGATCGCGATCCCGCACGCCCGGGCGGCGACGTTCACCCGGCCCACCTCGATGCCGTCCATCATCTGGTAGAAGCCCGCACCGGCCTTCGTGGGGCCGCCAAGCACGTTGTCGACCGGCACCCTGGCCCCTTCCAGGATCATCTCGGTGGTCTCGACGCCCTTGTAGCCAAGCTTGTCGATCTTCCCGGGGATGTTGATGCCGTGCTGGGCGCCGAAGCCCGGCTCCTTTTCGATCAGCAGTGTCGTCATGTTCTTGTAGACGCTGTCACTGCCCTGATCGGTCTTGACCAGGGTCGCCACCACGCCGGCCCTCGCGCCGTTGGTGAGCCACATCTTCTGGCCGTCCACCACGTAGTGGTCCCCGTCAAGGACAGCCTTGGTCTTGATCGCCGAGACATCCGAGCCGCAACCGGGCTCGCTCATCGAAAACGCCCCACGCACCTCCCCGGTCGCCATCTTCGGCAGCAGCCGCTGCTTCTGCTCGTCCGTACCATGCTGGATGAGCATGTAGGCCACGATGAAATGTGTGTTGATGACCCCGCTGATGCTCATCCAGCCGCGGGCGATCTCCTCAACGGTCAGCGCGTAGGTCAGCAGCGACTCGCCGAGGCCGCCGTACTGCTCCGGGATCATCAGTCCGAACAGGCCCATCTGCTTCATCCCCTCGACGATCGCCTCGGGGAACTCGTCCTTGTGCTCCAGCTCGGTGGCGTAGGGGAGGATCTCCTTGTCCACGAAGTCGCGGACGGTCCGCAGGATCTCCTGCTGCACATCGCTGAGTCCGTCGGTCTGCGCGAGGCGGCCCATGCGGTTCCTTTCCGTAGCCGGCGATTGGGTTTCAGCGAGCTGGTGGCGTGAACGCGGAGCCGCGGCTCATCCCCGCGGCGCGTCCCTTGCCGGCGATGACCACCGCCATCTTCCGGCTGGCCTCGTCGATCATCTCCTCGTCCAGCATGACGGCGCCGCGCTTGCCGCCGAGCTCGGAGGTGTAATGCGCGTAGGCATCGAGAATGAGCTCGGCGTGGTCGTAGTCGCCTTGGGTCGGTGAGTAGACCTCGTTGCATGCCTCGAGCTGGCCGGGGTGCAGCACCCACTTCCCGTCGAAGCCCAATGCGGCCGACCGGCCGGCGACGCGCCGAAAGCCCTCCACGTCCTTGATCTGCAGGTATGGCCCGTCGATCGCCTGCAGGTCGTAGGTGCGGGCCGCCATCAAGATCCGCATCAGGATGTAGTGGTAGGCATCACCCACGTCGTAACCGGGGGGCTGCTCCCCCACCACCAGCGACTTCATGTTGAGCGAGGCCATGAAGTCGGCCGGCCCGAAGATGATGGTCTCTACCCGCGGGGATGCGGCGGCGATCGCGTCGATGTTGACCAAGCCCTTCGCGTTCTCGATCTGGGCCTCGATCCCGATCCGGCCGATTTCCAGTCCCCTCCCGGTCTCGATCTGGGTTAGCAGCAGGTCCAGCGCCACGATGTGATCGGCGGTCTGCACCTTGGGCAGCATGATGCAGTCCAGGTTCGCACCGGCGCCTTCGACCACCTCGATGACATCGGCGTAGGTCCACTCGGTGGTCCAGTCGTTGACCCGGACCGTACGGGTCTTACCCTCCCAACCACCCTCGTTGAGCGCGGCAACGATGTGCTTCCTGGCTTCCGGCTTGGCCAGCGGGGCGACGGCGTCCTCGAGGTCGAGGAACACCTGGTCCGCGCCGAGGCCCCTGGCCTTATCGATCATCTTGGTGCTGCTGCCGGGGACGGCGAGGCAGGATCGGCGCGGGCGCAGGGTAGTCGTGGCAGCCATGCTGGCGGATGCTACCGGCGCCGGGACGGCACCCGCCCGCTCACTCGGTCGGGATGGCCCTGGCCCCGGCGGCGATCACCGAGACGATGCCGGCGAGCAGCAACACGGCACCCGGGAGCTGGGCGAGTCGAACCGGCTGGTGCAACAGCAACGCCGCGATCAGCGTGGCGCCGGGAACCTCGACCAGGATCGTCAGGCTCACCACCGTCGGGCTGGTGGTGCGCAGCACCCGGTTGAACACGCTGTGTCCGAGCAGCTGTGCGCCGACGGTAAGGGCCACCAGCCGGAGCCAGGTGCTGCGGTCATAGCCCAGCAGCTGCTGACGTCCCACCACGCACACGGCGAGCAGCAGCAACGCGGTCAGTCCGTAGCAGATGGTCGTGTACGCGGTGGTGCTGACGCTGCGCCGGACCGCCCCGCCCGCGGTCACGTAGGCGGCGGCGAAGGCCCCGCCCACCAAGGCGAGCAGGTCACCTGCCACGGCCCGGCCGGACAGGGACAGATCCGCGCCGGTCAGCACGGCCGCGCCGGCCACCGCCAGCCAGATCCCGGCCCAGGCGCGGCCGCTGATCCGGGCGCCAGCGCGGCGGGCCAGGAGCGCGGCCCAGACCGGCTGGGTCGCTACCAGCGCCGTGGAGGACCCGACGCTGGTCAGCGTCACGCTCGGCACCCAGGTCGCGAAATGCGCCGCAAGCAGCCCGCCGGCCAGCAAAGCGAGCCGGCGTTCGCGCCCGCTCATGGCGCGCAGCTCGGCGCGGTGACGCCACGCGGCGAACGGGACCAGGACGCCGGTGGCCATCATGTTGCGCCAGAAGGCGATGGCCAGCGCTGGGGCCGCCGTCGCGGCGATCAGCGGGCCCGAGGTGGACACGGCGCTCACCCCGACCAGCAACAGCAACACGTCCTGCCGGGGCGGGGCCGCGAGGACTCCGGGGCCGAGGGGGGCGCCCGGGCCGGTGGGGCTCACCGGGCCATCATTGCGTCATGAAGGCGCCGGCTCTGGTGGAGGCCGCCTGCCGAAAGGGCGGCCTGCTCTGGGTTGCGGCCGGCGAGCGCCCACCGCTGGCGGTCTGGTACCTGTGGGACGAGGGATGCGCCTATGTCCTTTCCGGCGGCGGCGAGCAGCAGGTCCCCGGGCTGGCCGAGGCACCCACGGTGCTGGCGACAGCACGCTCGTCGGACAAGGGCGGCCGGCTGGTGACCTGGCCGGCGCGCTGCGCACGGATCGCCCCCTTCTCGGCCCGCTGGGATCAGCTGCTGCCGATGCTGGTCAAGGCGCGGCTCAACTCCCCGGATGGGCCGGACGCGCCGGCCCGTTGGGCGGCCAGCAGCGTGCTCACCGAGCTGCGCCCCGCCGGGGAGCCGGTCGAGCGGCCCGGCGCGATGCCGGCCGACGGCGGGTTCGCGCGCCCTCGTCCGACCCCGGCCACCACCCCGGTGCCGCTGCCGTGGGTCCTCGGTCGGCGCCGTACCCGCTGACCTGCGCTCACGGCGCTGCCCATCCGCCGTCGACCGGGAGCGTCACGCCGGTGACGTAGGAGGCCGCCTCGCCGGCCAGGAACACCACCACCGCAGCGAGTTCCTCGGGCAGCCCGACCCGCGGCATCGGTGACTGCGCAAGGACCCCCTGCACGATCTCACCGGGTATTTCATCGCTCATGTCGGAGGGGAAGATGCCCGGCGCGATCGCATTGACCCTGATGCCCTTTCGGCCCGCCCACTGCATCGACAGGTCGCGGGTCAGGCCGATGATCGCGGCCTTGCTGGTGACGTAGGCCGCCTGCGGCATGCCCATCGACCGCAGTCCCAGCGCGCTGGATACGTTGATGATCGACGAGCCGGGCTGCATCACCCGACCGCAGGCCTGCGCCATCCAGTAGGCGCCGTGCACGTTGACGTCCAGCACCGCCCGAAACTGCTGCGGGGTCTCCCGGGTGGCCGGGACCGCGCTGCCGATGCCCGCGTTGTTGACCAGCACATCGACCCTCCCGAACGCGTCCATCGTTGCCTCGACCAGGGCGGTGCAGTCCGCAGGGTCGGTGACGTCGGTGCCTACCTGCAGCGCGCGTCGGCCGGTCGCCTCGATCAAGGCGGCCGTCGCCGACAGGCCTTGCATGCGGCGGGCCCCGACGGCGACGTCCGCGCCAGCCTCGGCGAGTGCTTGGGCGAAGCCGACGCCGAGGCCGGAGGAGGCGCCGGTCACGATCGCCACCTTGCCGGCGAGGGAAAAGCGATCCAGGACGGTCATGGTGGGCATCTTGGCGTATGCCATGCCGACGTGCGGCGTGGGCGCCGCTAACCTGACTTCCGTGAGCACGCCGACGAAGACCGGCACCCCGCGGGTATTCGCGGCGCGCCTTGCCGGGCTGCCGGTTTTCGACCCCAACGGCGACCTGGTCGGGCGCGCCCGCGACGTTGTCGTGCAGCTGAGGGCTGGCGGCCAGCCATCGCGCGTGCTGGGGATGATGCTCGAGGTGCAACGCCGACCGATCTTCGTCCCGATGGGGCGGGTCACCTCGCTCGACGCCGGTCAAATCATCCTGGCCAGCGGGACTGTGAGCCTGCGCCGTTACACCCGCCGCCCCGGGGAGACGCTGGTTCTGGGCGAGCTGCTGGACAAGCGCGTGACGATCCGCGCCACCAGCGCCGTAGCGACGGTTGTCGACGCTGCCATGGAGCAAAACCGGCAGAAGGACTGGCATCTGGTCAAGGTGGCGGTGCGGGAGGGCCGGCGTCGAGGGGGCGTTCAGACCTACGACGTGGATGAGGTCGAGGGCTTCGCCGTGCCCGAGGCGGGGCAGGGCGCCGCTAACCTGCTGGCCGCGTTCGAGCGGCTCCGGCCGGCCGACCTGGCAACGGTCATGCGCGACTTGTCCGACAAGCGCCGCGCCGAGGTGGCCGCCGCGCTAGACGACGAAACCCTCGCCGACGTGCTCGAGGAGCTCTCCGAAGACGACCAGGTGGAGATCCTCAGCGGCCTGGAAACTGAGCGCGCCGCCGATGTGCTGGAGGCGATGGACCCCGACGACGCGGCCGACCTGCTCGGCGAGTTGCCGAAGGCCGAGCAGGAACGCCTGTTGGAGCTGATGGAACCGCAGGACGCCGAGCCGGTCCGTCGACTGCTGAACTACGAGGAGGACACCGCTGGCGGCATCATGACCACCGAACCGCTCATCCTGCCCCCGAACGCCACCGTGGCCGAAGCGCTGGCGCACATGCGTAACCCCGACCTCACCCCCGCGCAGGCCGGTCAGGTCTATGTCGTCCGGCCGCCGTTCGAGACGCCGACCGGCCGGTTTCTTGGCACCGCGTTCTTCCAACGCCTGCTCCGCGAACCACCCGGGGCTCAGGTCGCCGGCATCGTCGACACGGACATCGACCCGTTGCCGCCGAGCGCCAGCCTTGGCCAACTCACGCGGCATCTGGCGCTCTACAACCTGGTTGCGGTTCCGGTAGTTGACGACGCCGGCCGAGTGCTGGGTGCGGTCACCGTCGACGACGTGCTCGATCACCTGCTCCCCGACGGTTGGCGGGAGCAGCCAGATGGCGAATGAGGAACGACGCCCGGCCCGGGCCCGGCTCGATCAGCCCGTCGAGCCGCGGCGCGTCGCGCTGCGCCCCAACTACGACCCGGAGGCCTTCGGCCGCTTCTCCGAACGGATCGCCCGCTTCCTGGGCACCGGGCGGTTCCTGGTCTACCAGAGCGCGTTCATCGTTTTGTGGGTCGTGATAAACACCCTGCCGGGCATCCACCACTTCGACCCGTACACATTTACGTTCCTGACCTTGATCCTCTCGCTGCAGGCTGCCTACGCGGCGCCGCTGATCCTGCTCGCCCAGAATCGGCAGGACGACCGGGACCGGGTCAATCTCGAACAGGACCGGCAGCAGACGGGGCAGCAAGTGGCGGACCTCGATTTCGTGGCGCGGGAGCTGGCGGCCGTGCGACTCGCGCTGCGAGAGGTGGCCACCCGCGACTTCCTGCGCTCTGAGCTGCGGGCGCTGCTGGAAGAAGAGCGGGGCGAACGGGAGAGTTCACGCAGGGACAGCAAGAAGCCCAAGAAGAAGCGGCCGCCTACGGAGGGCCCAGAGCAGGTTTCGGATGCCGCCGCGAGTCTTGGACCAGCGCAGGAAGTTTGACAAGCCGACGCAGGCAATTTTGCGCCCTATGCCCGCCGACCGAACTGAAGCGCACGACCGCCGACCAGGTATGATAAACGGTATGGAACAGCCAAAGGTCAAGATCGCCATCACACTGCGGCCCGAGGTCCTGGATCAGGTACGAGCACGAGTCAAGAGCGGGCATGCTCGAAGCGTGTCGGCGTTCATCCAGCATGCCCTGCTAGCTCAACTCGCAGCTGAGGCTGACTTCGACGATCTCGTCACCGGCATGCTCGCGGCAACGGGGGGACCGCCGTCCGAAGAGGAACGAGCCGCAGCGCGTCGCGTGCTCTCTGGGTCCGCCGTGTGAGCGGAGTCGTGTTCGATACCGGCGCGCTGATCGCGTTGGATCGGGGCCTGCGAGAGGTTGTGGTGCTCGTCGCTGAGGCTCGACAAGAGCACGACACGATCACAGTGCCTGCAAGCTGTGTCGCGCAGGCATGGCGCGCTCCCGCGCGTCAAGCGCGTCTGGCAGGATTCCTCCGCTTGCCGAACGTCGACATCGTGGCACTCGACGACACCGAAGCCCGCCGCGTCGGGTTACTGCTGGCCGGAACGCACACCGTGGACGTGGTCGATGCCCACGTCGCGATCTGCGGGCAGCGCCTCGGACAAGCTGTCCTCACCAGCGAGCCGGTGGACATCCTGCGGCTGGCCCCGTCCATTTTGGTCCATCGGGTGTGATCGCAGCTCGGAAGGTTGCGATCGGGCTGCCGGTACCATCAGGCTTCGCCCCCGGGACCTGCCCGGGCGCCCCGTTCGGCCTGGAGCCAGCTGACCTCATGCCACCCACCGTCCCGCCCGCCGTTTCCCCGGCCGTCCGCGAGGAGGCGATCCAGGCCGCCCTGGCCACCGTCGACGACCCGGAGATCGGCCGGCCGGTCACCGAGCTCGGGATGGTGGAAAGCGTCACCATCGACGGCGGCCGGGTCGCGGTGGGGGTGCTGCTCACCGTCACCGGCTGCCCGATGCGCGAGGAGATCGTGCGGCGGGTGCAAACGGCCGTCGGCGCAGTCCCCGGCGTGGTGCACGTCGCAGTCAGCCTGGGGGTGATGGACGATGCTCAGCGCAAGACGCTGCAACGCACCGTCCGCGGTGACCGGGCGGACAAGCAGATTCCCTTCGCGCAGCCCGGATCGCTCACGCGGGTATACGCGGTTGCCTCCGGCAAGGGCGGGGTCGGCAAGTCCACCGTCACCACCAACCTGGCGGCGGCGATGGCGGCCGACGGCCTGACGGTGGGGGTACTCGACGCCGACATCTACGGCTTTTCGGTGCCGCGAATGCTCGCGGTCACCGGCAAACCCACCCAGGTGGAGCAGATGATCCTTCCGCCGCAGTCCTACGGGATAAGGGTCATCTCGATCGGCATGTTCACCCGGGACAACGCTCCGGTGGTCTGGCGCGGTCCGATGCTCCACCGGGCCCTTGAACAGTTCCTCGCCGACGTGCACTGGGGCGACCTCGACATTTTGCTGCTGGACCTGCCGCCTGGTACCGGGGACATCGCGATCTCCGTGGCGCAGCTACTGCCCAGCGCGGAGATCGTGGTGGTGACCACGCCTCAGCTGGCTGCCCAGGAAGTCGCCGAGCGAGCCGGGGCGATCGCCACCCAGACCCACCAGCGGCTGGCCGGTGTGGTGGAGAACATGGCCGGAATGGTGCTGCCGGACGGCAGCGTTCTGGACGTTTTCGGCAGCGGTGGGGGCGCCGCGGTAGCGGCCGGACTATCTCGGACCATGGGCCACGACGTTCCACTGCTCGGGTCCATCCCGCTGGACCCGAGGCTGCGCGCCTCGGCGGACGCGGGGCATCCGCTGGTTCTCGCCGAACCTGAGGCTCCCGCGGCAGTGGCACTGCGATCGGTTGCTCGGGCGCTCGCCGGCCGGCCACGTGGGCTCGCCGGGATGAGCCTTGGCATCAGCCCGAACCGCTCCGGGGCCTGAGCGGCGCGCCGCCACATTATTTGGATTAGGTGGCGTCCACGTCATACGGCGGCACGCCGCCTGCGGCAAGCTCCACCGCTGCTTGCGGCGCACCGCTCATCGCCGGTTCCCCGCCCAGCGCGGCGGCCGGCTTAGCGATCTGCTCGTCGAACAAGGCGTGGTTCATGATCCGCCGCGGGTGAAACTCGCGCAGTTCCCGAAGGTCGGAGAGGCCTAGGTCCTCCCCCTCTGGCAGCTGCGCCTTGAGCTCGTCGGTGGCGTTCTGCGCCATGTCCCGAAGCTTGCGCAACATCATGGTTGCCTCCCGGACCTTGCCGGGCAGCCGCTCGGGGCCGAACACGAAGAACCCGACGAGGCCGATGACCAGCAGCTCCGGCCAGTTGAAACCCAGCACCGTCCCACCCCGTCTCGTTAGTCGTTCGGGTTCTTGCCCAGCATGACCTGAACGCTTCGCCGCGTCTCGGCCCGTACCAACAGCAGGGTGACGGTCTCCCCAATCTAATCTTGTGCTCCGTCGTCAACACGACCAGGTCGTCGGCACCGGTGACCGACTTGCCGTCGACGGCAACAATCACGTCACCGACACTCAGCCCCGCCTTCGCGGCCGGCGTCCCGGCGTCCACCCTGCGCAGAAAGGCCCCGGCGATGGGGGCCGCAGGGACTGCGTTCCCCGTGCCCGATTAAACCGGCGCCAGTGCTGGCCATCGCCGGGTTGATCCCCACCAGAATTCACCGGCGCCCAGCTGACCGTCCTCACTACCGACGCCGGGATCCAGTTCGTTCCGATCCCCGCACCAGGATGACATCGTGGCAAACCTGTCCCGTTCGAGACGGCGGCCGCCTGCGCTCGAGGATGGTGGTGCTCCCCGTCCCATCACACCGTCACCTTCGGCGGTAGCGGTCAGCCGGGAGCGGTGCCCAGCCGGGGAGGCGACCGACGGGCATCGACCGGGGCTGCGGAGGGGGCTCGCGCGGCCAGGGCGGCCCGCAATTGCGAGCGACCACGATGAATGCGGCTACGTACCGTCCCGAGCTTGAGCCCCAGCGTCGCCGCGATCTCGTCGTAGGGCAGCTGCTCGATATCGGCAAGCACCACGGCGGCACGAAAATCGGGGGGCAACGCGGCCAGTGCAGCCTCGACATCCGCCTCAAACCCGGCCTCGAGCACGGTGCGCTCCGGTCCCGGTGCGGTTCCGGCGAGGCGTTCGGTGTCGTTGGGCAGAGGATCGAACCTGATCCGCGCGCGACGCCGGGCGCCATCCAGAAACAGGTTCGTCGTGATCCGGTGCAGCCAGCCTTCGAAGGTGCCCGGCTCGTAGCTGGCCAAGGACCGAAAGACCCGTACGAACGTCTCCTGCGTCAGGTCCTCAGCGTCGGGCCGGTTGCCGGTCAGCCGGTAGGCGAGCCGGTAGATGCGCGCCCCATGATCGCGAACCACCTGGTCGAAGGAGGGTCGGACCCACTCCTCTGCCTCCCCCAGGGGGGTCGGCAGTGCGGTAACGGTGACATCCACGTCGCCAGCGTGCCCCGCGCACCCTGGGACGCACTGAACAGGGCCTGAACGGACACTGAGAACCCTGGTGGCCTACTCTCGCCGACGTGAATACCTCTGCCGCCGCGACGCACGAACGGGTAAACGACTGGGTCACCCAGTGGCTGGACGAGTCTGCCCCGATCGCCGGGGCCCGCCTGCGAGCGCAGGAAGTGGGCCTGAGCTGCGTGGCCCCCGCACTTGGTTCGCTGCTGAGCAATCTCGCCCGCCTGGTGTCGGCCCGTACGGTCGTGGAGACCGGCACGGGCGCTGGTGTTTCGGGGCTGTGGCTGCTGTCGGGCATGCGGCCTGACGGCGTCCTCACCAGCATCGATACCGAGCCCGAGCATCAGCGCCTGGCCCGCGTCGCCTTCACCGAGGCCGGCGTCCCCAGCAGCCGGGCCCGATTGATCTCCGGTCAGGCGCTGGAAGTGCTCCCTCGACTCGCCGACGCCGGCTACGACCTCGCCCACCTGGACGCGGACCCGACGTCCTACGCGGAACAGCTGATCGCCGCCCGCCGGCTGGTCCGCCCCGGCGGCGTGGTGGTCCTCTCAGGCATCCTGCGCGGCGGCCGGATCGCCGATCCGGTATCGAGGGATGCGGACAGCGTTGCGCTGCGCGCACTACTGGCCGGCCTACGAGCGGAGGAGAACACCACCCCTGCGCTGCTACCGATCGGGGACGGAGCTTTGGTAGCTCCCTGTTGAGCCCTCGCCACAACTAGTCACTTGTGGCTAGCTAGATGGTTACAAAGGGTGAAGTTGCCACGAATCAGTTGCGCCAAATGGCACTCCTGTCCCACCCTGCACATGCAGGAAGACCTGGCGGCGTTTGCGCGCATCCAGGTCTGGCTCCCACAGACAACTTCCTCAGGCAGAGTTGGCGCTCTTCCTAAGGTAACCAGTGACCCGAAGGGAGGGCCACTTCCATGACACTTCTCGGAGGCATGTGGGGCTAGTTCGACACACTTTCTATCGGCCGGGACTCGTGCAGACTTAAGTGATCGGCAGAAATTCTTTCGCAACGCAGGGACCCGCTTCCCCTGGGGGATGCGGGTTCCCTGCTTCTATATGGCAGTGAGTGGGCAAGGAACCGCCCACCAGCGGGCGCCCCATGAAGTATCCCTGCAAAACATCCACCCCTAGATCGCGCAGCTGCGCGTAGACGTCCGCGGTTTCCACCCCCTCAGCAACAATTTCCAGTTCGAGGGAGTGCCCTAACGCAACGATCGCCGTCAACAGGGCGATATCGACGCCGCGTGGGGCATCTGCGACTGCGACCTTATCCAAATCGATGAGGAACTGACGATCAAGCTTGACTTCCTGAACCGGAAATCGCTTGAGCGAGGCCAAGGTCGAGTAGCCGGTTCCGAAATCATCAATCGACAAGCGGACCCCGAGGCCACGGAGCCGAGCGAGAACGGCCTCGGCGCGACCGGGATCCTCCGCGACACTGCTCTCGGTGATTTCCAAGGTCAGCTTGCTCGGTTCAACCCTGTGACGTGCCAAAAGGTCAAGAACGAGTCCGGGCAGACCCAGATCCGTAAGACACCGTGGGGAAAGATTGACAGCGACGCGAAGATTGCGCCCCTCAAGGTGCCAAACTCGCGTTTGGGCGAGCGCCTTGTCCAGGACTAGCTCGGTGAGCGGCCCAATCAGGCCGCTTTGCTCCGCTACCACGATGAATTCATCTGGCGGCAACGGCCCGAACTCGGGGTGCTGCCAGCGAGCCAGGGCCTCGGCACCAATCACCTGACCGTCTCGAGGGGTGACCAGCGGTTGGAACGCAACATCTATTTCGCAGGCATCAATTGCTAAACGAAGATCATTAACGAGGCGCAGCCGCCGGAGGCCGTCGATTTCGAGTTCCAAGCCGTAGCGAGCGGACCGTTGCAGCTCGCGTTTGGCGGAGCCAAGGGCGAGGTCGGCGCGACGCAGCAAGTCTGCGGAATCCCTACCGTCATCTGGCGAAAGGGCCCAACCAAGTCGGGTGCGCAGATCGATTGTTACACCAAGGACCTGAACCAGGCCGCTGAGCCCAGTTGCGATTCGGCCAACCGCCGTCCCTGCGTCCGTGTCTGAGACGTCCATGAGGGCGATCGCGAACTCACCCCCGCCAGCCCGGGCGAGAACGGCATTGGGCGACGTGTAATCGCCTAGCCGTTCGGCAACGGTGCATAACAATGCATCGCCGGCGTCGTGTCCGAGCGAGTCGTTGACGTCCTTCAGTCGGGCAACGTCACAGAGAATCAGCGCACAGCTTTCACCCCTGATAACCCGCTCGTCCACTATCCTGGAAAGTTCATTCAGGTTGAGTAACCCAGTGAGCGAGTCGTGGGTAGCGGCTAACCTGAGGCGCTCAAGGAGCCGGCCTCGCTCCAGGGCATTGCTGACATGCGTGCCAATTGTCTCCAGCAAATGCAGGTCTCTGCGGTTATAGCCGCGAACGGTCCCCAATCGATCGCAAACACTCAAGGTACCCAGGCGGCGATCGCCGGCAGAAAGAACGACAGTGAGCCGCTGATCGTCCCTTGCATTGTCGTTGGCTAAACTGTTCCGCCAGGATTCGCGCAAGAGTCCACTGCTATCGAGCGTTATGGTGCGTCTACCCCCCGATACAAGCTGAGGATCTCCCACCTCGTCGATGACCAATTCGACCTGGTTAGCCGTGAGGATGTCGCGGGTGCGGATCAGGACCGGATGGAGCTCAGCCACGCTAGGCAACAGTGGACCAAGATGGCCCTGAAGCTCGTAAAGCTCGTTCAGCCCCTGATGACGTTCCTGCAAATCCGCGAACGCCCGGGAACCGCCTAACACCAAGGCTGCCACTAACACCAACAGCCAACCGTATGATGGTCGGGTCCAAATGGCCGCGACCGACAACAGCCCGAGTGAGCTGGCGGCCATGCCACTTATAAGGAGGAATGCTAGAGGCCGCAGCATGTCCCGCAGCAAATAGGTGGGGTCGAAGACCCTTCTCAGCAGATTGATGGAAAGTACGCTGCATAGATCTGCTGCCAAACACGCAATGAATGCGGCCGCAAGTGCCTGCCAACCATTTTCGTGATCTGGGCGCAGCAGCGCAAAAATGCCACAGGCGACGCCGACCTCAACGGCTCCGGCCGCGCGGTTGACAAAAAACTTTATCGGCACTAGTGGCTGGTGAATATGAACAGCGCATGCCCCGATCATGGCCGCAACAAACAACCCCTCCGGGGAGCCGAGGAGCAGACCTAGCACGATGGGGATTTGTTCCAAAATGATAAACAGGGCCTCCTTTCCGCGTTGGAAAGGAATGCCGAAAAAGTAAGCAACCGCGAAACCTGCAGTCAAGGCCCACCAGGGTAGCCGCAGTGCGTGTCGATCCGGAACGGGCGGCAGCCAACCACTAAAGACTTCGGTGGCGACAACGAGGACAACCGCAAGGGAGATCAAGATCACCACATGGCCACGCCACCAGGACGCCGTGGCCCGTTTGCGTAGCATTTGCAGCGGGGGAACGTGTGGCTGGCCAGAATGGGCGGGGCTAACCTCCTCCAGCGACGCCACGGCCATGCCGTTGTATCGGCGTCCTGAGCCGTGACTTAAGGCTGCGAGCTCCGTTTGATGCACTCGGTGGCGTCCCGGATTGCGCAAAAGGGCCACCAGCAGCGGGCAGATCAATGCTCCCGTCAGGCCGGCCACCGCGATGGCGGTGGCAGGACTCGTCCATTGGCCGACGAGGCCCGCGAGAAGCAACCCCACGCCCTGGATAGCGATGATGAGGGCCCTGGCGAAGGCAAACGCCCGGCCGCGCAGCGCGGGAGCCAGCGCCTGCGCGAAAAGCAGGTTCGCCAACAGGTGATAAGAGCCAAGCAGCCCGGTTAGCGACCACAGCGCGATGGCGATGGCGACGGGGGGGTGCAGCGCGGTCGCGATCAGCGGGAGCGGCCACAACACTGCGAGCGTGCGCACCGCGGCGAGTCGCTGGACGGGGGGGAACACCCGAGGAACGAGAAAGTAACCGATTGCCATCCCGCTCGGGACCGCCGCGGTCAGCAGGCCGGCCGCCACGTTGCCGCGACCCAACTGTGCGGCGTAGGACACCGCGAGCCCCTCAGTCGCGATCATGCAACCCAGGGAAACAACGGTGACCAGGATGAGGTTGCGCAGCAACGGCGACGACCAGACCACGCGGGCGCCTTCGAGCGCATCGATCCACACTGAGGCCTGGCTGCGGGTGGCGGGCGCGGGGCGGCTTCGAACGAGCACCCGCAGCAGGTAGGCACTCCCCAAGAAGGTGGCCGCATCGACGGCAAGCGCGCCCTGCGCCGACAGCAGGGCGACCACCGCTCCGCCGACGCCGAAGCCCAGGATCTGAGCGACCTGATCGGTCACCTGGGTCAGCGACTGACCGACGGGGTAGGCCTCCCCCTCCAGCAGGTCCGGCACAAGGGCAGCCCGAGCCGCTGCGAAAGGTGACTCGACGGCGCTGACGGCCAGGAGGATGGCGAGCAGTCCGAAGATCGGTATCCCGGGTAGGCACATCAGGGCGACAAGTACGGCTCGAACCAGGTCGCAGACGACCATTACCTCTCGGCGCGGCCTGATGTCGGCGAGGAGTCCGGACACCGGACCTGCGACCAATGCCGGCAGGTAGGTAACGGCGTAGGCCAACGAGGCAAGAAAGACCGAGTTGGTTCGGTGATACACCAGGATGGCGAGGGCGATCTTCGCCAGCTGATCGCCGATCGAACTGGTGATCTGCGCTAGCCACAAGCCGCGAAATTCGCGGTGCCGAAGCACGCCATGGAAGGTAGGTTGGAGCACGCCGGAATCGGCGACCTCGGCCTGCGTCATCCCACCCTCCCGTCCCCAGGCTGCCGCCGGCCCATCCGGCACCGTTCCCGACAGCGCCGGCTCATGAGGACAGGCCAGACGAACCCGCCGGGGACGGGCGCGCCAATTGTGCCCCATAAGGGACAGTTTTGGACAGGGCCCCACGTATTACACCGTGCGCGCCGTCCGCCCCAGAGCAGATCTTGGACGGGCGGCAACCAGCCGCTAGCCGGCAGCGGCCTTGAGCGCGTCACCGAGGTTGTTGGCCTCCTCGGCGTTCAACTCGACCACCAGCCGGCCGCCACCTTCCAACGGCACGCGCATGACGATGCCGCGGCCCTCCTTAGTGACTTCCAGCGGACCGTCTCCGGTCCGTGGCTTCATGGCGGCCATGGGTGTACTCCCTCCTCGCGCCCCGGGCAGCGGGCACCCTCGACAGGACGCCGCCAGGCCCGGGGGCCGGCGGCACATTGGCGACCATCATCCCAGATCAGCCCGGCCGCGCGGCACACCGCCCTCCGGGGCAGCCGCCTGCCCGCGCCGAAAGCAGCCAGCAAGGTGGTCATCGACCAACCCACAGGCCTGCATCAGCGCGTAAATCGTGGTGGGCCCCAAAAAAACGAAGCCGCTTGCCCGAAGAGCCTTGGTCAGCGCCACCGAGGCCGGCGTCGTCGCTGGCACCTGATCGATTCGCTCGGGGCCATCCTGCGCCTTCGGCGCGTGCTCCCACACCAGACGCGTCAGGCCACCCTCACCCAGGGCAATCGTCGCCCGGGCGTTGGCGATGGCCGCATCGATCTTGCGCCGGTTTCGCACGATACCGGCGTCCGCCATGAGGCGGGCTACGTCCGGCGCGGCGAACGCGGCGACGACGGCGGGGTTGAAGCCCCCGAACGCGCGCCGGAAAGCCTCCCGCTTGCGCAGGATGGTAAACCAGGACAAACCGGACTGAAAGGCCTCCAGCGACAGCCGTTCGTACAGGCCGACGTCATCGCGGACAGGCACCCCCCACTCGGCGTCGTGGTAATCCACGTACTCCACGCTGGCCAGCGCCCAGGGGCAACGCGGCCGGCCGTCCAGGCCCGGAACCGCCGCGCTCACGCGCGGCCGGCCCCCGCGTCGGAAGGCGGCCACCCGGGCGGAGCAGGCGCGGGGGGGACAGGCGCCGGCGCGGGGGGACCAGAGCCATCTCCGGTAGGGGCACCCAGCTGCTGCTCATAGCGGACCAGCTGGTCGCGCAGCCGGTCCAGGACAGCGTCCACCTCCGCCATCCGATAGCCACGAAAGGCCAGCCCGAACCTGGCCCCGTTCAGGTCCTCGCCACGCAGATCCCCGACCGGCAGACCGTCGTCGCCGCGCTCGGGCGGGACCTCCGTCATCCCTCCCACCCCGCCGACCGCGAACGCCGCGAGCGCGAACAGCACCACCGCGACCAGCACGATTTCCAGCAGGACCAGCACCCGGGCATCGTGCCACGGTGAGCACCGAGCAACCCATGCGAGGCTTGGACGCGTGCAGCCCTCTGCGCTGGTTCTCGGTGGTCGCGTCTTTGCCCCCAGCGACCGGATCGTGATGGGCGTGGTCAACCGCACCCCGGACTCCTTCTACGACCGGGGCGCCGCGTACGCCGCGGACGCGGCCATGGATCTCGCCGACCGGCACGTGGCCGAAGGGGCGGGGGTCCTCGACATCGGGGGGGTAAAGGCCGGGCCGGGGCCTACGGTCGATGCCACCGAGGAGCTGCGACGTACTGCCACGTTCATCGCCGCCATCCGCTCCCGGCACCCCGATGTCGTCATCAGCATCGACACGTGGCGGGCAGAGGTCGCCGCGGCCCTCACCGGGGAAGGCGTCGACCTGATCAACGACAGCTGGGCGGCGCATGACCCGGAGTTGGCGCTCGTTGCCGCCCGCACCGGAGTGGGATTGGTCTGCGCCCACACCGGGGGGGCCGCCCCGCGCACCCGACCGCACCGCGTGGCCTACACGGACGTGGTCGCCGAGGTCATCAGCGCGGTAGGGGCGCTGGCGGACATAGCCCTCGCGAGGGGGGTCAGGCCGGATGGCATCCTGGTGGACCCCACCCACGATTTCGGCAAGAACACCCGGCACTCGCTGCTGCTCACCCGGCGGCTACCCGAGCTGGTAGACACCGGCTGGCCGGTGCTGGTGGCGCTGTCCCGCAAGGACTTCATCGGCGAGACCCTCGACCTGCCGCCGGACGAGCGCCTGGAGGGCACGCTGGCGGCCACCGCAATCAGCGCCTGGCACGGGGCACGCATGTTCCGGGCGCATGACGTGGCGGCGACCCGGCGCGTCCTGGACATGGTCAGCGCCATCGCCGGGGAACGATCGCCGGCCGTCTCCCGCCGAGGATTAGCCTGAGCGGGCGCGCCCCTACCGGGCTTTACCCAACCCGTACCTGACGCGAGCACCCGCTTGGTGAACCGGGTGGAGTGTCAATGTCGTCGGATCGACGTCACCACCAAACAGTCCATCGAGGAGAAACACATGAAGCTGCATCCAGCAGGAAAGGTCGCTGCCTGGTCCGCCGTGGGGGTGCTCGCCCTCGCCGGCGGGGCCGGCGCAGCCGAAAGCCTTGGTGCCACGCAGGCCAGCGCCAGCGCCAGCGCGAGCGCGGCGCCCGCCGCGACGACCCCCACCCCAGGCGCCCCGACCCCAGGCACCCCGGGCGCCAAGGCCCACGCTCACCACCATCATGGCGAGCAGCTAGGCCGCCGCGCATTGCACGGCGAGTTCGTGGTCGCCGGCAAGGACGGAAAGCCGGTCACCCTCGACGTCCAGCGTGGCAAGTTCGCCGCGGGCGCAGCCAGCGGCAGCTTCACCGTGACCAGCTCGGACGCGTTCGGCGCCACCTACCAGACCGATGCCAAGACCAAGGTGCGAGTCGGGAAGGGCGTAACGGGCAAGCTCGCCGACCTGAAGCCGGGCACGGAGGTAAGGGTCGTTGCGGTGAACGTCAACGGCGTCAAGACCGCGCGGGTCATCAGCGTGACGACGGCGAAGGTTCACAAGCCACGCGGTACGTCCCGCCCCGCGGCTCCGGCCGCACCGAGCGGTGAGCGCAGCGGTGCGGCGGCGCCAGATCAGGGCAACAGTCTGCTTGGCGCCTGAGCGCAGGCGTCGAGGGCCTCTTCGACGCTGGTCGTCCAGGTCAGGGCGGCGAGGCCGGTGGCTCGCACGAACCCCTGCGCGGCCAGCCCCTCGACGAGGGTGCGCAGGGGTCTCAGCAGCCCAGTGGGATCAAGCACGACCACCGGCTTGTGGTGCAGGGCAAGGGACCGTGCGGTCCATACCTCCAGCAGCTCTTCGAGGGTCCCGATGCCGCCGGGCAGCGCCAAGAAGGAATCCGCGTTGGCGTCCATCAGCCCCTTGCGGGTTCGCATGTCCGCCACGACGACGAGTTCGTCCGCGTCGCTGTCGGCGTCCTCTCGGTGCACCAGCCCCTGCGGGATGACACCCAGCGTGTGCCGGCCCCCGGCCCGGACGGCGCGCGCGACGGCGCCCATCATCGACACCCGGCCGCCGCCGGTCACCAGGTCCCAGCCCCGCGCGGCGACCGCGCTGCCCACCTGCTCGGCCAAAGTCAGGTAGAGGGGGTCGATCGACTCCGATGAGGCGCAAAACACGCACAGCCTCACGGTCGCTCCTGGTCGGCGGCGGCAATGACATCGACGATGTGGGCCACCGAGTCGGTGACATGCAGCAGCGCCAGGTCTTGTTCGGCCACCTTCCCGCCGGTGAGCACGGTGCTGCGCAGCCACTGCACCAGCCCAGACCAGTAGGCCGTGCCCACCAGCACTACCGGGAACTGGTTGACCTTGCGGGTCTGGACCAGGGTGAGCGCCTCGAACAGCTCGTCCATCGTGCCGAACCCACCGGGCAGGATCACGAAGGCCTGCGCATATTTGACGAACATGGTCTTGCGGGCGAAAAAGTAGCGGAAGTTGATCCCCAGGTCGACCCACTCGTTCAGGTGCTGCTCGAAGGGCAACTCGATGCCGAGACCGATGGACAGTCCCCCGGCCTCCTGCGCTCCGCGGTTGACGGCCTCCATCGCTCCCGGCCCGCCGCCGGTGATCACCGCCCAGCCGGCCGCAGCCAGCGCCGCCCCGATCTCCCGGCCGAGCGCATAATCCGGCGAATCCGGGGTGGTCCTGGCCGAACCGAACACCGAGACTGCCCGCGGCACCTCGGCCAGCAGGCCAAAGCCCTCGACGAACTCGGACTGGATCCGTAGCACCCGCCAGGAGTCGGTGTGCACCCAGTCGCTGGGGCCGCGGCGGTCGAGCAGGCGCTGGTCGGTCGTGGACGGTTCGACCTGGCCACGGCGGAGCACGACCGGACCGCGGCTGCGCTCGGGGCGGCGCCGCTCCGGTTCGACCGGTGGCGGCGAGCTCGTCGGCGGGGCATTCACGCCAGTGACGGTAACTGCCCCCCTCGAGGCTGGCCTTGGGGTAACCTGCATCTGCCTGCGGGCCCGAGACGCCGCCCGGCCTGGTACCGCTGCAATCAGGCCGGGCGGCCCCGGTCGGCGCAGGCGGCTCGCGTACGGTCGCCCGGTGACTTCTGCGCCTTCCCGCTGGCTGGAGCTCGACGGCACCGCGAACACTCGGGACCTGGGGGGCCTACCGACCGTCGGCGGTCGGGTGCGAGCCGGGCTGGTGCTGCGCAGCGACAACCTGCAGGACCTCACCGAGCCGGACATGAGGCGCCTGGTCGATGAGCTGGGGCTGCGCACGGTGCTGGACCTGCGCACCGATAGCGAACGGCGGGGGACCGGCCCCGGTCCGCTGGCCGGTCGCTCGCTGGTCCGGCATGTCGACCTCTCCTTCATCCCGGAGGACGACGAGATCCGCGCCGATCCGGGCGCGGTCCTTCCCGACCGGTGGGCCGACGGCGCCATCGGCGCCTACTTGCACTACCTGCGGGACCGGCCCGACGCCTTCGCCGCCGCGGTCCGGGTGCTCGCCGCCGACGGCGGCGGTGCCGCGGTGCTGCACTGCGCGGCCGGCAAGGACCGCACCGGCGTGCTCAGCGCCGTGGTCCTGGATAGCGTCGGGGTACGCCGGGACGCGATCATCGACGATTTCGTCGCGAGCAACGAGCGGATCGAGCAGATCTACGACCGGCTGCTGGGGGCGCGCACCTACGCCGCGGATGTGCGGCGGATCGGCCTGGACGCCCACCGCGTCGATCCGGCGACCATGCACGGGGTCCTCGATGTGCTGGATGAGGAATACGGCGGCGCGGCCGGCTACCTGCGCAGCGCGGGAGTCGACGATGACGAGCTGGCCACGCTGACCCGCCGGTTGGTGGAAAACCGCTGAACCCGAACGCCCCCTACGACGAGAGATAGCGGCGCAGGACGTGTTCGCAGCCGGCGATCAGCGCCGGATCCACCGACTCCTCGCGGGTGTGCGCCAGGTTGGGGTCACCGGGGCCGTAGTTCACCGCCGGAATGCCGAGGGCGGCGAACCGGGCGACGTCAGTCCAGCCATATTTGGCGGTCGGGGGGGAGCCGACGGCAGCCACGAAGGCGGCGGCCGCCGGTTGACCCAGTCCCGGCAGGGCGCCGGGGCTGGAGTCGCGCAGGACCAGCGGGTAGCCGGCCAGCACCTGGCGGACGTGTTCAAGGGCCTGCTCCTCGGTGCGGTCGGGGGCGAACCGGAAGTTGACGGTCATCGCGGCCGAATCCGGGACGACGTTTCCCGCCACTCCTCCCTGGATGTGCACCGCCGACAGGCCCTCCCGGTAGGTGCAGCCGTCGATCGTCACGCTGCGGGGGCGATAGGCGGCAAGCGTGGTCAGAACCGGGGCCAGCCGGTGGATGGCATTGTCCCCCAGCCAGGACCGGGCGCTGTGCGCGCGGTGGCCGGTCACGTCGAGGGTGACCCGAAGGGTGCCCTGACACCCGCCCTCAACCTGCCCGTTGGTCGGTTCCAGGAGCACCGCCAGGTCGGCGGCGAGCCAATCACGATGCATACGGGCCAGCCGCCCCAGGCCGTTGCTTGCCGCGTCGACCTCCTCGTGGTCATAGCAGACGAACGTCACATCGCTGGTCGGTGCGCGCAGGGTCGCCGCGAGGTGCAGCAGCACCGCCACCCCGCTTTTCATATCGCTGGTCCCGCAACCGTGCAGTCGGCTGCCCGCGGCCCGCGACGGGACGTTGTCCGCGATCGGCACGGTGTCGAGGTGGCCGGCGAGCAGCACCCGGTGGGTGCGCCCGAGCCGGGTTCGGGCGACGACCGCGTCCCCGTCCCGGTCGACTTGAAGGTGCGGGCAGGTGAGCAACGCCGCGTGCACCAGGTCGGCGAGCGGTCCCTCCGCGCCGGACACGCTGGGGACATCAACCAGGTCGGCGGTCAACCGGACCGGGTCCCGAGCGAGGTCAAGAGCAGTCCCCATTACGGCGCCACCCCGTGCTCGCGCAGGACGTCGTTCAGCGCCAGCTTGTCGTGCACCTCGTTCTCGGCCAGCGTGCGCAGCACCAGCAGCACTGGCATCCCGAAATCGCCGCCCGGAAAGCTCCGCACCCGGGTCGAGCCGACGCAGACGCTGCGTGCCGGTGCCTCGCCGCGCGGGTACTCGACGCCGCTCACGGCATCCACGACGTGGGTGGAGGCGGTGAGGATGGCGCCGGCCCCCAGTTTCGCGCCGCGCCGCACCCGGGCCCCCTCGACCACCATGCACCGGCTGCCGATGAACGCGTCGTCCTCGATGACGACCGGCGCGGCCTGCGGTGGCTCGAGCACGCCCCCGATCCCGACGCCACCGGACAGGTGCACCCGCCGTCCGACCTGCGCGCAGGAACCCACCGTTGCCCACGTGTCAATAAGGGTTCCCTCATCGACGTAACCGCCCACGTTCACGAAGCTCGGCATGCACACGACGCCGGGGGCGAGGTAGGCGCCGAACCGGACGATGGCACCCGGCACGGTGCGGACCCCCGCCAGCCGGGTCTTGAGCGGTATCCGATCGCGGTAACGGAACTCCCCAGCGCTTGAGTCGGTCATCGGGAAGATCTTGAACGCCAGCAGGATCGCCCGCTTAGCGCGCTCGTCGACGATGACCTCATCGGTGCGCTCGTCACGCTTCGCGACCCGGGCAGTGCCGGCGTCGAGGGCGTCCAGGGCGGCGTAGACGACGGTGCGGGCCTCGACGTCAGCCGGGCTCAGGCCGTCGCGGCGCTGCCACAGCTCCTCGAGCACGGGATCGAGCGGGCTGTCGGTCACCTCGCGACCCTAACCGGCGACGGCTCGGCGAAAACCGGCGCTCAGCGCCTGCCCAACCTCCTCAGGCCAGCCGGGCGGCGGCCGCCGTTACCCGCTCGTCGGTGGCGGTGAGGGCGATGCGGATGTGGGCGGCGCCGGTTGCGCCGTAAAAATCTCCGGGGGCGACCAGGATCCCGCGCTGGGCGAGCCAGGCGACGCTGGTCAGGCAGGGTTCCCCGCGGGTGGCCCACAGGTACAGCCCGCCCGGGCACTGGGCAACGGTGAAGCCGGCCGCGTGCAGGGCCGTCCGAAGCTGGGCGCGCCGATGGGCGTAGCGCTCACGCTGCTGCGCCACGTGCACCTCGTCGCGGAGGGCCGCAGCGGCGGCGGCCTGGATCGGCGCGGGAACGAGGAAACCGGCGTGCCGGCGGATCTCCAGCAGCGCCGAAACGACCTGCGGGTCGCCGGCGGCGGACCCGAAGCGGTAGCCGGCCAGGTTGGAACGCTTGGACAGCGAGTGCAGCGCGAGCACCCCCTCGCTCGAGCCGCCCGACACCTGCGGGTCAAGCACGCTGACCGGCCGCACCCCGTCGTAGCCGAACTCCAGGTAGCACTCGTCGCTCACCACCAGAACCCCGGCCTCCCGGGCCCGGGCGACGGCGCTGGCGAGTTCGGCGGCTGGCATCACCTCCCCCGTCGGGTTGGCCGGGGAGTTCAACCAGACCAGCACGGCGTCATCCCGCCAGGTGGTGCTCACGGTGGCGCCTACCAGCGCGGCCCCGACCGCATAGGTCGGGTAGGCGAGCGGCGGGACGATCACCACATCGCCGGGGCCCAGCCCCAGCAGCCAGGGCAGCAGGCCGACCAGCTCCTTGGAGCCGATGGTGGGCGCCACCGCGACGTCCTCGGGTGTGCCGCACGTTCGCCCCAGCCAGCCCCGCAGGGCGGCCAGCAGATCGGCGCCTCCCGCCGCGGGCGGGTAGCCGGGCGCGTCGGCGGCCGCCCGGAGGGCATCTTGCACGACCGACGGCGTCGGATCGACCGGCGTCCCCACCGACAGATCCACGATCCCGCCGGGATGGGCCCTAGCAGTGGCCGCGAACGCCGCGATGCGGTCCCACGGGAACTCGGGTAGCACGCGCTGGCCGGCCGCCCACCGGGGGCGGACGACCTCGCCGGTCATCGCGTTCAGTGCTTTTCCGCGTTGACGTCCAAGGGAAGAGCGGCAATCAGCGGATGGTCCATGGACAGGGCGCCGGTCTTGGCCGCCCCGCCGGGCGAGCCGAGGTCGTCGAAGAAGTGCACGTTCGCGTCGTAGTAGGCCTTCCACTTCTCCGGCGTGTCATCCTCATAGAAAATCGCCTCGACCGGGCACACCGGCTCACACGCGCCGCAGTCGACGCACTCGTCCGGGTGGATGTACAGACTTCGCGCACCCTCGTAGATGCAGTCGACCGGACACTCCTCGATGCAGGCCTTGTCCTTGAGGTCGACGCACGGCTCGGCAATGACGTAGGTCACGGTGGGGCTTCCTCTCCCGGGTGGCGCAGATAGGGCGCACGGCGGCTTCGGCGCACGGTGTGGCCCCTAGTATCGCAACCGTGCCGGGTGCGCGTCACTTCCTGGTCCCGCTTACCGTCGGGACGCGCGTCGTCGTGCGCCACTCCCTGGCCGGGGACCAGAGCCCACCCTGGTCGGATCTGCTCGGCGAGCTGCTGGCCCAGGATTCAGCGAGCCTGACCGTTTCGACCGCCCGCGGTCCGGTGACGGTGGCCCGCGCGGCCGTCGTCGGGGCCAAGCCGGTGCCCCCCGCCCCGGTGCGCCGGGCCCGGTCAGCCCGCCCCGGTGCGCGCGGATGACCCCCGATGTTGATGCGGCGTCGCTGTTCGCGGCGGCAGTACGTGAGGAGCCCATCGACCTCGCGCTGGCCTGTGGCCTGATCTCCCTGGCCGCCGATCCGCATACCGAGGTCACCGATGAACTCGCCGCCCTTGACGCGTTCGCCGCACTCGCCCGGCCGCTGGTGCGATCCGGCCGGTCCCCGAGCGCGCACGCGGAGGCCCTGCGTCGGGCGCTGGGCGAACAGGCGGGGTTCGCGGGGTTCGCCGAGGACTACTCCGACCTGCGGGCCAGCCTGCTGCCGGCGGTTCTTCGCCGCCGCCGGGGCCTACCCATCCTCCTGTCGGTGGTGTGGGTGGAGGTCGCGCGGCGGCTCGGGGTGAACGCCTACCCCGTCGCGCTGCCCGGTCACGTCGTCGTCGGCATCGGGGATCCCGCCGGCGAATGGGTGCTGGTGGACCCGTTCCACGGCGGGCGGCACCTTTCCGTGCACGACGCGGCCGAACTCGTCCGAGCCTCGGGCGCCCCCTTCAGCCGCACCCAACTCGCCCCGTGCCCGGCCGGCTCGCTGCTGCTGAGGATCCTGACCAACATCCGCCATCTGGCGGCCACCGAGAACGACGTACGGACCAGACTATGGGCGGTGCGGCTCTCGCTCGCGATCCCAGGCCACCCCGCCGTGTTACGTCGGGAGCTGGGCGAGCTCCTGGGGCGTTGCGGCGAGTTCGTAGAGGGTGCGCGCGAGCTCTCCTCCTACGCCGAAGCCGTCGAGCCGGCCGAGCCGGCCGCCGCCGCAAGTGCCCTTGCCAAGGCGCGGATGCTACGTGCCAGGCTCAATTGAGCGAGCAACGAATGCCAATTGGACATCCCTTGAGCTTGCGGCTGCACGACACTCGTTCTGGACGCGTCGAGGAGATAGTCCCCGCGACGGCTGGAGTGCTGCGGGTGTACTCGTGCGGGCCGACGGTGTATCGCGACGCGCATGTCGGAAACCACCGGTCCAACCTGCTCCCCGACCTGATCAGCCGGGTAGCGCGCTGGCAGCGGTTGCGGGTCGAGTTGGTGATGAACATCACCGACGTCGGGCATGTGACCGACGAGGAGACCGACAGCGGGGAAGACAAACTCGCCGGGCAGGCCCGCACCGAAGGTCGGTCGATCGTCGAGGTCGCGAGCCACTACGAGGCACGTTTCCACCGTGATCTCGCGGCCCTGAACATCCGACCGGCGCAGCATTACCCGCGGGCCAGCGAGTGCATCCCGCTGATGATCGAGCTCACCGAGAAGCTGGTGGGGCGGGGCCACGCCTATGTGGACCCGGCTCGCAACGTCTGGTTCGATGCTCGTTCCTTCCCGAGCTACGGCGCGATCAGCCACAACCGGCTCGACGCGCTGCAGCCCTCCCCCGGCGAGCCGGCGGCTGGCAAGCGTTTTCACGCCGACTGGGCGCTGTGGAAGGCGACGACTGCGGACGCCCCGGTGGTGTTTGAGTCCCCATGGGGCCCCGGGTTCCCCGGCTGGCACCTGGAGTGCTCAGCGATGAGCCTGGCCAACCTCGGGGAGAGCATCGACGTGCACACCGGCGGCATCGATCTGCGCTTCCCGCACCACGAGGATGAGCGGGCCCAGACCGAAGCCGCGGTGGGGCACGAGGTGGTCCGCCATTGGGTTCACGGCGAACATGTGCTGTTCGAGGGCCGCAAGATGGCCAAGTCGACCGGGAACGTGGTGCTGGTCGAGGACCTGACGGCGCGTGGCCTGGATCCGCTGGCGCTGCGGCTGAGTTTTTTGCGGACCGGATACCGCCAGCAGACCGACCTGTCGTGGACGGCGATCGAGGCGGCTGACCGGACCTTGCGCCGGTGGCGCGCCGAGGTGGCCAGGTGGGCCGAGTCGCCCAGCAAGCCGATGTGCGCCGGCTACGTGCAGCGGGTCGCCGATGCCTTCGCCAACGACCTCGACACACCGCGGGCCGTGGTGGCTCTGCAGGAGCTGGTGGCCGACGCCGACGTCCCGCCAGGTGCCCGGTTCGAGTCGGTGGCGCATCTCGATGCGCTGTTCGGGCTGGACCTGGCGCGAGATGTCGGCAAGGCGCCGACTGCCCTACCGATCGGGGCGCAGCAAAAACTGGAGGAGCGTGCGGCCGCCCGTGCTCGCAAGGACTTCGCCGCCGCCGACGGGCTGCGCGCGGAGCTCGCGGCGCTCGGGGTCACCGTGCGCGACGGCAAGGACGGTCAGACCTACGAGGTGGGTTGATCGTTCACCGGGACCAGCCGCGCATACTGGCCTCGGTGCCAGACCAGCGCCGGACTCAGATCGTCTCCCACCTCGATCGCGAGTACCTCCCCGACCACGATCGAATGATCGCCGCCGTCGTGGGTGGAGGTCGTGCGGCACTCGAGGGTCGCCAACGCGCCTTCCAGCAGGGGCACGCCGGTCCACTGGCCGGCCCGGTGCGAGACGCCCTCCAGCGACTCGTCCAGGTCCCGGTCATGCGCGGCGAACCGCCGCGACAGCTCCACCTGATGCGCCGCCAGCATCGACACCCCCCACAGGCCCGTCGCCAGCACGGCCGGGTGGAAGCGGGTGGACCTGGCCACACACACCAGCACCAATAACGGCTCCAGCGACACTGAGGTGAACGAGGAGGCGGTCATCGCGTGCGGCACGCCGTCATGGATCGTCGACACCACGGTTACCCCGGTGGGGAAGCGGCCGAGCGCCGCGCGGAAGACCTCCGCGTCGGGTGAGCGGTCTGGCGGGGACATCGGTCCCGACCCTACGGGCGAGGGCCGCTGACGGTGCTGACCAGCCAGCCAGCCGGGATCGCGAGCATGTCCAGCGTCTGACGCACCGACGGGGCGAAGGCACCTTGCTCGGTGGAGCTGACCACCAGGTGACCGGTATAGGCCCCGTCGGGGCCACGTAAGGCCACCGCGTAAAACGCTGCTAGGTCGGCATCCTCGTCGGCCCCGAGCAGACCGTCGGGGTCCGCGGCGCGGGCATCGAGCTTCCCGGCCTCCACGTGCGCGCCCATGCTCACCGCGCACGCCGCGGCAGCTCGAACCAGCGCGTCCCGGTAATGCCCGCGTGACAGTGGCTCGAGGATGCTCACCAGGGCGGCCGGCGGCTCGGCGGTGACCAGGGCGACCATGGAGGGGTCGGCCACACGGGCGGCGATGTCGAGCAATGCGGCGACCACCGCCTGGGCGCCCTGCCCGCTGACCGCCAGACCCACGACCTCGGCGGCGAGATCAGTCTCGAACAGGGCCCGCTCCAGGACCGCGCCGGCCCGTTCCAGCACCACATCATCGGAGTCGCGCAACCGCGGCGGTATCGGCAAGCCACCGGTGCCCCCTGCGCCGGCGTCCACGTCGGCGCCGACGGCCACCACCAGATCGTGCGCCTCGATGTCGGTGGGATAAGCGCGGCTGGCGCCGCAGCGCTCGGCCCAGAACCGCTCGGCTGCCGCGCCTGGGGCGGTCAACAGCACGATGGGCAGTGCCTTTGTGCGGGCATCCTCGCGCAGCAGCCGGGTGACAGCGAACCCGGATAGCCGCGGCAACGCCGCCCAGGCGACCAGCGCGGCGGTGGGGCCCGACAGAGCGGCCTGCGCCGCGGCTACCCCGTCCGCGACGGTCACCACCGAGTAGCCGGCCCGGGTCAACACCGAGCTCAGCACCCGCTGCACGGCGGTGGACTCCGCCGCGACGACGATCTGACGCGCTCCCGGCTCGGTGCCGGTGCTTACCGCACCCGTCATCTGCGCCACGCGCGCGGCCCAGTCGCCGCCCCCACCGCACCGGCGATCACCCCGAGCACCAGGAACAGCAGCGCCGGCAGGGCTAGATCGCCCCCGCCGGGCAGGATCACGCTGCCGGCCGGCCGGGAAGTCGCCAGCGCCAGCGCGGCAAGCAGCCAGCCGCCGGCCGGCGCGATTCCCCCGAGCCGGCCGGCGACGGCCCGCCCTAGCCAGGGACCAGCCACGTTGCCCACGACCGCGATCAGTACCCCCAGCGAGAGCACGGTGCCCCCGAACCGTGGGCCGCGCGGCACCAGCAGCGCGCCGTAGATCGCCAACAGCGCGCCGAGCGCGAACAGCACGAGCTGCGTAGCCACCGCAAGCGGCAGCGCCATCGGCAGCGGACCGGTGCCGGGCCGGTCCCGGCTCGGCGGGGCCGCGACGGTGATGACCGACGCGTCCGAGCGGGAGAACTTGGACGGCCGCGTGCTCACGGGCGTCACCCTAACGGCCGGCTCGGCTGGGCGCCCCCGACTCGGTTCAGGGTTGGGGCACCTGCTCGGGGTCGCGCAGGTCCAGCACGATCGGGCGGCGGGCTCCCTTCAGCACCTCGGTGATCTGCTCCCCGATCAGTTCACTGCGGTCAATGAGCGCATCGCGCAGCGCCTCGACCACGTGACGGTTCTCGCGCAACAGCTGGGTCACCGCCGTCTTCTGGTCGTCCAGCAGTTTTTCCACCGACGCCCGGCCGGCGGCGTCACCCAGGACCCGCCCGACGATGTTCGTGTCATTGAACGAGCCGGCCTGCACGGCCCGGTAGGACACCAGCGAACCGGCCATCCCGGACGACCCGACCATCTCGGCGGCCACATTGGTGGCGTACAACAGATCCCCGGCCGGTCCGGTGGACACGTCATCGAAGAACAGCTCCTCGGCGACCTGCCCCCCCATCGAGATCTTGATCAAGTTCAGCAGCTCGGTACGGGATCTGGTGTAGACGTCCTCACGGTCACCGTGGGCCAGCATCCCGAGGGCCTCCCGGCGCTTGATGATGCTCAGCACCTCAAGACGGCGCTCCGGGGCCACGAGCCAGGCCACCGTCGCGTGGCCGGCTTCGTGGGTGGCGATGAGCCGCTGTTCGTGGGCGGTGTAGGCAACCGGCTGCCCGAGGCCCACTTCCTCGATGAGCCGGGCGTGCTCCAAGTCCGCCCAGGACATCCGGGTGGTCCCGCGGCGCAGCGCGGAGACGAGCGCCTCGTCCATCAAGTGTTCGATCATGACCGGGGTGTAGCCCTGGGTCACGGCTGCCAACGCGTCGCGGCGCTCGTCCCGGTCCAGGTCCGCGTCGTGGGCCTTCTTGGCCATCAGATGGTCGACCAGGTCGCGGCGGGCTGCCTTGGCCGGCATCTCGAAGCTGAGCCGCCGGTCGAAGCGCCCGGGTCGAAGCAGCGCCGGATCGAGGCCGTCTGCCCGGTTTGTGGCCGCGATCAACAAAATATTGGCGCCTTGCAACTTCGCGCGGTGAATCTGATGGCCGGTCGGCAACAGCAAGTTGATGGCGTCGACCATCTTCGCGGTGAACTTCTGCATCGACGTTGGGTCGTCGAACGACTGCATCTGCACGAGCAGTTCGTTCACGACCCCGCCGGTGCCCTCGGAGACGTACGCGTTGCGCACCGTCGCCGGTGCCCCCAGCGCGAAGGATCCGGCCAGCCCGGTGAGGCCACCGCAGTCGGTAGCCGACATGCGGGCACCGAAGGCGCCGGATGGTGCGAGCCCTTCCGGGGCGACGCTGGCGCCGAGCCCACCGCGCCGTAGCCCGATGGCGTCGATCTCTTCGATGAAGCCGATGGCACCCCCCTCGCGCCGGGCGGTCTTGCGCAGCGCCTTGAAGTAGTTGCGGATCTTGCGGGCCGTCGCGCCGTAGAACATGGACTGGAAGCTGGTTGCCGACACGAACAGGAATGGCACCCCCGCCTCGCGGGCCATCGCCTTAGCCAGGTAGGTCTTGCCGGTGCCTGGCGCGCCCTCGAACAGCAGGCCGCGGCGCGGCGTGCCCCCCATCTCGGCGGCAAAGGTCTTGTGCGCCAGGAACAGATTCAGCGAGCGGATGACGTCCTCTTTGACCTGGTCGATGCCCCTGACATCGTCGAGGGCTACGTCAATCTGCTCCGGGCGGAACACCAGGTGCGGGGAACGGCCCGGCCCGATGGTGGTCGCGGCGAGCATCAGCCCGAGCAACAGGAAGAACAGGAACGGCATGAGGGTGAGCGTGTCGAAGTGGGGCATGTGCGGGCGGAACGGGTGACCGGTCAGCCGCAGCAGCAACAGCAACAGCACCGGGCTGCCCACAACCAGCCCGATCCTGACCAGCCGGCGGCGGCGCTGCCTTTCCCTGGCGACGCCCACGTCCGCGCCCCCCGGCCGGAGAACGCCGAACCCGCTGACCAACGCGCCCGCGTTCGGCTGGGCCGTGCTAGAGGTGATTTCGTCCTGCGAAGCGCTCAAGTCGCTCTCCCTGGCCGTCGATGCTGACGGGTCTATCCCGCAACGATCACGGTAGAGCGGTTATGGCGCTTTCGCCTTAGGTGTCACCCGGCCGGCCCAACGGCGAACGGGTGAACTGCCGCAGAAGGGGCCATTCAGCTCAGGCCGGCGAACAGGTCCCCCTCATGGGCGTCGCCGTCGCGGACGGCGTCACCCCGGGCGATCGTGAAGTACTCCACGCCGAACGCGTTCTGGCCCACCCCGTCGGCGAGGGCGAAGAACGGTCCGTCGGTCCGGATCTGGGTGGCATGCGCCTTCATCGCGGAGGTCTTGGCTGCCAGAAAGGCCCGGCCGTCCACGGCGGTGGTGACGAGCTTGTCGGGTGTTCCGAACGGCAGGTCGTCGACCGAATCGACCCCCAGGAAGTCGTGGCCCTTCGCACGCATCACGGCGATGCCCTCGGCGAGCACCGACTTGGGTACGGCGGTCCAGTAGACCTTATTGGTGTGCCAGGGCGGCCCGAGGTCCAGGCGGTAGTTCGGATCGGCGGCGGCGTCGACCGCCGCAACTGTCACCCGATGGGCCTGGATGTGATCGGGATGGCCGTATCCGCCGTTGTCGTCGTAAGTGACCACGACCTGTGGGCGCACCTCGCGCACGATGGCGGTCAGGGCGGCGGTCGTTTCGACCGGGGCGGCACGCCAGAAGCAGCTGGGTCGATCGTTCTCGGGGGTGCCCATCATGCCCGAATCACGCCACCGACCCGATCCGCCCAGGTAGCGGTGATCGCGCACGCCGAGCACGGCGCAGGCGGCGGACAGCTCGGCGATGCGGAACTGGCCGAGCGTGTCGTCCCGGCCGGCGGCCAGGTGCTCCAGCGCGGGGACGACGACCTCACCCTCCTCCCCCAGGGTGCAGGTCACCAGGGTCACCGCCGCCCCCTCGGCGGCGTACCGAGCCATCGTCGCTCCGGTCCCGATCGTCTCGTCGTCGGGGTGCGCGTGGACCAGCAGCAGTCGCCGGCCGTCGGGGGTGGTCATGGGCGCAACCCTACGATCCGCCGACCGGTGCGCCTGGGGGGCGGCGAGCCGTTGGCTAGCTGACGGCAGCGCGGATGGTCTCCCGCAGGGAACCCATGGTGGCGAGGACCGCACTCGGCTCGTAGCCACAGTGCGCCATGCAGTTGGCGCAGCGCGGATCCTTGCCCCGGCCGTAGGCGTTCCAGTCGGTGGTCTCGACCAGCTCGGCGTAGGAGCTGGCGTAGCCGTCGGACATGAGATAGCAGGGTCGCTGCCAGCCGAACAGGGAGTAGCTGGGGATCCCCCACGCTGTGCAGTCCAGCTCGCGCTTGCCCTCCAGGAAATCCAGGAAGATGGGCGAGTGGTTGATCCGCCACTTTTCCCGCCGGCCGCCGGCGAAGACCTTCGCGAACAGCGCCCGGGTTTCCCGCACCCCCAGGAAGTGATCCTGGTCGGGCGCCTTCTCATAGGCGTAGGCGGGTGAGATCTGCATCTGGTCCACGCCGACGACGTTGTTGAGGTGGTCCAGAACGTCGATCACATCCTGGGGACTGTCGTTATTGAAGAACGTGGAGTTCGTGCCGACCTGGAACCCGCGGGCCTGGGCGGCCTTGATGGCGGCGATCGCGATGTCGAAGGTTCCTTCCTTCTCCACCACCGCGTCGTGGCGATCACGCAAACCGTCGATGTGCACGACCCAGGTGAAATAGGGCGACGGACGGAACTTGTCGAGCCTCTTTTCCAGCAGGAGCCCGTTGGTGCACAGCAGCACGAACTTCTTGCGCGCGATGAGGGCCCGCACAATCTCATCAAGCTGCGGGTGCATGAGTGGCTCACCACCGGCGATGGCCACCACCGGGGCGCCGCACTCCTCCACCGCCGCCAGCGCGTCAGCCACGCTCATCCGCTGTTTAAGGACGGACGCCGGATGCTGAATCTTGCCGCACCCGGTGCAGGACAGGTTGCAGGCAAACAGCGGTTCCAACTCCAGTACGAGCGGGAAATGCTTGCGCCGCAGCAGTTTCTGCTTGGCAACGTAGCCACCGACGCGCAGGGCGTAGCGAACGGAGACGGTCACGGCGAGCGGACCTCCTTCGGGAGTTCGAAGGCCACGTGCTCGCGGCCCACGCTGACGTTGCGGACTTCGACCTTCCCCGTCGCTGCGAGCGCTTCGACGAGGTCATCGACGAGGTGGGGTGGCGCGGACGCACCCGCGGTGATCCCGACGCTATGCGCGCCGGCGAGCCACTCCAGCCGGACCGAGTTGACGTCCTCCACCAGGTGCGCCGGTGCGCCCCCGCGCTCGGCGACTTCGACGAGCCGGCGCGAGTTGGAGCTATTGGGGGAGCCCAGGACCAAGACGACGTCCGCGCTCGCGGCGGTGCGGCTGACCGCCGCCTGGCGATTCGAGGTGGCGTAGCAGATGTCCTGCGAGGGTGGCCCCTGCGCGTGGGGGAAGCGGACCAGCAGACGCGCGGCGATCGCGCCCGCTTCGTCCAAGGCCAACGTCGTCTGCATCAGATACGAGATCCGCGTCCCATCGGGGGGTGTGAGCCGATCTACGTCACCCAGGCTGCTCACCACCACGGTGTCCTCCGGCGCCTCGCCCCGGGTGCCGACAACCTCCTCGTGTTCGGCATGGCCGATCAGCACCACCACGTCGCCCTGCTCTGCGGCGCGGCGCGCCTCGGTGTGCACCTTGGCGACCAGCGGGCAGGTGGCGTCAACGACTCGCAGGGAGCGGGCAACCGCCTCGGCGCGCACGGCCGGTGCGACGCCGTGCGCGGACAGCACGACGGTGGCTCCGCGGGGTACCTCGTCGAGCTCGGTGACGAAGACCGCGCCGCGGGCCTCGAGGCCGGCCACGACGTGGGTGTTGTGAACGATCTGCCGCCGCACGTAGATCGGGTGCACCTCGCCGGCAAGGGCCCGCTCGACGGTGGCGATGGCCCGCTCAACGCCGGCGCAAAACGCCCTCGGTTCGGCGGTGAGGGCGGCGCCAACGGTCAACTGGGTCCAGTCCGCCAGCACGGGGGCTGCCCTGGTCAGGCTGCGCAGCGCCCGCAGCCCACGAGCCGGCGTCCCGGGCCGGCGCAATGGCCGAGCCGGGGTGTCCACCACCGCGCGGACCACGACCGCCGGCCGGCCGGCCACGGCATCGAGCAGCGCCGGGGACTCCAGGTCGACGGCCAGGGCCCCCTGCCCGGCCAGCATGGAGCGCTGCGCCCGGCCATGGACGAGGCCGGCCGTCCCGATGATCGGCCCGACGTGGACCCGCAACCCCGCCGCGCGCAGCGAGCCGACCAGAAGCGGCGCCGCCGGACAGGGGCGCACCCGGCCATCCTGGCCGCGGACCTCGCTGGCCACGACGAGGTCGCCGGGGAGCATGTCATCGCGCAGGGCGCCGCAGACACCGCAGACGACGACGGGGCCTACGGTCGCGCGCAACCGGGCGGCCCGGCTGGGCTGCCGGCCGCCACCGGTCCGGACCAGCGCAGGGCGCCGCCCGTGCCCCCGCAATCCGACGGCCAGGGCCGCGGCCTCCGACCGCAGCGGAGCGGCGAGCGCCCCGCGAACGGCGAGCGCCCCACCGGCAACGGCCACCCCATCCGGGGCCAGCGCCTTCCGAGGGCTCACGATCGCCCCTGCAGGTAGCGGCCGAGGGCGCTCACGGGGAACACCAGCCGGTACAGGTGATAGTTGATCGAGAAATCGCCGGGGAACCCGGTCCCGGTGAACTGCGGTTCATCCCAGCCGCCGTCGGGTCGCTGGGTGCGTACCAGCCAGCCAACCCCGCGGTCCACCGCGGCCGGTTGGTCGCCGACGGCGAGCAGGGCGAGCAGCGCCCAGGCGGTCTGCGAGGCGGTGGGAGTACCCCGTCCACGGTAGGCATGATCGGTGTAGGAGCGGATATCCTCACCCCAGCCGCCGTCGCCCTGCTGGTGGGTCAGCAGCCACCTGCTCGCGGCCCGGATCGAGGCGTGTTGCGGGGAGACACCGGCCGCGATCAGGGCCGGGAGCACCGCGCCGGTGCCGTAGACGTGGTTGACCCCCCAGCGACCGAACCAGGACCCGTCAGGCTCCTGGTGGGTCAGCAGCCAGCGCACCCCGCGGCGGGCGGCATCGGTTCCTGCTCGACCCTCCGCGGCCAGCATCTCCACCACGTGCGCAGTGACGTCCGCGGACGGCGGATCGACGACCTCGCCGAAATCACAGAAGGGCAGCAAAGTCGGTAGCCGGCTGGTGCCGTCCGCGTCGAACGCGCCCCACCCGCCGTCCCGGCACTGCATGCCCAGCACCCAGTCGACGGCGCGGGTGATCGCTGGCCTGCTTCCCTCGGCGCCGACCCGGCGCAGAGCCAGGATCACCTCGGCGGTGTCATCGACATCGGGGTAGCGGTCGTTGTCGAACTCGAAGGACCACCCGGCTGGCGGCAGCGAGGGGCGCCGGACCGCCCAGTCGCCGTCGATCCTCACCTCCTCGTCCTGCAGCCACTGGCTGGCCTGCACCAGCGAAGGGTGTTGCGGGGGCAGCCCGGCGTCCTCCAGCGCGATCATCGCCAGCGCGGTGTCCCAGACCGGTGACTGGCACGCCTCGATCCGGCGTTCGGGACCGTCGGGGCCGGTGCCCCGGACGGTGAACCGCTCCAGCCCGGCGATGCCGCGGGCCACGACGGGGTCACCCACCTCGCGCCCGCGCAGGTGCAGCGCGAGCAGCGAGTAGACCCACGGCGGCTGGATGCCACCCCAGGAGCCGTCGGCCTCCTGACGTTCCAGCACCCACCGCTCGGCGCGTCGCAGGGCGAACAGGCGCAGCGGCCCGCGCGGGCGGCGCTCGTAGCGGTGCAGCATCTGGTCCAGCCGCTGGAACGCCCCGGCGACCGATCGCCATGGCGCCGGCGGCGCCGGCGGGTTCCAGGTCCGCAGGGCGTTGATGCCGAATGCCAGCGGCCGGCAGGGGCGCAGCGCCGAGACTATCGACAGCGGGACGATGGTCTGGCGGGCCCAGCAACCCCAGGCCGGCAAAGCGAGCGGCATCCACGACGGCAGCAGGACCAGCTCGGGGGGCAGCACCGGCAGCCGCTCCCACGACCACAATCCAAAAAGGGCCAGCCAGATCCGGGTGAACACCCGGCTGGCCTCCAGCCCACCCGCCGCCCTGACGAAGCTGGCAGCTGCCAGCAGATGCGGGCTGTCCTCCGAGTCACCGGCCAGGCGCAGCGCCACCCACGCCTCGACGGTGGTCGAAAGGTCACCTGGACCCTCGTGGAAGGTGTTCCAGGAGCCGTCTTTTTGCTGCTGGGAACGGATCCAGCGCGCCGCGGCATGCGTCTGGTCGGCGTCCCGGATGCCGAGGAACTCCCGCATCAGCAGGTCCTCGGCGTCCATCGTGACGTTGGTCTGCAGCTCGCCCTTCCACCACCCCTGCGGGGACTGCTGGGCCAGCAGAAACTCCCGGCCGCGCTGCAGTGCGGCCCGGGCCAGATCGACGCCGGAGGTCGCCGCGGCCCGGTGGGCCACGCGCAGGTCGGGGCGCGGGGCCGCCCGGCGGGTCTGCGGAGCGGCGGTCACCGGTCACGCGCCGTGACGTAGCGGGCGGTGGCGAGCAGTTCGGAGCGCACCTCGGTCGGCAGGTCGAGCCCGGCGAGGCTGGTCTCGGCCAGCGCCAGGCCGCGCTGGATCTCGCCGGTGGTGCGCTCGCGGCCACCCAGCCGCTCAACCAGCCGGGCCAGCCCGGCGAGTTCGTCCTCATCGGCTGGCGCGGACCCGGTCAGGTAGTCCCGTAACGGGAGGGCCGCCCGGCCGCCGCCGGTCAACGCGAACACGATCGGCGCCGACTTCTTACGCGAACGCAGGTCGGACAGGACCGGTTTCCCAGTGATCGCCGGTGCGCCCCACATGCCCAGCAGATCGTCGACCAGCTGGAAGGCCAAGCCCAGGTGCTCACCGAAATCGCCGAGAGCCAGCACGAGGCGGGGTTCGGCGCCGGCCAGGGCCGCGCCGATGGCGCAGGCGCACGACATCAGCGCCCCGGTCTTGCCAGCCGCCATCGTCACGTAGTCCGCGACGCCCACCTGCAGGCTGGACTCCAGGTCGAGATCATCGGCCTGACCATGCACCAGCCGGCGGACGGCGGTGGCGAGCAGCTGCCGGGCGGCCGCGCCTGCTGGCCCCTCCACCTCCAGCAGCAGGTCGGTCGCGAGGGACAGCAGAGCGTCGCCGGCCAGGATCGCCGGGCCTGGGCCGAACACCGTCCAGGCGGTCGGCCGATGCCGGCGCTCCCGGTCGCCGTCCATCAGATCGTCGTGCAACAGCGAAAAGTCGTGCACGAGTTCGGTTGCCACCGCGCCCGGCAACGCGACCTCACCCGGCGCCCACGCGGCCTGCGCGCCCAGCACCGCCAGCGCGGGACGAAGGGCCTTGCCACCGCCGCCGGCAATGGGGACGCCCGCCTGGTCGGCCCAGCCGCGGTGATAGCGGGCGACCCGACCCAGGGTCGGGTGGAGTCGGTCCAGGGCCGCCTCGAGAGCCGGCCGGAGCAGGACCTTGGACCGCGCCACCGACGCCGGAACGACGGAGGTCATGCTGCCGCGCCGGTCAGCAGGGAGCCGCCCACCGCCGGATCACCCGCGCGCAGGGACTCGACGGCGGCTAGGCCACTGCGGACGGCCCCCTCCATCGTCGCCGGCCAACCCGTCCGGGTCCAGGCCCCGGCCAGGACCAGCCCCCCCAGCGCCGTGGCCGGTCCGGGACGGTAGGCGCCCTGCCCGGCACACTGATCAAATGTGGCGTGCGGCTCACGCGTGACGAGCACCTGGCGGACGGCCGCCCCGCGCGCGGCGGGCAGCAGCCGCGCCAACTCCGCAACGAAGATCTCCGCCAGCCGCGCAGCCGGCACGTTCAGCCAGCCGGCCGCCGCGGACAGCGAGATCGCCAGGTACTGCCCTGAGGACACCCCCCCGGGCGCCGTCCGGTCAAAGACCCACTGCACCGGGGAGTCGATGGCAGCCGCGAAGGGATGCTTGAGTACCCGCCGGTCGTAGAACAGGTGCACGTTCACGATCGGGGCGCTCCCCAGCCGGGACAGACCGGCCAGGTCAAGGCCAGCCGCCGACGGCGCCAGCTGGGCAGCGCGTGGCGCGGGAACCGCCAGGATCACCGCATCGGCTGCCAGCTCCGCACCGTCGACACCGACCCGCCAGCCCTCCCCCCAGGGCTGCAGCCAACGCGCCCGGGTGCCGGTCGAGACGGTGGCGCCCAGCTTCACCAGCGCCGAGCGGGCGGCCGCACCATGCAGCTGGCCCAGCGGCACGGTGGCCATCCCGATGTCGGCGCCGTCGCGGGTTTCCAGCAGCCCGGTTTGCACCACCTTCGCTGCCAGCGCGAGGCTGGCGCGCGCCGGGTCGGTGTTCAGCGTCGCGACCGTCAAAAGGCCCCAAAGCGCGGCGACGCTGCGCGGGCTCTGACCCCGCTCGGTCAGCCAGCCGCCGAAGGTCTGCCGGTCCACCGCGGGGTCATCGACGTCCAGGCGTCCCAAGGCAATAACGACCTGCGCGGCGCGCAGCCGCTCGGCCAGGGACAGGGCGCGGTAGCCAAGCAGCCCACCCGAGAGGTGAGCGGGCGGCGGCAGCGGCAGCCGTGATCGGCGCAGCCGCGCCACCCGGGTGCCCGCCCCCGCCCCGCAGAGCACCGGCACGTCAAGGCGTGGCTGCAGGACGGTCTGCTTGTCCACCCCCAGGCGGCGCAGCAGCGCCCGGTATGCGGTGCAGCACCCGAGGAACACATGCTGCCCGGTGTCGAGGGTGAGCCCGTCCCGCTCGAACGACGCCGTCGCGCCGCCCAACCTGGGGCGGGCCTCCAGCACCGTCACCCGGCTGCCCAGATCCGCCAGTCGCAGCGCTGCGGTGAGCCCGGCGAGGCCGGCGCCGACGACTACCGTCGAAGCCGGGACGCCGCCCGCGGTCCGGGGAGCGGGGCCGCTGACCCTCGCCGCCGCCGGGGCAGGGGTGCTCACGGCCGCCCTCCGGCAAGAGCCCGCAGCGCAACACCGGTCTTCTGCCCCGCCGACAGCGAGACCCGGCCGGTCGTCATCAGGGCGGGGTCGGCGCCCAGGCGCGCGTTGAGCCGGACGTAGATCCCGGCCATCGCGGCGGTACAGGCAGCGCTACGCCGATCGAGCAGATCTAACAGCTGCAGGCCCCGCGCGTACCAGTGATCGGCGCGGACGGCGCCAGCCTTAACCAGCCGGTGAAGCGCCGCCGGTGGGGCGCCGAGGAGTCCATCGGAGTCGATGCGCAGTGTCACACCGTAAGCGTCTAAGTCTGTGTGGGGTAGGTAGATCCGGCCGCCGAGCAGGTCCTCTCGCACGTCGCGCAAGATGTTGGTCTGCTGCAGCGCCACGCCAAGATCGTCGGCGAGCCGGGTGGCTCGCGGCATGTCGCTCGCGCCATAGACGCCGAGGCAGAGCCGGCCGACGGTGCCGGCGACCCGCTGGCAGTACACCACGAGTTCGTCGAAACTCTGATAGCTGACGCCGCGGACGTCCATCTCGACCCCATCGATCAGCTCCTCGAACGCGTTCAGCGGCAGCGGGAAACGCCGGGCTGCGTCGGCGAGCGCGAGCAGCACGGGATCGGCGGTGGCCGAGCCGATCCGCGGCACCTCGCCGCGCAGGTCGGCGAGGCGGACCAGCTTCTGCGCAGGGGGCAGGTTGCCATCACCAATGTCGTCGATGCGCCGGGCCAGGGCATAAATCGCGCACAGCCCGCGCCGCTGCTGCGCCGGCAGCAGCCGGATGCCCCAGAAAAAGTTCCGCGCCTGGGTGCGGGTAATCGCCTCGCAGTCGCGATAGGCCTCGGCCAGCGTGCTGGTCAGCATCGGTGCCGTCATGGCCGTCCCCGCAGGGTCCGGGCAGTGTGCCACAGCACCCGACTCCGGCGCGGGTGCGGGGTCTGGGCAACGGCCATGTCCCCCGCAGCAAGTACGGCGTCGAGCGCCGCATTCCCGCCGCCCACGAATCCCGCCACGGCCACCTTCGCCGCCCCCGGGACTAGCGCGACCAGCTCCGGTCCGGAGCGAAGCAGGTCCCTGGCCTGCCCGGCGATCGCCGCCAACAATGCGGCGACGCGTCGCCGATCAGCGCCACTCGGGGTCGGCTGCCCGGCGCCAGCGGGTGCACCGGCTAACGCCGCAAGAAGCTCGGCAGAGACCCCGAAGCGGCCCAGCGCATCCAGTGGCAGGTAGATGCGGCCGGCGGCAAGGTCCTCCCCCACGTCCTGCAGGTGCTCGGCGACCTGCAGCCCGGTGCAGATGTCATCCGAAAGCCCGAGACGCGCGCCGTCGGCCAGCCCCCAGATCGCCAGCACCAGCCGGCCGACCGGCTCCGCCGAAAGCCGGCAATACTCGCGCAGGTGCTCGAAACTGGCATAGCTGGTTACCTGCTGATCCATCCGCCCGGCCGCGACCAGGTCCAGGAATGGCGCGATCGGAAGCTCACGCTCCAGGACGGCCGGGAGCAGGGACCGGATCGGCGCCAGCTGCGGGGTGCCTCCCGGTAGCCGGTTCAGGTCGGCCGCCAGCAGGTCCAGGACCGCGAGCCGGTCCCCGGGCGCCGCGTCGGCCGCATCGTCGATCAGTCTGGCGACCGTGTAGGCGGCGAGCAGGTCGTGGCGGACCGTTGCGGGGAGCAGGCGACTGGCGACCGGGAAGTTCTCGCGGCGGGCCCTAGCGGCATCGACGTGGGCCGCGCGCGCGTCCAGCCACGCCAGCCCCGGGTCCCCGGCGCCCACCGCTGGCATCGCGGTCATCGGCACGACGCTTCCTCCCCGAAGCTTCCGTTGCGGTATCAACCTTACTGCCCGGCAACGACGCCTGGCGATCTAGGTCGCTGGGCGCGCCGCGGCCATGCCTGAGGAACTGGCGGCGACCTTGGCGGCCCGCCCGCGCTGGCGGCCACGTTCGCTCCCGGCGAGTTCCACCTTGCGCAGGCGCACGGTGGCGGGGGTGACCTCCACGCACTCGTCCTCACGGCAATACTCCAACGCCTGTTCGAGCGACAGCTGCCGGTGCGGGATCAGAGGCACCAGGACGTCGCTCGAGGACTGGCGCATGTTCGTGAGCTTTTTCTCCTTGGTCGGGTTGACATCCATATCGTCCGAACGCGAGTTCTCTCCTACGATCATGCCCTCGAACACCTCCGTTCCGGGCCCCACGAACAGCGTGCCTCGGTCCTGCAGGTTCGATAGCGCATAACCAGTCGTGGGACCTCGCCGGTCGGCGACCAACGACCCGCTGGGCCGGGTACGCAGCTCCCCGTGCCAGGGCTCGTAATGCTCGTGTACGTGATGCAACAGGCCGGTGCCGCGCGTCTCGGTGAGGAACTCGGTGCGAAAACCGATCAGGCCACGGGCCGGGACCAGGTACTCCATCCGAATCCAGCCAGTCCCATGGTCGACCATTTGCTCCAACCGACCCTTGCGCAGGGCCATCAGCTGGATCAGTACGCCCTGGTAGTCGGTGGGGGCGTCGATCGTCAGGCGCTCCATCGGTTCGTGAATCTTCCCGTCCACCAGCCGGGTCACCACCTGCGGCTTGCCGACGGTCAGCTCGAACCCCTCGCGACGCATAATCTCCACAAGGATCGCCAGCTGCAGCTCGCCTCGGCCCTGCACCTCCCAGGTGTCCGGCCGCTCGGTGGGATGCACCCGGATCGAGACGTTGCCGACAAGCTCGACGTCCAGCCGGTTCTTCACCAGCCGGGCGGTGAGCTTGCGCCCGCTCTCGCCGGCGAGCGGCGAGGTGTTGATGCCGATCGTCATCGAGATGCTGGGCTCGTCGATGGTGATGACCGGCAGCGGCCGCGGGTTCTCCGGGTCCGCAAGGGTCTCACCGATCGTGATGTCGGGGATCCCGGCGATCGCGACGATGTCGCCGGGGCCGGCGACCTCAATCGGGACCCGCTCCAAGGCCACGGTGCCGAGCAGCTCGGTGAGCCGGACCCGTTCGATGCTGCCGTCCGCCTTGCACCAGGCGACCTGCTGCCCCTTGCGCAGCTCCCCCTCATGCACCCGGCACAGCGCGAGGCGACCGAGGTAGGGGGAGGCGTCGAGGTTGGTCACGTGCGCCTGCAGGGAGGCACCCTCGGTGTAGGTCGGGGCGGGCACCATGTCCCGGATCACGGCGAACAGCGGTTCCAGGTCGGGGCTGTCCGGGCTAGTGCCGTTCTCGGGCCTGGTCAGGGAAGCCCGGCCGGCCTTGGCCTGGCAGTAGACGATCGGGAACTCGATCTGCTCCTCGTCGGCGTCGAGATCCAGGAACAACTCGTAGGTTTCGTCCACTACCTCCGCGATGCGGGCGTCGGGCCGGTCCACCTTGTTGATGACAAGGACAACGGGCAGCCGGGCGGTCAGCGCCTTGCGCAGCACGAAGCGGGTCTGCGGCAGCGGACCCTCAGAGGCGTCGACCAGCAGCAGCACGCCGTCGACCATGGACAGGCCGCGCTCAACCTCTCCCCCGAAATCCGCATGGCCAGGGGTGTCGATGATGTTGATGGTTAGCTCGCCGTGCCGCACCGCGGTGTTCTTGGACAAGATCGTGATCCCCTTCTCACGTTCGAGATCCATCGAGTCCATGACCCGTACGTTGACGTCGCCGGTCTCGGCCTGATGCGCCGTGAAGGCCCCAGACTGCCAGAGCATGGCGTCGACCAGGGTGGTCTTGCCGTGGTCGACGTGCGCCACGATCGCCACGTTGCGCAGGTCCGTGCGGCGACGCAACACCGGGTCGGCCGGTCGGATCAGGTGGCCTTCGGGCGGGGCAGACATGCGGGAGCGCTCGATTCATCGGGGGGGATTGAGACCATCGGGGATTGACTCCATGGTACGGCGCCGGCCGGTAACGTCGGTTCGGTGGCGACGCCGGCAGCCGAACGATCCGCGGCGCTACGCGCGCTGGTCTCGGTGGCGGTGGTGGCCTACGTCGGCACGCTGATCGCCGGTGACCGATCCACCCCTGCCGTCGCCGCCCTCACCTACCTGGTGGCGATCGTGGTCTCGGTTGTGCTGCACGAACTCGCCCACGCGCTCGCGGTGCGCCTGATCGGGGGCAGCGTGCTGGAGGTGCGCCTTGGTTTCGGGCCGCGGTTTACCGCCGCGACAGCCCGGCTGGATCTGCGCCCGCTGCTCATCGCCGGCCACGTGTCGTGGCTGCCCCCCAGGGGGGCCCGCCGCGGCCAGGTGTTCGCGGTAGGCGTCGCCGGGATCGTCGTGCACGCGCTGCTGATCGTGCTGGCGGTGCTGGCCGGCAGCGGGCGCTGGCCGGTCTGGCGGATCGACCTGTTGCTGGCCAACGTCGGCGCGCTCGCCGCCAATGCCATCCCCTCCCGGGGATCGTTGACTACCACCTCCAGCGGCCCCAACGACGGAGCCCAGCTGCTCGGCCTTGTCCAGGGTTCCTCGTCGCCCGAACCGTTCCTGCTGGGCAACGATCCGGATCTGGTGGCGATGCGCGAGGCCTACGGTCGCAGCGGTCTGGACGCCGTCCTCACGCTGCCGGGTCACCGCCACGACGCCGGGCAGCTGCGGCTGCGCCTCGCCGCCGAGTTGCTGGCTGCTCGCCGGTTCGCCGATGCTGCAGTGGCTGCGCGGTCGGCAGCCGGGGCGACGCCGGCCTGGGCGGTTGACCAGACGCTGGCCGAGTCCCTTTTGCTCGCCGCGCTCACGGCGGGCGCCGCGATCGACCTGACTGAAGCGGTGGCCGCGGCGGAACGAGCCCAGGGCGGCCGGGCCCAGGAACTGCCCGCCACGACGCGGGCGGCCGTGGCACACACCCTTTCCCTTGCCAGGTTGGCGCAGGGCCGCGACGCCGAGGCGGAGGCGAGCGCGCGGTGGGCCGAACCGGCGACGACTGCCCCGCAGCAGCGGGCGGCCGTGCTCGCCACCATCGGCTGGGCCGCCCTACGCCAAGGCCGATCCGAGCAGGCGTACGGCGCCCTGCGGGAAGCGATGACCCTCGCCCCCGATGAGCCGCTCACCCGGGCATTCGCCGCCGCAGTGGCCAGCACGCCGGCCTAGCGAGGGAAGGCTCCCGGCAGCGCGGGAGCGCGGCGACCAAGCTCGCGCCGGCCGCGGGCCAGTCGGACCACCTCACGGGTCAGGCCGCGGCCGCGGTGAATGTCGCCCAGGACGTCGTCCAGCGCCCCGAGCAGGTAGGCGACCTCCTCATCGGCGACGATCAGGGGGGGAAGAAACTTGATCACATCCATGTGGTCGCCGGAGACCTGGCAGAGCACCCGGTGCCGGTGAAACAGCGGGGAAACGACCAGCTGGGAGAACAGTCCCTTGCGCACCGCCCGGATCGCCGCCCACGGCAGCCTCAACCGCAGTGACTGCGGGCGGCCGAATTCGATACCCAACATGAGCCCGCGGCCCCGAACCTGCGCGAGCATTTCGTAGCGGCCCGCGAACTCGTCGAGGCCCACCTGCAGCGCGGCGCCCCGACCGCGTGCGTTGTCGATCAGGGCCTCGTCGTCGAGCACCGCGAGGGTGGCCAGGCCGGCGACCATAGCCAGCGCGTTCCCGCCGAACGTCGAGGAGTGCACCATCACTTTATCGATCGACGAGTAGACCTTGCGGAAGATCCAGTCCTTTCCGAGCAGGGCGCCAACCGGTACGTAGCCGCCGGAAAGCGCCTTGGCGACGGTCACGAGGTCGGGCTGCACCTGCTCAGCCTGGTAGGCAAAGAATGTTCCAGTGCGGCCGACGCCACTTTGGACTTCATCGCAGATCAGCAGCGCGCCGTACTCGTGCAGCAACTGACTGGCGGCGGTGAGGAAGCCTGGCGGACACACATGCACGCCCTTGCCTTGGATGGGCTCCACAACGAGGGCCGCGACATCGCCCCTGCGCAGCTCGCGGCGCAGTCCGGTCAGGTCCCCCAGCGCGATCTGCGAACCGGGCAGCATGGGGCCGAATCCTCGGCGGAACTCCGCGCTCCCGTTCGCCGACAGGGCCCCGGCGCTCAGCCCATGAAAACCGTGATCGCAGTAGAGGATCCGCCGGCGCCCGGTGGCGCGCCGCGCGAATTTCAAGGCGGCCTCGACCGACTCGTTGCCAGAGCTGCACCAGTAGACCCGGTCCAGCCCTGGCGCTCTGGCTAGCAGCGCCTCGGCCAGCAGGCCGGGCAGCAGCGGCAGGTCCAGCTGCACCATGTCGGCAAGCTCGGCCGACAGCGCATCCTGCAGCGCCTGACGCACCACGGGGTGGTTTCGACCCAGCCCGAACACCCCGAATCCGGACAGGCTGTCCAGGTAGCGGCGCCCCTGGCCGTCCCACAGCCAGCTGCCGGCAGCACGTTCGTAGTCCACGTCGGTGCCCAACAGGTGCGCCAGCCGGGGCAGTTGAGGGTTGAGGTGGCGCGCATGCAGGGCGGCGCTCTCCCCCACCCGGGAGCGCATCACATCGGCCAGCACGAAGCCCATGCGGCGATTTTGCACCACAGCTACGAGGGGCTTACCCGGCGCCGGCCCGCAGCAGGTCGCCGGCCAGTGCCACCAAATCCAGGTCCGCGTCGATCCACGGAACGTCGCGGAGCTGGTCGGCGCGCAGCCAGCGAACCAGATCATGGTCGAGGGGCCTCGGCTCGGCGGTGTCCGCGACGGAACAGACATACACCCTGAGCACCGCCGTCCCGGCCCCGAGCACGACGTCGGTGCCCAACCTGTCCCCGACGATGACGTGGACCGCGAGCTCCTCGAGACATTCACGGATCAGCGCATCCGGTTCAGCCTCCCCCGGCTCCACCTTGCCCCCAGGGAACTCCCAGCGGCCGGCGAGCTCAGGCGGCGCGATCCGCCGGCAGGCCAGCAAGCGATCAGCGCGAATGATCGCAGCTCCCACCACGACCATGCATCCCACCGGCCCATGATGCGTGAGCCGAGTCCGGTGGTCCGCCCCCCGCGGGGCATCATGGGCGCCATGGCCGATCCCATCACCTCAGCCCAGCTAGCCGAAGCGTTGCCGCGATTGCCGCAGTGGTCCGGGGACACCGACGGCATCCACCGCAGCGTCACCTGCCCGAGTTTCCCAGCCGCGATAGAGCTGGTCGACTCGGTCGCCAGGGAGGCGGAGCAGATGAATCACCACCCCGATATCGACATTCGCTGGCGCACGGTCACCTTCGCGGTGAGCACCCACGACGCCGGGGGCGTGACCGAGCTCGATCTGCAACTCGCGGCACGCATCGATACCCTGACGGCGCAGTTGTAGTCCTGCGGTTGCCGCCGGCGCCGCCGCAGGAAAAGCCGGCCCGGCCCCGAATCACCAGACATGACGCGCAACTACCGCCACTGGGCTAAGAATACGGAGACCAGAATGCGACGAATCGGTGCGCTCTGCGCCGCGCTCTGCACGGCGGGCGCGCTCGGCGCGGCGCCCACTGCCGGTGCGGCCGGCGTAAGTGCGGCCAGTGTCGGTACGGCCCAGGCGCCCGCGGGAGTGGCGGCGCACTGCCCCGGCGGCAACCTTGGTGGCCCCGCAACGGGCATCACGGTCAAGGGTGCGCCGATGCAAAAGGCGGCGTGCCTTCCGTCGCTGACCACCGGTACGGCCCCGGGCGGCCCGCTCGGAACCATCGCCACCGGGCACACTGACGTCAGCGATTGGGCCGGCCTGGCCGCCGCCGGGACCACCAACCCAACTGGGGTGCCCGGCGTGCAGGTGGACGGGTACTTCCCGGACACCGACCCCCTCCAGCACAGCGTCGAGAACGGTTGGAATCACGACGCCCAGTTCGTGCTGCGCCTCCCGGCCAGCTGGAACGGCAAGCTCGTCATCACCGGCGCGCCCGGCGTGCGCAAGCAGTACGCCAGCGATCAGATCATCAGCGACTACGTGGTGGCCAAGGGCTACGCCTATGCATCGACGGATAAGGGAAACAGCGGCACGAACTTTTTCACCGACGGAACCACCCCCGGCGCCGCCGTCGCCGAGTGGCACCAACGCGTGACCGAGCTGGCGCAAGCCGCCAAGGCCACCGTCGGCCAGGTCTACGGGCGCGCCCCTGCGCGCACGTACATGACGGGGATCTCCAACGGCGGCTACCTGACCCGCTGGCAGCTCGAGCACCATCCCGACATTTACGACGGCGGGGTGGACTGGGAGGGCACGCTGCTGCTCGCGAACGGCCCGAACCTGTTCACCTACCTGCCGACGGCCCTCGCTAACTACCCGACCTACGCGGGCGGCGGCTCGGGCGCGGCCGCCGCGCATGACAAGATGATCGCCGCGGGCTACGCCCCTGGCTCGGAGTTCCTCTGGGCCGATCATTATGCGGAGTACTGGGACCTGACCCAGCGCAGCTACCGGGCCAGCTTCGACCCCGGCTTCGAGCCGACCGGCGCGCCGCAGGACGGGTACCCCTTCTGCCAGCACGGCGCGATCCCAGCCCCGCTGGGCCGGTGCGACGCCGACTACGTGTATGCCAACAGGCCGGCGGCGCATACCGCGGTGGGCAACGTGTCGCTGACCGGAAGGATCGGCAAGCCGATGCTGACCCTGCACGGAGATCTCGACGCGCTGCTGCCCATTCGCACGGACTCCGACGTCTACAACCGCATGATCAACGCCGCTGGTGCCGGCGCGCTGCATCGCTACTACGTCATCGGCGCCGGCAACCACGTTGATGGCCGCTATGACCTCCATCCCGGCCAGCTCCGGCCGATCCTGCCGTGCTACCGCGTCGCCTTCGCCGCCCTGGAGGGGTGGGTGGAACGCGGCACGCCCCCGCCGCCGAGCGGGTTTGTCCCCAAGCCGGCAAGCGGGGACGTCGTAAACAGTTGCGCCCTGCCGGCCGCGGGGACTACCGGGGCGGGCTCGGCGAGCGGGCCGGTGCGATCCGGCCCCACGGCGGGGACAGCTGGTCCGTTGGCAGTGACCGGGCCCACTGGAACCGCGGTGTCCGGGTCGGGCGCAGCGCCGACGACCGGCGCCGTTTCAGGCGACAAGCGAAGCCTCGCCGCAACCGGCCTCAGCTCGGCGGTTCCCGCGATCGCCGGGTTCGCGCTCCTCGGCGCGATCGCCCTTGCTCGTCGGCGCCGACTCCGGTCCTGACGCTGGGCAGCCGGCACCACCTCGGGGGCCGGCGCCGAGCAGGATGTGCCCGATGACCGATGACGCCGTTCTCGAAGCGCTGCAGGCGCGCTGCGAGCGTTCCCTTGCCTGGCATGGCCGGCGCAACGCAGCCGACCTGCTCGACTCCATCGATCGGGCCAGCGCCGTCGACCGTTACGGCGAGGGCGGGGTGGTCGCCGAGCTTGAGAGCGAGTGTGCCGCCGTCCTGGGCAAGCCAGCCGCGCTGTTTTTCCCCAGCGGGACCATGGCCCAACAGATAACGCTGCGGGTGCATGCGGACCGTCGTAACAATCGCGCCATTGTCTTTCACCCCGCCTGCCATCTCGATCGCCACGAGGGAGGCGCCTACCACCGGTTGCAATCCCTGATCGGCCGGCCGGCAGGTGACCAACATCGCCTCCTCGACCTGGACGATCTTCGGGCGGTCGCCGAACCGATCGGGGCTCTGGTGCTGGAACTACCGCAGCGCGACATCGGCGGCCAGCAGCCTGACCTTCCCAGCCTTCGGGCGCAGGTGGCATGGGCTCGCGACCGCGGCGCCGCGGTGCACCTTGACGGCGCCCGGCTGTGGGAGTCGGCCGCCGGCTATGGGGTCCCGGCAGCGCAGGTGGCCGCCCTGTTCGACACCGTGTACGTGTCTTTCTATAAGGGGCTGGGTGCGCTCGCGGGATGCTGCGTCGCCGGTGATGAACAGGTGATCGCCGAACTGCGCGAATGGCGTCAACGGATGGGCGGAACGGTATTCGCGCTCTGGCCCTATGCCGCGTCGGCGCTCACCGCCTTGCGGGAACGAATGCCGAGGATGGCGGACTACCTGCGACACGCAAGGGCCATCGCCGCTGCCCTGAAAGACGCCGAAGGGGTGGTCGTCGTGCCTGATCCGCCACATACATCGATGATGCATTTGCTACTTCGGACCACCCCCGAAGCGTTCACGGCCGCTGCGCGTGACTCGCCGAGCAGCAGGGCATCTGGAGCTGGGCACGGACCGGCGCCACCACCGATCCGGCCGTACAACAGGTGGAACTCGCGGTCGGCGAGGCGACTTGCCGGTTCACCCCCGCGCAGATCCGCGACGTCCTGATTCGGCTCGCCGGCTCCTGACGCCGGGGCGTAGCGGCTGGTGGATCGCGGATTAGGCTTTGCGCCGATGGACGGCGACCTGACACTGCTGCCGGCGGCGGATTTGTCCCGGCGGATTCGCGAGCGTGAGGTCTCCGCCCGAGAAGTGCTCGCGGCCCACCTGGAGCGGATCGCCAACCTCAACCCGCTGCTCAACGCGATGGTGTCGCTGGACGCCGATGGTGCGCGCCGCAGGGCGGCTGAGCTGGACGACCTGTTGGTCCGCGCAGGCCCGGTCGGCATCCTGCATGGGCTGCCGGTGGCCCATAAGGATCTGTTCTTGACGGCGGGGATGCGAACGACGTTCGGTTCACCGCTGTACGCGCAATTCGTACCGGCGAACGACGCCCTGCACGTCGCCCGGATGCGTGCCGCCGGCGCCGTTCGGGTCGGGAAGACGAACGTCCCCCAATTCGGCGCCGGATCGCAGACGCACAACCCGGTCTTCGGCGTCACGCGAAACCCCTACGACCCGACGCTCACCTGCGGCGGGAGCAGTGGCGGCGCCGCCGTAGCCCTCGCCACCGGCATGGTTGCCCTCGCCGACGGCAGCGACATGGGCGGATCGCTGCGCAACCCCGCCAGCTTCTGCAATGTCTTCGGTCTGCGACCGACGCCAGGACGGGTGCCGAACGTGCCCACCAGGGATGCCTGGTTCGACCTGAGCGTCATCGGGCCGATGGGGCGAAGCGCCGCGGACGCTGCCCTACTGCTGGCGGCGATCGCCGGCCCGGATCCGCGCGATCCGCTGTCGCTGGCGGAACCGGGCGCGCGCTTTCAGGCCCCGCTCGAGCGCGACTTCCATGGGGTCCGCATCGCCTGGGGAGCCTGCCTTGGGGCCCTGCCATTCGAGGCCGAAGTGCTGCAAGCATTCGAGGCGGCCAGGCCCGGGGTCGCCTCACTGGGGGTTGTGCTGGCCGGCGCCGAGCCGGACTTTCGCGGCGCCGATGAGGTGTTCCGCATTCTTCGCGGCTGGCACATGGCAGCGACCCTGGGCGCCGACGTCGACCGGTCCGGCGACGACATTTCGCCCATGGTGCGCGAGAACGTCAGCTACGGCCACACACTCTCGGCGCAGGACCTGGCCAAGGCACAGCAGCAGCGTACGAGCATCGTTTCCCAGGCTGGAACCTTCTGGGCGGAGCACGAGTTCTTGCTACTCCCGGTGAGCCAGGTGCTTCCGTTCCGCGCCGATGCCCCTTGGGTGACGCAGATTGCTGGCACCGCGATGTCCGACTACCTCGACTGGATGCGGTCGAGCTACCTCATCACGGTGCTGCGCGTTCCGGCAGCCTCGGTTCCGGTGGGATTCACCCCAGCCGGGTTGCCGGTCGGCCTGCAGGTGGTCGGACGCCCTGGCGACGACCTGGGGGTGCTGCAGTTAGCCCATGCACTCGAGGGAGTGTTCCGGGCCGGGGATCGGCATCCGCCGATGCCGACAATCGCCTAGGCGCCGAGGCCCGCGCTCAGCGCCGTTGGCAGCTTGGACAGACCTCCTCGGGAGCCAAAGCGCTGCCGGGCGCGGGCAGCAACCGCATGCCGCCGCACGCCGGATGCCGGCACGCGCTCCAGTCGCCGTCCTGCTCCACGACCACGGGTGGGCCGCCCCTATCTGGCTCGAGCCGCAACGGGGGCGCCATTGCCGGCTCCTCCGCCTTCGCCTCGAAAACCAGGATCCCCTGGCGTGGGTTCGCCTGCGGATCAGGTCCGGCGACAAGGCGTCGCACGCTCGCACGATCCAGCGCCGCAGCGCGATCGACATCGTCAGGCGCGAGCACCTGCACCGCCGCAAGGGCGGGCGTCGCGCACTGCCCACCGGTGAGCAGCGGGGCCAGTGGCGCGGAGGGAGCAGGTCGCCGCCGATGGCGCAGCACCCGCCGGGCCTGCCCCGTTCGCCATGGCAGCGACACCAGTTCGTTGTTGTCGCAGATGACACGCCAGCGGGTGCCATGCCATTCAAGTTCCAGACAGGCGGACCAGGTGGCGCCGTCCCACCAGCGAGGACAGAACGCGACCCGCAGGTCGGGCACCCCGTCCCCCGCGGCAACCCGCAAGAACTGCGCCATCAGGTCATCGCGAAGGTCGCTGAGCTCGGCGGTACCCCAGGGGGCTGCCGCCTGCGGCGGGTACGCGTTCGCCTTCTCGGTCGATCTGTGCCGGCCGGTGCGTGGCGACAGAGCCTTCTCCCGCCAGGTCAGATCCGAGCTGGCTGTGCTCACCTTGCCATCGTGGCGTAGCAGGGCGGGAAGCATCCACGACGCGCCGAGTTGACCCCGCGCAAATACGGCCCAAGACAGGGCTCGCCGCGGTCTCGGTGATCCCGCCCCCCCGTTCGGTGAGCCAGCCTCCGTGTTCGGTGAGCCAGCCCTCCCGCGTTCGGTGATCAAGCAAATATGGTCACGATTTCGCCAATTTAGTGACCACTTTTGCTCGATCACGAAAGGATGCGCCCTCAACGCGGCCATTGCGGCGTGCTCGACCCCCTACACGGTGACATGGTGGCGCCGTGGCCACCCGAATCGTTGACCTCTTCGTGGTCGTCCTGGCGATTGCCGCGCTTGTCTTCGTCGTGATCACCATCGGGCTTGTGGCCCGTCGCCGACCTGCCCAGCCGCCGCGCAGCCGGCGCGATCGACTTCGTCCGACCGCGAGAACAATGCGCGGCTGGCAGACCCGTACCCTGCGTGAGGTCCGCAGGGCCAGTCAAAGCGGTCGCCGCCCACGCGGCAGGCGGTAGGGGTCAGGCGGTAGCGAGCAGGCGAAACGCGCAACGTCAGCTGGACCCGGTGCCACCAGGCCTCCTCACCCACCGAAGCCGAAATCGGTGGCCGTCCCGCGAGATTCGGGCGGCCGACAGTCAGTCCTGCGCCTTAGCCAGCGCGCTCGGCCACCAGATGAATTTGCCGATGTCGTGGCTGAGCGCCGGGACCAGGATCGAGCGCACCAGGGTGGTGTCGAGGAGCACACCGAACGCGACCGCGAACCCGAGCTCGCCCAGGAACACCAGCGGTAGGACGCCCAGGACGGTAAAGGTAGCCGCCAAGACGATGCCGGCTGAAGTGATGACGCCCCCCGTCACCGACAAGCCTCGCAGGATGCCCGTTCGGGTCCCGCGTCGCAGCGTTTCCTCGCGCACCCTAGTCATCAGGAAGATGTTGTAATCGATGCCCAACGCCACCAGGAACACGAAGGCAAACAACGGGAACGCGGGGTCTGCGTTCTTGAAGTGGAACAGGTGGTTGAACACGAACGCCGACACACCGAGGGTTGCGGTGAACGACAACACGATCGTCACGATCAGCAAGAGCGGCGCGATCACCGCCCGCAGCAGCAAACCCAACACCAGCAAGATGACCAGCAGCACGATGGGGATGATCAGATTGCGATCGTGCCGGGATGCCTGCTGGGTGTCGTAGTTGACGGCCGACGCCCCGCCAACGAGCGCACCAGCGCCGGGAACACCCCGTACCGCAGTCCGAATAGCGGTGATCGTGCGGTAGGCCTGTTGCGTGTCGTACCGCGCGGTCAGGTTGGCGTCGATCGCGGTTCGGCCGCCGGCCGCACTCACCTGCAACGCCGCCGGTGGACACCCCCCAGTTGCCGGCGGTGGTGCGCCGCCCGTTCGGAAGAGCTGCGCGAGCTTGGCGAAGTCAACCTGGACACACACCGCACCCGCCGAGGGATCGACCCCCCGAGACCTTGGATGCCGCAGCGATCACCGCATTCGCCTGATCCGCGTTCGCGATGATGACGGCAGGGGCCCCACTGCCCTGCTTGAAGTTGGCGTCGAAGATCTTCTGGCCCACCACGGCGTCGGGACGGTTGGTAAAGCTGTCGGTAACCGAAAGGCCGCCGGTCTTCAACCCGCTTACCAACGCGACGCAGGCGAGCAGAACGATCGTCGCGCCGATCCAGCTTCGCCGCGCATGCCGGCCCAAGGCGTCGGCAAATTGGCCCCACACACCATGGGTGGCGATGTCGGCCTGCTGGTCGACCCACGGGATCCGCGGCCAAAACACCCAACGGCCGAACAGCACCAGGAAGGCCGGCAGGAAGGTCAGCATCACCGAAACCGTGCAGGCAATGCCGATGGCGCAAACCGGGCCCAGGCTGCGATCGGAGTTCAGCTCACCGAGGGTCAGGCACAGCAGCCCCAGAATGACCGTGATGGCCGACGCACTGATCGCCGGCGCCGCACCGCGCCAGGCCTTGATCATCGCCTGCAGCCGGCTGTCGTAGGTGTGCAACTCCTCGCGATAGCGGCTGATCAGCAGCAACGCGTAGTCGGTTCCGGCCCCGATCACCAGCACCGAGAGAATGCCTTGGCTTTGTCCGTTGAGGGTCAGCACGTTGTGCTTAGCCAGCTGATAGATGATCAACGAGGCGGACCCGAGCGCGAGGGTGGCGCTGAACAGTGGAAAGAACCACAGCACGGGGCTGCGATAAACGACAAGTAGGATCAGAATGACGACGAGTCCCGCGGCCAGCAGCAGGGAGCCGTCAATGCCGCTGAACGCATCGATGAACGCGACCAGCAGGCCGCCCGGACCTGCGCCGTGCACGACGAGCCCCGGCGGGGCCTTGGCCCTGGCAACGTCGAGAACCTTCTTCTCGACCTTGACCAGCTGGTCGCCCTTGACGCTTATGGTTCCGTTCTTTCCGATCAGCGGTACCGCGACATTGGCAGTCGCGGCGTCGGTGGAAAACTGCGGGGAGCGAACCTCATCCTTGGCCACGCCAGGCGTTGCCCGAAACGCACCCGCGTCAGCGCCGATCTTCGCGCGATCAGCGGCGGTCAGCCCCCCGGACCGCTGGTAGACGACGAAGCCCGGAACGCTTTGGACCGTCCGAAAGTTCTGGGCCTCGTGGTCGACCTTGGTCGACTCCGCCGAGTTCGGCAGGTACGCCGCGTTGTCGTTCTTCTGGACGCTGGCAAGCTTGCCCTGGTACGAGCCGCCCACCGCACCGAACAGGAACCAGAGCACGCCCAGTACGCCCACGAGGTAGGCAACGCGCGGTATCCGCGCCCGAGGGGCTCGTCCCACCTGCGGCACGTCGTCGGCGACTCTTTCCGTGCGGGTCATGTTCCTCCCCGGACCAGCCGTTGCGGACAGCGCGGAGCCGATTGTGCTGGTCGAAGGCGATCTCGCCAATTAGTTTGCCGAACCTTCACCCGATTGTGGCCGGGACGCCTATCAGAGCGGTCAAACCGGGCCATACCCAACGCCTTTGGCGGGCTGGCGCGAGTGGATCACGCCTCAAGAAGGGCGAGCATTTTGGTCACCGTCGCCCAGTTGCGGGCCGTGAGCTTGGCCCCTGGCCGAGCCAGCTGTGCGGCCAACTCGCTACGCCCAAGGCCATCCGGCGTGCGCAGGAACAAGGTAGTTCCGACAATGCGGAGCTCGTCCGGGCTGTCTTTCTGCGCAGCTCGCTGCGCGGCGGCATCGATGGCGAGCACATCATCAGGTGGGAAGTCCTCGCCGCGAAAAAGGGCGTGGAGACACTTCGGGTTTGTCTCATCAGGGAAGGGATTGTCCGCAATCACTTGCGCCAACTGTTCGCGGGCGAGAACCACGACGCGAGGACCCACGCCCAGCGTGTCCGCGATCCGCTCTTCCAAGGCCGCGGCGAGTTCGACCGTGTCCGCGTCCGTGCTGGTAAACAACACGTTGCCGCTCTGAATGTAGGTGGCGACATCACTATGGCCGAGTGCGGTGACGATCCCGCGCAAATCCGCCATGGCCACCCTGTTGTGACCGCCCACGTTGATACCGCGCATGAAGGCGGCGTGGGTGGGCACGCAGACATCCTGCCGCACCGAAGCGGACCCACCCGCATGCGACTGTAGCCCGGCGAATGGTCCGGTCAAAGGCTGGCGACGCAGAACGGATGTCCGCGGGCCCGACGGCGAATCGCCGTGGCTATTCGGGATCGTTGGCGCGGTCCCTTGGACACGTCTGCGTTCTAGCGGTGAGCGACGAGGCTCACGAGGACCGTGACGATTTATTCACGCGCCGAAGGATCAGCGATACACCCGTCGTCGCCGATCATCGCGCTCGTGACGGGACTCTCGACGCAGGCAGTGTCGACAATCGTGGCGGTGGCATATTCGAGCACCCTCCGCAACGACTCGTGCGCGTGCACCGCCCCCCGCGGCGAAGCGTTGATCCATCCGACTGGCTTGTGGTAGATCGAGCCGGGTTGGTCGTCTCCGATAGTCCAGTCCAGGAGGTTCTTGAACGAACCGGGGAGTGCCCCGGCGTACTCGGGCGTCGAGAACATCATCGCGTCAGTGGCCCTGATACGGCCGCGCAACGCAACAACTGCGGCTGGGGCTGGTCGACGTCTTCGTCGGGATTGAGATGCGGAAGGTCGACGAGGCCCTCGTAGAGGACAGCCTCGACGCCATCGGGTGCGACAGCGCAGGCGGTGCTGCGTAGCGCGGCTGTGTTGTTCAACCATTCGGACGTTCTCCCTTCCATTGAGAGGCGCCGAGGCAACTGGCGCCCTGCAGCGCCTAATTTCGCGTGATCACGTCGCTGCCCAAAATGGTTGTGCGCGCGATCTCACGGTCGGCCGGCGGTGGGCGTCTTCCAGGTGAGCGCTTCACACGGAGCGATCTCCTAAAGGCCCGAAGGAAGGAACGATCCATGTCCATCGAGGAGAACAAGGCCATCGTGGGACGCTGGTTCACCGAGTTCTGGGGCGCCGACTTCAACCCGGCAGCCATCGACGAGCTCGCTGCGGCCGACATCCGCTTCGAGTACTCGCTGCACGCACCGTGCCGCGGCCGAGAGGAGGTCCGTGGGTTCGCCACGAAGTTCCGCGCAGCGTTCCCGGACCTGGCCTTCGAGGGCACGGCTGATCTGATTGCCGAGGGCGACTATGTGGTAGGTCAGTGGATCGGCGGTGGCACCCAGAGCGGTGAGGCGTTCGATGACATGCCGATCGGTGAGCTGCCGGCCGGCACCGGCAGAATGATGCGGTTCACCGGGATCACCATCCTCAAGGTTGAGAACGGCCTGATTACCGAGGAGATTGGGCTCGACGACGGCGTCACCGTGCTGCAACAGCTAGGTTTGATCACCGAAACGTAACCCAACCATTCGTCCCTTCGGCAGCGGCATGGCCGACTGTTCCGGCTCCGGAAAAGGTGTCGGTGGGTGATGATCACCGTTTCCGGAGTGGGTGCTCGTCTGCGGCGCAAAGGACTGGCTCCGCGGGTTGTCTCGTTCGGCTGGGATCCGTGCGCAGGTGTCCTAGGGTTTGTTCATGGTTTGCTTCGATCGGGTGGTCGTGATCTTCAACCCCCAGAGCAACGGCGACGCTCCGAAGCTCGCCGAGGAGCTGCGGGCTCAACTGGCCCGACGGCTACCTGGCCTGAAGGTCGCGATGAAGCCTACCGAGAGCGCCGGTCACGGCCGCCTGCTAGCGCGGGAGGCGGCGCACGTCGGGCGGCCGTTGATCGTCTCAGTCAGCGGCGACGGGGGGTATAACGAGGTGGTCGACGGCGTCATGCAGGCGGGCAACACCGACGTCATCTGCGCGGTGATGGCCGCCGGTAACGCCAACGACCACAGGCGGACAACACGCCGACGGCCACTTGTCGAGGCCATCGTCGCCGGGGACGTGCACGCCATCGACTTGCTACGCGTCACCACGCGGATCGGTCCAAGCGCGCACGTCCGGTACGCACACTCCTACATCGGGCTTGGTCTCACCCCGATCGTGGCCATCGACTTGGAGAAAGGTGAGAAGGGTTCGCTGAAGGAGATCGGTTCGGTGATCCGGACGTTCTCCCGATTCCGGCCCTTCATGATCGAGCTCGACGACGGAACCAGGCCTTGCTTCGACAGCCTGGTGTTCGCCAACATTGCGCAGATGGCGAAGTACGCGACCCTGAGCGACGACGGACGGCCCGACGACGGCCAATTCGAGGTCATCACACTGCCGCATGTGGCCAGGTGGCGGATTCTTGGCACCGCGCTGAAGGCTGCCACCAGAGGCCTGGGCCCGCAGCCGAGCACGCGGGAATACCACTTCACGACGATCAAACCGCCGCCCATACAGATCGACGGTGAGGTATTCCATCTCGACGCCGACGCGGCAGTAACGATCGACATCGTCCCGGGGGCACTTGCGACTATCGGCTAACCGCCGGACCCGGGGCGCCGAACTCGCGAAGAGGGAGGAGTAGGGATCGCGGGCGGCCACCACGTTCCATCCGGCTGTCCGAGGCAGACCCTTGTACTCAGCCTCGGACCAATGGTTTGCACCTCGCCGAGCCTCCGCGCTACCCGAGCATCGAAGGCCTCCGAACCATCTTCGCTGGCGCCCGCGGGCGCGAGCACCACATCGGTTGAGCTCGACCCAGGCCCCGCCACAGTGAGGTCGTCGCGGTCCGCGGCTATCGCCCCCAGTGCGATACTCAGAGCGCGGAGGAGTCGGCTCTTCCCAGCATTGTTGCGTCCGACTAGCACTGTGAGCTTTGGACTGAGGGTCAGATCGCATTCTCGAATGCCGCGAAAGTCGCGGACTACGACGCGTTCGACGCGGACAGCTGCGAACCCGGCTGGGGGTGGCGCCGGGACTTCGCCCTCGTCGTCAGCGTTGGCGCTGCTCATGGTTGCCCTCCCTGGCCGGCATTCGGTCGGTTCGTGTTCAGACCTCCAGCGGTCCTTGGTATCCGCCGTTACACCTGCGCTGACACCCTAAGACTCCGACTTCGCGGAGGCCTGCCGCCGTGCCGGGCTTGTCAATAGGAGGAAAGCACCGCCGCCCCCTGGTCTCGCTGGCGCCTCGTCGACGCCATCGCCGCTAGCCACACGATGCGGGATGCAGATCCGAGCAGGACGACCGGCGCATCAGGCGGGCGGCTGGTCGCACGACCTCGTGTCGACGAGCCAGCGCTAGCGCCGACCCGACCACCGGATATCGACTACGCGCGCGTCTTTGGCAACCTGGCGGCGCCAGGTCGAGGGCTTGGCCGATAGCCGGCCTGTTCCCCAACGCGCGCGACACGACGTCGCCAAGCTAGGGGGTAGTCCCGCGGAACGTTCCGACGCCGCGGCTGCTGAAATCAGTTGTCTGACCAGGGGTTGAGGTACTCGACGCCGGCGCGTTGGAAGTCGCGGGTGTTGCGGGTCACGACGGTCAGGCCCCGCGCACGCGCGGTGCCCGCGATGAGCGCGTCGTGCTGGGGCGCTTGGTCGGGTACGTGCAGCGATGCAACGCGGCGGGCGGCGGCGAGATCGAGGGGAAGAATGCGGTCGGCGAAGCCGGTGAGCACGTTTTGCTCGAACCATCGGGTCAGGATCCGGGCCTGGTCGGGGTCGGTCCGCCCTTTCCGCAGGATCCCGGTCTCGATCTCGATGATGGTCACGACACTGATGGCAAGGTCAGCCGCGCGCTGCTCGGCCACCCACTGTTTGACTCCGGAATCGCCGCGCCGCTTTCGGAGTTCGCTGACGACGTGGGTGTCGAGCAGGTACATCACACGTTCGCGGGTCGGATGTCCAGGCCGATCGGGTCGATCTCGAACTCGATCTCCTCGTCCATCTGCAGCCACTCCGCCAGGTCGCTGGGTGTGCGAAGGAGCCGCTGATACTCGGCGTAGGTCAACAGTACGAAGGACGGCCGGCCGTGCTCGGTGATCACCACCGGTTCGTCCTCAGCCGCACGCTTGACCTGGCTAGGGCGCTGGTTGAACTCAGCTGCGGTAACGGTAGCCACAACCACCTCCCTTGAAGTAGTACGTCTAACTACATCCTACGGCGCGGTGCTGGCGCCCGCAATCCGCGGCCGAGCCGCGAACTGACGTCACCAGATAGTCATAGGAGTGCCTGCGTGCCAGAAAATCTTCATGACTGCCGGACGGCACCCGTGACAACGCAGGTTTCGCCCTTGTCGGCCCCCTCCAAATGCCCGTGACGGCAAGGAAAGCGGGCAGCACATGGCGAGCATCAAGAAGCGACCCGAAGGCAGTTGGCGGGCGCGGTACCGAGACGACCAGGAACGCGAGCACTCCAAGCATTTCGATCGCAAGGTCGACGGTGAGAAGTGGTTGGCAGCTCAGACCACTGCAGTCGCTACCGAGGGCATGTCGTCCCGCGGCTGAGCAAGGTCACGGTCCAGTCGTTCTATGACGACTGGTCGAGCCGACAGGTCTGGGCGTCGGGTACCCGCACCGCGATGGATCTTGCCCTGCGCTCCTCTGAGCTCGGCAAGTATCAGCTCGGCCGCGTCGGACACTCCCGCGTTGAGCAATGGGTCAAACGGATGGCCGACCAACCGCTTGCCGCCGGAACGATCAAGACCCGCTACAACAACGTCCGCAGCATCTTCCGTGCCGCAGTCCGTTACCGCCTGATCGTGCGCGACCCCACCGAGAACGTGCGCCTACCGCGACAGCGCCGGCCCGAGGCCAGCATGACTGTCCCTACCGTCGAACAGGTCGGGGCGCTAGTCGACGCAGCCGACGGAGCCTTCCGCACCTTCGTCGCGCTTTGCGCCTTTGCCGGGCTGCGGCTGGGTGAGGCCGCCGCGGTACAGGTCGCCGATGTCGACTTCCTACGTCGCAAGCTCAACCTCACCCGGCAGGTGCAACGCGTCTGCGCCGGAGAGATCGAGATCAAGGCGCCCAAGTACGGCTCGGAGCGCATCGTCAACCTGCCCGACGAGCTCGTCGCGATGCTGCTCACCACGTCGACACCTACACCGACAAGCGCGCGGTCGCGCGGTGGCTGTTCTAGGGGGCGCCCGGCTACCCGCCGCACCAGAACACCGTCGGCTACTGGTGGCGCCTCACCCAGAAGAACGCCGGCCTGACCGGAATCCGACTTCACGACCTACGCCACTTCTACGCCTCAGGCCTCATAGTCCGCAGAGTTGCATCAGATGCAACTCGGGGCGGCTTTCGGCGGATTGCGTAGTCGTTGGCCTTGTTGGGGTTGGGGTTTCTGGGCGGGGGTCCGGCTTGTCGGTGAGAGGCTGCGACACGCTGTGAGACTCGGGGTTACCCAGCTCTGTTGCATCTGATGTCAGAATATGGCATCCGGTGTGGTTGGGGTGGGTGCTTCAATGTGGCAGGTGATACCGGTTTGGGGGTTGCCGGGATGGATCAGGCGGGTGTTGTCATGCTGGCGGTGGCTGGGGGTGGTGCCGCGCCGCTGGCAGCGGATGAGTCGGAGCTGTTCGAACAGATGTTGGTGGGCTGGCGGCGTCAGCAGTTGAGCCGTCGGTTGACTGGGTCGCTGATCGCGGGGCGGGAACGCACGGTGCGTCGGTTCGCCGAGTTCGCGCAGGGTTGGCCGTGGACGTGGCGCTCTGAGCAGCTGGAGCGCTGGGTGGCCGAGAACTCGTGGGCGCATTCGACGGTGCGGGGGTATCAGAGCGCGGTGGGGGCGTTCTGCGGCTATGCGACTGATCCGCGCTATGGCTGGGTGGCGGAATGCGAGCAGCGGGTCGGTGGCCGGCCGAGCCAGATCTGCCACCGGGACAACATGGCGGTGCATGTCGCGGATTACGAGGGGCGGCCGGCTCGCCGGCCGCTGTCCCGGGTGGAGTGCCAGGCGCTGTTCGACGCGGCTGATGATCGAGCGGCGCGGCTGGCCGGGTCGGCCCGTAAGGGCTGGTTGACCGCGTTTCGGGACGCGACGTTGCTGAAGGTCACTTACGGGTGGGGGCTTCGCGCCCGGGAGGTGACGATGCTGGACCTGACCGATTTCACCGCCAACCCGGCGGCCGAGCAGCTCGGCGGATTGGGTGTGTGTCACGTTCGGTTCGGCAAGGCGATGCGTGGGTCGGCGCCGCGCCGCCGGGCGGTAGCCAGTGTGATGCCGTGGGCGGTCGAGGCGTTGGCGGAGTACTTGAGTGAGGTGCGGCCGCGGTTCGCTGACGCCGACCCGGCGGCGATGTGGCCGACCGAGCGGGGTGGGCGGATCTCGACCCGCTCAGTCGATGACCGGTTCGCGCTCTATCGGGGGGCGGCGGGGCTGCCCACGGAGCTGTCGGTGCACTGCCTGCGTCACTCCTATGTTTCGCATCTGACCGAAGACGGTGTCGATCCGCTGTTCATCCAGCAGCAGGTGGGACATTCGTGGGCGTCGACGACCGCGATTTACACCACGGTCGGGTCGGACGCGAAAAACCACATGCTGCGTTCGGCGTTGGCCCGGGCGTTTCGCCTCGAGTCGAAGGAGGCCAGGGATGAAACGGCAAGTGGGATATCACTGGCATCTGCGCAAGGTGATGGCTGAGCGGGGCATGTTCGCTACCACTGATCTGGTGCCGCTGCTGGCCGAACGCGGGGTGAGCCTGTCCCGCGAGCAGGTCTACCGGCTGGTGGTGCGGGTCCCGGAACGGCTGAACTTGATCGCGCTGGCCGCCTTATGCGACATCTTGGACTGCTCGCCGGGTGAGCTGGTCGAGCCGTTCGCCGGCCGGGGGGCCACGGCCACCGGTGGCGCCGCGGTCCCGGCGCCACCGGCCCGGCCGATCCGGGCCCGGGTCGCGCCATCGTCTGCCCGCTGAACCGCGACGGCTGCTCGTCTGGCGAGCAGCGCGAGCAGGTAATAGACGCGGTGCTGGCCGCGGACCCGGCCCTGAGCGTGACCCAGGTCCGCGGGGCGCTCGCCGCGGTGAGCGGGCACGGGGCGGTGCTGCGCAGCCTGCACGAGGCGTTTCGCGCTGACCCGGCCGTTTTGAGGCTCGGGGCGCCGCCAGCGGTAGGCCGGCTGATCACAGCGTTGCGGGCGGCCGGCGCCAGTTGGCTGGCCGAGCCGGCCTGCACCCGCTGCTATCGGGTGGGTTTCAAGCTGACCCGCACCGGCCCCGGCGCTTTGTGTCCACGCTGCCGGGCTCGGGTGCTGGCCCAGGAATGCTTGCACTGCAAGGTGATCAAGCCGGTGGCGGCCCGGGACAGCGGCGGCCGGGCGATCTGCGCCCGCTGCGCCGAACGGCCACGGCGGATCTGCGGGCGCTGCGGGCGCTCCCGACCGATCGCCCGGCGGGCCCACGACGGGGAACCCGACATTTGCGACCGGTGCTTCCAGCTTCCGGCCGCCCGCTGTAGTCGGTGCGGACGCCACCGGCCGTGCTCGTTCGCCTCAGGCCCAGCCCCGGTCTGCGTCGGCTGCGCCCCCAGACGCACCACGGCATGCGCACGCTGCACGCTGGTCGCGCCGGTCACCGCGCTCTGGGCGGACGGGCCGGTCTGTGATCGCTGCTACAACGCTGCGCTACGCGCCCGGGGGACGTGCGCGGGCTGTCAGCTCACCCGCCGGCTCGTCAGCCCGGCCGGAACGAACCCAACAACGTGCGCTGACTGCGCCGGGCTGCCGGTCACCCACGCCTGCACCGACTGCGGGCTGGAAGACAAGCTTTACCAACGGGGCCAATGCGAACGCTGCGCGCTGCGCCACCGCGCCACCGCGCTGCTGGGCGACGCGCATGGGCAGATCCCCGACCGGCTACGCGGGGTTCATCAGGCCATCATCACCACCGCGACGCCGCGGACCGCGTTGAACTGGCTGCGCGGCGGGGCCGGCGCCGCCCTGCTGCGCGAGGTCGCCACCGGTCAACTCCGCTGCACCCACTCGGCCCTCGACACCCACCCGCGGCCCCACGCCGCGGACTACCTGCGGCACATGCTCATCGCCGGCGGGGCCCTGCCCGAACGAGACGAAGCCCTGGCCCGACTCGAACGCTGGGTCACCGCACTGCTCACCGATCACCCCCACCCCGAGCACCGCCGGGTGCTGCACGCCTACGCCACCTGGCGGCTCCTGCGCCGGCTCCGCAGCCGCACCGCCATCACCGCACCGGCCCGAACCCCCACCGGCTACCCCCGCAACCAGCTACTGGCCGCGCAACGCTTCTTGACCTGGCTCAACGAGAATGGCCTGACCCTGCGGCAGTGCCAGCAAGCCGATGTCGACCGTTGGCTGCTGCGCAGCCCCGGCGGCTACTCGGTCCGTGACTTCCTGCTCTGGGCCGCCGAACACCAGCACAGCCCCACCCTGCACATCCCGGCCCCCAGCCGAAACAGCGGCCCCGCGACCGACAGCGACCAGCGGTGGGCGCTCCTCGCCCGGCTGCTGCACGACGACACCCTGGACCGCACCGACCGAGTCGCCGGCGCCATCCTGCTTTGCTACGGCCAGCAGCTGTCCCGCATCGCGGTCATCACCACCGACCAGATCCACCGCCATCACGACCACGTGACGCTGCGTCTCGGGACCAGCGAGATCACCGTGCCCGAGCCCCTCGCCGGGCTACTCACCGACCTGATCCACCACGGCCGTCGCCATCAAGGCATCGGCACACCCACCCAACCCAGCCAATGGCTGTTCCCCGGACACCTCCCCGGCCGGCCGATCACCGGCTCCCGGCTCGGTGAACGACTACGCCAACTCGGGATCCGGGCCCTTCCCGGCCGCCGCGCCACCCTGCTCCAACTCGCCGCCGAAATCCCCGCCGCCGTCCTGGCCGACCTGCTGCACCTACACCCCGGAACCGCCACCCACTGGACCCGCGCCGCCGGCGGGGACTGGTCTCGCTACGCCGCCTCCATCGCCCTCAACCAACCGACATCAACACCAGCCGAATAGCCCTCCCCGGCACACCCCCACCGAGCCACTCGACGGAAAACCAACACTGCTGACTACCGGTATCGCGGCCAGCTGCGACGTCGTCACCGTGCAGCGCGCACTCGGTCACGCGGCGGCCACAACTACCCTCCGTACCTACGCCCACCTGTGGCCGACGGCCGAGGATCGCACCCGCAACGCAGCCTCGGAACTGATGCGTTCCGCGACCTCGCGCGAATATTCTGCGGACTCTTTGCGGACTAACCATGATCAACAGGGCCTCTAGGCCCCGTTTTTGCTGGGATATTGAGTCTGCTCAGACGTTGAAGCGAAACTCGACAACGTCCCCGTCGCGCATGACGTAATCCTTGCCTTCGATCCGCGCCTTGCCCGCGGCACGAGCGGCCGGCACCGACCCGACGGCGACTAAGTCCTCGTAGCCAACGATCTCGGCCTTGATGAACCCGCGCTGGAAATCGGTGTGGATGACTCCCGCCGCCTCCGGTGCTGTGGCGCCCACCCGAACAGTCCAGGCCCTGGCCTCTTTCGGCCCTGCGGTGAGGTAGGTCTGCAGCCCGAGCGTGTGGAAGCCGACGTGTGCCAGCTGGGTGAGACCTGATTCCACCTGTCCGAAGGAAGCCAATATCTCGGCTGCCTCATCGGGTGCCAGCTCGACCAGCTCGGCCTCGACCTTGGCACAGAGAGCGATGACGTCAGCGGGGGCGACGGCCTTCCGTACTTCGTCTGCCGCGGCCGGGTTGCTGAGCTGCGATTCGTCAACGTTGACCACATAAATGAACGGTTTTGCCGTCAACAGGAACAGCTCCCTGAGTTCGGCGCGGTCCACCGAAGGCTCGGCCGCCAGCGGCACCCCGGCGTCGAGAACCTCTCGGGCCCGCAGTACCGCCTCGTATAGCGGCCCCTTCGTCTTGTCGGTACGGGCTTCCTTCTCTAATCGAGGCAGCCGGGAGTCGACGGTCTGCAGGTCAGCGAGGATGAGCTCGGTGTTGACGGTAGCGATATCGGCGAGCGGGTTGATCTTCCCGTCCACGTGGACGACATCGGGGTCCGCGAAGGCCCGTACCACCTGGCAGATGGCGTCCGTTTCGCGAATGTGCGCCAGGAACTGATTTCCCAGTCCCTGCCCTTCGCTGGCCCCACGTACCAATCCGGCGATGTCCACGAAGGTGGCGGTGGCCGCAACGATGCGTTGGCTGGCGAACACCTGAGCAAGGGTGGTTAGTCGTGGATCGGGAACAGGCGCGATCCCGACGTTCGGCTCGATGGTGGCGAACGGGTAGTTCGCAGCAAGCACGGTGGCCCGGGTCAAAGCGTTGAACAGGGTCGACTTGCCGACGTTCGGGAGTCCGACGATACCGATGGCAAGGCCCACAGCCAGTAGACACTACCGGCGCTCGTAGATCCGGTACGCCCGGCGTGCCCCCAGCACAATCGGCACGTCCGGCCCTCCGACGCGCGCCGCCGCCCAGGTCAGGGTCTTCGCTGCCACCTGCTCTAGTGACACCCGGTCGCTGCCGGGCGGGAACGTCTACGAGGTCGCGCATTTCTGCGTCCACGATGTCGGGTGCGGACAGCACGCACTCGCCCCGAAAATTGAGCAGTTGCGGCGGCCCAAGTCCCAGGCGCCTGAGCTCGTCGTCTACCTGCTCGGGTCGCTGCAGCTCATTAGGCAACAATTCGCCGGGGGGACGCCATGCCAACATGACGTTCAGCAAAGTCCGAAAATAGGTCCGCACCTCCACGACAAGCGTGTCCTCCCGCGTCGACCCCAACAGCGCCGCCAGGACCCCAGCGGGTTGCAGCACCCTGGCAAGCTCGGCCAGAGCACCTCTCCAGTCCGGATGCTGGCCCAGCCCGATTCCAAGGTGCGCTGCCGGGACGCTGGCTGAGGCGAACGGCAGCGCGATCACCGCCGCCCGCACGAACGAGGACTGCACACCGCGCCCAGCACCAGGAGACGACGCGATACCCACCGCAGAAACCCCGCTCACCTCGAGGAGCCAGCTGGGCCGATTCAGCGCGTGCATAAGCTCAGCCGCCAGGCGCCTCGCGCTCTCACCGGTCAACCCACCCCGGTCCGGCGCTACCCGCTGCCGTTCGCTGATCACGACATAAGCCTAGAAGCCGGATCTTGTCGGAGGCTTGCGGCACGCTGCCCACCATGACCTTCGTTGTGATCGTTCTCACCTTCGCTGTCGGCGTTGCGCTCGGGTGGCTTGTCACGCGCGTGCAAAGTGCCAGCCAGCTGGCCGCGCTGCGAACTTCCCTCGCCGAGCGGGAGGCGGGGGAACTTCGATTACGCGAGGCTTTCGCTGCCATGGCGGCCCAAGCCTTACGCGACAACAACGACGCCTTCCTCGCGCTGGCCGACGTTCGCTTGGACCGCCAGGTGCAAGGCGCTGACGCGGCCCTGGCGCGCCGGGAGCAGTCGGTGCAGGCCCTACTCGGCCCGGTTGGGGAGGCGTTGGCGCGCATCGACGCGCAGCTGCGCACGGTGGAGAGCAACCGGCAGCAGGCCTATGGGGGGTTGGTTGAGCAGGTTCAGCGCATGCACCTCACGCAGGAAGCGCTCCGAACGGAGACCGCTCAGCTGGTTGCCGCGCTCCGCGCGCCGCAGGTACGCGGCCGGTGGGGTGAGATGCAACTGCGTCGGGTTGTGGAGGCCGCCGGCGCCGTCGAACATGTCCATTTTCGCGAGCAGGTCCACATCCCCGGCGACGCCGGCGCCTTCCGGCCGGACATGGTGGTCGACCTGGCCGACGGTAAGCAGGTCGTGGTGGATGCCAAGGTGCCGTTCGCGGCGTGGTTGGCGGCAATGGAGGCACGCGACGAGCAGCAGCGCTCGTCCCTGATGGCCGATCACGCTCGGCAGCTGGCCGCCCACGTGAGGACTCTCGGGGACAAGGCCTACTGGCGCGCGCTGCCGTTCGTCCCCGAGTTCGTGGTGCTGTTCGTGCCAGCAGACGCCTTCCTGGATGCGGCCCTTCGTGAACGACCCGATTTGCTCGATGAGGCCTTCGGCCGCGATGTGGTGCTGGCGACGCCAAGCACCCTGGTCGCGTTACTGCGGACCATCGGGTACTGCTGGCGTTCGGAGCGGCTGGCGGCGAACACCCAGGCGGTGAGCGATGTCGCGGCCGAGCTCTATGGCCGGCTGGGGACTCTCGGGGGTCACGTCGACAAGGTCGGGGCGGCCCTTGGGCGGGCGGTCGGCGCCTACAACGACGCTGTTGGCTCCCTCGAAACCCGGGTGCTGGTCAGTGCCCGAAAGATGGCGGACCTGCATGTCTCTCACGATCCACTCCCCACGCCTCGGTTGGTGACCGACGGCATGCGGCCGGTGACCGCACCCGAGCTCACCCAGCGCGCCGGATGACCATGGCGGCGCAGCCGCCTACGCTGAGGGGGTGAGCAGCCCGGCCTACACCCCCGCCCGCCCTCGCCAGCCCGTCCAGCCGCAACGCGGGGCGACGCGGCTAACGCGCAGCCTGCCTTCTGCGCTGGCTGTCGCGTTCGCCCTCGGCGCGGCGGGTGCCGGCGCGGACACCCTCGGAGGGCACATCGTTCGGACCCTGTTCACGGTGGGCTTCACCGTCGGCAGCGTGGCGGCGGTACTGCTGGTTCGCCGGGAGCTGGTGTGGCGAACCCTTTGGCTACTCCCCCTCACCTACCTTGCCCTGCTGGTGGTGGGGGCGGTCGTCAGTGGCGGGACCGGATTCATGTCCTGGCTGGCCCTGGCCTATATCTTCAAGGCACCCGCGGTGCTGGTGGGCACGGTGGCCGCTGCGATCATCGCCGCGTTGCGGATGAGCCGCGGCCGATCAGGCTAGAGCCGGCTTTGGCGGGTGCGTCATTCTCCTTGGGGGGCCATCCGACGCAGCTCGGGCGGTAGCGCGAACAGGAGCGTCTCGTTGGCGGTGGTGACCTCCTCGACCGTCCCAAAACCTTGCTCGGCCAGCAGCGCCAGCACGCCGTCCACCACCCACTCCGGGGCAGACGCCCCGCTGGTCAACCCGACCGTCACGGCCCCGTCCAGCCACGAGAACTGCACCTCGGATGCCTCGTCTACCAGGTAGGCCGCTGCAGCCCCTTCGTCGAGTGCGACCTCCACGAGGCGCACGCTGTTCGACGAGTTGGGCGAACCCACGACCAGCACGACGTCCGAGCCCTTGGCGATTGCCTTCACCGCGTTTTGCCGATTCTGGGTGGCGTAGCAGATGTCATCGCTCGGCGGGTTCGTCAACTCCGGGAACCGGTCGCGCAGGGCAGCAACCGTACGGTCGGTCTCATCCACCGACAGCGTGGTCTGGGACAGCCACGCGACGCGGGAGGGATCACGCACTTGTACCGTCTGCGCCTCGCCCGGTCCGTCGACGAGGTGGATGCGCTCCGGGGCCTGCCCCGTCGTGCCGACGACCTCCTCGTGACCTTCATGCCCGACTAGCACGATGTCGTAGTCCTCGCGAGCAAATCGGCGAGCTTCCTGGTGCACCTTGGTGACCAGCGGACAGGTCGCGTCGATGGCCCGCAGCTTTCGAGCGCCGGCCTGGGCGTGGACCTCCGGTGCGACCCCGTGGGCTGAGAAAATGACGATGGCCCCCTCGGGCACCTCATCGGTCTCCTCGACAAAAATGGCGCCCTTAGCCTCCAGTTCGCGCACCACGTTCAGGTTGTGCACGATCTGCTTGCGGACGTAGATGGGCGCGCCATGCTGTTCCAGCGCCTTTTCGACCGTCTGCACCGCCCGGTCCACCCCAGCGCAGTACCCGCGCGGACGGGCCAGCAGGACCCGCTTGATTGGAGGGACCGGGGTGGTCGGCGGACGGAGATCGCTCACCCGCACAGTCTAGGTGCGCGGTGGTGTTCTCGCCCGTGCGGAGGTTCTCGCGACGTCGCCCCGTCAGCACCGCTCTAGCCTGATCCGGTGCCCCTTGCGTCCAGCCCGGAACGACCGTTGCCGCTACGCACTATCAGCCGTGCGATCACCGAGTGGGTGGATCGGCTGGGCCGCGTTTGGGTTGAAGGCCAGGTGGCCCAACTCACCCGCCGGCCGGGTATGTCGATGATGTTCCTGACACTGCGCGACACCGCGGCGGACGTGTCCATGTCGATGACCGTCACGCGCGGCGTGGCCGAAGCCATGACCGCGCCGCTGATCGAGGGCGCCCAGGTGGTGTGCTGGGTCAAACCGGAGATACGCCCGCAACGGGGATCCCTGCAGCTCACCGCCCTGGAAATCCGCCCAATCGGGCTAGGTGCGTTGCTCGCCCGGCTGGAGGCCCTCAAGAAGATCCTGGCCGGCGAAGGGCTGTTCTCGGCCCACCGAAAACGGCCACTGCCGTTCCTCCCCCGCCAGGTGGGACTGATTACTGGCCGGGCTAGCGCTGCCGAGCGCGACGTCGTGCAGACCGCGCGCCGGCGCTGGCCGGGTGCACGGTTCGCGCTTCGGGAGGTCGCGGTCCAGGGGCCCGGAGCGGTGCCGGCGATGATCGCCGCACTGGCGGAGCTGGCGGCCGAACAGGACGTGGACGTCATCGTGCTGGCCCGCGGCGGCGGGAGCGTCGAAGACCTGCTTGCCTTCAGCGACGAGGCACTGTGCCGGGCGGTGGCCGCCTGCCCAACCCCGGTGGTCTCGGCCATCGGCCACGAGCAGGACACCCCGCTGGTCGACTACGTCGCCGATTGCCGGTGTTCCACCCCCACCGACGCCGGTAAGCGGGTGGTGCCCGACGTGGCGGAAGAGCGCACCCGGATCGACCGGGACCGGGCGACCCTGCGGCGCGCCGCCAGCGGCCGGCTGCACCAGGAACGTCACCAGGTCGACACCCTTCGTCAACAGGCCCGGCGCCGGGTTCACGTTCGCGTCGAGGCCGGACGTGCTGAGGTCAGTCACCTACAGGCCCGGGTCCGTGCCTTGTCCCCGCTGGCCACTCTCGAACGCGGATACGCCGTTGTCCTACGGACCAAGCACGTCGTGCGCAGCGTGAGCGAGATCACCGACGGTGCTGAGCTGCTGCTCAGGCTCGCCGATGGCACCCGCGGCGCCGTGGCACTGGCGACCACGACGAATCCTGCGAAGACCTAGCCCCACGGGTCTGGGCCGTACAGTCCTGGGCGTGAGCGCAGAAGCGGGCACGGACCCGGAACCCCCCGGCTACGAGCAGACCCGGGCCGAGCTCGAGCGCGTGGTCCGGCAGCTGGAGCAGGGTTCGGCGACGCTCGAGCAAACCCTCGCCCTTTGGGAGCGCGGTGAGCAGCTGGCAACCATCTGCGAAACGTGGCTGGAGGGGGCGCAGGCCCGGCTGGCCGAGGCGCAGGGACCGGACGCCGCGGGGCCGGGCGACTAACGCAGCCGACTAATGCAGGGCCGCGGCTAACGTGCGTAATGCCTGCACGGCCCCCTTGCCGGTAAGGATCACCCTGGAACGCCCCGGGCCGGGTCCCACGAACGCCGGCAGCCCGGAGCCCTCGGTCCAGGTTTGGTAGGCGCGACCAGCGATATCGGTGAGACCGGTTGGCCTGGCCCGCGTCCCGAGTACCCGGGTGACCAGGTCCGGCGCATCGGATTGCTCGTAGGAGGCGTAGGCGTCGGCTCCGGCTATATAGAAGCCGAGATGAAAGCTCGTGCTCTGATCAGACGGCGAAGGCACGTGGGTGCGGACGTTGGTGGCGCTCCAGTCCGCCGGCAGCCCGTTGGGCGCCAGCACGGCGAAGGGCGCCGCGGCGCGCAGCACCTGCAGCGGGCCGGAGTAGTCCACCCGCTGGCTGCCCGGGTGGTGGCTTTTCGGCAAGAACGCCACCGCGGCAACGATGATGACCAGGAAGATGGCGGCGGTACGCGCCATGTCGCCGAGCGTCTCGCGCCCGCGCCGCTTCGCCACGCTCTCAGGATCCCTGCCGGGGCTCAGTTCTGCGCGCGCAGGGTCCGGACGGGCGGCGCAGTCGCGGCGACGGCCTCAACGAGCGACTCGATCTCCGCTGCCTCGGTGAAAAAGTGCGGGCCCACACGAAGCCCTAGCCCTGGCCGAAAATCCAACGCGAAGCCCTGTGCGATCAGGGTGTCAAGACCCGCTGGGACTCGCCGGGATCGATCGATACGTGGCCCCCGCGCCGGGCCGGATCCAGCGGCGAGTTGACCCGCCAGCCGCGGTCCAGGGCGGCTTCCACCAGCGGCTGGGTGAGGGAAACGGACCGTTCCCGGACCCGGCGTACCCCCACGTCGAGAAGTGCTTGCGCGCCGGGGCCGGCGGCGTATGCGGCCGCCACCCCCGGCGTTCCGCCCGCAAATCGCTGCACGCCCGGTGCCTAGTACTACAGCCGTAGATCGTGATCATTGTGATTGTTCGCGTCGTCGGTAGTGGCAGTCGCGGGCTCGGGTTTGGTGTCGTCGTCGCCAGGTGGACCAGGCGAGCAGGGTCGTGATGGTGTGCCGGGCGGCGAGCAGAACGGCGTCGAACAGGCGGCGGAACTCGTTGACGGTCAGCTCGATCAGCCCGGCTGGGGCC
>JAABUP010000551.1_pt1 | contig 82082 bp, 96 predicted proteins | sample 5559201 | NCBI WGS metagenome assembly JAABUP01 (sample SAMN10711887, study PRJNA513373) | rock metagenome | isolation source: Antarctica rocks | place: Antarctica
TGAAATCTATCTCTGTATCAAATAGATCAGTTTTGAAATTCCATCTTCTGTGTAATGTATTTGTAATGTATTACACTAGCGTAAGACCAACGGAGATTTCAGCAAGACCAACCGACCTGTAAGGTCCAAACCGTCCAGCACAGAGGCATCATCTAGCGCGTGACCTCGCGTCAGCCTCGCGGTGGACCGGTGGTATGAAGTACGCGACTACAACATCAATTAGCGGCAGTGATGTGCTAGGGTGGGGCATTGCAGTCGATCCTGACCTTTGAACGCTGGTCGCATTAGAAATCGCAATATGGTTCTGCAGGCACAGAGTCCAGCATTTCACAATCAGATGCGTGGGGAACGAATCAGGCATCCACCGTCAACGAACTTCGACGACGACTTTGGGTCTCCTGCGGCAAAAAGATTGAAGCGTCTCGACAGCACCGACAGCTCATTCTCCCACAATGCATCAGACGAAGAAGTGGACAGACTGGATACCGAGCCATTGCCTCAAGAGATCCCCGATTCCGAAGCTGAGACCGAAGACGAGGATGAGCCTCTCTCCAACAAGACCCGGCAGACGGACCTCGAGAGTGCTTTGCCGCCTGTCAAGACCGACAAGGAGGCCATAGCGGAATACGAAGCTTTCAGAGCCGCACAGGAGGGAGTCCCACTGGACGCTCAAGGACGTTTGAGCCAGCGCAAGTGGATCAAGGGCAAAAGCTCAATATACGTTGATGCCTTCAATCTAGCGTTGGACACAGTGCTTGAAGATGAAGCACACCTCTTCGACGAAGCTGAGATGGGGGTCTTCGAGCAATGGGGTCAACTGAGCTATGAGGCGCAGTATCTGTAGGGAGTACTCCAGGCAACTAGTGACCACAAGTCAGATTCACGCTAACACCACCGCGCAGATACGTAAGGCTGTTCCTACGGAAGACCGCCGCATGGCATCGGATCAGTCGTCTCGGATATTACAGCGATATTGCCGATCTTCCCAACGCTGCTGAAAACCTCCTAAGCTTGAGGAACTTGCCTCCATCAACGGCTGCTACACAAGTCAACCCAGCGGAGTTGGAAACTCCAGAAGACATCACACTTGGAGTTACGTTCAATTTCGCGGACGGATCTGAAGCAGGGATTAACACGCTTGAAGAAGCTTCCTCTCTATTGAAGCTGGACGAGCTCAAAGCCATAGCTAAAGAAGTCAAGGTACAAGGCAAGAACAAGCGGGAGCTGCTAAGAGCATTGAGAAAGACTAGTCAGGAGCAAAGGGGTCTGGGGTGGTCAGGCCTGAAGCGATCAGATACTGAAGAGACAACGAAGTCGGAAGGCTCTGTACTCGAGCAGAATGATTACCAAGGTTCCCCGGCAAAACCTGATGGTATCGGCGTCAACAGAGATGGGCACTTTCTGCGCAAGATACTTGCTAGTACTGGCCCATGTATCCGGCTCTCACTTGCGCCCTTGAAGCTGTTTGAGCGAGTCCACTTGGTCTTCTACAGATCGACAGAGTGGACCGAGAAGTCACTTACGACTATCATCTTGGCCAGGATATCCCGCCGCAACTTCCCAGAGTACATTGTCTCCAGATCTACGAACATCTTCCCTTCACGTTCAGCCTTGCTGGAGTTTGAGGCATCTATACGCACTCAATTTCGAGTAGATAGTATCCTTGAAATGAACGGTACTGTTACGAAAGATGGATTGCAGAAAGTCAAAGACATATTTGATGAAGTATATTCGCGCTGGAGGCTCTTACTCGAAGAGGAGCAACGCAAAGAAGATCGCACATACGAGACCGGAGAGGGTGCCTACTTGCGGCGCTTTTCGCCCGCTTGGGTGTACACCAGGATCGTACACAAGGGCCTCTATGTAGTAGGCCGCTTCAAGGAGCACAAGCGCGAACACGAACTACTGACTGAGCTGCTAAGTCAGCACTTGTTTCATGCTGCGAGACGCGGGGGCTGGTATCAGCGCAAGGCGCTGCTCGAGGAACATTACATGTGGGCACTTCAGCCGTCAGAAGGGCGTAGTGACGAAGCTCAGAAAAAACATTGGAAAAGGACGGCTTTACAGACCTGCGAGGAGGGTCTGCAGGACAGGGAATGCCATCTCATCTACCATTACGACCTGCAGAAACGTGTCACAAAGCTCGAGAAGAGTCTGAAAATGGTCAAACGAGAACAGCACGACTTCGGGCATGTAAGACTCGTGAAACCGGTAGAGCGGGTCGTCGAAGGTATCAGAATTGAAAGAGAACAAGCCCCGGGAAGAAACGGAAGTAGAAGAGGGAGCGATACGAACGGGCCAAGAAGAGGCGGAAAGACTATCTGGATTGACGAGAGAGAGGGTGGTGGGGAGTGTAGCGTTGAAAGCATGTGCTTGAGCTGGTACAGAGAGCAGGGATGGAAGGGATATCATTCGGAAGGGGGGATTGTCCGAACACTGGTGCGTCACGGAAATTCGAGGCTTCTTGGCATTCACTGATATGTACGCAGTTCGGCTACCTGTTCTACGATGTCCTGTTCACATATGTTCCAAACGTCTTTCAGACGCCTTATCAGACTTGTCCACTTGACCTACACACTGATGCGTTCTTCCCATCCCGAGCATCCGAGATCAATCATCGCCTAGTAGAGATTGGTAACGGCGCGGCGGCAAGGTTACTCCAAGAGGTCTTCGATAGGGAGAAAGAGAAGCAAACCTGTGTCGTTGGCATAGATTGGGCCTTTGAGATTGATGACCTGCTCGAGATTATCGATTGCTTTGGAGGCGAAGCGTTATCAACAATCTGCAAGGTAATGGCACAGGAGTATCAGCAGCGAGGCGGCGGTATTCCAGACCTTTTCTTGTGGCACCCGGAGAGGAAGGAAGTCATGTTCTCCGAAGTCAAGTCGGAGAATGATCGGCTCAGCGATACGCAGAGGCTCTGGATTCACGTCCTGACTGGTGCGGGCATCAAAGTGGAGTTGTGTAATGCTGTGGCAAGGGAAGTGAGGGCAGACAAGTAATACAGGGTGCGAACCAGTTCCCATACTCACGTTGTATCAGTAATGATCATCTCTGACGCTGTGACTTTGGCTATGAGTTATGCGTAACCTTCGGGTCAGCAGCACCGCCTCTTGCTGTTGAGCCCATCTTTATGAAATATCTCATTCCATTAATAGTACATGTGTGGAAACCTAACATCAAACCCGAGCACCAACTATTCCCTGACAAGAGGCCCAATAATTGGGACACCGAGTAGTTACGAAGATTTGAACGCTATCGACTTGGCCGTTAATGCCAAGGAGTCCATCTAGGAATTCAACCGCCAATATGTCTGTCACGGCAAACACCGATACCAATCTTCCATGATGGAGAAATGAATGAATGACGAATTTATCCATGGAACGACGTCCAGATCTAGAATGTTTTCCCGGCCGGCCCTAGTGTAAGCTAGGACCGGGGTTGCTCCGCAAAGAGCCCCGCCGCTAGGACTCCAAGTTACCTGTACTGTACTCTACTTTAGGTACCCCATACATGACGAGTCTGCCTAAGCTGGTTGTTGGCGCACAAATCAAGTCGTGACTGGCGTCCTTTAGGCTTCAACCACTTCGAATGCTATTGGCTCTTACTCGCGATGAGAGAGGAACATGACGATTTCCTATGGGCCCTATGAGCTCGGTACCTCGCTTGTTGACAGGCCTTACTCGATGCGGGCAGTACCTCCATTGTTTGTGGCGTACATTACATGTACATATTTTCGATTGTAATGGCAGGGGCGGGAAAACCTCATGGTACAAGTAATCAGGGCAACTTGACCCTGCTTGCGGCCCGGCGAAGAGCGGAGACCAGAAAACCAAGTTAGCGGTCATCGGAGATGTGATTGATTCTAGACTTGGGGAGCTATGTACATAAGACGTAGCATGGCTCAGTAATACAAGCAACGGTTCATCATTGCTCACTCCGTTCTCGAGGGTCTCGCTCACTTCGACCCGCACGATGTTGTTCTCCTCAATTGTCATTGCGGGAGCTGCCCTGGTTGCCGCTGCGCATGCTCAAAATGCTACAGCTTCCTATGTTGAGCCTACCGTGCCCACCGGCGTTCCCATCGCGGGCAACTACACCGGCGCACTTCGACCTCAGATCCACTTCTCACCGCCGCAGCACTTTATGAATGACCCCAATGGCATGTTCGTGGATGCTGACGGTACCTACCACTTGTACTACCAATGTAAGTACCACTTGATCTCTGCTACCACTAGCCCTGATTGGTATCCATAGACAACCCCACCGGCATCGTCGCCGGCAATCAACACTGGGGTCACGCGACCTCCAAAGATCTCTACCACTGGGCCAACCAACCCATCGCGATATATCCTGGCGCAGAGGCCGAAGGCATCTTCACCGGCAGCGCGGTCATCGACGTCAACAACACCTCCGGCTTCTTCCCCAACCAAACCAACGGCGTCGTCGCCATCTACACGCTCAACACCGCAAAAGAAGAAACCCAGGACATCGCCTACTCCACCGACGGCGGTTACACCTTCACCAAGTACGCCAACAACCCCGTCCTCTCCATCAACAGCACGCAATTCCGCGACCCCAAAGTGATATGGTACGCACCCACCAAATCCTGGGTCATGGTCGTCTCGTACGCGCAAGATTTCGTCATCGGGATCTACACCTCCCCTAACCTCACAAACTGGACCCACGCCTCCAACTTCTCCCACCACGGCCTACTCGGCCTGCAATACGAATGCCCCAACCTCGTCGCCATGCCCATGGTCAACGCAACCGAACAGAACATGTACCTCCTCCTCATCAGCATCAACCCGGGCGCGCCCCTCGGCGGCAGCATCACGCAATACTTCCCCGGCACCTTCAACGGCACCGACTTCACCGCCGTCGACGCCGCCGCCCGCATCGCCGACTTCGGCAAAGACAACTACGCCGGCCAATTCTTCTACGGCATCCCGGACAACCAACCCCAGATGTCCATCGCCTGGGCCTCCAACTGGCAATACTCGCAGGTCGTGCCGACAGGCCCGCTCGAGGGCTGGCGCAGCAGTATGACGCTGCCGCGCGTCAACATGCTCGCCAACATCACGCGCATCGGCTACGACCTCATCAGCATGCCGTACGACCTGACTCCGTTGTACGACGCGCCGCTCGCCATGAACTCGTCGCTCGGCAACGGGAGCGTGCTGGTCGACTACTCGCAACTAGCGTCTGGCGCCATCTACTTCGAAGTCAACATCACTTCCATCCCGACCGCGAACGTGACGGGCACGGCGAATTTCACGTTCCTGTCGTCTGTGACCGGGGAGTCTGTGCGGGGCGGGTTTTTCTTGGGTGGTGATACGCCATTTTTCATCAATAGGGGTGGAATCCGTGGGTTTGACAATCCATTTTTCACGGACAAGGTGTCTACGAATAATATCATCAACGCCGAGGGCACGTGGATGTTGCAAGGGGTGATTGACAGGAGTATTCTCGAAGTGTTCCTTGATGGTGGACAGAGGTCGGCGACGATGACGTTCTTCCCCGAAGGCGTGCTGGATACGATGCAGATCTCCACGGGGGGATTGAACGCAGGGGTCAAAGTCAGTGTGGCGGCTTGGGGGTTGAAGAGCGCGTGGGCGATGGAGGAGAATGTCAATGGGACGGTGGTGGGGAATAATACGATGATGGGTAATTCGACGAGCGCTATGAAACGTAGGAATATGTTTGGGCAGATGTAGGGAAGGGGAATGGACGAGGGTACGGTCATGTAGATATGAGTGTCATGATAATTGTTGTAGATACAATAGGATAGCCGTAGATATAATTATATGTATAGTCATTGATATCTTTTTCTTTCCATGACGAAACTCGATGCAACACGGCTCAAGATCCTATCCGAGCCATATCCATCTCACCTGCGACCAATGCCGTTTAACTCGCGGTGCGTAACGGAACATCCAGAGCGGTGGGCCGAGGGATTATGACTACCGAGAACATTCGCCAACCAAAATAAAGGGAGTATCAATATAAGAAAAGCGGACAAAAGCATAGATCTATCGCTAGACCACACAAGCGTAGCGCAGGCAGCGTAACAACTCCGAAAGAATATCAGAACGTCGGAATTGCTCTTCGCGGAGGATTGAATTTCCGCTTGAACAGACAAGAGATCAGACTACAGCGTCGCTCAGTAGAAGCCTGGCGCCGGCGGAAAATATTTTTACTGTAACGAAAGACGCGTTCGATCGTAGAGAAGACTTGAACAGCAAGAGTCGTAGCGGTCAATAGGGACCATCAATGGAAGCAAGAGCGGCAGCCGATTTCCAAACGCAGGGCCATGTTTGGAGATGATGGCAGCGAGGCGGAGCTGCTTCTGTCAAAATTCCACAATTTTGGGAACGACAACTTGGTATAGTCGAGATATGATAAGAAGAGTTGGTTCGATGTGTGCTGCCAAAGACCTTCCAGTCAGCAGCGCGGATTGAGAATGTGTACGTACATTCTGAGAAGTCCACCAAGATGCCTGACGACGGAACTACATTACTTGCCAAGCATCATCCACAAGCCTATCTGGCAGTGTGTTTCTCATAGTGTTTGCGGATGATGATGTTTGCGACTTATGATAATGACAGCGATGGTGCGTCCTTAAAGAGCGATATCTGGGGTGATGTCGGTTCACGGTATCATGGTGGTTGCGGAGCAGTATCAGAACGTTTGCAATGGTGACGACTACAGGCATGAGCATGGCGGGTCAGGTTGAATTTGCGAGCGTATTACTGTAGCACGATGTGATGATCGCATTTCTTGGCTTTTGCAGGCGTTCTGATCGAGTCGATACCTTGAAGCGAAAGCTGAAGCCGAAAAGTGCTGAAGCTGACTAGCCATAGTAATACAAGGTGATTGACGACATGACGAAGTGATCTCGAGGCGACTACTGTAGCAAGCTTTGATGTTTCGACTCGCTCGAAGTTGATCCGACCCCCAAGTAGAAGAAAGAAGGAAATCCAGCGAGACCGAAGCAAGTCGATACGACCCGAGATACAAACCGAAGATGAGCGTCATGGTCGCGCCGTGTCCATTTTTCTAACCCGATACCGCCGTGCTGCCCAGCCAAAGCGGAAATCGAACATTTTAGTACTAAGAGAGGATTCCCCAACCACGTGCATTTCTGTACCCGCCGTCAACCGAATGTCTGGCGAGAGCAAAGTTGACGACGCGAGGTTGAGGATGAGAAGGACAGAAATTATAGAAAGATCAAGAATGCTCTGGATGGTTGTATGTCGTAAGTCGCAGGTCCAAGGTCTAGTGAGCAGTTGACAGGTTTGAGCGCATTACTTGGCTGGGCGCTCCGCACCTGAACAGATCAGCTGACCGCAATCTATCTACGGGAGAACCTATCGTCGGAACGGGCTTCAGAAATTCTACCTCCATATGGGTCGCGAGCATCCCTAGCAGGCGCCGAGTCGCCATATGCGGCAGCGTGGCTCGAGCGACCGCCCTCTCTATCGTAGTATCCACCACGTCGATCATCTCCACCACGGCTGCTGTAGCGATCTTCACGGCCGGAAGAGGCATAGCGGTCAATGCCGCGAGGAGCATAGTCATCACGACGCCCGTAGGAGCGCTCGCGATCATCATACCGAGAGGATGAGCCACGATAGCTGTAATCATCACGACGGCCACCGTAGCCACCACCACGACGATCGTCGTAGCGATCAAAGCGACCACGTGGTGGACCGCGAACCTCATCTTCTGTACATTCCGTTAGTAGTTTTTTTTAGCACAGAGGTGCAATTGCCAACACAAACCTCGCTTTGGCGGACCGAAGTACTTCCCAGGCGTTGGGGTTCTCGGGCGGGCCCTCCTAGCTTTTTCGATGCTCAGAGTTCTACCCTCGAAGACCTCACCCTGAAGTCCCTCCTTTGCAGCGTCGGCTTGCTCGCCGGTGACCATCTTAACGAAACCGAAGCCACGGGACTCCTTCGTGTGAGGGTCGAGCATGATGGCACATTTCTCAACGTCACCGTACTTCTCGAAAAGACGAGAGACTTCTGATTCCGAAAGACGAGGGTGGATCCCAGTAACGAAGAGATTAGAGCCAGGATTACGAGCCGAAGCATCTCTCTCCTCTTGAGTACGATTGTCGGAAGGAGGTGGGCCGCTGCGAGGGATATCAGCAGAGTCCTTATCGAAGCTAGCACATGTCATCAACGTAGCCCATACCGAGAACCCATACGGCCATTGGGAGACGCGCTCCTATCTCTACCACCGCGAGGGTTGTCATCACGGCGGAGTGGACGAGGAGAGGCACTACGCTCACGCTCATAACGCGGCTCATCTACGCGTTTCGAGAGATTGTCAGTATAGAAATCTTCAAGCGCCCGAAGGAAAGAGCAGCTTCTCGCTGGATGGCGCGATCAATAGTAGAGAGGAGAGACTAAGCATACCATCATAACGGCCATTTTCGTTCTCGTAGTCCATGGTCGCCATAGCTAGTGTTGTTGATTCCGTCGAAAGGGTTATGAGTGTCGTGAGGCTGAAAAGAAGCGAATCTTGCAAATTAAAGCGAAACTTTAGATGACTTCAGCGAAGGGTCACGAAGAAGCTGAAGGCGGAAGTCAAGGTAGTAGTGATGACAGTAACGAAGTGAAGCGCGATATGGTTTGGAGTGGTGTAATTGAACTTTGCGATGAAGCTTAGGTAGAGTAGATTGCACCAAGTGAAGTTGTTAGAGTCAGGTAAGGGTACCAGTGGCAAAGCTAGAAATCTCGCTTGTATCGCCTATCAAATTATTAATACTGATAGAGTACTGATTTGCAGCTGTGTCATGATGGTCATGAAGCATCATTCCAAAAAATCAACTGGGCGCGCCAGTGCGGTTTGACTGCTGGTTCATCAAGGAAGCTAATCGTTTTACTGTATAACGTAGCTCTCTGAGACTTTAATAGCTAAACCACGGCATCGATACAGAACATCTCCCGAAACCGCCCATGGTCAAGATACATGCCAGGACGTCTGCCCTTACTGCACGCAAAGTAATGCCTCCCTCATAACAGACCCGAAGCCTTGTATCAGACTTTACAGAGATCAAGATTAGCGGAAACCACGCCATCTCCTGCGTTTCCCTCCAGCTTTACGACGAGCAGGTGCTGCCACAGACCCTGGGTTCAAGCTTCCACCAGCACCTCCTTGCGCAGCGTCGGCCATTTCTTCGTCGACCAGTCCTTGGAGCTCTTCCTCATCCATGTCGCTTAGTTCTTCACTCATGCATCGGACAACTTCTCTGCCAGTCCATCGCTCCTCATGGATCGTAGTGCCTATTGGGTCGAATGGGTCCATGTACCATGGTATACCTCCTTGTGTCAAAGGCGCCAAAGGGTCACCTTCAGAACTGAGAGGCGGAGTTGGAGGTACTGGGTGAAGGGCGGCCGGTTGGCTCGAAGACTCAATTACGTTCATTGCTGCACCCTGAGCTTTGCTATCGCCAGCTGTTCCCCCAAGACCGTTGATTAGTGGCACAGAGTCCTTCGCCACTTCTGCCGCTCGCTTATCGTCCTGATGGACTGACCATTTTGTCACAACATCTGGTATCGAGACTCCTTTTTCTCTGAGGTTAGCTTCTGGTAGTTCTGGGCGATCGCTAATTCCCCTTTCATGTACTTCAGCTTGCATCTGAGAGGTGCCTAGGCCGACGTCTGCCTCACCAGGGTCACCGTAGTCCTGTGGTTTGAGAGCAGCCTGTCCCAGGATTGCCGTGGAGTCCTTGTCTTCGTTGCCGTCGCCGTTGGTCATCTCTATGGTGCTTTCAGGGCCCTTTATCAAAGGCTGTGGTCCTGCCCCTTCGTCATCGCTGACATCTACGCCCAAAGAACCTGTTATGGAGTCTCGTCTGGACAGAACACTATTCTCTAGCAAAAGGTCCAACTCTCTCAGCTCTTTCTCGAATGGCTTCCTGCACAATTCGCTCTCCTTACGCATTGCGTCCTCCAGAGAGCACTGAACAGCTTTGATAATTCGTTTGGCGAGCTTCCTTTTATCTTTCTGCTCGCTACTGAGATCCTTCGCAACGACAGCACCATTAATCTGCGTCTGAATGTTTGTAGTAGGCTCGGTTAGTGGTAGTCCAATCGCAGAGCTGAAAACGGTCCCGAAATCTGCTGAAAAGGTAGACACAGAGATGTAAAAGCGTTTTTCAAGTCGTGAGCGTATCTTATTAAATCCTTCTCGGAATGCGCCCTTGCCATCGAATCTATACCATGTCGTCAGCGTAGCTCTTTCAGCAGAGAAATTAAGAACTTCACTAACGCCTGTGCCTTTTCCAGGATCGGCCAGAGAAGGGGTGCGATTGGGAAGTAGACAGTATCAACTATGTCTTTCAGCATTCCAACATCTTTCAACTTCTCGCGCTCTCTCTTCTTGATCTCGTCACATAGTATTCGTAACTTTTCAACGTCTTGCTGTAAACTTTCGGCGAAGTCAATTCTCCGCTGGAGCCTGACCTTACCAGCTGCTCCCATACCGACAAAGTTACGTCTGGTGATTTCCATGGATGAGAAGGTTTCCATCTGTAACTGCAGTCGCTTCAGAAGAGCTGCTCCTCTTCGTGCCTCTCGCTTCAATGTCCAGTACTTGCATGCTTCGGCGGCATAATCCTTCCTCTTGCGTACATTGAAGCGCTGAAGGGAGCTCTCGACGGAGTTGTAGACAGCTTGAGGAATGACGGGTGCTCCGGACGGCAGCCGCCAGATGGTCTTCTGTGGCTGAATGCGCTTGCGCTTGTTGCCACCAACAGTAATGCTGAGTTGCGGTTGTGTATCTTCATCGACGGCTTCAGGAGGTGCGTGGCTATGCGCAGAGACCATAGCCAGTGCCGATTGCTGACTGTCTGCCCATAATCTGCCTCGCATGGTGTAGTGATAGTACTCCATAGCTTCAGCCGTTGCTGTGTCCACATCGTTTTCCCTGCGCCATTCGGATGGAACGTGCTTGTCGCAATATGCTTTTAGTACACTCCCATCCAAACTGGCGGGTCCACCATGGGTGGACTTCATTTTCAGAAATAGTCGAGCTCTCCGCGCACAAGTGACATGAAACGCAACGAAGCAGTTTTTATTGCCACATTGAATGCACGCACCCATCTTTTGGCGGCAGATGTAGCAAGTCAATTTCCAGCGCTGTTTCGGCACCTTCTCGACATCCATGACGGGCTCCATGAACGTTGCATTGCCTAGTGTGACCTCCGGAATCCAGACCGCGCATAGCAGATGGGACCATCTCGATGTATTGGTTTGTTTGAAAGCACCGTCAATGTTCGGACAGAAGATACAAGTCGGTGTACCTCTGCCAATCAACTGGCATTTCCTGCAAAGCCATTGTCCCTCGGGTATAAACGGAACGCCATAGCATTCTTGGTGCACAGCCAGATCACATCCGTCGCAGAAGACAATGGCATTGGTGTTCTCGCAGTCTCCGTCATCACAAATTGCGCACTTGCTGTCTTGCTCTTCGCCAGCGCCAGGCGGTTCTCCATTGACGGCGGCTGCCGAGCTCGATCGAGGTCGGTGAGTCTGAGGCGGTTTCGGATTCGGCTTTGGGATCCTTTTCTCAAGAGCGTGCCATTCCTTTTCTATTTTCGTCATGGTGATCTCGAAGATTGCAGGCTTGATCGCCTCTACTTGCTCGGCTTTTCTATGCAAATTGTACGCTTCGAGCCACTTGTTGTCCTGCTCGTCCATGTCGTACTCAACCCTACCAACACCCACCCCACCTATAGCTGCATTGCTCTCCCCGTCGCTCTTCAATATTGGCCCAAGATCTAGATCCTCCTCAACCGAACCTTCGGCAACTCTGATCAGCCGCTTGTCAGAGCGAAGAAACAGGTCACTCTCTTGGTACCCGACATTAGCCATAGTACGATCGACATAATTCTGTTGACCTATAGCTTTTTGTTCATAGGACACAAAAGGATCGACCAAGCGGAAAGTAGGTTTAGGTAGCGTAAGCCTCTCGCGTGGATTGGGTCCCGGAAGTGGGACTATCTTTGGCACATCTGGAGTTCCAATACCGTTGAGCATAGAATCCTGTCGACGAGGGGGGCGGCCTGGACGGCGTTTGAGCGGTGTCGACTTAACCGCTTCTGCATTTTGCGAGTGCGCATGAGTATACCCATTCGTCAAAGGAAGAGTTGCGATATCCTCATTGACTGCGTGGCTTGGTGACCTCCCTTTACCATCTTGGGAGCTGGATCTTGGAATATCAGTCTGGCCGCCAAGATTGAGGTCGTGACAGGCATCGCCTGGTCCAGGGGTAGTAGTTGAAGTGGTACCATCAACTTCCTCTGCGGTGTAGACCATGAATTTTGCCTCAACATCAAGCTCCTGATGAAATTCTTCCCAGCCTCTTTCTTCCCTTGGTTTGTATCCATCTCCTTGGACAACGGCTGCCGCTGCCGCTGCAGCAGAGCTGTAGCGTGGTCTTGCCACGACTTTCTCTCTTTGACTCTCCCTTCGACTTTCTCGCCTCGGACGCGAATATGATATGGGCTGAACGCCATTTGCTGCATTCTCTCTTCCAACACGACCTCTTGGTCCGATGTAGTTGTAACCCCCAGGACCCGTGCCACCAACCGGTATTGTTGTTCCGTCAACATCTACATACCTTCCACCACCTCCGGGGCCTCCTGGGATGTACCGTCTCTTTTTCGGTGGAGGTTCATCGCCTCCGGCAGCATCTTCAAGTTGCGATGACAGCGGGCGAGGTCGCGGTCGACGTCCGCCTCTGCCACGGGTATTGAATGGTCTGCGCCGGGATGAAGGTAGGGGGGCCATTTTATGGCACTGTGATCGTTTCCAAAGTCCGAGCAATCAGTCAAGGAAGGTTGCAACGGCCAAGGAGGGATCATCAAAAGTGTTGGTGAAGTCTAGACTGACAAGCGCACGGAAGTGGCAACACAACCGAATGTACGATCTTGTCAGGATGGAAGACGTATCATGACTTAGCGGGCGCTTCCTAGAGAACTTAAGATGCGTAAGGTGTTTGCTACATGGAAGTAAACCGCGTGAACGTAAATGTGAAGTCGCGGTTCCCCGATCTGGCCCGGCAATGCCCCTGCAAAACATGATCTAACTTAACTAAGGTAAGTTACCGAATGAGCTAATAAAGCTCCCGCTGATCGGCCGCCATCCTGCCTGTGAGCCATTGCATTGCGCGTTAAGAACAAAACACCTAACAACGTTGCAGTGAAGCATGAGTGATACTGGAGACAGTCGGTCTGCCGCTCTAAAATTGTGTAACCCGTTAGCTCATGCTAGACTCCAGTGTACGCTAATTTATAGATCTTATAGTTGGCGCACCCCACGCGGATCAACTCAAAACCAAAACCGTCAGTCAGGGCAACATCATCGACAGACTTCATCGAGAGATAGATCCTCGAGCAGCCAAACTCTTGGGCGTCAAGGCGGGGGAAGTCAAGGTCTGTCAGCGATGTCAGGCAACGCTTGGCCCGGCGAGAGAACAAACCGTGATGGAACTTCATATGGCCCGACACAGGAACAGCATATACCCGTTCGAAGCTTCAACGCTAAGGAAACAAGAGAAGAGCTTCTAAGAGGTATGGCTTACCAAATACGAGCGTTTGCACCGCATATCTCATCAGGTTGTGGGAAGTACCATGAATCATTCTCATAACATGTATGAGGCATTGCATGTATTTGCCATTTGCTTTGCCAGCTGGGCCACGCATCTTCGCTACCCATATCCCTTTCTATTATGGCTATGTTCTGATCACTGATAGCATGATTTTCGACTAGGCTACAATAGCGCCATGGCCGGAGGTGAGCAGGCTCCAAAAGCACGACTGGGTCCTGCCTCGTCCAATGTTACAGGATATGACGCTCGGTTTACAGCTGACGTGATATCGAGTGTACAGATTTGAAGCCAGCGACTTATAAGGCTCTTGGCAATGAGGTCAACAACACAAAGCCAGGCGGACCTTGGGGATCCAAGCGTAGGTTCTTGTGCTCTGTAGAGTTTCTTAATGTCAGTTGCTGATGTTAAGAAGCCAACACCATGGCTAACGGGAAGGATTTCTTCCTCGAGCTACGAAAGCAGGTGTCGATGCTCCAATCCAATCCGGGTATGGGTAGTGCATGAGGTAGCACGGGATAACCTGATTTCTATCATTGCAAGCATTGAATGCGTTTGAGCGATTGCACCAATATACTCTCTGGAGGTTGCGCTGTGCTGTATCTTAGTGAGCCAAAGCTCGTACGGATTGATTAGAATAATAGTTAGCGAGCATGCACCTTTACATGTCTTGCTTGCCTGAGCAAAACGTCGACGAAGTTCTCAAGCACGTGATTCAAGGGAGTATGTCAAATCGCTCATGGTCTCGAGCGAGTGCATCTATCAAACTCCGTATTGCTTCCTGTGTTTTCTATACCGCCGGCAACTTCCGTGGGTGCTGCATCTATTGGATCACCATCATACACGACTAACTCAAGATGATATTCATCAAGGTCGAGCAACGTACCGCGTTCAGGTGTGGTCCACCTGAACTGGAATGCTTCGCCCTAGATGGCGAGTCAGTGGTGTCGGTAATCTGTCATTGGTCTCAGTTCTGGGGATCCTAAGACATCAACGGGGATTGTTAACGCTTGCCATCGAATCCTCATGGTAGGTTTGAGAGGATAAGGGTGGTGCAGTGATTACACGCTAATCTTGTGCAGCGACGATACATCTGTTGCTATTCTCGAGAAGAAGGCCATTTCGTCAAACAGCGTTAACCATGGCCCAACTCCGGCCGCTATTCTGCACTTTCATGAGACGATCACTGCAGACAATAGCCAGCACCGTGGCATCCATCCCCTAGTTTCTCTCGAATCGCATCAAAGCAGTCTTGCAAATCTTGTCGTAAAGGCTCTTGGTCATCTGCCTGAAGCTTCAACTACTGAGAACGATGGCACGTCACAAGCAATCATCTTGCGCAATGGATACGACAGGGCGAAGAAAAGAAAGCCTGATATCGTAACTGTTGCTAGAGGGCCAGGGATGCGATCAAGCCTATCGACAGGACTTGACACGGCCAAAGGGCTAGCGGTAGCCTGGCAAGTTCCATTACTCGGCGTGAACCATGTTCAAGCGCATGCCCTAACCTCTAGGCTTGTTTCAGCCCTCGCGAAGGATTCCTCTATTCCTCCCGACCCAGCGTTCCCTTTCCTGTCTTTACTAGTATCAGGGGGTCACACGTTGCTGGTCCATTCGAGGACACTGACGGAACATAAGATACTTGTATCAACTTCCGACATTGCCATTGGAGATGCAATTGACAAGATCGCAAGGTTAGTGGTTCCAGAGGACACACTAGACGAGTCGGATGAGATCATGTACGGCTGGCTTCTAGAGAATTTTGCATTCCCCAATGGAGCCGTGGACCATCAATACAGTGGACCAACCACTACGAGACAAGAGAAGACTAGAAAGCAGACCAGATGGGGGTGGAAACTGGCCGCACCTTTCTCAGCAACGAGATCTGATTTAAAATCAAATGCTATGGAATTCAGCTTTTCCGGATTGGGCAGCGCAGTCGAAAGAATCGTCGATGAGTCGACGCATGAGATGACTATTGAAGAACGGATAGATCTCGCGAAAGAGGCCATGCGGCTATCTTTCGAACATCTTGCGTCTAGAGTCATTCTTGCGCTCGGCACCTTTGCAAACCAAGATTTTTCTGGAGCAAACGTCGTCAACACGTTAGTCGTTGGTGGTGGAGTAGCGTCGAACGGATATCTAAGGACAATGTGAGGATGCGCACTACTAATTTAGGTGATAGCTAATCAAGAACGGCAGTCTTCGGTCTTCCCTCGATACCAGAGGCTTTTCAAGCATTCGAGTCCTCTTCCCACCACCATCACTTTGCACGGACAACGCTGCCATGATTGCATGGACTGGTATTGAAATGTACGAAGCTGGGTGGGAGAGTCAGCTGTCCTGTAAACCGTTGCGCAAATGGTCTATTGACCCAAGTGCAGAAGATGGCGGTATCCTTAGCGGATCATCTTGGGTCCGCCGCCACTGAGGAGCATGAGCATGCATTGCGCAGAACTTAGCATGCCGATTTAGAAGTGGAAGGAAGTACATAACAAGGTTTGGTTTAACGCCTATATTCCGGATTCATGCAGGTCACAGAGATGTCTGCGTGCATCTGCCACAATCCGAGCCGACGCCAGAGTCTCTACGCGAAGAACACCCCAACACCATTGTTACGAACGCCTCTTTTCTACAAATGATTGTGGTGTGGAATGTAGAATCGAGGCGATACTCGGCATCTCGAAGCTTGTCCTCCTCATGACCTGGTCAGGCGCACCACGCCTATCTAGCTCCTCTCGCTCCTCTATCATCTGGGCGTTTTCGGTGTTCCCTGGTTCTGCGTCCATCCCGGCGATGCCGCTGTCCTCTTCGCATAACGTGGTTCGCTCTCTTTTGAAAGCATTACGTCCTGCGGATTGAAGATTCTTCAACCCCTTCTCCATGCACTATGCACCTTGTTAGTAGGGACTCCTTCAAATATTACTGGGAGGTGTATTTACTTTGGCTTCAACTATCTGCCATTTCTCCCCGACACGGTTTGCTAGCATTTCCCACATTTCCTTGCGCAATTCCAGATACTCCCTCGCCAGCTGTTCGACCTTCATGCCATCCCAATTCTCTACACTTCTCTTCTCCATCAATCTTTCATGCCGTTTACGGCAGGCGTTACCGGTTTTATTAGGGAAGTGAATTTGCGCAATGGGTGCCCAGCTGAGTCCTTGTGCTCGAGCATTCATTAGGTTATCGTCATCTTGCGGGCTCCATGCCCCGGCTGACGGGCGAGGGCTGTTTGCTCTCTGCATGTTTGGTACCGGGTAAGGTGACACGCGCTGGGTCATTCCGGAAGGAGGAACTTTTGGCATGATGATGTACAATGGCGTGAGGGCCTTGCCTGGAGGACGATTCGGTACGATGTAAAGCGAGCGACGGAAGGAAAGATTATTAAAGTTTTAGTATTAAGGGCAGAACGAGTGTAAGAACGGAAAAGGAGATAGGAAGGAACTACTAGAGAACGGTCTTGTGAAGATATAAGGAATCGGTATATAGACTTCGAAAATGCTTCTTGAAGCTATACTTATACAGCTGCCTCGACCGCCATGTAAAAAGGGAAAGCCGCAACAATTTGACGCTTAAGTCGCACAACAAAGACCCAGAACAGACCGATGAAACAATCTTAGTCTTTTCTGAGCCATCGTCTGCAGTTCCAGAGGGCTGAAACGGGTCTCTGGAGAGCAGATCAGGTCTATTTCGAAACACTCAATGTTCGTAATGATGCAAAGCGCGCTCGTCTCGATAGTCGGGGTCAACGTCCATAGGCCACCGGGCTGCAGCACAGGCCATCTGATGTTATTATTGCGATTGAGCGGCTGTCTCAGGCTGAGTTTGGGGTCGGCGGCTACCAAGCACGCGGCTACCCGTTTGACATCTTTCGAGAACATTGCCAGAAACGTATAGCTCAGGCCTAGAAATAGACACCCACTATCCTATACCATCGTTTGAGCGCTTGTGGAATGGCACGACAATAATTCGGATTTTTATTTTTGGCCGTCGTTTCCTCAGCAATTGGTATCAACTAGTTGGTAAACACCACAACTTTTGCCCCTCCATATGTGCAACTCTCAACCATACCTAACAGTATTCGGAGCGACAGCCCTGGGGCTGCAACCCCGAGATAAGACACCAAGAGTTGGCCCATACCACCAAGCCGTAAGGCTGACGTTCTCACGAACTTCTTTGCTAATTATATCGCAAGACCCCTTGTCCGGAAGAATAACGCTTCCCCTGACTTCCCCGGGGGCTTCAGAGACATTTCATCCAATTCAAGGCCGCTACGGATGTAAACAACCTGGACCTGCAAACAAACACATACTTAGCCCTTGTTGCAGCGACCTGAACGTGGTCCAAGCGCGGCCCCCAACAGGACTGCTGATTCGTTTTATTCGTGACCTGGTTTCCAAAATCTACGTAAGCGCCCAGCTTCGGGCTCCGGGAATGACCAGAATACCTAGTGGGCGTGTTGAGCGTCCGGTACCTCGAGCCAAAGAATGTGGAGTACTATAACATCGAGTCATCTCTGCAAGCGTGAATACCTAGCCCCTTGCACGACTTATCAGCCCCGACTCTGGAACATAGGGCCTGACATCAACATCATGGCCGCTGATGACCCGGTTTCAGGTTTGTCTCTAACACTGGCAGATGCACGAAATCTAAACGCAATATGTACCATGATAAGACGCTACGTGACTTCATAAATGGTGTGTCGAGGAGATACCCAAAGAGCCCTAGCCTCAAGACTTGGAACCCCTCATTGGATAAAGAACCATAAGACCGACCCTTCCTCCTGCAATGCGTGGCCCACCAAGAGCTCAAAGTCATTGCTACTCGTCCAATACTCCTTGGGCGCTTGGCTCAGCGCTTGTGCTAACTCGAGCGACTGACGCCGCGAAATGACGCGTATTTCCGAACTTAGGAAACCGTTCAAGCTTCCGTCAATCGTTCACCCATCGTAACCTCGGCCCCATCGCTTCTCATCCTTGCTCATGGGAATGCATCGCCCGTAGTAGTCGTCTCCTTGTTCCACAGGTGTGATACTGTAGATGACTGGCTCCTCTCTGAACTGTATCCTCCTAGTGGGAGCGGGACCGACGCATGACTTCTGGCCCTTCTTCAAAATGCTCTTCGTGGTTGAGGATTGAGCATAGGCGTAAGAAGGTTGCTGGACCGTGGAGAAGCCGCGTTGATTAAGACGGGTATTGCGTGCTGTGGGGCTGATTGGAGAGGGCGAAATAGGAGTGCGAGGCATCGAGGACTTGAGGGAGAGTGATGGTCGGGCGGCAGCGTTGATACTGAGGGAGAGTTTGGGTTTGACAGCGCGGGAGGCAAGCATTTTGGTAGATTATGTTGTGGTTGAGGTTTGGGCTTTGTTGATTGTGATGGGTTGTAAAAGCTATGGCTGCAAAATGCAAAAAAACGTTCTTTCGTGACGATGATGGGTACGGAGTCTTGTTCAACAAGAATTGGAGAATGTGGGTATTATGGGGTAAATAGACTTGCGATGATAGGCGTCAAGACGAATTGGACCAGCCAAACGTCAATGCTGGAAGATGAAACTGGAAATGGATTTGCAGGAAACAGTATTCGGTCAAACAGATAGGGTCAGAGAGAGTGAAAGGAGAGCGGTTATATATGCGCTCAGTTTGATGGAAATGGAGATCGAAGCATTCGAGTGGTGTTGCGGGGTTCGGCGAATCAGCGGGGAGAAGTGTTGGTTGAGCGCTTAGGGACAGTGACGAGGTGCCTGGGCTTGCAGGATGGGACTGGTGGCCCAAAAATCATGCAACGCACAATGTTGTGATAGTGATATTGGTTGTGATGCCATCTTGTCCTGGAGCCTATCATCATGCGCAGTCTGAGAGTCTCAATTCCTTCCCCATCCCGGTGTGAAGAGGCCGGTGAGCGCCCACGGCGAGGCAACATCCCCTTTTGATCAGTTTTCATCCGGGACTTGTGATCAAGACTTTCCCATGCATGTCACGATGGATCATGTCAAACGAATAGTGCTGCAGGAAACATGGTGGTAGACTTGAGCTTCCTGCTAGTGCCATGCGATGCGAAGTTATTGTAACACCAAGATCCTGTAAACACTTGACCAATAATGCTGACATCTGTCAGCAGGTATTGCTAGATGCTATCAAGAGGAACGCAGGATTCTCACAATGTACAAAGACGTCACCTGTCACCCCTTCAAGGCAACCCCGACATACTCTCGATGATAGCAGCGTCAGCAAGCAAAGCTGAAGAGGCAGCGAAAGATTGCGATGACCAGGCAGTCCACTTTGAAGGATGCACCACCAGCACCCAACCTTCTGGCTGCAATGAAATCTACACCTCACAGGACCGGGGTGACTGGGATGAGTCAAATTTTCAGCCCTCCGTGCATATCCAAAATGTTGGACCTTTCAGCAGTACTGTACACCAACCAACAGTAGCCCAGGCCCTCTATCTCTGACGATGGATCAAGACCTCATCTACCCTACCTTGCCACCGTCGAATGCGCTTCATCACATACCAAGACCTTTCACTTGGCCTGGCTATCGAATCTACCTTGAGGATCCGTACCAGAGGGGCGACGGCGCAACGGCACAACGCTGCCAGCAAAAGATCAGCTTTACAAAACCGTATGACAGCCTTACAGTAGTCATTGCGAGTTGAGAGGCAAGCGCTCCGGCTCTTATGGTGCTGGCATTTGTGAGCTGTGCCTTGCAGGTTAGGTTCTAGTACTGTAAATAGTAGTAGTTTCTAAAGTAAATCATAGATCAAGAGAATAATCACATCTGCTTGTCATACTGTGTGAAACTTCACTGATTGAATCATGGAATAAGCGTAAAACACCATAAGCATCATTACGGTACCTTACTGAAAGTTCAACATTGGCTCCGGGTACTTACGAAGTATTACTTGGATATTCCGGCTGCGTTTCTACATGCCTTCCCATCTTGATATCACTTTCAACCTTTGCGCTCCAAATGCTATGGTCGATAAACAAGTCTATTATCAGAGTTTTTGCATGCGTGCACCCTATAGATAATTCAATTCCAAGGGCGGCATGCTCATCATATTAATAGCAGTCAGCCTTTCTTCTCAAACGCTATGCGTGCTCTAAGCCGCCGCTGGTTCTTCTGCTTCGTCGCAGCTTGCTTCATCCTCGCTTTCCATGAACTTGCGGAAGTGACTAAATGGTATCCAAGGATCTCGAGGCCTGGCATAAAGCCTGGCCAGCCGCCCGTACGAACGGGTTCTTCTCCCACCGGTGTGACGACCCCAGAAGACCAGCGCTTCCGTTGGGACAGAGTGCGGCAGCGATACCCAGTGACCTCGATGATATCTCTGCCATCAGGAAGACCAGTAAAGATTCCTAGAATACAGCACGATGTTGGGAAGAAGAAAGAGGAAACCGAAGTGCGAAAGGTTAGGGAGACTAGGCGTCAGGCTGTCAAAGAGAGCTTCGTACATACTTGGGAAGGATATAAAAAGCATGCGTGGTTGAAGGACGAGGTCGCTCCAGTCTCTGGGTCATATAGGAACAGTTTCGGTGGCTGGGCTGCGACGTTAGTCGATACATTAGACACGCTGTGGATCATGGGTCTACGGAACGAGTTTGACAAAGCGGTCACTGATGTCACTCAGATCGATTTCAGCATATCCGAGGAACCTATACTCAACGTTTTCGAAACGACTATTAGGTACCTCGGCGGCTTTCTCAGTGCGTACGATCTTAGTGGGTATCCGATTCTGTTAGACAAAGCGATTGAGCTAGGAGAGATGCTGTACGTTGCTTTTGATACTCCAAATAGGATGCCGATAACTCGATGGGACTGGAAGTCGTAAGTTCTTCATCAGCCAAGTATTACTCTCAGTGGTGTGGAAGGCTGAATAGTCCTTTAGAGCCGTCCAAGAACAACGTCAAGAGGCTCTTGAGAATGCCCTTGTCGCCGAAATAGGGTCTCTGTCTTTAGAGTTTACCCGACTGTCTCAGCTCTCGAGGGATCCCAAATACTTTGATGCCATTCAGCGAATTACGGAACAATTTGATCTGCAACAGAATCATACAAAACTACCAGGCATGTGGCCAGTTGTCGTCAACGCCAAAGATCTCTCCTTTACTGGGGATAGCACCTTTACACTTGGCGCTATGGCAGACTCTTTGTATGAGTACTTGCCAAAGGTTAGTTAAAGCTGAGTCTATCATCAAACTTCGCCCATAGTCGCTAATACTTACTAGCAATATATGATGCTTGGCGGACTTAAACAGCAATATCGTAGATTGTACGAAGACTCAATTGAGGTCGCGAAGAAGCATGTTCTCTACTCTCCACTGAACCAAGACAGTCGCGACATCCTCCTAGCTGGCAATGTCCGAGTCACCGGTGGCGAGCTCATGTTGGATCCACAGGGGCAACATTTAGCTTGCTTCGCTGGGGGAATGATAGGTATAGGCGCCAAGATTTTTGAGCGAGATGACCTGGAAACTGCGCGGAAGCTGGTCGACGGCTGTGTTTGGGCGTATGAGACTATGCCTACCGGTATCATGCCCGAGACGTTCCACACCTTGCCTTGCATGGCGGATTGCCAGTGGGATGAAACGAAATGGCATCAAGGTATTCTGGACCGGCAGAACGACCCGCATGGTTCCGCCTTGAATCACATCACTGACAAGCGATTACGACCTGGTTTTACAGACATCGGTGATCGGAGATATATACTGAGGTAGGTGTTCTTCTCGTATTCGTCTTCTCCGCTTTGTAGAGCTACACTAAGCAAAGCACTCTCTAGACCGGAAGCTGTTGAGTCTTTGTTTATCCTCTACCGGATCACTGGCAACATCACCTTACAGGACAAGGCTTGGAATATGTTTCAGGCCGTTGAAAAGCATACCAGGACCGAGATTGCCAATGCTGCTATTGATGATGTGACCACGACAGATCCTCCGCCTCCAAAATCTGATCGAATGGAGAGTTTCTGGACCGCTGAGACTCTCAAATACTTCTACTTAATCTTCAGCGAGCTGGACCTCATCAGTCTGGATGAGTATGTCTTGTAAGTTTATCAAAGATTGCAATCGAAGTGGAATGCCTCACTAAGTCATGATCTAATAGTAACACTGAAGCCCACCCCCTAAGGAGGCCGAAGTAAAGGGGATTTGCGAATCGACGAATATACAGTTGAACGTGCTCGCCCAGTTAGGTATTTCACTGGAGCTAGACTATGACAAATCGAGATACCACCCGCGTGCAAAAGACAGACTTCGCGGTACATTACCTCAGACCTTGCTCCTGGCCAGGCAACTCATAGGTGACGGCCCATTCCCGTGCCGGCACCTCATACTGCTCATTCGAATTTGCCACTGCATTATAGACAAACGGAGGTCCTTGGTGCTTTGAGGTCATATCTCCATAGACTGACCCAGTCGTTGAGATCCCAGAGACTTGACTCTGCAACTCACGCAGGCGCTTCTTGCTCTTCCGATCGCGATAGACAAGATACCCAAGAGTTAAGAGGGCGATAATGGCCAGGGGCACGCCAATAACAACACCAATCGTTGTGCCGTGACTGTTCGTCGATGACGACTCTGCCGTGTGTGTGGGCGTGCTTGTTGCGGTTGCGCTCATTGGTGCCGAGAAGGAGCTCATGACTGTAGTCGTTGTGGTGGCGCTGACTGATAAGGAGGAGGTGGACAAAATACCTTGGAGGAATGATGTTGATATGGAGGTAGCGGTGGAAGTAGAAGAAGCTGTCACCCCGATGGTCGTTAAAGCAGAAGGCGTACCGGCAAAGCGCAGTGTACCGTCACCAGAGGTGCAATTGCAGCTGTCGTAGGAGCCATCGTAGCAGCAGTAGGAGTCTGTTGGGACGTTGGCGCATTTGTTTATGCCTTGACCGCCGGCGACGTTGTCTATTCATCCATCCTTGTGTGTAAGCGTTGACGAGCCACACGCTTGACTCCTCTCTGTCTCCATCCCTTTGCCTCTCCTTCTGACTTAAAAGTGAGCCTAACTCACCAAAGCGAGGATCGATACAGAAAGACGGGCAGGCCGAAGACCGCCAAGTCGGGTCCGTACAGCTGCCGCGCACATAGGTGCTCTGTGAGTTGGGATCATTGGTGGCAGCAACCGACTTGCAGATTCGATTCGAAAGGCAGACATAGCCTTCACCGCAGCAAAAAGTGTCACCGGCCGAGTTGAGACATGGCGTGTCTTGAGGGGCGGTGGAGGCGTCGGGGTAGTAGCATATTGCGGAGACTGCGGAGATGAACGCTACGCAGAGAACGAAGAGAAGCATATTCAATTTTCTATACTGCTTTAGTAAATCATTCTTGATTTTCAAGGAAAATGTGAGAAGCGCAGTCTTGTTTGACCGAGTAAAGGGATAGATGGTACAAAGTTCGGAGGATTACTCAAATTAAGGCTGGGTGATGTGCAGAGTGAATGGTATTTGCGTTAGCTCAGATTGTCCAAACAAAGTCAATAGGATCAAAGCATTGCAAAAAGTATTCAATTCAAGGAGGTGCTTCGCATGAAGTTTATCGCTAGTTGCCCATCAACAGATGATCGTTTTACTTCATGGAAGGATTGTTGTTTGTTGTGACCTGTGAGTGGTACTTAGGCGTCACTGATCTGGCAGTAGGAACAAAACTGCATGAACAAGAGTTTTGAAATCCATAGCAGCGAAAAGGCGGGATCCTTAGATATGATAAGAACGTAATACAGGTGGCAGCCCACAAACCATATGAAGCAAAGAGCTCATCCTGATATTGTACGTATGTTAGCAAAGCCTCAGGCTTGCCAGTGGCTGCGGCGCTGTGTCAATCGACTATAACGATCAATTCATGTAAGGGTGATCTTTTCCTTCAAACGATTTGATTGTGAGCATCAAAAGACCAAGACGAAGAAATAAAGCCTTCACGGTAGAAAATGATATACGCTTTGTCTCTCAGTATCCATAAACGCCGCCCGATGAATAAGTTAACAACAGCTTGGAGCCTCAACACGCATAGAGCGTTGTTGTAACAATAGAACGTTTGGTTAAGTGCAAACTCTTTCTGTTGACTTGGGCACGTTGTTCTAAGTAGGTATTTCCATGGAACGAGCTTCCCGCTTGACAGGGATACTGTAAACCGGCGCGCCGAAAAACCGAAGGAACTTTTGGCTAGCATGAAAATTATGAGCATGGAAATCGCGCAAGATGGCTAGCTTTTTGGAGCTCTGCCCATGCTTCAAGTCCTTATCCAGATCCTTCTCGTGAACAAGTAGCTGCCTTACGGATTTCCAGACACACACCCATCTGGTGTTGCGTGCATTCTATGCCACTACAGCGCTAAGAGGCTGTCATACTCGAGGCCATTTCTTAAAGCTATCCAATCCACCATCCTGTTGATAGTCCCGAGTTTCGAAGCTCTGACCTTGTCGATCAAGGACAGTAAACCCAAGTGTCAGCTCATCCTTTGATTGCCAAAGACCCTTCATCATTGTCCTGAGCCCATTGAGTACGAGCTTCGAGCTCTTCAACAAGCATGGCGACCGTGAAGGAGGCGGTTAAGGAGTCGCTGATTGGTACAACGCGAGAACCACAACTCTCACAGCAGACTAAAGCAACCTTCAACAGACACGCAAGGAAAGATGAGGAGACTGGGGAGCTCTATATGACCGAGAGCGGATTTGTGGATGCGATTGCACCCAAAAGTGAAGATTATGTAAGTCGTCGAGCACAGCGTCCTAGTACCCTCAATGTGCAGTTTTGCGGCTGTTCTGAGATCAATCGCTGACTGAGGTGGTATCCTAGCATAAGATTAAGCGTGAGCAATATGCTATACTCTTCCGCGTGGCAGATCGGCGCGATGCTGGAAGAATCAACTTGCACGACTGGGGCACATTCGAGAATCTTCTTGCAAAGCCAGACGCTGAGTACGAGATCGCCTTCCGATTGTTCGATGTCGACGGTACTGGTACCATTAAATACGAAAACTTCCAAAACCTCTATAATCTCAACAAGGGTGAGGATAGCATACCCTTCGACTGGAACTGCGAATGGGCGTCGCTGTACATCGGTGGGAAGAAGAAGAGGCATGACATGACATATCCGCAATTCTCGCAGATGTTACGTGGTCTACAAGGGGAGAGGATACGGCAGGCTTTTCACCTCTTTGATAAGGACGGCGACGGTTACATTGAGCCTGAAGACTTCCAGCGGATCATCCTTGAGACCGCCAAGCACAAGCTTTCCGATCATCTACTAGAGAACCTACACACCCTGTGCAATATATCAACAGGAAGTAAGATCTCATACGCCAATGTCCGAGCATTCCAGAACATTATACGAGAAATGGACCTGGTAGAGCTGATAATAAGGAATGCTACACACCACAGCGAAGACGGGAAGATCACGCGGACCGAATTTCTTAATGAAGCAGCTCGAATAACGCGCTTCTCTCTTTTCACGCCGATGGAGGCAGACATTTTGTTTCACTTCGCTGGTCTTGATGAGCCGTCCGGCAGGTTAGCACTTGGCGATTTTGCGAAGGTACTGGATGCCTCATGGCAGAATGCCTACGTTTTCGGTACTGAAGCGGTCAGCACAGCTTCAGATGCAGCAGGAAAGGCCGGTACGACTGCAAAGCGCGTCTTGCACAGCATCCTCGAGTCGGCGCATCATTTTGGTTTGGGCAGTATTGCAGGGGCGTTCGGAGCCTTCGTGGTGTACCCAATCGACTTGGTGAAGACGAGGATGCAGAACCAACGGAGTCAAAGAGTGGGAGAGAGACTTTATAATAATTCGATTGACTGCGCAAAAAAGGTTGTTCGAAACGAAGGCTTCAGAGGCCTTTACTCTGGAGTGCTTCCACAACTTATTGGAGTTGCGCCCGAAAAGGCCATCAAGCTTACTGTCAACGACCTGATCCGAGGTCGTTACTCGGACCAACAGACTGGCAAGATCTGGTGGCCGCACGAGATACTTGCCGGTGGCTCTGCAGGCGCCTGTCAAGTGGTCAGTTCTGTTCGATAGAAGGCTATGAGAAGCGCATGCTGACTGAAAGACCGCAGATATTTACAAATCCTCTGGAGATTGTGAAGATCAGGTTACAAGTTCAGGGTGAGGTCGCAAAGACCATGGAGGGAACACCTCGGAGATCCGCGATGTGGATTGTCAAGAATCTCGGTCTTGTCGGCCTTTACAAAGGTGCTCTTGCTTGTCTGCTGCGTGATGTCCCTTTCTCTGCCATTTACTTTCCCACCTATAACCATTTGAAGCGCGATTTTTTCGGTGAAGGGCCGAACAAGCGACTGGGAATCCTGCAACTGCTTACCGCAGGCGCCATCGCTGGTATGCCCGCAGCGTATCTTACCACGCCCTGCGATGTAATCAAGACACGTCTGCAAGTCGAAGCTCGCAAAGGCGAAACGAAGTACACCGACCTTCGGCATTGCGCCAAGACAGTGTACCGAGAAGAAGGGTTCCGAGCCTTCTTCAAAGGTGGTCCAGCACGTGTCTTGCGGTCATCACCTCAATTTGGCTTCACACTGGCTGCTTATGAGGTCCTACAGAAGCTACTACCTATGCCGGGCAGTGAAGCTGCGGAGAGTGAGCGGCCAGCATCGGGCCATGTGGAGCCCGGCGTTGGATTGCAAGCAGCGAAGATGCCGCTGCCGTACTTGCGAAGCCGGAATGCGTTGAAGATCATCTTGGATCTAGACGAGAACTTTGGGAGGCCAAAGATTCCAATGGGGAAGTCATGGTTGACAATAACCGGACTAGGTGGTAAGCCATCGCCAGCATGATCTGTACACGAGGTTTCATTACATCTCTGCTTGCATTTGGTGCATGGCGAATATGATTACTGCATTTACAATCTAGTAGCGCTGAGTCGTATGGGACATTTCTACTGCAAAGGAAGTGTCGAGCGAGGACTCTTTATTATCAGAAGCAAAGCGCTCTACCTTATGGAGTTCTATCATATATATAGAGACATAGACACATATAATCATTTTCGAAGGGTCATCAAATTGAGGCCTCGGGCTTCCAATCAACCACGCTAGCCAAATACATTAGCAAGGCCTCGCGATAACGAAGTGAACAACAGATCTAGAGTTACGCTGACATCACGCACCCAACCATGAGCGCGATATCAGCGAAGGATCGCATGATATCACCTTGATAGGGTGTCTCATCTAAATGGCATCGCCAGAATCGGTGCGCCTGGCAAACGCTGTCTCGCGGTGAGCCATCATAACATTCTGGAGCACCTCCTCTTGTAGTACTAATCGGTGATAATCTCACAGCTTGCTTGGATGGACGTAGTAGGTGTCCAATTCATCTTCGGCTCGTCTAGCATGTGCTGACTTCTCTATCTTTATAGCTTTCTTTGTTGGTCCGCCTCCTTCTACCCCCAACCGATTCTCAACTACCGCCGGCGCTCTACGCATGGTCTCGCCATTGACTATCCCACCATCAATATCCTCGGCTTTATTTCCTATGCCATCTCCACATCCACTTTCCTCTTCTCCCCTCTTATCCGGCTGCAATATGCGGCACGCAACCCTCTCAGCCCGGAGCCGACAGTTAGGTTTAATGATTTGGCGTTCGCGGCGCATGCGGTTTTGATGAGCTCGCTAGCCTATAGCCAGTTCTGGAGTGGGCTATGGGGCTTCACGGTCGGCAAGAGGCAGAGGGTTTCGATGCCTGTGGCTGGGATATTCTGGGGAAGTCTGGTTGCCGTAGCCGTCGTGGCACTGACAGTCGTTGGGAAAGGGAGGAATGGCGGAAGAGATTCCAGTGGGTGGGCATGGATTGATGTGGTCAGTGTTCAAAGAGGGATCTGGGTTGCCTTCTTTAAGAAAATTTCTGATATGGGATTAGATCTACACCATCGGTTACGTGAAGCTTGTGGTCACGGTCGTGAAGTACATCCCGCAAGTCTGGGTGAACTACAAGCGGCAGTCTACTCTGGGCTGGAGCATCAATCAGATCTTGCTGGACATCAGTGGGGGTGTGCTCTCTTTATTGCAGCTCATTATCGATTCGAGCCTGCAGGACGATTGGAGCGGTCTTGCAGGCAACCCGGTGAAGCTCGGACTTGGGAACATCAGCATTGTGTTTGACGTGGTGTTCATGCTGCAGCATTACTGGCTATATCGACGCGCTAGGAATGTGAAGGAAGACGCGCAAGACGATGGATCGGAGAGACCTCTACTCGGACAGGCGTACGAAGAAGACAGCACGCTGTGATGTAACGTTGACATACCCTGAAATGGTAGTCTTCTGCTTATAGATCTTAGCTGCGTATGCTGGACCACTTGTTGGCATCTGGAAGCATATAGCAAACGATACCAATCACTTACCTGTCTTTGTTGAGACACCGTTCGCTCTGGGGTTGTGCGTATGTACTGTACATCAGCTAGAAGAGGCACAGAGTTGTAGATCCGTTGTGCATGTACAAATGCATCGCATCGGCGCTGCACAGCCACATATCTGTGTACCTTATATATATCTACAAAGTATACATGTATGAATATTGTCGTGGGCTATGCTGAGAAGTTGCGATTGTCAGCCCTGCGCCAATCCAATCACAGAGCCCGGGGTATGAATAAGCGAGCCAGCCTCACTCGCATTAGCTTGGGATGTTGGACGAGGACTAGAGCCTCACGAGTCTTGTCCGACCTCTCCCCCACCTCTCTGATACCTGAACAGACCTTTCAGCTTACCGGTAATCTGTCTTATGCTACTAGCTGACCATTCTGACAGCTCATTGTATTTTCGTGCACGTTCCGAAAACGCGTACGCCAGTAGACTGCGGCACCAGCCTTCTCACTGACCCCGCCGACACCGCTGTTTTCCGATTTCGCTCCGGGGAAGCCTATCGACCCTTGAAGGTCGCTTTGGCTTACACTTGGATTAAAGCCCTATATAATTGACTCGAGCTCCAAGTGATAGTCATCGCCGTTCGATTTAAGGTTTTGAGGCTCTTCAGTGCCCTTTAGAGGTAAGCTTTCGCGGTCCGAAGTACGCAAGCCTATTAATCCTTTCATTGATACGCAACTCGCTTTACATCGTTTCCTTCTGAGCTTTTAGATTTCACTACGAGTCTCGTTACAATGAGACGGACTCATAAATGCCGAGTCGTCATGTTGGGCGCACCCCTTTTCTCTACGTTTGCCCTCTAAATTGTGTATCTTCCTCCCCGGAAGTCTCTCTTATCTAGTCAGCCTTCTAATGATTGTCACCCGCCAGCCTCTCCTCATTTACCCCCTTCTCCGTTCGAATTGCCTGTCTCAGGCACTGGGAGTCTCCTCAATGTCAAAGGACCCTCTCCACTCAGTAGCCTAGTCTCTCCAAACCCTAGAATCTTTCTAGATTCAATGACATCTTCCCCCTTATCCCGGATGCTCGTTATCGATGCGAGGCTGATACACCAGAAAAGGGATATCAACGGACGTCAAGACCAACGCAGCATTAGCAGGCGACGTATTCTACTCTCTGATACGGCTCGCGAGCGGACTAAGCTTCTATTCCTTTCGTTCCTTAGCCGGATATTTGAGTTATCTCATTCAATCGGAGAACATCTCGCGCAGGAGGTTCACAGCCTGCCCCTGCGCCGGCAGTCTTGAAGCTGGCTACGGACATATACGACTCGGACGACGCTCTCAACCGTTCTCCGTTATTACAACCGACGAAGATCGACTATAAGCCTGCTCTATCGCCACCACCCTGTCTTCCACCTGAAGCGTCGGCGCCATCCCCTGAACACGTCAGTAATCCTCCCTACAATTCAAGTCGAAGACGTTCTAATCGTCAGCGGAAGACTCGGCCATCGCAAGGTGACGCTGTCCTCATCAGTTTCCTTGGTCCTAGCTATCCGGACATCGCGTCAGAAGCAGGACGGAGGCCTTTGAATTCTGCCTCTCAGTCGGAGGCCAGTGACTCGGATCAGGAGATGGAGGAGCGGGAGGATGTTCCGGCAACAGTGACCAGTGTACAAGCTGCTGCTGCGTTGCGTTTGCTCGACGGCGACGAAGCGCCAGCTGAGGTCCATGCGAGATCAATGAATGGCAAAGGAGGGAAGATTCAGCTTTCAACGTCGTTCAACTGCGGCGATTCGCAGACTGCGAGAAGGCATGGCCAGAATGGGACAAATGGCAAAACCATCAGTCTTCCTCCAAGTGATGACTCCGCCATGGTCATTGATGCAAAAGATTCCGATGCGGCGGTTGATGGGCTCTTGAGACTGAAGGAAAGCTCACCGAAAACAGCGCCTCCTCCATCGGGGATGCGCAGTGCCTCAAATGGTCTCTGCAGTGATGGCCCGCTAGCAACATCACCAAATTTGCGACAATTTGCGATTCCAGCCTCCGAAGGATCACCCATGGAAACGCTGCCTGCAATGCAGGTATCCCCTCCCCATTCAAATTCAGCCAAGTCTCCCAACGGCGAGCGAAATCTGCCCTCGCTAGTATCGCAGCTCGGTCCGCTCGCGGATGCCCCTGTAAAAGACCACGATGTACGTACCAACGGGATGCCAAGCCACAGTCGGCAGTCATTCTCTTCAGCTAGTGGAGGTCCAGGCCACTCTCCTACAATGAGCTCGGCTGGTCTCGCTGGTCAGGATCGGAGGCTACCAGGTCAGTACATCACTTCGCAGCAACGCCAACCCGGTCATTATCAAGGCCAAAACCCACCTACCCAGACTTCCCCAGCTAGCGCATATAGCGAGACGTCGCCTCGGGAGACATACCGTCAAGGCCAAGATCCAGCGAGTATGTCACCACCAGGAAAGCCAGGCTACCATCCTTACTATCCCAATCGAAGGGCATCGCAGAATGACGAGCACGGGCCCCCTTACGCTCCACCTACCACTAGTGAAAGTAAATACACTCCAACCTCGGCAGACGGCAATCCCAGCTCAGGAAACTACACGCCCAGTACAGATGCAACGCTCAATGAACACAGAATGAGTATTGATGGAGGTGGACCGCTATCCGACCTTCCTGCATCGCAACAGAATGGGCCACTCATGAGCGGTGGCTTCAAATGTGACTACCCTGGATGTCCGGCACCACCGTTTCAGACACAGTATTTGCTCAAGTTAGTCATATAATCCTCCTGAGAGTTGTATGCACTAACACAGATTCAGCTCCCATGCAAACGTCCACTCTCAGAACCGACCACATTACTGTCCTGTGAAAGGATGTCCTCGAGGTGAAGGCGGCAAAGGTTTCAAGAGAAAGAATGAAATGATACGCCATGGCTTGGTCCACGATTCTCCAGGCTATGTATGTCCGTTCTGTCCCGATCGCGAGCACAAATATCCACGCCCGGACAATCTACAGAGGTAAGGCCAGCAATTCCATGCACTGGAATAGGGAGTGCTGACTGTGGTGTGTAGACACGTTCGTGTACATCACGTCGATAAAGACAAGGACGATGCTCAGCTGCGAGAGGTTCTGGCGCAGAGACCGGAAGGCGGCAACCGAGGAAGGAGACGACGACTGGGTGGATGAGAGCTAGGATCGTGTGCTCTCGAGTCCTCGCCTCTACGACTTGAAACCCTGATGTTTTTCCTTGTTACGTGACATTCAGTACCCATATTCCCCCTTTGTGTTGATATTGCTTTGATTTCAGCTCCGGTGCGACGGGTTTCGGGTGTTGCTGAGGATTGTTGCGGGGAGTTGAGAGCCGGGTTTTGCTCAGAGACTTATCCCCGGAACATGTGGCTGACTCTGTCCCACACTTTACGATCCCATACAGGAACGTCATGCCTCCAAGCCGCTTGTGCTTGGTATCATAGAAAAACTCTCTTGCGGATCGGACAACTATAGGTGTCTCTAGTGCTCTACACGGATTGTGCTAATCAACACGGGAGGGCCAACTGCCTTCGATTAGGCTGGAGGCTCAGCTGCAAAGTCAGGATTATCCACAGCTCAGATTCCACCCTTGCATTCCCATAGAGCCCAGAATCGCGTTCATCCCTACTTTCAACCAACGGAGGCTTTCCATACAAGCATCATCACTAGCGCATTGATTCGGTCATCGACTCTGAACATTCAGCTACGCTACTCCAATCTGCAGATCACAAATCGACGAATCGTGTCTGCGCATGGTACAGTACAGCAGCCCAATGATGCAAACCGAGCTATGCCCCTCCGTGACAATCCCGTGTGATACACTGTCAAACGGACACGTAACCAGCTGCTTCACAGAACCCCTACCTATACCATAGGCAAATTCAGGGCAGATGACGACCAGATGACTTGTATCATGTGTAGCAGTTCTCTCTGCTTCAGCACTTGTAGAATGTCTGCACTCTCCACCGAGGCTAGATAGATAAAGAGTCTATCTGCATCTACCTCGGTGTCACTTCGGCATGGCCCTGTACTTCATTAGGGGTTATTCTCGATCTCGATATCAGTTGATCAATGGTTACTTTTGGTCATGACTGACGTGGTTCGTCTGCTTGTGCCAACATTTGACAGATGGTTGATGTAACGTCCGTAGCTTGGGCTGGAGTGCTCTTAAATGGTTCTGTGTCATGAGGTGCGATCAGCTCGGGGGAAACTGCCTGATTTGCACATGTTTTTATTCCCGTGAAAGCTCGATTTGCTAACGCAGAACCTACAATATTAAGAAAAGCAAATTGAAAATGATACGCTAAATAGAACCAATCCCCAGCACTGACTAGACAGACGATGCAAGCAGTAAATCTAGCTGGATATAGAGTCGCAATAATCTCGAATATTACAATAACACGCCTGACATTCCGGTGTAGCTCTGAAGAAGATCAACGAGCCTAGTTACATTTTCGGTGAACCCTTCCTACATGATCCTTCATGTTATCGACCCTGCTAAACTCGCGCATCCTCTCAAGTCACACGGCACATCGGGATTATGCTTCGCCTCGTGCCTAGCTCGATCTTTCTTGCTTGAGAAACCGCCAGTTGTAGACTGTGGGCAGCCCTTGTGGCGACAGAAAAGATACTTGCTGTGACGTCTGTAGTGCTTTCTCAAGTCACAACCTCGGGTAAAGACGGCTCGGGATGTACAGTCTGGAAATGCACAGTGCCATGTGCCGTCGCCATTGATGTTGCCGTAGTCCAGTAATTCGTTCGGATTCGGTGAAGTAGATCCAGATGATGGGCTTGCTCGTTGCAACTTTTCTACGGTCGGAATGAAAGGTAAGGTCCCATGCGGCTCAGCTTGATGAGACTCGAAGGTAATACTTGAGTCCTCTGGGGACAGTTTTTCCCAACTGTAAAGGGGACTATCTTCCTGCAGCAACCGTGGCGCAGCCTTCCACTGACGTGGGTGAGATGGTATAAAAAAGGCTTGGGATATTTGAGATTGAGATGAGGATTCAGCCGTGGACTGCGGAAATGATCGTATAAGGTCGTCCGCCTCCCCCATGAGAGCGTTTCCGGCTTCGATGGAGAGAAATTCAGACATGTCGAATGATGTGATGCTTGAAGACGGGTTGTCTGAGGCGTATGGGGAAGTTGGGTTGAGCAATCTTGGATCGATGGTAGAGGACTCTAGTGGGCTGGTGAAATCATCGTAAGCTGAGACTGAAGGGTCGTTGCTAGGGCGGAGGTGCCGGTCGAGGTACAGGAACTCTTCGCTACCATATGTTGAGTTATAGTGCTCGTGTGGCAACATCATAGAATCCTGTTCTTGGTCCATATAGCCAGTAATAGTAGATTTCGACGGAAAAGTTGCGGTGAAGGAATCCTCCAGCAAATCGAAGGCGAGGTGGCTGGCTGATATCTCAGCACAAGTGATCTGAACTGATGTGTCTCCGTCAGAGGGATGTAGCGGAATTATTTTCGGCATGTTCGCGGCACACGAGCTCGGGGATATTTGGTTGTGTGTGATGATAATTCCAACCTGCAGAACACTGGCGAATGGTTCGAATGGCTGCCGTGGCCAGGACATACGATACGGAACTGGGCGGCGATTGGTCTCCAGAATGCTCCAAGTGCGAAGTTTACTCTTCTTGTGGCTCTTCGGATCTGTGGGTTGTGTCTATGTAGGTACTCCAGCTTCGCAGGTTGTTAGTTGCAAGGCTTTGGCCCGCTACTTTCGTGTTAGTTGACAGCAGGTGGAGCGCCAGAATCGTTTACGATATGATTATGTTGGTGTTCGGAAGCTTTGGAAGCTCTCTATAGGCGGATCCGAGAGACGTGGGTAGACTTCATAATAGGACGGTTCTGTAGTCTGAGAATTTCGACTTCGAAGTTTTCTTTGAAAGAGACCAGGCGTCGATGGCAGAATCTGGGAGACCCTATGACAGAAGAATACTCTCGCATTCTCTAGCGCTTCAGACAGAGAAAACAGCAGCTTGCGCCGACTGGCAGACTCCTTTAGTCCTCCTGAAAAACATGACCGAACAAGGTCCCCAGCTATGTGTTCGACGGTATACGCCGCGCTGTCATCTACAACTGGCGTTATCGGCTTGGCCATATCTTCTTCCGCCCAATTCTGCATCAATATGATGCTTTTGAGTGGTGTGCATTCTTTTGTGCGATTCTTCCCAGCTTCGACGTCGTTGTCTGCCGTCAAATTTTTCTCTACTGCCTCCACAACTATATCATCAATCTTAACACCGAATTTGGCAGAAGCCAAAGGACCAAATTGTAAGGCGCGCGTGTAGTCGACCATGCTCGCAGATCTAGTTATGGCATTAGCTTCGGGGTTGCTACATCCACGGCTATAGTTGGCTCTAAGGTTATCGTCGGATACTGGTCCTTCAGAGCAAATTGAATAATGATCAACGGGTGCTTCGGTAGTCGATGGTTTGGGCTTGGGAAGCATGAACAATGTCAAGATCTCGGACAACGTCGAAGCCACACTCGGCAAACGACCATATTCACAAGGATAGCAAAACCAGCGAGCTTGACTTGAGGCATCCTTAGTTGTTCTAGGTAGTAGTCAGCAGGTATAGGGTATGATAATAATATGCGCCTCTGGTCTAACCGTGGTTTGCTTAGTTTCAGGTCCAGCTGATCGATTTCTCGAACTCCTGATCTGGAAAGTCCATCGGTATGGTGTTTGTACTTTTCGCAAGACTCTCCCTTAATCACGTTGTGAAGTTCTTCTCCCATGAGACTAAATGCTTCGGGGTGACGTAAATGATGCCAGTCAACCATGGTCACAGTTCTTGAAAACCTCTTACTGAAAATCTTGACAGAAAGAATTGATGAATAGTAGGATAGTGGGAAAGACAGTGGTAAGAGACGGAGCAAGCAAAGAGAAGTCAAAAGCGGGGGGTTATAGAATGCTAATGAAGTACCCGTACGGACACACAGATCAGGGGCCCCACTTAGCGTCAGGCGCCCAATGACTCAACCGTGGCGAAGCGAGGCGAGTTGGTGATGGCGGCTAGAAGCGAAAACCTACATAAAATCCCTGAGCGTAAGGCAGACTCGTACCCATATGCTCATAGCACAAAATAAGGTGCCGATTTAGCAAGCTTCCGGTACTCCCAGCCTGTGTTGCCGTGTTTGAAAAGGCGCAGACTGGTCGTGGAGTACTTATCGGACTCCTTCCAGGCACTCTGACATCATCTAAATCCATATCAAATTGCAAGCGTTTAGGGGTTCATCCGGTTCCAGAGCCCCATTGCCCTACCTCCACTGGCCCTTCACTGAACAGCTCAACATCGACCTTCTCGTCTCGTTCCGCACTGGATCCACCTAGCCTCTCGATGACGAGCCACAGTCCTCCCTTTCCATGCATTTCAGGCCGCACGTCGATATCCAGGATCCGCACTCCTGCTGGGGAATCGCTGAAGTCATCATTTGCACTGACTGCAAGAACTTGCTTGTAGGGCCCTTGCCCGACCTCTAGGCTAGCTTTAAGAGGTGACCGGGCATGAGCTGTTTGCCCAGCGCTTTGCAATTGGTGACAAGCAGTCATCTTCAACCGCGTAATTCTCTGTACTACCAATGGGGCTAGTACCCTGTCAACTCCAGGCGAGAAGCTGGCTGGCGGTAACCATGGCCTGAATCTCCCAGCCCTTTCGACGGGTATCGGCTTGACAATACAGTCCACCATCGTACCAACACGCAATACGAACCTGCCGAGCTGACCAGCCTCGAATGCTGAGCACACTATCGTATAGACTCCAGCATGGACGTTTCGTATCTCTGCTAGAGCGCAACCATGCCGATACTCTCCGCTCTCGCCAGTAATATCCCGCGTGGTGACGCCTGTAACGCGGTTACCGCCGGCCCACACAAGCTTGACATGTACCGAAAGGTCTTCATTGCTGCTTTCAATTAGTAGAGCAATATCTGAAGATGCTGAGAGGTGAAGCGAAAATTGAGGATTGGAGTGATATGAAGCCGAATTGGCGTTGCCACCAGCACTAGAGCCAGCCCATGCTCCTTCATGCTTGGTACAAAAAGTGTACTTCTCAGCTGCTGGAGCAATGGAGACAGGCTTCAGTGAGAAAGCTGAGAGAGTGAAGTTGTATTTCGAACGAGGAAGGGATTGCTCCGAAATCACGATGGTATAGTCCATATTTTGCGCCATATCAAGTCGTAATAGCGTATTGGGCGAATCGACATAAGGACCGCGGTACAAAGCGCCATCACTCTGAAAAACTCGCTGTCCTGCCTTATCAAAGGCGTACAAGCTGATAAAGCCGACGTCACGCTGGATAGTTATTTCCGAGCTACGCGAGTCCATGTTGCCGAGAGATTGTATTGTCTGAAAATGTCTGCTCAGGAGGAGCCATACGGTACCACCAGCTCTTGAGCTGACAGCATACTGCGGGTTGCTAAAAAAGCATCCCGCAGCACTGCCGTGATTGGTGAGATCCCAAGAGAAATGAGTGTCTTGCCGGTGTGAGAACAAGCCAGGGTTCCAATTCAAGTAGATAGACTCAAAACTTTGGAAGATGTTGTTGAGGTCCATCCAGAAGGTACCCGGCTTGAGCGGACCTGCGTCGCGCAAACTGTTTTCGAGATGTTGTGGTGGCGTCTCTTGATCTTCGGCCCAATCGCTGTGATCAAGCCTGTCACTTCCAGGTAACAACCCCTTCCAAGTGGTACCGTTTGACCAGGGGTTTTTGACCAAGGCGAGCCGATGTTCGCCGACTTCTTTCATGTCTAGCACGGCGAAATCATGTTCCCCTGCCAGACCAAGGCCTTCCTCTTCCTTCTCAGTCAATTTGCCCGTGCCCACAGTGAGCAGGACATCTCCGTATCCAAAGGCGTTATAGACGCGACGCCATAGCTTGCTTGGTACTAAGTCATCACTGTTGACGTACTCGAATATCAGCAAAACTGTGACAGAATGCTTGTAATCGGTGCTACTATATAAGTAGCATCACATGTCCGAAACCATGAGTGCATCATAGGAGCGGTAACTTTACCTCTGAAGAAACACCTGTTCCGGAATCCAACCTGTCAAGACCCAGAGATCGGTGCCTGAGTTACTTCCAGGAAAGTCGTAACCACCCCTAACCTTCAAGTAAGCTTTCTCCATCAAAGCTGGCCAAAGTAACCCAGGGCTATTTCGATCGACAACATGCAGAGCTCGGGAGGTACATGAAGCTGGCAAGCGATCGTCAACTACGACCTTTCTGAAGCATCCGTTGAAGTGGAGTCGAAAGATGTATCTGCCATTTTGTGATATTGCAGGCCTCATTTGTTGTTGGTCATAAGGATAAATTATAGATGAGATGATCTGAAATCACAGGGCTCAGCATGATGAAAACTGTATCGTGTCACATCTTTTGCACTATACCTTAGCATGCCCACGCTCTGCTCGAGCGGTTCCAGCGCACAGGCTCGCAACAAGAGAGCAGTCCGTTGTGATATCCTGCACAAGGTCGACGTTGCCATGCGATGTCGTATTCGGTCCCGGCTTGACGTCTCCGTCCGCAACTCTGGTGCCTGGCAGTGATAAAACTTCTTCAGGCCGCTTCCAGCCATCGAACACTTCCCTTTGCGCGCTGGACAATCGCAGCTCTGAGGTGTCTCTACACGAGTCAGACACAGGTTCGACCATTCAAACACCACACTGATTGAGATCTGGATCCTAAATATGCTTTACATACAGAAAGCGATGGTCTCCATCTCTCAATTCGAATTCGCCAGGATCAGGACGAGTCTTCCACGGCGGGAACACAAAGCCATTCAGTTTGGATCCTTCTAAAAGTATGATCTGTTCACGTGTCGAGAGTTGACGACTTGACAAAGGCTCTGTCAGCTTTGCACCAAACTCCGAAGACGAATCTTGTCCCGTTGCAGCATGTCCCAAATCTTTGTCGAATGATTCCCAGCTTATTGAGAGCTTGATGCGTTCCGCTTGCTCTAGGAGTGCGCGACACTTCTCGTCAAGTTGAGTCTTCTGATCCTCGTTTGGAGCAGCTTTTAAGGCACGCATACAACGCTCGGCGGCTTCGATTGCAGCCTTGAGTCCTTCATTCTTGTCTTGGTGCATACCTTCCAGATGCGAATTTCTAATTCCTTAAGACGAACCTCAGCGTCTTTGAGGTTGCTAGACTCGCCCAAGCTCACCGAGGGCAGACCATCTGGATTGTCGAGACCGTCTCCATTTGTCATCATAGTATGATCCAGCTATGTGCTGCGGCTCCCTTGCTCTAACACGGGACCTTGATGTTGGCAATGAAAGCAGTCTGCATTGACTTGCTGCTTTCTGCTTCGGATGATCTTAGCGGTGTCCGTATACGAAGTACTTCGTACTTCGTACCTTATTTAGTGCACTGTGACGTCCCTCGGATCAACTACCTCGGTAAGATCGTATGTCCTGGAGCGGGCAGCTGCTCCACCGGATTCAAATTGGAAGATCTTCTCCTCCCTTAACGTCTTAACCAGTGACTGGAAATCATTATTTCTAGCATACTGACCGTTCTTCTTCCGCCTTGTTTTGCGTTGTATCCTCACACGTGCCCTCAGCGAACAGCTATTGATCACAGCGCGTGTTATCGGCTCTGGTCACTGTCAGCTCTTTGCGGAAGGCTTGAATTGGGCGCTCCCCCTGATAGTTAGACGCATATTGCTCTCGGGCAGACTGATTAATGGCAATACAATCAAAGCAGCTTCCGCTGCCGCCGTGGGGGAATGCCTTAGCTGGTGCAACAGGCGCAGTACTCGCGAATGCCCTTGTGTATCCTCTCGATATGTAAGTTTCTGCAACAATGATGGTGGGTAGGATCGCTGACATGTGTTGTCGTGCTTCAGAGTGAAAACCCGCCTGCAAGTGCAAGTCAAGCGCCGATCAACAGATCAGGAACCTCTTACTACTAATGACGTTCATTATACATCCACCATAGACGCGATCACAAAGATCGTTGGAGATGAAGGGATCACTGGCCTCTACTCTGGAATCAATGGTTCTCTGATCGGCGTGGCCTCCACGAACTTTGCCTACTTCTACTGGTATTCCGTGGTCCGAACGCTCTATCTTTCCTCACAGACGCTGCCAAAACCACCAAGTACTGCTATTGAGCTTTCGCTTGGTGCATTGGCCGGTGCTGTTGCACAGGTCTTTACTATCCCGGTAGCTGTGGTAACGACTAGGCAACAAACACAATCGAAGGGGGACAAGAAGGGTCTGATTGATACTGGCAAAGAGGTTGTCAATAGCGAAGACGGCTGGACTGGATTATGGCGAGGCTTGAAGGCCAGTTTGGTACTAGTGGTCAATCCGGCCATCACTTACGGGGCATACCAAAGATTGAGAGATCTGCTCTTTCCAGGGAAGGCTAACTTGAGACCACGGGAGGCGTTTCGTATGTCTTCGTCCCTCAACGCTTCATAAAGTAGAGTACTTTGCTGATCCCGAAATACTTGCAGTACTTGGCGCCATGTCGAAAGCTCTCGCCACAATCGCAACTCAACCGCTGATTGTTGCTAAAGTAGGTCTTCAGTCAAGACCCCCACCAGCGAGAGATGGAAAACCGTTCAAGAGCTTCGTGGAGGTAATGTCCTATATCATTGGGCACGAAGGGCCTATGGCTCTTTTCAAAGGCATTGGTCCTCAGATCACGAAGGGTCTGCTCGTGCAAGGACTGCTAATGATGACCAAGGAGAGGTGAGTGAATCCATATCGAGAGATGAGATCTATCAAAACACTGATATTTGGCGTCAGGATGGAAATCCTCTTCGTCGTGCTCTTTGCCTATCTACGAAAAGTGAAATCTACCAAGCTACAAAAGGCTGCCGAAGCAGCAGCTGCGAGAGCCAAGCAAGTGATGCCTTTAGTAACGAAATGAAGCCTCAACGTTCATTGCATAAGTTTCGTATATTTTCTTCGCCATATGTTGGCCCATGTAAGTTGCACTTTGGTTTAGCAACATGTTTCTAGTAAACGGTAGTAAACGAGTAATGCTTAGGTCGCGATGATGTTCGATTACAGCGGTCTCATGCCATCTCACTTTGTATGATGCATATCCTTGGATCGATAGCCGAGATTGAAGTAGTATCATCTAAACATGCATCTGAGCAAAGGCGAATCTAGGAGATTGGGATTTTGATATGAGATAAGATAAGACAGATGCGGATCACGTGATCTGATTACTAGCGCAACCCTAGCCGAAAATTGGCGCACATTGTAAAGCAGACAACGAACAAATTCAGTCATACAACAACAGTCGCAATGGCTAGTATGTAGACTTCCGCACTGTGATATTGGCTGCTCCGCTGACTGTGGCCTATGCAGAATCGAAGAATTCGTCTCAGCATAACCAGAGCAAGAAGGCTCACCGCAACGGGTACGGTCCACTCTCCAACGGATAATAGTCAAGACTTGCTTCCGAACGAGCGCTTCGCGTTCTAGACATATGGGCAATCGTTCGGCTGACACAACATTTCTCGCAACAGTATCAAGAAGCCGAAAACCCATCGCTACCCCTCCCTCAAAGGCACGGATCCGAAATTCCGAAGGAATCATAGGCATGCGCTGCACGGCACGATGAAGGCTTTGGTGCGTAGAAACTATCCTTAGAACATGAAGTGGATATCTGCGTATAGGGACATATGCTGACGAATGGTGGAAATGCAGAAGGAGGTGAAGGAGGGAAAGCGAGACGCTGCGTAGACCCGGGAAGGAGGAAAACACCGCAAGGGTTGAAGACATGCCATAGCTGGGTGCAACTACTGAGAGTTACGATTGTCAGTACATTAAAAAGGCTATTAATACTTTGCGTTATTCGCCCTCGATAAGCCACCAGCCCTCTTCTGGTATCTTCGTCCTCCCACTGTGAACTACCGGCCCATCAGCAGATCCACAAGTGATCTACAAGGCATATGTGTGTACAGCTCCGTCTGCTTTTCCATGCACGGTTGCTGAAGGATGTTATCTTATCGTGCCAAGATTTACCACCAGACCCGCTCATTACCAAACACCCTCCTTCTTGATAATGTGGCGAGAGGGTGCATGGAGAGCGGGTCAAATGCAGTACTGACCACTAGACCAGGAGCAATCTGTAGATTGTGGCGCTGGTGCCTTGGTCACTACAGCGGAGCTAACGTGGGTTGAAGTGGCTCCGGTGGGTTGACAACAATTGTACTTACATAGCACATGGAGAACACTAAATGACTGCATCGCTGCATGCATGATAGCAATACTTTATCCATATGCGCACTCATCGCTGTTATGGCCAACCTGCCAGACCACCAATCTCCTATCGAAGCCGCCACTCATGACCCATTCCTCCCTCCTACCCCCAAAATGTACCCATCCGGCCCAGATAGTCCTAATCTTGCTGCCTACCTCGTGACCCTCTCTCAGAGTTGCCACGATCTTTCCAGTGTTCGCCTCCACACCCCTCAACACTCCGTCATCACCATTGACCCAGACACCGGTCCCATCAGGCCGCCAGCAGACCTGCGCCGTTGAATAGGGAGTTTGCGGTGCCAGCGTACTCGTGTGCGTGAGAATGGCTGTATCTTCTCTATCCTGTACAGCTAAAGTGGCTCGCGTCTGCTCAACCTGCGTGATCGGCCCTGAAGTGGCTCCGGACGCTTCTGTCAGCGACGGCAGTAGCAGCCGAACGATGACCAACTTCATGTAGGGGACCGCTGAGGTAGCGACTGCCAGTAGAGTAGGATCTGTTGGGCACGAAGCTAGAGATGATGGAGAGAAGGCAATCCAGGCATTTGAGTGGGGTGCCAAGTTCTGTCTGCCAAGGAAATGGAGATGTTCTGGAGTTGTCGATAACCTCTCGGTAACGGGCCGGTGAGGAAGGGAGTAGTAGTGAAGAGATGTTGAGTCCCGACGTGAGACTATAAGCACTGGTTCCACAGAATCCGGATGCCGAACGAACAGAATGGCCTCAGGGTCAGTGGGTGTTGTGAGACAGGCGATTGGTGGGCCAAGAAGAGAACTTTGGTCTTCGGGCAAGAATTGAAGACGATATAAGAAAACCTTCGCGTCCCAGCCTGCTGTTGCAACCCAAACACCTTTTTCGTCTTCCGAGGTTGACACCTTAACAACGTATTTCTTATGATCTCTTCTCTCTTCCACTACAGTCTCCTTCTCAAGATCAAACAGTAGGACCTGGCCGGACATGCTCGTAGTGATTAAATATTTTGCTCCCAGTACTGAGCAAGATAAAATGGGGGAGTCATGAATATGACTGTCTGATTCAAGCACAGCAAAGGGCGGTGCGGCTCTGAGTCTATGTAGACGACGATCTGCCGTAGTAGCTACGATGCACTGGAGAAGCCCGCCTGCGGCGTTAGCCTGTAAATATTCCATCGACACATGGAGTATGTTTGACGAAGTTGGTAGAGTAGGTAAAACCGTTGGAATCGAGGGAGCTTTAATATGAGTACAGAGTCAGCTCCCCAGCGGTAAGGTTCTTACAACTCTGAATATTGAGAGAACAAATGATAACAGAATCTAAGTGTGCTCATTCACAGACCGTTGCAGCGTCAATCAATGCCTTGAAACCCAGGTTGAACAATCGTCATCACAAGAGTGATTGGGAGAGTGAGAATGTCTGAGGCCGCGAAATGTACCTGGAAGACTCCATCTTTTGTCCTGATTCCCGACTCCAACCCTCTCGAACCGCACGCTCAGATCGAAGATCTTCTTCTCCTCCAGTATCCTCTCAATTGTCAAATCCCCCTTCTCTGTTGTGCCAGCATCCGACGGCAACCCTGCTTCAATCAGGAAAGCTTCAAGGGTCTAAATTTGGCGTGCTTGAATCAGTCAGCGTACGACCAATTTACATTGGCGATCGTAGCATACCTCATCGTAGTGATTGGCCTTGAGAAAGCGAGCGACAATGATGGCTGGGGAGTCCGCCGCAGGCATTGCTGACAATGGTCTATTCAGTTCTTTCGCACGCTATCGGCAGCTACTAAAACGCGTGAGCAGCGTTGCGTCTCTAAAGTCTTGGAATCAAAGGTCAGCGGAAGTCGTAAGTCAACACCTTCAATGCGGGACAAGTCACACCTGGATATCCAACGACAAGTACCGTTGTGTCACACACACAAGCTATTTGCCTGCCTCAGAGGTTTGCGGTGAATCTGATATTATGCTGACGTTTTGCCTAGCGGTTAAATTATCCCATTGATGATCTATCGCAGATTTGAAGTGTTCTTTACATGGATCTACAAAGTTGTAGTAACTATATGCGTGACCGGCGATTAGCACCCGGATGTTGTTGATGTCATCATAATAAATGCCGTCTTCATCAGCAACAGCCAGGCTAGTCAAAGGTCTGTGGATCAGGGCGTATTATTGAGAAAGCCCCTTAACGCTATAGAGGACCGGGCTACTCACAACCTCAAATGCCGCACGACTGAATACAGCACTAGAGTACGAGCTTATTCGCAGCTGAACAGGACTGTGATTGTGCGATTTATATGGCAGCTGCTTGAGTAGATGAACGTTCTGTGGAAAAGGCACCAATCCCGTTCCCTAAACGCCGCGCTAAAGGCAGCTCTATATCAATGTACGCCGGCTTGAAAAAGACCAAGAAGTAGAGAAATCAAAAGCTTGCTCTCGATTGAACAAGCGACTGTTAGAAGCACTGCGGTAAGATGTGAGCAGCTCGTTGCAGGAGCTCAATAGAACATATCTTCGGCCTTTCTCCTCCTTCCTCCTCGGCCTTCTAGCTTCTCGAAAAATAACTCTTTGCCAGCATTGCCACCAAAATTCCCCGGAAATAGCTCCCTGATGTCCCCGTTGGTTGTGGTGCCCCCAGCAGCACCCCGAATGGAGAATCCCTGGTCTTGTTGTTGGGCTACACCACGAATACTGAATCCCTCACTCCCCACGACCACTGAGGTCCCAGCACTAGGCGTCGAAATAGAATCCTTCAGGCGACCGTACGACAGAGACGGGACTTTCGTGATCCTATCTTCAAGACCGCGCGATGAAGATAGCTTGTCCATTGCACCATCGGTGAAGGGAACTGACATGCCGTTTGCAAAAAGATCAGCAGTCTCGTCTGCGGCATCGAAGGCATCCGATCGGCGGTGATTACTGGTGCCGGTTTTATTCGGAAAGAGCGACTTCTTGAGGCTCGCGGCCGCCGTTTTGTTGGGGAAGAGTTCCCTGCCAAAACTTCCCGAGGCAGAAATGTCGACTTTTGGGGGTGTTTCCGAGGGGAAAAGCTCTTTGCCATTATTCTTCTGGGGAACAGCAGACGGCTCGTCTGATCGATATTTGGGAAGAGGCGTTCTTTCCCGTCCTCGTCTGCGGCTTGACCGTTTTACATCGAGCGCCATATCTTCGTCTTTATCCGTCTCCCTCTCAGGAGAAGCGCTTCGATCTCGCAATCGCCCACTACTCAATGCGCGGTCGCCTTCAGCGAGGAGATCTTCATCACGGCCGCTGCTTCTGATGTACCGCACACGCCGACCTCCGTTGTTTCTATGTTCATCCTGAGAAGAGTAGCTCGAAAAAGAACCATGCCGAGCAAGACGAGCTTCCTCGCGGGCGGTCAAAGTGCTGCGATCGTCATCATACATGCTAGCATCGTAGCCTGCTCCGTCGTCTCCGTGCATCCTTCGTCTCTGCTCTCCTTTGTCGTATCTTCTTCTGCGATAGTCACCGTGATCGTTTCCGAACGTTTTCTTGTTCCTTTCTTGCCGTCTTTTCCTTTCTCTTGGATCGAGCTCTGGGTGCATCAAGTAGAATCGACTTGCTTCATAGGCTCTAGGTTTCTTCTGATCGCTGAACATTGCCATGCGTACCTGTAGAGCCGCCCGGGACTGAGTTGAAACTGCTTTTGCTGGTCTTAGCTGCAGTGTTGGCAGCATTGAGGGATCTAGGTCCGACATAGAGGAGAAGCTGGCAAGAGCTTCTAGAGCCAAAGCTGGAGTGCTGTAAACAAGGTTTGCGGATGTATCGTCAATCCACTCGATCCGAATAGGCGGATCTGATGGGAAGTGCTCGGCTGCAAAGTCTTTGATGTTGGCTGTATTGAGGTCGTCCACACCGCGGAGGTGAACTTTGTGGGGAACTAACTGATCGGTATCTGGGGTAGAGAGGATTGATAGAATCCCGTCTGTCTGACCTGCTTCAATAGAGACGTCGGCCGCGGTAGCTTCTGCCACGGGCGCCTCCGGGCCTAAATCGATATCCATATCGACATCCAGATCGCTTTGAGCTAGAGTTGAGGAAGCAGTGAAGTCCATGCTCGTGGCCAATCCCACTGGATAATTTGAGACTTCCATCACGACTGTAGAAGTGGATGATGAATAAAAAATGAAATCGCAGCTGTCAAACAACAGGTAGCTTACTCCCATACACACTAGCTCGAAGGAAGCTTTGTGTTACCTGATACCTAAAGTAGTAAGGGAAACCTTCAAGGTCACGTTGATTCGCTTATTAAAGCGGCCCGCCACTTAACGACAGTGCATGAATGAATCAAGGTCACCAAACACCAAACGCCTGGTGGATACTATAGTGTAGACTTCGTATTCCTGGTCGCATTCAATACTCAGTTCCACCTCTAAGACTCCTCTTACGCGGAGGGGCATATGGCTCGTTATCCAGATCATCCTCCTCAGGGATGTCGACGTTCTCCTCCTCCTCCTCTTCTTCTTCTTCTTCTCCCTCCTCCTCGTCTTCAGCAGCAACAGAAGAAGTAGGGAATGCCAGCTGGGCTCGCTTTCTCTTCTTTGGTGTCAGCGATCCGGTAGTCATCCTGCTGGGATTGGGGTGCTTTCGTTCGTCGACACCAGATCTGGCTCGCAAGACTCTGTTCCACTGGTTCTTGATAGCCGCAGCAGATCGGTTCACGGCGTATTGCTTCTTTAACCGTTTTGCGCATTCTGTCCATCTCTTGTCACCATATATCTGTTGTTCATCTACAACATCTTGCATGATCTTGATGGTAGCGTCTTCTTCTTCTGTTGACCACGGGCTTCCCTTACTGTTGGCTGAAGACGACGGAGTTTGCGGCTCTGAGGCTTCATGCTGGGGCATTTTGAAGCCGCCTTTATCTGCCGTGATCTTGTGCTTTTTGTGAGGCGTCCCAACTTCCGGATTAGCTAATTTCCGCTTGGCTTGAGGTAAGCCGGAGGTAGCGGAACTACCGGGCAACTCATTGTCCACCGTCACCTTGATCTTAGGCCTCTTCCGAGGTTGTTCAGATCCTGAGCGTTCCGCTTTGCGCTTGCGTTGAGAGGGATCTGAGGGAGAGGAGCAATTGAGCGGGTCTTGCTCCAAGTCTATCGTTTCAGGATATCTCTCGTCATTCTCAACCGGAGGATCTGGCGATGGTGAGAAAGCACCGGGAAGCCTCTTGCCGCCATGCCCAATCCGCCGGAAGAAATCGCCTGGTTCATGGTCTCCTTTACAATATCCGCAAAACCAGGGCTCTGTCAATCTATGTAAGTACATTGTCGTAATCAAAGCATGTTTGAAGAATCTTACCTGTCTCTGGTGGTTCTTCTGCCAGGCCGGCGCAAGAGTAATGGTACCATCCATCCCCTCCGGGGTGATCCTCTCCCTCACACTGGACCATGTTCTGCCAGTAATCTGGTCTGAGGCAGAAGCACGAACCTGGTTCAGGAAGTAACCTTTGTTCAAGGTCCTCTTCTGGTCCTTGTGCTTTTTGGCCATCCTGATCGGTGTTCCGTACTTCTGGTACTCCTGGTCTCACGATGATTGTAACACAAGTCGGAGAGTCAGCTTCCTCACTTTCCGATGCAACCTCTTCGTCCGCAGATGCTACACCTTCGTCTGCATGGCCAACTTCTTCATTTGCAGGGTTTAGTTCTTCGTCTGCAAATCGCATTCCTTCATATGCATGTTCAACTCCTTCGTCTGCAGGATCGACTTCTCCGGCTGGTAATTCGACTGGAGGCAATCCAGGACTTGGCTCAGGTGAAGATTCAAGGCTGGGCGCCGTGGATGGCGACAGAGGCCGGAAATAAGGCTCAGCATCAAAGTCATCTGGAAGTAGGGGCAAGTCGTTTATCAGTGGGTGGTACCCATTTGGTTGCCGCCAAAGGAGAACAGGGGGCGGCGGCATATACTGAGCTGGATTGTTGCCATTGTCGACTGGGAGTCGGGCCGGCCCGAGCGAGGAATCAGTAGGTGTCATTCCGAGAGCACACTTGCAACCGGGCGTAAACCAGACGCACGTCTTTTCTCTGCCTTCCTCGAAGAACTGTGGAAGCATGTCGGTGGAGAACTAGCAACCAATGTTAGCTGTGACGACCATCCGCTGCGATACTTTGCCTTCATGTTGACTTACAGGGCTCGAGGTAATGCGAGATTGCCTGAGCATGCGAGCCATTGCGTTGCCAGACGCATGGGGTGGACTGCGGGAGTTTCTGTTGTGGAACATCGTGAATGAAGTGAACAGGCAGCGGCTGGAAGCTTGCGGAAACACTGAAGCTGTAACAAACTAGATGGCTTTAGAGAAACAAGTCGCGTGGAAAAGAGAGAACAAAAAGCACCAATCGTCCGAGAATTTGTGACCGCAAGGTATTCAGCGCCGCGCTTGAAGCTTGCGTTTATCGTTACAACAGACAAGAAGACAGTACCAGACTGCCGTCGAGAACCTAATTTGCAAGTACTTGGACACGTGGGCGTTCTGATGTTTACAGATGGAGCTGTTTTGCAGAGTAGAAGAACTTTGAAAGGAGTAGAAAGCTTGGATAGAAGCTGTCGGAATTGGAAGTGGAGGAAGGTTACGGGTGCGTTGTCTGAGGAGATATGCTCAATAGCGACGCAACAATGGCTCTCAATGGATCGTGGCCCCTCATTCGTATTGATGTCACATCTCTTCCACGTACTCAAGCTTTCACAGATCAATAGGGTTCCTTTTCATTTCACAATAGCTGTATCCTGCGCCTTACGATTGTCCATGTCTCTACGTGCATATTCATGATACCATCGAGTGCAAACGCACAAGCTTCGTAAGGTAGGCATTGCCACGAATTTTGAAACGTAAGAACTGTCGAGGAAGTTCAGGGACAGTAGTAGAGAAGCAGAACCAGCCGCGTACATTACATTTTACCTACCCTATCTATAAGAGGCCAGTTTCACATAGCGTTGACTTACTGCGCAGACATCCAAGAATCTGGGAATCCTGAGGGTATGGTTCGAGCGTAATCCTATTGATCAGCATGTTATGATATATTTTACTCGAAAACTGAGAACTCTTCACCTCCAGAATATCCCGGATCTGTGTCAACAAGCCGGCTGAACGAGGTTTCGTCAAGCGGAGCGGGCGAGATTTGATCGCGATAAGCTCGCCTAAATTTCCGTCTAGCCATACTTGCCATTCCAGTCTCGTTGACTCTTTTTTGGACTGTGCTGGCTGATAGATTCTTACTGTTCGTGCTTTTCGGCGTGGTGTTGCGGCTTAAACCTCGTGGCGGCCAGGAGTTCGTAGCGCCCGTTCGGTTAACTCATTTCCGACCAACCCCCTTCTTTTCTGCATCAGGACGAAATTCAATTCCCACTAACGAATGACGGGATTTGGCCAATGAGAAATGCGCGTCAATTGTTGACTTGAATTTCAAGACGAGAGAAAGCACTCCCGTTCTTCTCGTCCTGTTCTAAGTTAACATAATTTTTCAACCTGTTACAGGACTTATAGATTCCCATTGCATAGCTGCAGCTCTACGATCTCCCTAATTCAGATGCTGTACGATACTTCCTATCAAATCAAAACGTACACTTGAAGCTTTCTATACTGGCTTCTTTGTCACAACACACGAGTCCACTTCTGCTCATCCCATAGCGTTTGACCAGCCTTTCGAAATCACACCGATCTTGAGCCCTTGTATAATCCGTGACTTAGACTTTTGCTCGCGTTCTAGAAGTATGTGACTCTACTTCCAGAAACACCTCCGTTTTCTCACAGTCCTCAACAGTACTCAAGGTCCCTGCGACTAAATCCCGGTGGCGAATCTTTAACATATTTGGCGGAGTCGAATCTACCAGAGTCGCACGGAAGGGATCTAGCCGTTAGCTGCCAGTGATACTGTCAAGGATGATTGGCTAGGATATCCATGCACGCAAGAGTTGACGCTCCGGTTCGGAAGGGTGATGATCAGTTGGGGTGTGAAGTTGTGGAGAGCTGGCAGAACGCAGAGGAAGCGGATACGGTATACCATCAGGGGCTGCGTTGAAATAGAGGAGAGATCGGCTCTAGAATGGAGTGAGTATGTGAGGTGCGTGCTATGACGGAGAACGGGGTGGGAGACCAGTAGAGAGCGAGGGGTTCCATGTCTGTTCATCAAGGCGGCCTTGTCAAGCAATCCTTCGAGATGGCTGTTTCGATCCAGATTATTACTCTCGATCGGGTCCCAGTGGACGAGCAGCTTTGGAGCGCGCCGTGCATTGATACCTTATCGGCAGCTGAAACCCTCATATAGATGTACGTGTCAGGAGGAGGGAGGTTTGTACTATCTGCTTCACACGGATGGGCTTAGGAGACCTGCTGGTACAGGTTCACGGGAGGGTCAAGCGGCGATGTCGCCGTCCATGAGCTGTAACTGTAGATATCTTGCGCTCACAGTAGGACGTCTTCTTTATGACTTGGTTGCATTATATGATTGAAGCTGACGCTAGACAAGCTGCGCACGTCCGGGACATGGAGAGATGATTGGAGTAAAAGATTTTTTGATTAGGCCAATGCCGAACAACCACCCTGTCGAACGCCCCTGCACCGAACCTGACGTGATCGAAACGCCCAAAGTACCCAAACAAATTTTTTAGGAATGAGCAAGATGGGTATATGACTACACGAGCTATTAAGATATCTGTAAGAACCAACAGAGAGCACCGTCATCGCTTCAACGCTACGTTAACATGGACGAGGAGAGAACGCCATAGAGGTATGGACAGCAATGTGAGGAAGCCGTCAAGTACACCCGCCAACCTATCATCAACAAAGGAACCCATCACACAATGTACGTTGGTGATCTGAACGTACACCATAGTCTTCAGCCCAGAAGCTTCGACAGGTCCATCCGGGTGTCCCGGTTCTCCAGGCGCTCCGGCTGGCCGGTGAGGGCCTGGAAGGAGGGGAGCTTGACCTGCTGATGCGGCCTTGACAGGTAAGGTCGGTGACGCATGTGATGGTATTCCCGGGGCCAAGATGCGTCGGGAACGTCCGGCCGTCTGAATAATGGGGTACGAGGTGGTTTGCGCTCGCAGTCGACCCGGGTGGAGAAGTTGGGCACCTGTGCTTCGCCATCTGAAATGAAATCGTTGGTGCCTAGATGGAGGATCGGAAGACTAGGTCGGCGGCTTTCTGTCCTCGTGCCGATAAGCGGTGGTAGCTCAACGGAAGGCGACTGTGCGAATCCCGGGGATGTTGAGAAGCTGGAGCACGAATCGGAGACCAACGACGGTGCCCCATCGATGGAGTCTGCCATCGAGACCTCGGAGACGGCAGGAGACGTCAACGGCGCTTCGACCATCCGCTTCGGCGGCGGGATCATGATGTTGCTGACCGGCCGTTGAAACCCGACGGCAGGTCGTGCGAAGGACAGCGGCTGCAGTCTCTCGTCGAACTCGTCGCCGCATCCGACGTTGCCTTCGCGGCGGATGACGAGCCGTCGCCGGCGATTCATGCCACCATTCCACCAATTCTTGACGGCATTGTCGCTGCGGCCACGGAGTCGTCGAGCGATCTCGGCCCAGCGCTTGCCCATCTCTCCCACCAGCCGTTCGATGACGATACCTTCCTCCGGCGTGATGGGGTCATGATTCAAACTGGGCTTCAGGTTCTGGTGATATCGTTCCCGGCATTGCTTTGGTGATCGGGAAACGATGAGGCCGGAGATCCGGACCCAGTTGTGGGCCCCTTGTGTATGTACCAGCTGGACGAGATAGGCATCTTCGGCCTGAGACCAAGGCCCACGTCTATGGGCCGGCATGACAGGTTTATACGAAGATGGTCAACGACGGGATGCTAAGATAGAGTGAGCAGAAGAGTATATTCAAGGCATGGTGATGAACATACGAGGCACAGCAAGTGCTGAAACAACAAACGGTATCGTAGTGGATATTTGCTTGGTAGGCAGCGATGAGTGTTAGGGCCCACCTGATAGTTATTGAGATGGAGTAACAATATGCGTGTGATTGACGAAAGATGAGGCAGATCGACTGGGGGGATGTAGACTATAATAATAATGGGGACAGAGGGGACACTTGATCGTCGGAGAAACGAGATCTCAGATGGCGCGGGTCGGTGCAGTGGGGTTGACAGGACGAACGACGGGCTAGTGGAGGGTGGGGACAGGCCCCAACGTTGGCATACAAGTACTCGTACATACGTAGAGTACGCGCGCAGGGGAGAGGAACAGGAAAACCGGCGTCGAGATATGGGAGGATGTGGACAAGCTGGAAGCAGAGAGAGGGAAGAGGCGCCATGGAAGATTTGTTGTTTCTGCTCGAAAGGGTATCAAGTCCGCACGGATCTGTACGAGTCTTCCCAGATGGTCGGAATTTGGAGATGGGATGCGCAGCAGGGGCCTGGCGGACGGGACGATGGTTCACACTAAATATGTAAGTACATCTACCTAGTGAGCAGTAGTGGCCGTACATAATTCATTATTGCTGTCCACAGTACTCTGCTCTCGGCTCTTCGACGGGATGACAAATGATGTCTTTGGATGTAAGAGGTAAGTGAGTGGTCCATGCACTTTCTGTCTTCGGCGCTTTGGTCATCGTTCTCGTCCTCTGATCACCCATCAGGAAGTTCGGGTACGTGGTAGCTGTAACTGTAATACATGAAGTCAAGTAGACATAGGACGCGTCAGCCAGCCATGATGTGGATGATGTGGATGTGGATGTGTCCATGTACTTTGTGTGTATGAACCGGGGCTTCGGCACAACATTGGCTGCTGCTCTCGTCCTCCTACCTTGTACGGTGAGTGGTGGAGTATGGACAGTCCATGTGTTCTCGTAAAGATAAAAGAGTACAACACACGGTGGACTCCTTCAACCCTGGCTCTGGGCCTCGACCTCATCCCGGCGTAAACCATTCATTCTACCCGTCTACGTTGACCCTGTCTACTGCATACGCGAGCTTGACGCACCTTTCGCTTTCTGAGCAGGGAATAGGATCATCATCACTAAGGTACCTGAAGATTTGATGTACCACACGAGAAACACTTACTGTTCAATCACACACGGGGTTACGCTTCAATGTTGTCACTGTGGGCGGCTTGGTGGCTCAGAGAGAACATTCGTCATCATCATCATCACCGCCTCCGTGTCGTCATTGTTCTTAAACTGTCGGGTGGCTAATGTATGATCATCATCATTCCTTGGACATGGGACATCCGTATTCCGAGATCGGAAACCTAATCTCACTTAAATGTCAGCAGGGATGTTGGGACCGTACCCGTGGCAGTGTTCACGGAGCGGTGGGAATGGGAATGGGAGTGGGGAAAGGGGGCCCATACTTCAGTGAAAGTGCTCTACTCTACAAGCCTAGAGTCTATTATTGAAAAGTGTGGGCTAGTGCAACGCCGTATAAACCTTATCGTGCTTTGGTCTTGGTCTTGGTCTTGAGGTTTAGATTCGCACTAGGATCGGACAGCAGATTGGCGGACAACGGGTTTTCGACAGCCTTGGACCCAATCAATTCGCTCCATTGCAACTCAAATCATCGGACAGTACCAGTACACCAATGCGGGCGGCGCCCCGGCTTCGGTAACAATAAGTTAATAATAATAGAAGACGTGCCGCATTGGGCCGACTCGATCGATCAACGATGACTCCACCCATACCTTATTCTCGACAATCATGAGATTATGGTACATCCATACTGGCGGCGCCTGGCGCGCAAGCACACCCTCACACCCACTCACACCAATGCAAACTGGACGTTGAGTGATCTGAGACAATACATGATCGGTGCAGGGACTGACTGTGTCTGGAGTCTTCGCTAGACGCAATAGGATCTTGGACTTTCGGGCTACATGTATTTCCTCCCCACCCCATCGCGAGGTAATTCACACATGACTTCTTGCGTCTGTCAAGCAGGAGTTCGGATCACGTTTCGATAGGTGGACAACGGTTGGGATGATGGTGAGATGGATGATGGATGATGGATGATGGATGATGGAAGAAAGGAAACACTCTCCACACCATTCGGCAGCCCCGACAGCTTGAAACAGATGAACAAATAGACCGTCGGTCTGGCCAGCGCCACCATTGACGAACTTGCGGGTCTCCCAACGGCTTTTTGTGACAAGGGACTCGCATCATTTACGATGTATGTACGATGATGACAGAGTGACAAATCCAGGACGTTGCTCCGCTGCGGTTCGCTTAACTGCTCCCGAATGGGTCGGTGTGCCTGGACGCTTCCGGTAAAGGACAAGTAGAGTAGAGGTCGGGTCAAAAAGTATTGGGAATGGCCGCCGTAGAGATTCGGCCACCGTAACACACAAACTGTGAGAAGGAGCTGCGTCTGCTCACACAATTCCTACAGCGGCCATTCTCAATACTTTTTGACCCGACCTCGTATCGGGACGGTGTACTTTCCTCTACATGAGGTACTTGTGACCCAACTTCTGCACCGGCTGGCCCAGAGCCGTGATCAGGATTGCCCGGGCTTGCAGTCAATCACCGTGGCTTTTCGACCAATCCGGAGTCAAATTTTATCTCACAGGCCAGTGAAACGATTTTAATTGTACGAGCACATGTAATTCCTACATGACTTTCTTCCAACTACTTTGCTAATGATAACCCTAGAGGCTCATCGTCAAGCAACCCAGTCGCAACTCTCACCGTTCTCATTAATATTGGCGTCAACACCCAAAGTGAGAATGTGAGAAATCCCGATGCGGTAATACAGTTTCCGTCTTTCAGCTGTCTGCAACGGCGCCACAGAAGATCCCGAACCCAGAGGACGGTGTCTCGGTAAAATGGGTCCAGCCATCTAGCTTTCTCGGGCCGTTGTCAATTCCTGTACGAGTACCGAGTGTCGAGGCCTAATCAAAGTACACTCTACTCTACTCTTGGTGTCTCTTATCTCATCAATGCGTCGAGATTATCAATCTCGAAGATTGGAATGCTGCTCTATCTATCGAGTAACATGGTCAGTCCCCTTCACTTTACACAATGCCTTGCACCAACAAATAATACGCGTACTCGGCAGAGTTTCCGCTCGGTCTTGCATGCTGCGCTGTATCTCTTTCAACGATTCTGATTGAGGGACTCGCCCGTGCATCGTGATGGCCGCCACAAGTGGGTGAAGAAGAGGGCGGCAGGACTGCAGTGCGGTCACACACACAGAGCCAACGATACACCAATCATGGTCCACGGCACCGGATTCAGCTGCTTCTGGCTGTCTAGCTGTCTGGCTGTCAGCGGCTCCTCAATAATTCTGCGTAGAGATCACATCCCGGTAGTTGAACAACCCATCTTTTGAAATCGACATTTTCTACATCAGGCTCACAAGGCCCACAATACCAGAGAAGTAACCGGTATCTTATCCTGGTCATTCAGGGATCAGGTTGTAGCTTTCCCCAGCATCATCGAGGGACATTCCTTGACCTTTGTAGTGTCTACCGTTCGCTAGTACTCTAGCGAGGGTAAGATTGACAACGTAGGACCTTCTCCTAGTGAGTCGTATCGTACATGGTACTTTGAAGGAATCGCGTCGGTGGAACAAGCCGATGGTTGGCCTCGCTTCAGCCAGCTCGTCCGCATGAGCTTCGTATATGGGTATGCACGGAACGAGGAGATGCAGTCGGGCCTTAGTCAGGTCCTGGACTCGCATGCCATGACTTACCTTGGTTCATCGGTGCATCTGGCCATCACTCGAACGCTTGGCTTATTACCACAATGTTGTACCTTGAAAAGGGGCAATATCCATTTCGACCAACGGAGACCTTGACTCCACCAATCTTCTTTGCGAGATGACAATCTCGGGGGCCAGGGCAGTAGAGTAACGCTCCACCATCTCACGAACCCCCGTTTACTATGGAATAACAACTTTCAGCTTGCCATGGTGGAATTCAGAATGATTGGGGACCGTGGCCTGATCAATGATGAGATATCATCGTGCCATGACCATATGCCATCACGGTGATGGACCAGTGCCCATGTTCTGGTCACGCCAGCCATGCCAGCCACAACCACACTTAGCCTGCCGGTGTTTTCGGGATGGCGATGCTCTCAATCACCGATGCCACACCGGAAGCCTCTTTCTTGCACGATGCGGTGAGGACGCCTGCGAATTCTCCGGATAAGCCCCAATATCCATTCATATGCAGCGTGAATACGCGAGCAATAATCGGCCAAAACATTTAATGGTCGTAATCGCTTTGCTACGACTAAACAAATCCTTGCAAACTTTGCCCCAGGTGGTATCTTTGCTAAGCCCTCTTTGAACTCCGTACCCTATGCCAAGCGTGCCCTCCAGTCGCTCTGTTCAAAAAAGCAAGCTTTTGCCGTGTATGTATGCTGCACGAATGCTACAGCCAGATGTCTCCGCCCTCTCCTGCGACCCACCTCCGCCATGCCTCGACATAAGCGGCTTCAATGTCGCGTACCCATCGCCTGGTGTCGAAAAGCGCACTCGACCAGCGACTCTCGTACAAGAGCTTCCTGAGCTCGATCAGTCTACCGCTACCTATACCGCTTTTTGAGGGGTTGGTGCTGTAGACGAGGCCGTTCCCAAGTTGGACGGCGCGCTCCTCGTACTCTTCATTACTACTGGCTATCATTTCCGTAGCCGCCTCTTTGCCCTCCTTTGTTTTAGGTAGCGCCCCTTTCAAGATTGAAGCAGCCATCCGAGAGCACATCTTGTAATTGTATCGTGGTAACGTCAAGAGCGGCGTCCCCGACCACAAGACATCGGCAGCTGTTGTATGGGCGTTGCATTCTGGGGTATCGAGAAACAGGTCGCACACCCGTGCACGTGAGATGTGTTGATGCTTGGGTGCCACGTCTGTGAAAAGGATCCTCGATGCGACTTCAGCTCCTGCCCAGCGTATTGCTGTCTGCTTGAGGTTGCTTTCGCCAAGCTCCGGGAAGCGCAGAAGCCAGAGCACGGCTTTGGGGACGCGCGCGAGTATTCGAAGCCAGCCACGGAACGTAGTCGGTTCAATCTTGAGGTGCGGTTCGTCAGCTACCTAGTCCTCCGTCAAGAACAGGAGGGGCATACCTTGTAGAGCTGATTGAAATTCCCCAGGATAACGGCATCCTCCGTCAGATTCGGAAACAGCTCCTTCCGCATCTCCCATCGCCGCACTTGCTCTTCGTACCAGCTCAGCTGCTTGCCGTGCGAGTCCGGCGCACTTTGCCTGTGATCGCAGCAAAAGAACGTATCTTTGGCGAAGACAATGTTTTCTGAGTAGATCCACTCATCCGAACTATCGTCGTAGTTCTCATCGGCCATCTGATCTTCCAGATTGACGTTTCGCCTCCAAGGCCGTAGTGTTTCGGGCGGAATAGCGGTCTCATCTGCAAGGAGATAGTCACACCATTCCGCGCCTAGCGTACCAGCGAATCCCATGAAAGACATCTGAACGGGCGCAGGGCGTGCAGCGAAGACTTCGTTTCGTGCACCGCGAGTGTAGCCGTTGAGGTTGATGAGAATATGTATGCCATCATGTACTATCTGCTTGACCAGACGATCGATGGACCAGCTGCTGGCGTCATGAAATACCGGAGCCTCCCGCTCGATTTGCTGGCGGTGAGCGGAGTTGTCGCTGGTCGTGGTGGCGTAGCAGAAGGCTTTGACGCGAGAAGGGTTGTGGAGGCCGAATACCGATTGCATCAAGTGCGCTAGAGGATGGTTATTGAAATCAGAGGACACATAACCAACATTCAGATGTGGCTGCGGCGGTGAAGGGGGTTTGTAGACTGTCGTTGGCAGCCAAGGTGCTCGAAGTGTAGAGCATGATATTCGGAGGCCGTTGCGTTGTGATATCCTGCGAATTTGTTTTGCGGATAACGGGCATGTAAATGTATGAAATGGGAGAACAGTCGGCGCACTTGGGACGGCAAGCACGCCGGGTAGTTGGGGCCTTGTATACCTCGTCGCTCGGTACTCCTTCCCTTGAACGTATCTTTCATGATACCACCACCAACCCAACTTTTTGGTCGCGCGTTCTACAAGCCTGACAGCTTTGGCCCCTTCCCAACTCTGTCCCGTCCACTGCTGAAGGGCAATCCTCAAAGATTTCCACTTCTCTAGGGGCCAGCTAGCTCCAGCATCTGCTGCGTCGAGCTGCTTGAGTATAAACTCTAGGGATTCGCCATGCAACAGGCCTCTTCCCCAGCTTTCTCCGTCTCTGAGCTGTTTATCTACGATGTCAACCACGCGCTTTATCCAGCCAGAGCTGACCGCATGGGCACTTTTCGCGTCCAGTGGCATACCCTGGTCATCGACGTGCCACTGATCTCTCTTTCCGTTGTCGCAGACGATCCCACCTCTGCCTGTCCAGCTGCAGACCGAATTCAGAGCGTTCGCTAATCCGCACACTGCTTCTGCGAAGTCCGGGCTTGCGACGACGGCTCTTCTGTAGTAACCTATGGCATCCCTAATTTTTCCCTGGTCTTTGACTGCGTTTGCTAGGTTGGCCAATGCAATATCGAAATTTCTATCGCAGGCGACGGCTTGCTCATACATTTTGATGGCTGCCGCTAGTTGACCGATGTCTTTCAGTAAGCTGCCAAGATTCGTGTAAAGATGGGCGTGCCGCGAATCCAAATTCAACCCGTAATTATAATATGCCAATGCAAGGGCAATGCCACTCCCAGGTATGACACCTGGAATTGTCGGCCCTTGTGAAGTGCTCGGCGTCGAGCATGGCTTGGAAGAGGCTGGTTGTTGAATACTTGCAAGGAGGATGCCAACGTTGTTTGCTGTTGACGGACTAGGTTGAAGTGCTAGAGAGAGGTAGTACAAAGCTAGAATATCTCGCACCCCAGAAGTTGCTTTCGATCCCCCAGCTGGAGCACCACTTGAAGACATTCCATCTTGGTAGATCTTTGCAAGGGACAGCAGTGAGTTGCTGGTGGTCGAGATAGCAGCTTTCTTGGCCATACCGTGTTGCAGATCCATCAAGCCTGGTAGCTCACCATGGGCTGGGAAGACAAGCCTCGAGGTCTGCAATGCTTTCTCAGGGAGTAACAGTATTGGGTCGCTGCAAGCGCTGTTGTTCTGAGCCCGTCCCGTCTGGGACGTTGTCTCGTGCGAAACGACTGTCAAGATTCGTTTGATCAAACCACTGATACCATGGTGTCTTCTCCCTGAACCGATCAGTACAGCATCTTCGAATGCTTTCGCAGCTCCTAAGTTGTCTCCAAGCGCATAGAGCATGTTGCCTTTGGCATGCAAAAGTGCGAGCATCCTGCCATTCTCAGAACCAGATATGGCATAACCACTAGATCCGAATCCTGGTTGAGATTTGATTCCATCGCCCTCTCGAGCGCCCTTGATGAAACCATCATCATCGCCGTCGAAGTCGAAAGTAATCCTGTCAGATGCTTCCGAGGCCGACACGCTAGGTGACCTACTTTTCTCGCTCGACATCTCGCTGATGCAGTCTGCGGCCTTGAGACCCTCGCCGTGCTGGCCGAGTCGGAGCGCACGTTCAACGTAATCAATTATCTCGACGGCCTGCTTCCCTCTTTGATCTCCGCAAAGTAAACCGATAAGATGTTCCACGGCTTCAAAGAAGCTTGGGCGCAACCTCACAGATCGGAGCCAGTACTGTTCGGCTTCTTCGCGCCGGTCGAGGGATAGAAGCGTTGCTGCAAGGTTTGAAATGGCCTCCACATGACTTGCGAAACTTAGCTGGGCAATGAGCCTGGGAAAAACTCCGAACTGACTTACCTAGAATCGTTTGCAAGAATCTTGAAGTACCACCCCGACGCCTTGTGGTAGTCTCCTAAACCGTAGGCTAGACAGCCACCCAATAGCATACCGTCTATCCATAACCATCCGCTTTCTTGGCAAAGTTTGGTCAGCATATCTAGAGCAGCCATAGCATTCGTCGACGGCGATTGTTCTTGCTGAGGCTGGACATTGTGAGAGAAAGTCCCGGATCCGGAAGTCCTACGGAGGGTACAGCAGTTGCTAGGAGTGGGCCTAAGAAACGAAAAGGTTAAGGGCGAACGCTCCTCATATTGCTGGGTAATATGGCGGTCCTGAAAAGAGTCAGCGCTTGGAGACCAGAGAGAAGTGCTCCGTCGTTCGCTGGCTGCGCTCGCAAAGTAATCGTTCACACCGTTATCCTGCTTTGGTTTTTTACTGATGTGCTCTTCACAACCGATCGCGCGGGCTGCCTGAACCTGCGGACTTCTGCTCCTCCAAGCATTCAGGTCACTGATGTGCGTCGAGAAATCCGACCGAGGTTGTCGCGGTGGTCTTGGATAGATGTTGGCTCGTGGCAGATTTCGTTTGCTGTCATTCTGCTTGCCTTGAAAACTGGCTTTTCGCGATTGATGCAACGAAGCCAGTAAATCAATGTAGACTCTGTGAGCCCAAGATAAGACTTTCTCTCTGAACTGTGCATTACCAGACTGCATTCCAAATTCAGTAACAGGTGTCTGGTCTACGTCGTAAGAGATAAGCGGTGTGGGCGGTGTCGAGTACCCGGTATCGCTTCCTTGGCCGTGCGTTGTGCGTTGGCCAGTAGGACCAGAGGCTCGATACTGGGCAGCATGGCCCAGGTAGGCTTGATAGCCTCGAGTAGCATTGGCAAGGTTCTGGTTACCTGGTAACTTTTGCGACGCATACGAGGACGACGCCTGACGGAACGGATACTCGGTAGATGCGGGCATGCCAGGGCTACCAGTGGGGTCGAACCTCGACTGGGGCGGGTAATATGCAGGGTCGTCGTTCCCAGCAGAAGTCATCGACGGTACGCCGACAGTTGGCTGCCATCCTCGGTTGTGATACCCTGTCCGTTCATCCTCATAACTCGGAATCCAGCCCCGACCGGCATGGGAGAAGAATCGAGGATCCCTTAGAGCGGCCGGTCGGTAAGGTATGAACGAACCATTTGGCCAATACGGTCCGTAGGGCCCAGGCTCAATGGATGCGGTGGGACCAAGACAAGGCTGCCAAGCAGGTTGCAGTACGGTAGGTATTTGTTGTCCGTTTGGTAGAAAATAGGCTTGTCCCTGGTGAGCAGGTATCTGGTCCAAGAAGGAGTCGATGCTAGGTGAATATCCAGGCTTGTGCAGCCACTTGATCCTCATCATACTCTCGTTGATCTCCGAAACCCCTCCAACATAGTCGTGATTGATACGGTTATATTCCTCTGCATGTTCTGACCTTGGGTGATTCGACGACGGCGTGAAAGATCTGTATGGACTTTTGTCCTTTGAAAGCCCTTGGTGAGCTGACCGCACATTGTCTACGTTCGAAAAGGGCACTAGAACGTGCTTCATGACGTGCGAGTCGGAAGCCCATCCCACCGGGGTACCGTCGTATCCAGCCGCCAAGGTTCCACTGGGAGTCTTTCTCCGCAGCATGTGTTCCGACGCATCCGAACTCCTTCCCTGCGGACTCCCAAGTGATTCTCGAGGAGGGTAGGAGTTCGTCCTTTGCAGAGGCAAGGCATATTGGCGCGACGGGTGCGTCGATGCCTGGTGGGATTGCCGAGCATGGGCGTCATTGTATGGCAGGTTTCGAGACGTTATCGCAGCCGGAGAGCTTGGTAAGGAGTCAAAGAAGCCAACAAATGAGCGTTGGTCCAGCTGATGCGGTTGCAATTGAGGCTGATTATGATGGTTATGGTGGTGTTGTTGGTGGTAGGCAACGTCTGAAAACATTGTCGCGAAGCAGGTAGTAGGCTCCACGATTCCTTAGCTTGGTAATCTGACAAGCGGTAAGCTAGGTCGACGCAGACGTCGACAGACAGCAAAGAGTGGTACACATACCTCACAACACAAGGCCGGCCGTCACGGGTCCAATCTCGTCTCATTAGAGCTCCTATATTACAATGCCCTCGCATTGCATCTCAGCGTCGTTGGACTGACGGTGAACCTGTCGCCAGAAAAACCGACCTCTCAAGCTTGAATCGTCGGTCAGGTCAGCAGTCTACACCGAGCGATGAGCGGCTATCATTGACAGCTGCTGATGCTTTGCGACGGCTACCGCAACCACCTCAGAGTTGTATATAAGGAGGGGCTATTCGTGTCTTTGAATTTGGGAGCCCTTCGGAGTGCGTAGGGAATCCTCATATGCAAGGAGCCCGGGAACAGGTGCAGCGCAACGGGCGGGATTCGACTAAGCCATTTCGGCTGGCTGCTTGGAGATGAAGGATTTGTATGGAAAGCGGTCACCACGATTGTGTCGCAAGCCGTTGATGTGTCAACATTAATAATTAATATTATCATTGGGGATTTTTGAAGCACGACTCTGCTTTGAAACACGTGTAGGCAAAGGGCGAAGTGCACAGAAAAATGAGACGGTAAGGATTGCACTCCGGTCGAAGGATATTGGAAGCCTCAGCCTCAGCCTGGCGTGATGTGAACCCAGCAGATAATTGAGGAGTCTTCTCTGTTGCTTGGAGTACGTGTAGTTTGATTCCGTAGGGGGGTGTCAGTTGCATTGTCATTCGCAGCCACCTCGAACGGCGAGGCAACGCCATCGAATCAGTTCCTTGTAAAGGTATGCCGATCCTTGCCTAGCTGTCCACTGCTTTAATGTTGATATGTACATGTATGTTGGTTACATGTAAGTACGGTGTGCGCATCACTTTGACTGTAGAAGATCGACATTATTGAAAGTGGTACTGTTACAATATTTGGCAATATTGATGTATTTTCTTTTGCTGACTAAACCATCTTTTGGGTTCATGGCCGGCTTGGTGCTGAACACGATCTCGAGGTCTAGTGGGTATGACACGAGTCTTATCATGACAGGCAGCCGCCCTGAAGACGAAACTGATACAAGGGTCCGCAGAAAGGCGTTTCTACCAACGCCTTGTGGCTTGCAAAATGTCGCTAATCCGTAAGCCCCCAGTGAAACCCGTGCCGCACATCGACGTCGATCTATACATGTAGACACGCGGACAAATGCAGAGAGAAGAGTCCAATTCCTTTACGCCGTGGCGGCGGAACGATGAGCTGACCAATATCCATAGTTTCAGTCCCAAGGTTAGAAGGCATGCGCATCTCTATTAGAAGCATTCCTGATATATCATACACATACAGACAGCGTCAGTGGGCAACAGGCGAGCGACACTATCCACAAAGTTCTGAGGTAATTATGGGAAACAAGAATTTCTCATAACTATTGGCCCAACAAGCCAAGCTCCTCGAATGCAAGCATGTAGACCTCATAAAGATGGACCCCTGCATCCATGCCTTGAGGATAGAATGCCGCGGTGAGTAGTTGGTCTGTCCGAATGGACGCCGTCTCCTTTGCACCAAAATAGGCCCCAACCATAGATTGAACCGATCCACGAGGGAAAGGGGGTAAGGGCCAGAGTGTTGGCAAAGTAAAACACAGAGAACACAAGTTGGATGAGGATCAACCCTACAGCATTGGTCACGTCAGAGGGCTGAACAAAACGCATATCGGAAAGGTTCAACAGGCTTCATGCGTCGTTGCACAGATTTGACGTCGTACTAGGCGAAGCTGCAACTGCTACAAACTGAGCACATATGGGCGTTACTCCTCCGGAACTGTAGGATTTTCAGCAAAATCTTCGAAAATACCTTGGTGCATGTTGACAAGACATACTTTCGATTTCTCCGCTCTCGATCTCGTCGCTGATCTGCTTTGGTGATCTCCCATCGACCTGGCATCCCACACTGAAAGCGGTTCCCAAGATCTCTTTGACTGTGCCTTTCAAATCCTTTGCGAGTGACTTGAACCTCATCGTCCTAGCAATATCGATAATCTCATCCAGCGAAACAGACTTCGTGTGCTTGATGTTCTTCTCCTTTTTCCGATCCCGGGGGGGCTCCTTGAGAGCTTTGATGACAAGGGAGGAGGCGGACGGAACGACTGAAACGGCGGCTTGACGATTTTGAATGGTAAGCTTCACAGTGACGCGAAGACCTTTCTGGGAGTTTTAACAGACTCTGGTCAGCTGTGCGGCTCAGGATACAGTCCCCCATGTAGAGAGTCCAGAGTGTATTGACGTACCCAGTCACCCGTGGCTTTCGCAATGTCTTCTCCAACTTTCTTAGGAGACAATCCGAGTGGACCAATTTTGGGAGCAAGAGCGGATGATGCACCAACTTCACCCCCAGTGGCCCTCAAGTGGCTGGTAAACACGACATGTTAGTCGACCACGAACGAGGGAAGGCTTGAGGACTGCAGTTGGGATAACTTGGATCTGGAGGGCAGTTGCAACGCTGGTCATATTAGTATACTCACATAACCTTCACTTCATTGGGATCGAATTTTGGAGCTATCCCATTGATGCTATCAGCCGTCGCCACCGAAAGGCCGACCAAGAGGACGATACTTACGCATGGCGAATGCGAAAGGTAGTCTATCGCTCCTGGTATGTTTACGTGGTGGTCGCAGTGTCTCAGATTTTTAAAGGAAATTTGGGAGGCCCGTTTGTGTGCGTGTTCTACTTGCTTACTAAGAACAAATCGCTAATCGATTCTCGCCGCCCTTGCTAAAAGTTCCGACTTTCTAAGATGGTTTACTCGCCTTAACACCGCAAGAAATTTCAGACCCCCTAGCTATTCAGCTAACACAAGATAGAGATTTCCGGGCTTAGTGCTTCCAACGTTACGACTGCTACGTTCTACGAAGCGTTCATTTTTAACCATATCCCACCGCCACAACAGAAGACCGAGGACTAGAGTACACGGTGGTTCTAATTCGTACCTGAGACCGCAAGCCTGGCCAGAACACGATTGTTAGCATCCGAAAATTCGGAAGTGGTTCGATGTTTACGTACTTCATGAGGTGATCCATAAATGTCTGCAAAGACACATCGTCTGTAAATATGGTTTGTGCTGTTTGAGATACGCCACCATATGCCCCTGTGGTGTGCGTCGTCGAGGGGTTGAGCTTCGAAAGGAGGAACCGAGCCTGTGAGCCTCCAGCATCGCAAATGATGAAACGAGGCAATGGAAAGCGATCTTGAACAAGCTCCTGCGGGAACAGCTGGTTAGCTACACGCCGGAGTGCGGTGAAACAAACATACCCTTGCGTCCTCCTTCGGCTGTTCAAGTAGAGCCTTGAAGTTCTCATAGCCCTCTTGATCTTGATAGCCGGCTTTCCGCCATTCAGCTATTGTCTCGCCATGGAATATAACGATCTGGAAGAAAGTGTCCAGGAGAAGGATATGTGTGGGTTGGATCGAAGCGGAATCGAGCAAGACCGGCTGGCTGCCCTCTTGGTCAAAGGTGTAAGAATCTAGGGTTGGCTGGATCATGACCAATGAATCGCCAACGTATTCGTGATTGAGCACATGTCGATAAAATGCAGTCTCGTCTGGCGAATTATTGAATACTTGAAGGAATTGACTTCGTCGGAGATGGAACATGAATTGTGGATACAGGGTGAAATTCTTCTCCAATCGAAAAGAGGTAGGATCATCTTTGCGATACTCAGCAAATCTCGAGCAAAGCCGAATAAGCATCCTATCAACCCATCTCAAGACGTCAGGTCCGTCGTCCACTTCAGCCTTGAAAACCGCTATCCTCGACATCAAGACTGCAGCGGCCTCCTGATCGAACGACTGAGCGATGGCTGGATCACCAGCGGGACCACTAAGCATTCTTGCCACTGTAGTGACTCTCAAATGAAATTGACCGGATGAGTGTTGGTAGTATGTAAGGAATTGCATCATGCCCTTCTGGGGACCCTGTTGATGCTGCGCTGGCCCGCCTTGATTTGCGATCTCAAAGTAAACTGCGTAGCTCGCTGTTGGATCGATACCGCACATCTTCCAGGAGCAGGTGTTGCCAATACCACATTCTGTTTCGCCGACGGAATTCGACTTCTTGTTCAAAGACACAGCATGCCCTATAAGTCCGGTAACCTTCAGTTCCTTCGTAGTAAGAACCTCTAGGGAGGCATTGAAACCCATCAAAAGATTGTCATTGGCGTCTTTGTCGAAGACTCGAACAAAAGACTGCTTGAATTGAGAAGACGTGAAGCTGTCCGTCAAGATCATGTGGCCTCCAGTGGAGTTTGGCAAACCTTTCATCTCCAAAAGTCCGACCTGATCCAGACAGCCTGCGAAAATGTCTATTATATGTCCGTTATGAGATGTACGTTTGGCAAGATTTTCGTAGAACTTCCCGATCAGCTACATTGCATTCAATCTTTGGGAGGGATTTTTACCTTCAAAGCTTTCTTATAGTACTTGATGTTGTCGCGGTCGATGTCGTGATGAGATCTGATTGGCTCCCTTAACTCAGGCCCTACAACCAAACCGGGGCCTTCCGTGGCAGGTCCACCAGCAAAGAGCATGATTCTACCCCCCGCATTCTGGAATGACGTCTCAAGAAGACCGACCGCAACGCTGAGTGCAACTCCTGTGCATCGCAAGGAGCGCTTGTCATTCGCGACTGGCCAAGGGTCCTTCTGCAGCTGTTCCAAAGCATTCGTGAGTTGAAATTCGCATTGCTGCACAGGAAGAAGGAATCGAGCAGCTGGACCCATAGCTTGTGGGGGTCTACCAGGTTGTTGAAAAACGTTCGGTCGCAGTCCAGGAGCAAGGAGGCCTAGCATCTCCTGGACCTGCTTTGCTGAATAGTCTTTACCTCCTCGGAAGACGTAAGATTTCGCGCATTCCGTGTAACCAAGCTCGTGCACTTGCGCCTATTTCAAGGTAAGTAAAAGAGCTATGCAATGCACAGAGGTACTACCATGGTTCCAAATGTAACTAGGCCAACCAAGGCATTTGGCGGCAGGAGGCTTAAACTCATCACGAGGGAATCCTTTAGTGCCTTTAAGCTGTCCTCTTCCTGACAAGTGTCGACCACATAGACGAAGATTGGTGATGAAGGGGCTGGGCGGGCTAGCCGGTACTCAATCGTTGTGCTTTGAGGGTGCAGTTCTGGAGGAATCGCATCTTGCGTGATGTCCTTGTAGTGAGGAGGAAGGGGGTTCCGCTGCAGACAGAATGGACAGATCCATATCCGTGCTCGGACATCAACATTGCTACTCGAGTCAATGATCTCCACCACAGAAAGGTAATCATTGAGTTGTCTGAGACGTACGCGAAGGGGTTGAGAACTGCCCTACATGGGGCTTTGCATGTGACTGGCTCGTACTGAAGCAGAGGCGTATCGGGTTTCTCCTTCAGCGGCGTGTAGAGAGCTCCAATTGGGACCACAAGGCGCGAAGCTTCCTAGAAGAAAGTCAGGTCATCCACTGCATCTTTGAAGCATTGCCACACGCACCATACGAGAGCTGGGAAAGGTGTTCCAGCTCAATCGAATACCATCGCGATCCTCAACTTCGCTCCATTGGTCCTTCAGTGCCTCATAGTCCATATTAGCTAGCTAGCCTCTCGTTGTGACCCGCAGGACGTCCGTTTCGAACTGTTATATTTCTGTAAGCCGGACCTCGGGATGTACGGGTTTATTCCCTTCGATATGGCTTGGAGACTGTGCGGTATATTGGTTGGTAGCTTCTCAAGTTTAAGTTTTAGAATTCAGCCAGATCACAGTTCTGGGATGACTTAACGTGCACCTAGTCTCATTGAGGTTAGCTCAACTAAGCGACTTCACCTTGCAATTCTTCAACGACGTTTCTTTTCATTTACAATCGTTGCCAGCAAACAACTCACATTACTTATGGCAACCTCGGAAATTCCCATGACGAGGTTGTTTTCGCGCTGGCAGAGATGATATTTACCCGTGGCTGGGCGCCTGACTTTAAAGGGTTGTTTCGACCCTCCTGAGGAATTAGGAATCAGCAGAGGTTACACGTTTTCTTGAATCTCTCGGTCGGGGAGAGCTGCGAGACAGCCTCTCCGCGTTTCGTCGAGGTTCTCGGAGCTGAAGTGCTCGGCACTGTCTTGTGCCCAGACCTGGGCAACTCATACTCTGTTTGATTCTGCAAGATCCTTTGCATGTTGCTCAAGTCCGTGGGAAACAATCGTAACGAGCGTGATCAAGTCCTGTATGTTGTTGACAGTATAACAGGAACCGAATCATGTCCACCACTATGCTTTGTGAAACTAGGCAAGGTAGTCAATCAAGATTCCGCAGTTGTTCACTGCGATCAAAACCCATGATGTTCCTACTCCGTGACCCAAACGTTGTCCGCGAAGATCGTTCGACTCAAAGGTGCGTCCTGAGAGTGGTCTGGTTATCGTCCAGCCCAAAACTATTGACACTATCACAGCGATGTTCGAGATCCACCGGCCATAGTACCGAAGCATTGAAAACAACGACTCCGAGTTCGCATTTATCATCGCGGTTACATTCCAGACCCCCATACATTCAGGCTCCGCGAATTAAAAAGTCCGAAAAGCTTCGAATAATCCACCCATATGCGAACCTCTTGTGTGTATGGACTTTTCCGTCTTTCTTCCCAAGCACCGCATACACACCGTCGACGTGGTATAACTGGCAGTAGGCCAGCTACTTTATGGATTACTCAGTACGAAAACCCCGTGCCCCTGAGTCTTACTCCGGTCGAGGCAATCTGGCCATTATTATGACTAGCGGCTGTTTGCTTTCGGCACTACAACCACTTACCACTCGGCCCAGATGACCTGTTGATACGGAATTTTCACTATTACGGATTACCGTATGAAGCCGCAGTGGTGACGAAGCCTACTCTTAGGAGTTATATAAAGTAAGAATATATCTGGAGGGACAATTGGGAAATCGCACCAGCAGCACCAGTTCTCTTCTATTAGCATATTTGTTCAACACCGATCAGTCCGATGTCCAATGGTGTTCACTTCCCCGTAAGGCAAGTCTCCACAGCGGTATGTGACCCTTGAGCGATGTGGACCCAGCTTTACTTTGCATTAAAGCTACTTTAGTGTTACTAGTGCTCAGTCTCAATGGGCAAAATCAATCAAATTCTCATTTTTATCTGTGAACCCAAACGTGCAAAGTCAGTTGCAGTAAAGGCGACGGTCAAGAAAGTATGAATTTGTTCTACAAGACTATGAACTCATCATCATCGACTCGTCGAGGTCGTCAATCATATCTGACAGTCTCAAATTGTCAGCCACTTCTCTGTCACTATTCTTGCCATCTCTACGTCACCGCCCTGACCCCAAATCCCTTGCAACGCCACCGCTGCCTCCCGGGCAAAGTCTTCCGTGTGAACTACAGGCCACGAATTACGTATCTCCAGACTGAGCTCCAGACACTTCTGATAGTAAGGAACCGCCAGGTGTGTCAAACCTAGTAAGAGATAGGTGCGCGCGACATTGTACTCCGCTTCCTGCTTCTCTTGCAACGAGGTGGAAGACTGTCGGAGGTCGTAGTAAGCGAAGAGAAAGGAGAAGCCTTGCATGATGAGGTAATGCCGATTTTCAGACTGCCGTTTCAGCGCGTAATGAATGTAACCGAGAGCTAGTGACAGATTGATCATTGGATTAGTAGGATCGAGGGCGAAGGCGCGGAAGAAGTAGTCTAAGTAGAACAGTCAAACATGATCTGCAAGCACCGCAACGCCCACATTCTGAACTCACTCAGGGCGTATGAGTAGCTGGTCCCAGCGTATAGGATGTGGCCATAAAGCATCAAGAGCGCCACGTCCATATCCTCTGCCGGAATCGGTTTACCATTCTCATCCTTGGTGGTATAAGAAGCTTTTTCCTGAAAGATGCTTCGCCGACGTTCCTCCCCAAGAAGGGAGAAGTCCATGGCCTTGACTTGTCTGAGAATGTACTTCTGAGATGGTCCCGAGTTGTACCATGACGTTGGAGCGTTACATAAGCGGTTCAAGGTCGAGAACAGGCGATAGCTGTCGCTTGAGAACTGATATTCTTTCATGAACCAGCGCGAAACATTGCACAGAGTTTCTTCGTCGTTCGCGATCAGAGCGCATGCTGAGTCCTATTTAGCTGTGGATTTCTCGACTAAGAGGGAGGATTTGCTTACTGAACCAACAGACATGGATCATGTACATGAACTCATGGGCATGAAAGAATACGTTGGCATCTGTGGCAACAGTGACGGTCTCGTACGCTCCCTCAATATTACCACGCAGGGCGAGGCACAAGGCATATTCGAGAAGAATGTCCAGCCATGTCTCAAAAGAGATACCTCGGTAGTCCTTAGGAACAGACGAAACCACCGATGCAGCCGTTTCTCCCGGTTCACCTGTATAACCTTCGTTGGGATCCTCTATCTGGGTACGATCGCCAAGACGTGAATCTAAAGAGCCTTGCAGTCTCCCAGCCATTGCTTCCATTTCATCAATGGCTTCACTGGTCTTTGGTTTGAGTGCCTTTCTCCGAGCTTCTTTGGAGTATCCATAAAATTTGACATACTTATCCCAAGGGAAGAAGAGCTTATTTGATCTAAAATCCAGGATGAGGCTTCTAGCGGCATCAAGCCACTGTGCTGTAGACTCTTCATCACCAGCAAGCATCTGCCCTTGTAGTCCCAGGAGCCGTAGGTGAAGCATTCGAATATTGTTGTCGCGAGTGCGCTCCAAAGCTTCCTTTTCAGCGACGTTGATACTAGTCGTTGGCTTTCTCGCACCCGGTCGGCTAATGCGACGGGCCAGCATGGTGGGCATGACAGAGTCGACGTCGGCTACAGCAGCAGCTACTACATAGCTGTCCTTCTTTGTGGGTTCCATGTCCTGCCGCCCAAGTAGTATGACCTCGTTGACATACGTAAAAGCTTGCTCGGGCATCCCTAGCTCTTCGAACATCTTCGCTAGGTGCACGCGTGCTTCAACATTCTTTTCGTCGTGTTCAATAATTGTCTGATAACAGTCCTCAGCTTCTGCCACAAGACCTATAGCTCTATAGCATTTAGCCATGGCAGTAAAGAAGGAAGTGTCTGTGTAATCCTTCACTTGTTGTACTGGCTCGTAGAAGCGAAGAGCTTCGTGGTAAAGTCCCTCCTCGCGGAGAGCATCAGCAGCTTCTCTGAAAAGATCGGGGTAATCGAAAAGTTTCGCGCCGGGGTGATCATCTTCTGCATCAAGCCAGTCGAAGTGGTGCTAAGTCTTTATTAGCAGAGGTCCCACAACGCATGATAGGGTTGATACTGGAGCCGTACGAGAGCCTCTTTGAGATACTTTGCACCAACTTTCAAGCGATAAATGCCAAGTTTAACTCGCAGCTCGAGCGGTAGGCCGTTGCCGTAAGCCACGGGCCCAAATTGGCCTGGAATAAAGCGTTGAACCTGTAACCTGCGGGGAAAATCTTCAGAATCCCATTCTCGATCATCCTCTTTTATATTGTCCCAAAAAGTCTCCTGCCGGCGGCCCGCTACCCATCTGGACAGTGACTTGAGCTTATAGATGCCTTCCTCGTACCTGCGCAGGTAACTGAAAAGCTCTGCATAGATGTTGACGTCTGACCAAGAGAAACTTACAGCGTCCGCTTCCTCGATAGATAGATAGTATATGATGCTTTCGTCATAATGTTTCTTGGCCCTTTCCACCTCCCCCAAATCAATACAAATCTCTGCTAGATGACGAAGGACAGTTGTGTCGTGCGGTAACAATTTTAACATCCGCTCATATTCGTACGCTGCTCTGCCTTTGTGCCCGAGTTCACGGTTGAGGGCTGCTCTTTGATATCGCGCATGGATGTTCGTAGCGTCCACTCCAATAATCCTATTGTAGCAGTAGATCGCGTCATTGAGAGCTGAAATCCGATCATCTCCAGCCCGCTCCAATATTAGGTTTGCCACCCTAGACCAAACCTGAATGTCTTTGGGTCTGGTATGAGCGCCATTGAAGAGGGCCGCGAGCGCCTTGTCTTTATCACCTCGAGCAAAATGAATCTCTGAGAGCAACGAGTGCGCAGCAAATATCTCAGGATTCGCAAGTATAGCTCGCTGGGCAAAGTCATCGGCCTTGTTATAGTCATGGTCTATGAAGGCCGTCGTAGCTTCTGAATGGAGGATCTTGAACTCCTGACTTGGTTCAGCCGCTCTCCGTGGGCCCCTCTTAATGCCCTTCCAAGCTCCTCCACCTCTTGCACCACGGCCTCTGCCTCCACGACCTCGAGGACGCCCACGTTTGCCTCCACGGCCACTCTCACTTAAGTGCTCCTGGGCTCGCGGAGAAATATAGTCTGAGTCTGCTTCTGACATCAGATCTTCGCTCCTGAATTTTTGTTTAGCTTGGTTGACGTCGAGCGGATTTTCCATACACTCACATCTTGCTCCCTTCAGATAACTCGAAATCTGGGTCGACGGACGGATCGTTGCGGTCTACCACGGGACTACGTAGGAAGGCGCTCTTACCCACTTCATCGTCGATAGCAGATCCAAGTCTTCCAACGTCAGTATCATCGTCGCAGTTCTGCGAACTGAAGCCCTCATAGAGATTCGGACCAGCATTTCTCATGCGGTGGGATGAAGGAAGCTGATCTTCGCCAAGATCCTGTCGACCCAGCCATGGATATGCGGGCACATAATCTGGCTCGGGGTAAGTCTCGACCTCCTCAGTTGCTGGATATGCGGTTTGGTAAGTTTGCTCCATCATGGTGTATTGCAAAGGATGCGAAGGTAATGTTGTCATCCACCATGGACTTCTTTTATTTTATTTCGCCCAACTAAACTGGACTCATCGATTGCACAAGCTTGTACGGAATCCGCCATAGTCTTCAGACCATTGGGAGAGAGGATACTCATGCGATAGTCTTGTGGCTTTTGCTTCATAAAGATTAGAGCAACAATGTGGATTAGGCAGGTTGTGTTGATGTTTAGTAAGCAAGTTACACGAACATGTGATCGAAGCACGAAATACACCTACTCTGGACCATGCTCTTTGAATGTGGTCAGTCAAAAAGATTGAAATCGTTGGAACTGTCCATATCGATTTGTGAAACGATTGCTGTACTCTACCGTGCTAATAGTACGGCCTCTTGATGCAGATAATGTAACAATTGACACATCATTATTGAAGCGAGTCGTATTTGATGTCTATTTTTGTACGAGTTGGCTTGTATAGTACTCTACGCTAAGGTAATATTGTTACAAGGGTCGCATGCCCAATTCATTCTTTAATCCATTCATTACATTTATTACAGTAATTCATTAATCCAACGATCCCTGCTGCTGCACTCCACCAAGTCAGCTCCTCGTCCTCTTTCCTTCACTTAACTTTCACAACGTCTCTACTTCTGTCCTTCTGCTCTTTTCAGTCCACTGGCACCAATCTTCATGTGTGACTGTCCGCATACTGCCTCAAATATTATTGCTTGACCTGTCCCGTTCAAAACCTCATAGCACTCGGATGTGCACAGAAACTGCCAGCCTTAAGAGACCACGATACCAGCTACCTGTTTGTGCTTCTCCGACCACGTTACCCGCTCAAGCATCCGCCACTGGTTTGGTTGTTTGCTAGACATTGCTTGGTGATCCGTCATTGCGCGCTCCCACTCGGACCTTGTTACAGCCGAAGAATCTATAAATTTTCGCCTGGGTCTGCGGGCAGCGTCGATTTCCTCCCAGATCAGCTATCACGGAAGCTCCTTTGAGGTCAGCAGGTACTGCAGGAGTTAGTCAAACCATATTGATACATTCCTTCCCTCTCTGAAACTAGAATATCTCGAATATTAAGCCCGCAACCGTTCTACCCACTGCAAGATGTCTGCAAGCCAGATCATCGGCAATCGCAACAGCACCCCCGAGGTCTCTAACTCCTCTCTTCGTCCTCCGTCTTCCCGCGCCATCGGCTCCGGTCACCATCTTCGTGCTTCTGCAGACATGTCAGCCTTCTCTTCCTCGCCTCTCTTAGGCCGTAACATCCGACCTTCTTCTGAAGTGTATTTCAACCAGACTCAACACTCACAGAGCCAAAACAATGCGGACGACGCGATGGATAAAGCCGCTCAGCAGTGGATTGCCGACATTGACCAGTACGAGACCACTCTGGAGGAAATGGCGGCGGCTACACTTGATCAGGACTTCAAGGATGAGCTCAGTGCGATTGAGCAGTGGTTTAGGGTGTTGAGCGAAGCCGAGAGGACGGCTGCGCTTTACGCGCTGTTGCAGCAGACCACACAGGTCCAGATCCGCTTCTTTATTCAGGTTCTACAACAAATGGCAAAGAGTCATCCCATGTCCGGCGTCCTGTCTCCGGCTAACTTTGGTGAAAAAGGTGATAACCCTGCAGGCTTGAGAAATGGGAAGCTGACAGTCCACAGACGCTATGTCTAACCGTCTGAGTGACGCAATGAGCAAGCTCAATGTGGAAGGGTCCCGTAATTCTCTTGGGCGCCCTCCACCATCTCCAGGTAATAAGCGGAATTCGGGTCTGGATCCGTCGACAATCAACGCAATGTTCCCTGATGCTGCTGCGGCAATTGCAAAGAAGAAAGCTGAATATACTCAGCAAACTGGCAACATGCCAACGTCCAATCGTAACAGTGCTGCCTTTGGAGACCGCTCATCACTAGTTGCACCAACTATTTCTGCTCCTGGGGACAACGGCAAAGATAACGTCTCGCTACCGTCGCCGTCTCCATGGAGTCAGCGCAGCTCTGACAATCATCACTCCATTCCTCGTCCAAAATCATCTTCTGGACAACAGCCTATGGGCCAATTCAGCCAGCCGGCCCCGTCCGCTGGCTTGCGTTCCCCCAGGCCTCTCCAGCTTTCTGGTGCTTCTTCCTTGCACAACACCGCCATTAGCGCACCCGAACACAGTACCACAGAATTACCAATACTTTCCCCGTACAATGTGGGTAACGGCAGTTGGGCTTCGATGTCGAATACCCCGATGGTGCCAAGTTTCAATAACCAGCAGAGTGCGAATCAGGCAGATATGGTCGCAAACGCTACAGCCATGAAGCTTGCCGCTCTTTCGACGGTCAACAATCGCATCGCGCTCGATGATGTTCGCAAGTATCGTCGTGCTCGCTCCAGTGACCGTCAAGGCAACGGGAACCAATTACAAGTATCGCCTAGTTTCCCAAGCCAGAATGTGCCATCAACAAGCGTGATCATGATCAACGAGACTGGTCAGGTGCTGAACACTCAGCAAGTCAGCACACAACAATTAGCCGCTCTTCAAGCACAACAGCAAGCAGCCTTGGCTGGTGGTCGCTCTCGCCCGAGCTCCCCAGGTTTAGCTATGCAAGGTTCTAGCTTCGGTGGTCTCGGCTTTGCATCCCCTCAGAACAACGGGTACTTAGCAGCATATGACGGCTCCTCTCTCATGAATAACGGCATTTCCGGCATCAATTTAAGTCAATTTGGTATTGGGCGTCCGGGTAGTCATGAAGGCTACTTGTCCGATCACTCTGAGATGGCAAGAGGGAGGTCTCCTCGTGGTAGAAGAGGCAGCTCGAAGCCTCCCGAAGACCCCACCGACCCAAGTCTTCTCCAGGACATTCCAAGCTGGTTGAGAAGCTTGCGACTTCACAAATACACTGACAATCTAAAGGATCTCAAATGGTCCGACCTCGTGGAATTGGATGATCAAGGTTTGGAGAATCGCGGGGTTAATGCATTGGGTGCCAGAAGAAAAATGCTCAAGGTAATTTTCACGCGACCCTGTCTCTCTTTCGATCTAACAAGAAATCGCAGGTTTTCGAACAAGTCAAGGAAGCGAAAGCAGATGGCAAGCTTTGAAGTCCCGAGTCTTGGCCAGGCTCGTTGCATCTTTCCATGCACTAATTATGCATAATATCACACCCGCTCCACCGATTCACAGGTGTTGAAAAGCGCTGTATGTGAGGACGTATGTCTACCTTGACAAAGGCCTTTCTAGCTCTTGCATTACTCAGCCGGTATGGTTCACCAACTCGCTCATATGAGCGAATCAGGCCCATGCCGGTGTTGCAGGTGTTTCTCTCGTCACACATGTTACTCCCACAATGGCAATTGTACGGCAAATTGGCTCTCCATGGTCACAATGGACAATCTTCTGTACTTACTGGCAGTGCGTTTTCGGGAACATATTCTTCTCTTACTCTAATCGTAGAAGCATTGGCGTCCTTGGCATAATGATACGTATGGTGCAACATCTCAGACTCTAGGCTCAGTGGCGAAATCCTAACACCCATAACGGTGACGAAGACCGGCCCTCCAATGAATGCATATTCCTACTTTTGGTGGACATTGCGTCACATGGATGCGGTCGTAGGACCCAAAGACATAGTAACGCACTAATTAGTGTTCCGCGAGATGGTTGTCCGGCCAATGTGATATGTTTTCGAGATCGCAACACGCACCGCAGAAGTGATCTCGCGTCAAAACATCCTACAAGCTTCTTGAAGGTCACGATAAGCATGAGTCAAGATGATCGATCATGAGGAACCGACGCCGTGTCCCGCACACCATTACGGGTCTCAAGCTAAAGCGCCTAGCTTCCTCGAGCGCGTGAAACAGCTGGAAAGCTCCTCTGGAAGACGCGAACCCACAGCCAAACATACAGGCCGAGTAGCGGTCGCGAAGGACGACGATGGCGGGAACTTGAATTTCACCACCGAAGTGTACGCATATTTGAGGAATGCCGCGCCGAGGAGGCGCAGGACCGCACAGCGGGGGATTGGGATACACGAGGACTGCATGGAACAGACCTCAGTCCAGCAGATCTCGGAAAATCCAACATCGGATCGCAATCGCAGTCCAAGGTCTTCGGCAATGATTGCTACATATCAAGGCATACTTCCAAAGAGTACTAGTATTGCGCAGCCGGCGCAACGATTGCCTGATCTGGCTGTCGCGATATCTCAGAGACCAACGAATCCAAGACGGCGTGTGTCGACACTGTTAGCTGAGAAGCGAAATGATGTTGGGAAGATGGCCACAGAGCCGTCCGGATTGGAGCCGGCGGATCTCTTGCAACAAACCACCATGAGAAGGGAGCCCAGGCGAATGACCATTTATATACCGCCAGACGATACAACCTTCCAGACCACCCATCCCAGAGCAATCTCGAGCAAAAACGAGATTGCGAAACGGCATGAGCGGACTAAAGATATTCTCGCCATATCGTCCACCGGCCAAGGTGCGAGTAGCACATCCCCGAGGAAATTGGCACGAAAATCCTTAGCGACGACCGCGCCGAGACGAATTCCACTTCAGACAATATCTAGAGCCATTCAGGAGACGTTCTCCGTGTCAGACAGAGCTGGTAGAGGTGGAGGAAAGGAGAACATCCCTCCGGAAGGTCTTGGTATCCTACATAGTTCATATAAGCATGGAAAGGCTGTTACCACTGGTCATAGCCACAGATCGGGATTGTCAGCAAATCGAACAGAAGCTACGGCCGGTGATCCAGGAGTTATGGATTGCAAAACGGTTGATTCACCAAAAACAGCACCGTCTGGCAAGAGGCCGATACGGGATGCCATTGAAAGCTCGCAAAGGACGAAAATGCCGAAGGAAAAGCACGGATTTCCCAATACAGCAGAAAGCCACGGCTCTGCCCCGACAGATATCTCAAGTAATTGGCCTCCTCGTGCACCGTCAACACGAGCAGCCGTGAAGGTCCATTCGAGATTGAACAAGCCTTTGGTGGCCAAATCCATGCCAGAGCAACACGAACAGTATCCTTTGCTTAGCGACGTCTCCAGACCTGAGCTGTACGAGGATAACTGGCTGAGCCATCAAGAAGCAGCCATCACCCAGCTAGTGAACAGCTTATTTGAAACTTCCGAGGAGTTTGAACGGCACAAAGTATCCAGCAACAGTGACCTCACTAAAAAGCTGCTCCATATATATCACGAGCCGCCCTTTCCGGTACTGCACAAACGAGTTCAAGCCTCATTACTTTACGGAGCACTCAGCATTCCGAAGGGTATCACTGCAAACGCCTCCAGACTGGAGGGAGATATTGGGCTCCGCAGGGAGTTTCTAGATCTATGGAGCAACACGTATGAGTTCGTACCGCTAAGAGCAGCTGCGGAAGTGGTGATAGGCCGTCAGCTCTCGGAGGCGACCAGACTGTCAGATACCTTATCCGACAACAAGGCACGGCGAGCAAGAAGAGAGATGCGTGCCTTGGAAGCCTTCCTTAATGTATTCCTTATCCGAAATGAAGACACCATTCGATCGCGACTCGATACTGACAGCATCACTTGTGGTCACGCGATAGACACCGATGTAAAGTCTTCTGGCCGACTAGGGCAACGCACGATTCTCCGAAGCCTCCAATTGATACTGCTCCTCGATAAGGCGAAGTATACCAAGACCATCTCGTCATGTCTTTTCCTCCCGTCCTCGCCTCATAAGTCATCTGCGTCTGTTCTGAATGCATTGGCGAGAATGCTCCTATCATCAGTCGGGGACGTTCCCCGCGCTCTAGGTCATTTAGGCTATTCTGTGCAGCACCTTCAGTACCCCCTTCAAGAATACAGCTACAAGATCACCAACCTTGCCACCGACTTGCGCGATGGTGTACGACTTACGCATCTTATTGAGCTGCTTCTCTACTCTCCAGCTTCAGTAGCTCGGAAATCAGACGACATAACCGTCAAGCTGAGTACGGGCGAGATATTCACGGACTGTCCGGAGCATAGAGACTCGTGGATCCTGTCCCATCATCTGAAGTTCCCAAGCGCAGCGAGGTCACAGAAGTTATACAATGTCGAGATTGCTCTCAATGCGTTGTCCGGAGCAAGAGGCGTCTGCAATGTGGCGAAGGGTCTGAAAGCGGACGAGATCGTTGACGGTCATCGGGAGAAAACGATTGGGTTTCTCTGGGCTCTCGTGAGTCAGTGGGGTCTAAGCACCTTAGTAGATTGGAGAGAACTGGAGAAGGAGATGGACAGACTTCAAAGTGGATGCTATGATGATAAAGGCGATTTTGCAGCAGAGCTAGCGTGTCGAGAAGGACCTGACAGGCATACATTCTTACTCGTGGCCTGGGCCAGGAGCATTGCGCGCGTACATGGGCTACAAGTTACCAATGTCTCAATAGCGTTTGCGGATGGGAACATCTTCGAGATGATTGTTGACGAATACGCTGCATACTTGCCAGCTTCCCAGGACGAACCGACCCGAACAGCTTGGAAGCAATCCAACCTGGAGACTAAGTTGAGAAGATTAGGCTGCAATCACTACTTTGGTAAGCAGCCTTACTACGAGGGGTTGATTCTCATGGGTCTGGGTTGCTCCTTACGGTGTGCCTACTAACATCCTGAAGCATCGATATTCGGCCGATCACCTCACGCTGGCCACGTTTTCGACCGTGAATTCACACTTGCAGCACTTGCCTTCCTTGCATCACGCCTCCTCGGAGCATCCAGGAGATGTCGCGCTGCAATAGCGATCCAGCAAGGGTATCGTCATGCTCTCCGTCGTAGGTATCTCCACAAACGTTGTGTATTGACTAAGCTGGCATATGATTGCCAAACCGTGGTGTCAACCAGAGATCGGGTCATTGAGGCGGCGAGGGTACTTCAAAGAGCTTGGAGATCGTGCTTGAAAAGGAAGCTTGATAGTCTGGTGATGATCACCATGAGTTTGCAAGCCCAAGCCAGGGGAATGATCGTGAGAAGTAAAGTGGCAGGGAGAGAACAGGTCAATGGAGACATCTGATTACCTTAAGGTATTCTTGGCGTCGCGTCCTGGGTGAGATTATGATGCTGTGGATGGTTTCTCTCAGGCTCTACACATACTTACGGGAGTGGTGCCGCCTTACTACACATCTTTGTGTACAGTAAAGACTCGTGATTACCAAGGAGGTAAGGTCTATGTTAGGGAGAAGGTGAATTGGTCGTCATCGCTTGATGTCACATCACAAACCGCATGACCTACCTTACCCCTGTAGTTGTACTTGTAGCGTACCAACAACCATTGCTTGCGGCAAGTCTCCGTGTCTATCATGGAACGAGAGAAGAAACGGAAGGCTCATCTCCAGCTAATGATGCATGTAGCATAGCCGTTGTACTGACAAATGATTGTATCCCAAGGCTGTGGGTTCGGAAAAGTGCATCGTCATTGATGTCCGCACGATCGCCCCCGCAGATCTCTACTTGGCGGCTGACCTCTCCGCCCTTCGGTGAGGGGTCCGTAGTACGACAGCCAATCACCTCGGCTATGTATGTGTCCGGGACATCCCAAGAACGCGGATCAGGCGAATTAGACTCTGTAGATCTGTAGATCAACATCCGATAGTTTGGGATGGCCAAGACAACCGTGTGTCTGGGTGTCCTGAAGGGCTGACCCTGTCAAAGGAGTTTACCGGGACCATGTGTATGCGCTCGACACTACGTACAGATGACGGTTGGTGCTGGGGAGAATCATTAGCCATGGTCCACTGGGTTAAGTATCGAGCATGGCTCGAAAATTTCTCCATCAATTTTAACACATGCTACAGACATCACCTAACCCACAGAGCATTTGTCTTTTGCCTTGCCGTCGCCAGCTACTGTGCAGGTCTTGACCCAAGTGTTGTCGGTCTCAGCCTCAAAGTGAACTTGATACCGATACGACGCACCTTTTACTCGACCTGTATGTTATGAGCTCTATCTAACCTGAAGAAGGTAGTTGGCTGATGACGAATGTATCTCCTTCAGAAGTCCACCAAGCTCAATGGCAACTCTCATATCGCTGCCTCCAGAGCTTACTCGGGAGATCCTCAACTACCTACCAATACGATCACTCCTGTCTTTTGGCCTTACGACGAAGAACAATCATGCGATTCAAGCTGCCTCTCTCTCTACACTTCAACTCGGTGTGTTTCACTCGCGCTTGAGCGGCATGATCTCTTTCATAGAGTCCTCCCCAAAACGGAGTAGCACGCACAGTGTGCCCGTGGTCCTGTCTAGAAGTGACTCGCGAACAAAGGAGCAAGTCATTCGGCACCAGAATAGTACGGTTCAAGCTATTGTCGATCGGTACCGGCAGACGCTCCGAGATCTGGAAATCGTGGTGTGGGATCTCACCGATGCGACCTCCTCTTCTCTGGCACAACTTTGTAATCTTCGCCGCCTTTCTCTTCGTTTTGACCATCCACATACGCGGCACCGAGATCTGGACAGGTCTTTTTGGGATGCCTCCCCGGGTTCTACAGCCTGGAATAATTTCGCCGCTATGCACGGCAAGGGCAAGTCTTTCGGTCGCCTCGAGGACTTGACCCTGGAACGCTCGGGGATCACGGACTATCAGCTGCGGCAGATCCTAGAGAGCAATCCACGGCTCACGGAGCTGAAGTTGCAGAAGTGTCTGAGCTTGACGGAGGAAACATTTGAGTATTTGGCGAATAGCGGGGTGGGCAAGAGACTTGAGGTGCTGCACGTTACGAAAACTGCCAGCGAGGAGATTGACGAGAGAGTGCTCAAGCATATTGCAAAAATGCCCAATATCAAGGCAAGTCTCCACAACTATGAAATTTCATAATACAGCCGCTAAAACTGAATAGTCTCTATCGTTCCAAGGCTGCAGCAACCTCGACAGTGACCTCATCAAGAAGATGAATAGCGAAGAGTGGCACATCCAAGATCTAACGTTGCCACATAGTCCAGATAGCCCGAGCATAGATTCTATTGAGGTCGATCCAGAGTACAAATGACATCGGGTATCTGCTACTTCGTCGGATCTTGGCCTTCGCAGAGTATTGACGACTAGAACACATCTCTCCATTTATCCAGCAGACTGCCTGAGTCTACTATGCATGCGTTGGGTGCGCTGGAGTCTTCCTTGAGCGACTTGCAGCAACGACAGGAGTTGGCAGAGCGTTTAGCTCTCAGAGTATTCATTTTAAATTCAATAAGCTCCATCTTCTCGACATCAACAACATTCCTTAGATAGTAAAATTGGCAGGTGATGTGCGTGTGGATCTTTGGTACTCAACTTCAGCAAGGGCAGTCAATGACTATTTCGCTTACATAATCTCTAAAGTATTAACGTGATCTTCCCCCTAGTGCGCCGTACCCCCTAGTGCGCGCCCCATCAAAGCGCGTCGCGTTGTTCTTACAATACTCACTATGACAACACTACGAAGCTACAGGCCTTTAGTAATGAGACACGCTAATTATGCAGCTAATAACGCCACA
>JAABUP010000552.1_pt1 | contig 82047 bp, 83 predicted proteins | sample 5559201 | NCBI WGS metagenome assembly JAABUP01 (sample SAMN10711887, study PRJNA513373) | rock metagenome | isolation source: Antarctica rocks | place: Antarctica
CAGCCGGTGTCCACCCTGGCCCGCGAGCTGATCGGGCTGCGGACCGGGCGCACCGCACGGCGCGGCGGCCGACGCCCGCCGCCGGCGCCGCGGCTGCGTGAGCCGGTCTACATCGATGAGCGGCCCGTCGAGGTCGAGGGCCGGGCCGTGCCCGGGCGGTCGGGTGGTGCTCCGGGCCTGCGGGGTTGGTAGTCGCAGGTGGGGTCGAGGACCAGCTCGCGTAGGAGGCCACCGGTGGTGGCGTTGATGACGCGGATGTTCCGGTCGTGAACGAGTAGTAGGACGTGGGTTCGGGCGTGGGCTCGACCGATACCGATGTGGTGCAGCCGTCCGTGGTGGCGCAGGGTGACCACGCTTGAGGTGTCGACGCGGTCGCGGCGGATGCGGGTGTCGACAGGGTCGGCCAGCATCACGCGCCCTCCAATCGATCGCGTCGAGGGCCTGACACATGGCGTCAGGGTTGGTGTGGGCGTAGACCGTCATCGTCACGTCGACGTCAGCGTGCCGGGCGATGGCCCGCACGATAGATTCGCTAATGTCTAAGCGAATTCTTTCGCCGGGCCTGGCTGCGACCCTGTCTCTCGTCTGGGGCATCGAAGCCTGCTGCTACAGTAACCGTCGGTCGCGGTTGTACCCGTCGGAAGGCCTGCTGATTAGAGAGGGGATCGTGAGTATTCAAGACGGCGAACCGAGCGTCGTGGTTCGACTCTTGGGCGACGCAGGAATAGACGACTTGTTGTCCTTGCGAAACTGGCTTGGGGGTGAGCCTGATTTGCGCGGGAGACTGCAGCAGGAACAGGTACTTCATCATCCACCTCCGGTTCGGTGGGAGCGGCCCGTGCGCCGCGCCCTCATCCTGTAGTCGAACGGGCACCCTCGCTGAGGACAGCAGCGCCGCAGACCATCGGTGAGCAGGCCGAGCTGAACCGCTCTCGTCGCTGGACGATCTCACGAGCTCTCGTCGTCGACGAGGGGGTCGCGCAGCGGCCGCAGCCCCGCGCCGGGGTCCAGCACCGGGAACCGGTAGCGGCCCAGCTCGTTGAGGTGCGCGTGTCCGAGCGGCCCAGCTCGCTGTGGCGACGTCCGCCCATGCCGATGACGGTGGCGGGTGCCGGCGGCGCAGCCGCTGGTCAATCGCGGGGCTCGTTCGGCTTGAGCTGCGGCGCGCCGAGGGTGGCGCGGGCCGGTGTGGCTGCCGCGTGAGCCGGGCTCCGCTGGTGGGGCGGGCACCGGGCAGGTCAGCGACTGTGGTCCTCGTGCGGGAGGTCGAGCAGGAAGTCGCCGGCGCGGGCGACGACCTCGCGGCGGGTCCGGTCGCCGTGGTCAGCGGCCAGGAAGTGGCTGCCGATCGCCACGCAGAAGGCGAGCAGGCTACGGGCCTCGACCTCGTCCGGGTCCGCGCAGAAGGTGCCGATCATCTCGCGCAGCAGCGCCATGCGTCGGTTGTCCACCCGTCGCAGGCGCTCGGCGACCGCCTCGTCTCGGCGTGCCCAGTCGCGGATCGCGAGGTCGATGGGCAGCAGGCGGTCGCCGGACAGGGTCAGCTGGCCGGCCAGCCGGATCTTCGTCCGGGCGTCGCCGCCGGCGCGCTCGACGCGGTCGAGTACCTCGTCGGTGCTCTCGCGCTCCCATGTGTCAAGCATCGCCTCAAGCAGCGCGTCGCGGTCGGCGAAGTACCCGTAGAACCCGCCCTTGGTCACGCCGAGCGTCTTCGCCAGCGCCTCGATCCGGACGGCGTCCGGGCCGCCCGCTGCCAGCGCCCGCAAGCCCTGCTCGATCCAGCTGCTGCGTGGTGTGCGAGCCGTGCCCACCATGTGCCTCACCTCACTCCTCCACCATCTATACGCCACCGCATAAACTGGCTAGCCTCATTCTATACGGCATCGCATACGATGAACGGAGGCAATGGGATGACAGTCGGATTCGTCGGCTTCCACTACCCGAGGCCCGAGCACTTCGAGGAGTTCATCGGCCGCGCACACCAAGTTGGCGAATTCTTGCGGTCGACGCCGGGGTGCCTGTCCGCCCAGTGCTGGACCACCTCCGACGGCGACGCCGTCGTCACGACCGGCCAGTTCGAGTCCGAGGAGGCCTTCCAATCGGCGTTCGCCGCCGCCCGCACCCTTGGCGCGGCCGTCGGCTTCGACGAGCGCGAGCACAAGCCCCGCCAGGTCTTCACCCTCCTCTCACGGTGAGGGGGAGGCGGCTATGTCAATGAGACTCCCGGACACCGCGCGTCAAATCCAATGGACCAATACGTAGCCTCCCGCTGGATCGGAGATTTAGGAGTCGCAAGTTCGGCGATCCCCAATCATCTTCCGAGTCAGGCGCTTTGTCAAGTCCGTACGCCGCGTCGGGTCTCCGCAGCGAAGCCCTGTTCGGCGAGCCGAGTCTCGGCGCGCGAGTACGGTTCCCGGAAATGCTGTCCGCCCCCGGGGTGCACTCGGAGAGTTGCAGCTGGCCGATAGCAGGCAGCACGATGGAGTTTCGGTACCGGGGTCAGGATTGGCGAAGCGCTCGCGGTGCGGGAACGTGACCTCGATCTTGAGGGTGTCCCGGTAGATGGAGACGGAAAAATCCACCTGGTGCCAATCGCGGCGATCACCGGCAACATCGTCTACGTCAAGGGAAAGGGATTGATTCGTCACGACGGGAAGACGGACGATGCCGTCGAGCTCTTCTTCGTTGCGCAAGTAGCGCTCATTGAGATTTCCGAAATCGCTTCCAGCGCCTCGAGAGGAGACTTTCGCTACGCGATGAGGGACGGCGCCGTCGTGCCTTGGTGCTGGCGGTAGCGGTCCGCGGTCGTGTCGGCGAGCTCACGGTCGTTCACCCATGCGTCGACCTTCTTCACCCACAACGCCGAGGCTCGCTCGAAGCGGTGGTGCGGGCGCAGCGGCTCCGCCGTGCCGCCCCGCATCTGGCCGAGTGCATCGTGCAACCGGGTTCGCGCGATCGTCTTGGACTTCCCGTGCCGCTCGATCTTGCGGGTCGTGCCGTCGTTGTCCCGGTACCAGCATCTGGCGACGAACTTGTCGCCGTACGCCGTGACTGTGATGTTGCCCGGGGTGCCGAGCGCGAGCGGAGGACGGGCCTTCTGGGTCTCCGGTAGAGGAGAGGAATAAGTGGTGGGTTTCCGGTGGCTTCGATCATGTAACCACCGACAGCCAGCCCGAGCGTAGCGTCTGAGCAGCTAGTACGGTGCCCTCGGTGGGACTCGAACCCACACTGGACGGATTTTGAGTCCGCTGCCTCTGCCGATTGGGCTACGAGGGCATGACCTGCCGCGCGGGTCGGTGGCGCCGCGTCGGCGAGGTCATCGTCACCGACGGACGGCGAGCCTAGCCCGGTAGGGTCTCCTGAATCGAGCCGGCCTGCGTACAGCACTCTGCCCCGCAGCCGCTCGTGCGATGCCGCTTCGGTTGCCGTGGTGTCGCGGTCGGTGCCCGTGGCCCCGCGAGGAGGAGCCCCATGACCCAGCCGGTCGACGAGATGACCGCTCCCGAGACGACCGTCGATCCCGTCGCGCACGAGGGTCTCCGGGTCCTGGTCGCCGAGGACGAGGCGCTCATCCGCATGGATCTGTGCGAGATGCTGCACGAGGAGGGCTACGTCGTCGTCGGCGAGGCGGGCGACGGTGCGGAGGCGATCCGCCTGACGCGCGAGGTGCGGCCCGGGCTCGTGATCCTGGACATCAAGATGCCGGGGACCGACGGGCTCGAGGCGGCGTCGACGATCGCGGGGGAGCGGCTCGCGCCGGTCGTCATGCTCACCGCGTTCAGCCAGCGCGAGCTGGTCGAGCAGGCGCGCGACGCGGGGGCGATGGCCTACCTCGTCAAGCCCTTCAGCAAGGAGGACGTCGTCCCCGCCATCGAGCTGGCCGCGTCGCGGTTCGCCGAGATCGCGGCGCTGGAGGCCGAGGTCGCCGGGCTCACCGAGCGGCTCGAGACTCGCAAGGCCGTCGAACGAGCCAAGGGCCTGCTGATGTCGCGCAAGAAGATGACCGAGCCCGACGCGTTCCGGTGGGTGCAGCGAACCGCGATGGACCGCCGCACGACGATGAAGGCCGTCGCCGACGCCGTCATCGAGACGTTCGGCTGAGCGGACCCGCGGGCGTCAGAGGTCCGGCGTGCGCGAGCGGAACACCGTCGTCAGCTTGGCCGTGCACACGCGGCGCCCCTGCTCGTCGGTCACCACGATCTCGAAGGTGCCGATCGTGCGGCCCACCGACAGCGGTGTGCACACGCCGGTGACCGAGCCGCCCAGGGCGGACCGGTGGTGGGTGCAGGAGAGCTCGAGGCCGACGGGGAAGCGGTCGGGCAGGCCGTGCAGGGCGGCGGCGGTTGATCCGAGCGTCTCGGCGAGCACGCCGTTCGCGCCCCCGTGCAGCAGGCCGAAGGGCTGCCGGTTCCCGGTCACCGGCATCGTCCCCACCACCCGCTGCGGGTCCCACTCGGTGATCTCGATACCCATCCGGGCGGCGAGCTGCTCGTCGGGGTACTTCACCTCGAGGTCACGGACCGCGGCGGACTCCGGAGCGCGAGGCGGGGAGGACGTCATCGGGTCAGCGTAGGGGCGTGCCCCTCCGGCGGCGGGACGAGACCGTCGGGGGCCACGCCTAGACTCGCGACGTGGCCATCAGCACTGCCGAGAAGAAGGCCGCCGCGGCGGCCACGTCCCCGGGGGGCCCGCGGCTGCTCCTGCTCGACGGGCACTCGTTGGCCTACCGCGCGTTCTTCGCACTGCCCGCGGAGAACTTCACGACGACGACGGGGCAGACCACCAACGCGGTCTACGGCTTCACCTCGATGCTCATCAACCTCCTGCGCGACGAGGCGCCGACGCACGTCTGTGTCGCCTTCGACGTGTCGCGGCAGTCGTTCCGATCCGAGACCTACGCGGCTTACAAGGGCAACCGCAACGCGACACCCGACGAGTTCCGCGGCCAGATCGACCTCATCAAGGACATCCTGGCCACGCTCGCCATCCCCATCGTGGCGGTGGAGGGCTTCGAGGCCGACGACCTCATCGCGACGCTGACCACGCAGGCCCAGGCCGCCGGTATGGCCGTCTCGATCTGCACCGGCGACCGCGACGCCTTCCAGCTCGTCGCGCCCGACGTCACCGTCCTCTATCCGCGCAAGGGCGTGTCCGATCTGGCGCGGTACACCCCGGAGGCGGTGCTCGAGCGCTACACGCTCACCCCCGAGCAGTACCCCGACTTCGCGGCGCTGCGCGGCGACCCGTCGGACAACCTGCCGTCCATCCCCGGGGTGGGGGAGAAGACCGCCCAGAAGTGGATCCGGGAGTACGGGTCGCTCGACGCCCTGATCGACCACGTCGACGAGGTGCGCGGCAAGGTCGGCGACGCCCTGCGGGAGCACCTGTCCTCGGTGGTGCTCAACCGGCAGCTCACCGAGCTCGTGCGCGACGTCGAGATGGAGTACGTCCCGGCCGACCTCGCGGTCCGCCCGTGGGACCGCGACGCGGTGCACCAGCTCTTCGACGAGCTCGAGTTCCGCGTGCTGCGCGACCGCCTCTTCTCGACCCTGACTGCCGCCGAGCCCGAGGCCGAGGAGGGCTTCGACGTGCACGGCGCCGCCCTCGCCCTGGACTCCGTGGCCGACTGGCTCGCGACGCACGCCCGCGACGGTCGCCGTGTCGGGCTCTCCTTCCGCGGACGGTGGGGCCAGGGCACCGGCGACCTCGAGGGCGTGGCGCTCGCCGCGGCCGACGGCGAGTCGGCCTACGTCGACGCCCGCATCCTGTCCGAGGCCGACGAGACCGCACTCGCCGCGTGGATCGCCGACGCCCAGGTACCGAAGGCCGGCCACGAGGTCAAGGGCCCCAGTCATGCGGTGCGGGCGCGGGGCTGGCGGCTCGAGGGTGTCACCAGTGACACCGGGCTCGCGGCCTACCTCGCCCGACCCGGCCAGCGCAGCTTCGACCTCGCCGACCTCGCGCTGCGCTACCTGCGTCGCGAGCTGCGGGTGGAGGGCGCCGCCGATCCGGCCGATGCCCCCGCGGGCGACCAGCTCACCCTCGACGGCGGCGAGGAGGAGGCCGACGCCGCGCTGGCGCAGGCCGAGATGCTCCGCGCCCGCGCCGTCGCCGACCTCGCCGACGCCCTCGACCCCGATCTGTCCGAGCACGGCGGCACCGCCCTTCTGGCCGACCTCGAGCTGCCGCTGCTCGGGGTCCTTGCCGATCTCGAGGCGGCCGGGGTCGCGGTCGACATCTCCGCGCTGCACGAGCTCGAGTCGCAGTTCGGGGCCCGGGTGGGCAGCGCGGCGCAGTCCGCCTACGACGTCATCGGCAAGGAGATCAATCTCGGGTCGCCCAAGCAGCTGCAGGTCGTGCTGTTCGACGAGCTGGAGATGCCGAGGACCAAGCGCACCAAGACGGGCTACACCACCGACGCCGACGCGCTGCAGACGCTCAACGAGTCCAACCCGCATCCGTTCCTCGAGCACCTGCTGACCCACCGCGACGCGAGCCGGCTCAAGGTCACCGTCGAGGGCCTGCTCAAGTCGATCACGGACGACGGCCGCATCCACACCACGTTCAACCAGACCATCGCGGCGACGGGCCGGCTCTCCTCCACCGACCCGAACCTGCAGAACATCCCGGTGCGCACCGAGGAGGGCCGGCGTATTCGCGACACGTTCGTCGTCGGCTCCGACTCCGCGGACGGCGCGTTCGCCGAGCTCATGACCGCTGACTACTCGCAGATCGAGATGCGGATCATGGCGCACCTGTCCGTCGACACCGAGCTCATGGAGGCCTTCCGCTCCGGCCACGACTTCCACTCCGCGACCGCGGCGCGCGTATTCGGGGTGCCCGAGACCGACGTGAGCCCCGCGCAGCGGGCGAAGATCAAGGCAATGAACTACGGGCTGGCCTACGGCCTGTCCGCGTACGGCCTCTCCGCCCAGCTCCGTACCTCCACGGATGAGGCGAAGGCGCTGATGGAGGACTACTTCAGCCGGTTCGGCGGCGTGCGGGACTACCTGCACCAGGTCGTCGACCAGGCTCGTAAGGACGGCTACACCTCCTCCATCCTCGGGCGGCGGCGGTATCTGCCCGATCTCACCAGCGACAACCGCCAGCGGCGCGAGATGGCCGAGCGCATGGCGCTCAACGCCCCGATCCAGGGCAGCGCGGCCGACATCGTCAAGGTGGCCATGCTCGGAGTACACGCCGCGCTGCGCGCCGAGGGGCTGCGCTCGCGGATGCTGCTGCAGGTTCACGACGAGCTCGTCCTCGAGGTCGCGCCCGGCGAACGAGAACAGGTGACCGAGCTGGTGCGCCGCGAGATGGGGGCCGCGTTCCCACTCGATGTCCCGCTGGAGGTGTCAGTGGGGTTCGGGCGGTCGTGGGATGTCGCCGCGCACTGAGCGCCTGATCAGGAGCGGACGGCGGAGGCCGGGCGCGTCTCCCACAGCGTCCAGAGCGGGCGGTAGCCCACGCGCGGCCAGAACACCGACGACAGCGGGTTCGGTGGGTTGTAGTAGAGGTAGGTGCCGCGTACGGGCTTCGGGCGAGGGTGCTGCAGGACCGGCATCGCCGCAGCGACCATCGCCCGGCCCACGCCGGTCCCGCGCGCGTCGGCGGCCACGGACGCGCAGTTGACGTAGCCCCACGGTCCCGGTGGGAGCAGCCCGCCGAGCCACGACCCGGGCGTCGCCTCCGTGTGGCCGCACTCGAGGACGCCGACCACGACGCCGTCGCGCTCGGCGACCCAGGTCGGCTCCCCGCGGCCGAGCCGGTCGCGCATCGTCGTCCGCTTCACCTCGGCGGCCTCGGGACGCCGCACCGAGCCCCCCACCTGGCTGGAGTAGGCGAGCTCGGCGAGCGCGAGGCGCAGGCACTCGTCGAGGTCGTCGGGTCCGGCGGCGCGCACCCGCAGGGCCGGGTCCTCGGGCGGTGGCGCCACGGGAACCACCGGCCGGACGGCGAGGACGGCGAGCGGGGCCAGTCCGCGGTGGAGGAACACCCGGGTGGCCGCGACGTCGCGGCTGGGCCAGGAGACCACCGCCGCGGAGTCCGGGTCTCGGGTGTGCGACGAGAAACGGGCCCGCCACGCGGAGACCAGCGCGGCGGCACCCGCGGCGCCCGACGTTCCCAGCACCGGATAGAGCTCGGTGACGTGCGCGGCCGACCACAACAGCGGGCCGCTGCCCGCCGGCCAGGAGTACTCGTTGACGACGCCCGCGGCGTCGCCCCCCGCCGAGCCCACGAGCACGATGTCGCCCGGTGGTGGAGCGGGCGCCTCGGGCAGGCCCGGATCGAGGGCGGCGAAGCGCCGGCGCTGCTGGGTGAGGAGCTCGGCGAGGCGGATCTCGGGGATGGGCGCGTGGGCCGGGCCCGCCGCCGGGGCCCGGGAGCGACCGATCACGGCCGTCGGCACCGGAAGATCGCGGTGCCGGGGAAGAGCGCGCCGCGCAGCGGCGACCATTGTCCCCACACCGCGTCGAGGTGCTCGGGCCACTCCGGCTCCACCACGCCCTCGAGCACGAACCCCGCACCGACGATCTCGGCGACGCGATCGCCCAGGGTGCGGTGGTGCTCGACGTAGACCGCGCGACCGGTCGCGTCGACCTCGGCGTACGGCGTCCGGTCGAAGTAACTCTGGGATACCGTCAGGCCGTCCTGGCCGGGGTCATCGGGGAACATCCAGCGCATCGGGTGGTTCACCGCGAACACCCACGCGCCGCCCGGGCGCAGCACCCGGGCCACCTCGGCCATGACCGCCGCGCTGTCGGCGACGAAGGGAACCGCCCCGAAGGCGGAGCAGGCGAGGTCGAACACGGCGCCGGCGAACGGCAGCGCCACGGCGTCGGCATGGAGGACGGGCACGCCGGTACCGCTGCGGCGCGACGCCGCGCGGGCCTGCGCGAGCATCCCGCCCGAGAGGTCGACGCCGACGGCGTGGGCCCCGGCGCGGCGCAGCCACCGGGCGCACCCGGCGGCTCCGCAGCCGATCTCCAGGACGCGGGCCCCGACGAGGTCGGAGGGGGCGCCCAGCAGGCGCGCCTCGCCCTCGTGCAGCCCCTCCGGGCACCAGACGAACCCGGCGTCGCCGAGGAAGGCCCCGTGCTCGGCCTGGTAGTCCACGGCGTCGGCGTCCCACCAGGCCCGACTGGCCGAGGCCGACTCCCCGGCCGAGACCTGCCGTTTGACGACGCCGACGGCGCCGAGCACGCTGTCGGCGCTGGGCGGCATGGCCCTCATCCTGGCACGGCGGCGGGGGGTCGGACGTCCGCTCGGACGGGGCCCACCGACCCGAGCCGTGGTGCGTGTCGCGCCCCGTTTGGCGGGGCCGCACGACGACGGATACGATGGAAATCCACGTCAGTGGTCTCGCCCCGTCCCGCGTCCGGTGCCGCAAGGCCGACGCAGATCCGGGCAGGACGCCCTGGGTCCGTCCCCGAGCGTCCTCGGACGGACGCGATCGAGACGACGACCGCCCTCGTGGGTGTCCCAGTACGCCCCACTCTGCCATCCCTTCCGGAGCCGACCACCGTATGTCCATCGACACCCGCACCGCCCCGAGCAGCCCCCAGGTCGCTGTCAACGACATCGGGTCGGAAGAGGACTTCCTCGCTGCCATCGACGAGACGATCAAGTACTTCAACGATGGCGACATCGTCGAGGGAACCATCGTCAAGGTCGACCGAGACGAGGTCCTGCTCGACATCGGCTACAAGACCGAGGGCGTCATCCCCTCGCGTGAGTTGTCGATCAAGCATGATGTCGACCCCAACGAGGTCGTCGCCGTCGGCGACGAGGTCGAAGCCCTCGTCCTCCAGAAGGAGGACAAGGAGGGTCGGCTGATCCTGTCCAAGAAGCGCGCACAGTACGAGCGCGCCTGGGGCACGATCGAGCAGCTCAAGGAGAACGACGAGCCGGTCAAGGGCACCGTCATCGAGGTCGTCAAGGGTGGGCTGATCCTCGACATCGGCCTCCGTGGCTTCCTCCCGGCGTCACTGGTCGAGATGCGCCGAGTCCGTGACCTCCAGCCCTACGTGGGCAAGGAGATCGAAGCCAAGATCATCGAGCTGGACAAGAACCGCAACAACGTGGTCCTCTCCCGCCGCGCGTGGCTGGAGCAGACCCAGTCGGCGGTCCGCAGCGAGTTCCTCAACCAGCTCGCCAAGGGCCAGATCCGGTCCGGCCAGGTCTCGTCGATCGTCAACTTCGGTGCCTTCGTCGACCTCGGCGGGGTCGACGGCCTGGTCCACGTCTCCGAGCTCTCCTGGAAGCACATCGACCACCCGAGCGAGGTCGTCGAGGTGGGCCAGGAGGTCAAGGTCGAGGTGCTCGACGTCGACCTCGACCGCGAGCGGGTCTCGCTGTCGCTCAAGGCGACGCAGGAGGACCCCTGGCGCCAGTTCGCCCGCACCCACCAGATCGGGCAGATCGTGCCCGGCAAGACGACGAAGCTGGTGCCGTTCGGCGCCTTCGTCCGCGTCGACGAGGGCATCGAGGGCCTGGTCCACATCTCCGAGCTGGCCGAGCGCCACGTGGAGGTGCCCGAGCAGGTCGTCCAGGTCGGGACGGACGTGATGGTCAAGGTCATCGACATCGACCTCGACCGTCGCCGCATCTCGCTCTCGCTGAAGCAGGCCAACGAGGGCATGACCGTCGACACCGAGTTCGATCCGGCGCTCTACGGCATGGCTGCGGAGTACGACGATACCGGCAACTACATCTACCCGGAGGGCTTCGACCCCGACTCCGGCGACTGGCGCGAGGGCTTCGAGTCCCAGCGTGAGGAGTGGGAGCGCCAGTACGCGGGGGCCCACGTCCGCTACGAGCAGCACATCGCCCAGCTCAAGCGGACCGCGGAGCAGGACGCCGAGGCCGAGTCGGCCGCGCCGGCGAACTATTCCTCGCGTGGCCCGTCCGACGAGGCGGCGGTGCCCGCGGGCCCGGCCGCGGCTGCGCCCGAGGACGACGGTGACCCGGGCCAGGGCCCGCCGTCGGCCAGCGGTGGTGGGGCACTCGCGAGCGACGCCCAGCTCGCGGCACTGCGCGAGAAGCTCTCGGGCGGCTGAGCCGAGGCGCATCGACCGACCACGGGCCCCACCCTCGCGGGATCGGGGCCCGTCGTCGTGCGTGGGGGGTGTGTGCGCTCAGGCGGCGGTGAGCGCGGTCTGGGCGTCCCGGGGCAGCAGGTGGCGCGACCGGGCGAGCAGGCGTTCGAAGAGTCCGCGGCGGGCGACCGAGGGTCGGGTCAGGGCGGCGTCGACGGCGGCATGACTGCGGCACCAGACCAAGCCGGCAGTCCCCTTCCGGTGGCGACCCCGCGTCCTCCGCGTCCTCCGCGTCACCGTCTTCTCCTCTCGTCCGAGTGACAGGAATCTACCCCTGTGGTGCGTGGGGCAGAAGAGGTCGGCGGCTGTCGGCGCGTCCGTGGGACGTCGGGCAGACTCGTCGGCGTGCTGCGCGTGGGTCTGACGGGCGGGATCGGGTCGGGCAAGTCGACCGTGGCGGCCACCCTCGCCGAGCTCGGCGCCCTGGTGATCGACGCGGACGCGATCTCCCGAGAAGTGGTCGCGCCGGGCACCGAGGGCCTCGCCGCGGTGGTGGACGCCTTCGGGGAGGAGCTCCTCGACGCGGACGGGGCGCTGGACCGGTCCGCCCTGGCCTCCGTCGTCTTCCACGACGACGAGGCCCGGCGACAGCTCAACGCCATCCTGCATCCCCGCATCGGCGCCCGCACCGCCGAGATGGTCGCCGACGCCACGGACGACGCGATCGTCGTCCACGACGTCCCGCTCCTGGTGGAGAACGCGATGGGCGCCGCATTCGCCCTCGTCGTGGTGGTCGACGCCCCGGTCGACGTGCGGGTGCGGCGCCTGGCCGACTCCCGCGGGATGAGCCACGAGGACGCCCGCGCCCGGATGGCGGCCCAGGCCGACGACGAGGCGCGCCGCGACGCGGCGGACGTGTGGATCGACAACGGCGGGCCCGCCGGCGATGCCCGCGAGGCCGTGGCCCGGCTGTGGAACGACCGCCTCGTCCCCTTCGAGGCCCACGTGCGGGCCGCGCGCGTGGCGCCGACGCCCGAGACCGTGGTCGACGCCGACCCCGAGTGGCCTCGCCAGGCCCGCCGACTCGCGGCGCGCGTCGCGGTGGCCGGGTCGTCGTGGGTGGAGCGCGTCGAGCACGTCGGGCCCACGGCCGATCCGGACCGCCCCGCCCCCGACGTGATCGACCTGCTCGTCCGCACCTCCGGCCCCCCCGACCCCGAGGCGCTCACCCTCGCGGGCTTCCCGCCGGTCGGACCGGTCCGCCAGGGTCGGTACGGCAGCGCCGACCCCGGGCGTCCCGCCCGCCTGCAGCTGCGCTCGACATGAGCGGGCGCGGCAGCTCCGGAGCGGGTGCGGCCCTCGTGCACGGCTCAGGGCCACTCCAGGCGGACGCCGAGTCCGACGAGCCAGGCGTCGAGATCATGGTCGTGCGCAGCGAGTCCCGCGTAGGTACGGGTGCTGGTGCGGAAGGCGCGCTCCGCCGCGTCCGGCGGGAGCAGGCCCGCCGCGACGGCCGCGACGTACTCATCGACGTCGACGACGTCGGTGTGCGAGCCGGTGTGCACGACGAGGTCGAGGTAGTGGTCCTCGGTGTACCAGACGTCGCCGACGCGGGTCACGTCGCCGACGTCGACGTAGTGGTCCTGGTCGCGTCGGTGGCCCGGGCGGAACACAAAGTCAGTGATCCGGATGCCCAGCGCCGGCAGGAGCCACGAGTGCTGGTGGAGCAGGGTCGGGTGGTCGACCATCGGCCGGCTGAGGAAGAGACCCGCGTCCGTCTCGCGATAGACGTCGACCGCGCGCGCCACGCCCTTGGGGTCGGTGTTGGTGCCGGCGGCGACGTCGAACGTCTCGACCTTCGGCGCGTGCAGGCCCACGGCGTCGCAGCGTAGTCGTCGGGCCCGGCCGATCTGTCCGTGCCGAGCCACGCTGTCGGGGGGTGCGGTTAACCTCGATCCATGGCCTTCGCGACCGAGGTTCCCGGCTCCGCCCGCGACTCCGCCGTGCTCGACGACGAGAACCCCGAGGGCCTCCCGGAGGATGCGCTCGCCGATTCGGACTTCCGGCCCGTCGGCGAGATCGAGCGGACGGGACGGCCGTTCGAGGTCGTCAGCGCGTACCAGCCCGCGGGCGACCAGCCCGGCGCCATCGACGAGCTCGAGCGGCGGGTGAAGTCCGGGGAACACGACGTGGTCCTGCTGGGCGCCACCGGAACGGGCAAGTCCGCGACGGCGGCCTGGCTGATCGAGCGGGTGCAGCGCCCGACGCTGCTCATGGCCCCGAACAAGACGCTCGCCGCGCAGTTGGCCAACGAGCTGCGCGAACTGCTGCCGAACAACTCGGTCGAGTACTTCGTCTCCTACTACGACTACTACCAGCCCGAGGCGTACATCGCGCAGACCGACACCTACATCGAGAAGGACTCCTCGGTGAACGAGGACGTCGAACGTCTGCGGCACTCGGCGACGTCGAACCTGCTCTCGCGCCGGGACGTCGTCGTGGTCGCCTCGGTGTCGTGCATCTACGGCCTGGGCACGCCGCAGTCCTATCTCGACCGGTCGGTGACGCTCTCCGTGGGGGAGGACATCGACCGCGACCAGCTGCTGCGCGCCCTGGTCGACGTGCAGTACACCCGCAACGACCTGGCCTTCGCACGCGGCACGTTCCGCGTCCGCGGCGACACGGTGGAGATCATCCCGGCGTACGAGGAGCTCGCGATCCGGATCGAGTTCTTCGGCGACGAGATCGAGTCGCTCTACTACCTCAACCCGCTTACCGGTGACGTCGTGCGCGAGGTGGAGGGCGTCCGCATCTTCCCGGCCACCCACTACGTGGCCGGTCCGGAGCGGATGGAGCGGGCGGTCCGCGACATCGAGTCCGAGCTGGAGGAGCGCCTCGCCGAGCTGGAGCGCCAGGGCAAGCTCCTCGAGGCGCAGCGGCTGCGCATGCGCACCACCTACGACGTCGAGATGATGCGCCAGGTCGGGTTCTGCAGCGGGATCGAGAACTACTCGCGCCACATCGATGGCCGCGGTCCGAACACCGCGCCGGCCACGCTCATCGACTACTTCCCGCGCGATTTCCTGCTCATCATCGACGAGTCGCACGTGACGGTGCCGCAGATCGGCGGCATGTACGAGGGCGACATGTCCCGCAAGCGCAACCTCGTCGAGTTCGGGTTCCGGCTGCCCTCGGCCACCGACAACCGGCCGCTGACCTGGGAGGAGTTCGCCGACCGCATCGGCCAGACGGTGTACCTGTCGGCGACGCCGGGGTCGTACGAGATGCGGGCCGCGGGAGGGGAGTTCGTCGAGCAGGTCATCCGCCCGACGGGCCTGGTCGACCCGGAGATCGTGGTCAAGCCGACGAAGGGCCAGATCGACGACCTCATCGCCGAGATTCGCCTCCGCGTCGAGCGCAACGAGCGGGTGCTGGTGACGACGCTGACGAAGAAGATGTCCGAGGACCTCACGGACTACCTGCTCGAGCTCGGCATCAAGGTCCGCTATCTGCACTCCGAGGTCGACACACTGCGCCGGGTCGAGCTGCTACGGCAGCTGCGCTCCGGGGACTACGACGTGCTCGTCGGCATCAACCTGCTGCGCGAGGGACTCGACCTCCCGGAGGTGTCGCTCGTCGCGATCCTCGACGCGGACAAGGAGGGCTTCCTGCGCAGCGGCACCTCGCTGATCCAGACCATCGGGCGCGCGGCCCGCAACGTCTCCGGCCAGGTGCACATGTACGCCGACACCATCACCGACTCCATGCGGCACGCCATCGAGGAGACCACCCGGCGGCGCGAGAAGCAGGTGGCTTACAATCTCGAGCGAGGTGTTGACCCGCAGCCGCTGCGCAAGAACATCGCCGACATCCTCGATCGCGTCTACCGGGAGGCCGAGGACACCGAGACCTCGGTCGAGGTCGGCGGATCCGGGCGCAACAGCTCGCGCGGTCGTCGGGCCGCGGGCGAGGCCGGCGGGCGCGGCAGCTCCGGGATCGTGGAGCACCGCAACACCGCGGGGATGGCGCGGGCCGAGCTCGCCGACCTCATCCAGCAACTCACCGACCAGATGCTCGGCGCCGCCCGCGACCTGCAGTTCGAGCTGGCCGGACGGCTGCGCGACGAGATCGCGGACCTGAAGAAGGAGATGCGCGGGATGGACGCCGCGGGCGTGAGCTAGCCCGAGTTCCGGACCCACCGGCCACCGACCGCTACGTCAGCCACCCGCCCCCGTCCCCTCCCCGTAGGACGATGCTTGGGCGGGACGCCCACCGGCGGCGAGGAGCCGCCCGGCCGTCGACCTCCGCGCTTGACCGGCAGGTGCTGCTGAGCTCACCGAAGGCCGGAAGGGCCCGGTCCCGCTGCGGACCGGTCGATCCCTCTGCGGAACATGTCCGGCTCGCCAAGGAGGTCCGAAGCGGTCTACAGCTCAGCTGCGCGCTTCAGGAAGAGCGCCCGCTCCCGAGCGTTGCCGGTGAGCGATGCCGCCTGTTCGAACTCGGCATGCGCCTCAGCGGCCCGACCCAGCCGGGCCATCAGGTCCCCGCGCACGGCCGCCAACTGCGGGTAGCCGTTCAGGGCGCCTGCGGAACGGACCCGGTCGGCGATGGCCAGGCCCTGCGCTGGGCCGGTTGCCATGGCCACGGCGACCGCGCGGTTCAGCTCGACCACCGGCGAGGGCCATAGCCGGCTCAGGACGCTGTCTAGGGAGGCGATCTCAGCCCAGTCGGTGTCCGCGGTCGTCGCGGCGCGGGCGTGGCAGGCGGCGAGGCCGGCCTGGACGGTGTAGGGCCCGATCGGGGCGTCGAGGGACTGGGCGTAGGTCAGCGAGGCGAGGCCGCGCCGGACGAGCAGCCGGTCCCACCGTCGCCGGTCCTGGTCGGCGAGCAGCACCGGCTCGCCACCGGCGCCGCAGCCCAGGCCGGTGGCCTGGTCGTCGCGACACCCGGCCGGCCCACGGCTCCGCAAGAGCAAGGCCGGCGTTCGGCTACCGGGTCGTGAGGGGGACGGATCAGGTGAGGTCCGCGGGGGTGAACTGCTTGGGCTCGACGAGGACTAGCCAGTTCCCGGTGTTGTCGCGCATGACGGCCTCGACGCCGTAGGGCCGGTCCGCAGGCTCCTGCAGGAACGTCACGCCCTTTGCGCTGAGTTCCTCGTAGGTCTTGTGGCAATCATCAACGCGCAAGCCGAGCCCGCCCATCTGACCCTTGCCAAGTTGACGACGAATGAAGGCGGCGGCCTCAGCGTCGAGCGGCGGGCCAGGTGTCATCAGAGTGACCTCGAGCTCCGGCTGGTTGGGAAGCGACACCGTGACCCAGCGAAAGTTCTCACCCATCGTGGCGTCGGTGTTGAGCTCGAAGCCCAGAACGTCGACGTAGAAATCCCGAGCCTGGTCCTGGTCGAGGCAGTACACGGTGGTCAACGAGACGTTAGTGATCATGCCGGGACCGTACGGCGCACTGGCCGGACGCGCTTCTCTCAAAATGCTCAATCCGGAGGGCGGCCCACGGGGCCCGCCGTACCGTTCGGGTCCAGCACCCCGCGCATGAACAGGTAACACCCGGGAACGTGCGCGGCGCCCCGAGCGGCCCACCGGTCGCGGTAGGCGGTGGGACTTTCCCCTACTAGCTGCGCGAACCGAGAGGAGAACGATCCGAGGCTGGCGAACCCCACCAGCGTGCACACCTCCGTCACGGTCGTGTTGGCGCTACGCAGCAGGTCCTGAGCGCGTTCGATGCGGCGACGCGTGAGGTAGCGGATCGGGGTCTCGCCGTAGGTCGCCTCGAAGCTGCGGGCAAAGTGGTACTTGGAGATGCCTGCGACATCGGCAAGTGCGTCGAGGTCGAGCGCCATCGGGTAACGACGGTCGATGTGGTCGCGCGCCCGGCGAAGGTGAACAAGCAACTCCGCGGGCACCGTCCTCCGAGCCGCCGCCACGCTCACGACATGAGGCTATCCGCGGGTCGCCGGTCTGGGCCCGCGTGGAGATGCCGGCGCGAACGGTGTCGTGGAGGTAGGCCTCGGGGCGCTACCCCGGGGCCGCGCGCGAGCACCGTCACGTCGCGATGAGCAGGGCCTGTCGGTACGTCGTGGTGTCGGTGAGGGATCGCAGCATCGCGTCGGCCAGGTCGGCGCGAGGCAGGGTCCACCCCGCAGGCAGTGCGCGGCCCACGGATGTCCGGTACCGACCCGTGGCGGGGCGGTCGAGGAGGCGGGGCGGACGGAAGACAGTCCAGTCCATGTCGCTCGCTGCGAGGTGGCCTTGCATCGCGCGCATGTCGTCGTAGACGCCCAACACCCGCTCGAGCAGCGGGTGGACGACCCACCGCTCGATCCGGCCCTTCTCCTCGGGCGGTCCGGCCGGTGCCGCTGAGACACACACCAGTCGACGCACGCCGGTGTCGCTCATGGCCGCGATGGCGGCGGCGGCTCCCCGGGACTGCACCGACGTGTCGTCGCCCCGGCGGTGGCCGAGAGCGGAGAGCACTCCGTGGGTGCCGTCCACCGCCCCGACCAGCGACGAGGGCTCGAGGGGGTCGCTGTGCACCACGGTCAACCCTGGCTGTGGGGGGAGGTCGTCGGGCCGGCGGGCGACCGCCCGCACCACGTGTCCGGCGCCGAGCGCCTGGCGGACCAATTCGCGCCCGGTGCCACCGGTCGCGCCGATGACGGTGAGCAGCATGGCGCCTCCTCTCCGTGGTAGTGAATGCTCACTCACCCTAGGTGAGTGATCACTCACCCGGCAAGCTGTAGGTCATGACGACCCGGGACGCGATCCTCGACGGGGCGTGGCGCGTGATGCGGACGCGAGGCCTCGCCGGCACGACGACCAAGGAGATCGCCCGTGCCGCGGGCTACTCGGAGGCGACGCTGTACAAGCTCTTCTCCGACAAGGTGGATCTTTTCCTCAGCGTGCTCTCCGAACGCCTGCCCCGGGTCGGGGTGGTCAGTCATGGGGTCGCCGACCTCGCCGGCACCGGCGCGGTCGCCGCGAACCTCGAGCGCATTGTCTCCGAGACGTGCCGCTTCTACGCGGCGTCGTTCCCGCTGGCCATGTCGTTGTTCTCCGACCCCGCTCTCCTGGCCCGTCATCGGGCGGGCGTCCGGGAGCTGGGAGCCGGACCGGAGGTCGTCGTCGAGGCCGTCCGCGCGTATCTGCGGGCCGAGCAGTCCCTGGCGCGGGTCGGTCCGCGGGCACCTGTCGATGCGGCGGCGATGAGCCTCGTCGGCGCCTGCTTCCATCGCGCGTTCCTGCTGCGTTTCGCCGACACGGGAGCGGCCGACCGGCCCGAACCGGACGGCCTCGCCGACGACGACCGACCCGAGGAGGACGACGGGCAGGACCCCACCGCCGGCGCGTTCGCCGCCGGGGTCGTGGCATCGGTCCTGCCGGCGTTGGTTCCCTGACCGCCGAGGCACCGGCCCGATCACGCCCCCGTAGGGGAGGGCAGCCCGAGCGTGGTCGGCGGCGGAAGCACCACGTCGGACCCGACCCGGACGAACAGCGGGATGCGGTCACGGGGAGCGTCGACCGTGGTCCAGCCGGGTCCGGTGACGCTCCCGCCCGTCCAGTACGCCCGCCAGACGCCGGGAGGGACGTAGACGGAGCGGGCCGCGACCCCGGGTGCGAGGACCGGGGCGACCAGCACGTCGGTCCCCAGCAGGTACTCGTCGCCGACGCTCCACGCCGACGGGCTCGTGGGGTCGACCAGCCAGACCGGCCGCATGAGCGGGAGCCCCGTGTCGTGGGCCTCGACGGCGAGGCGCGTCAGGAGGGGCACCAGGGCGTGATGCAGCAGGGCGTAGGCGCGGAAGAGGGCGACGGTCTCGTCGTCGGTCTGCACGCCGAGGGGGTCGCGCTGGGCCCCGAGCATGTCCCGCATGACGGGGGAGAAGGCGCCGAGCTGCACCCAGCGGCTCCAGAGCTCCCGGTCGCGCCCGGTAGTCCCGTCAGCCCCATCGTAGAAGCCGGCGATGTCCGGGCCCCAGTACGGCCATCCCGACACGCTGCCGTTCATCATTCCGGCGAGGACCGCGGGCAGTCCCGTAGCCGGGTCCCAGTCGCGGGTCTGGTCGCCGGTGAAGCGGCCGGTGACCTGCGCCTGCGTCCCGTCGTAGCCCGAGCGGGCGAAGAGCACGGTGTCGCGCATCGGCGCGACGGCCTGCCGCGCCGCGCTCGCGTAGAGCACGGGGTAGACGTTACGGGCCACGGTCCCCGGCATCCCGTTCGCGTACCGCCCATCGATCGGGGCGCTCTCGCCGTAGTCCTGCATCGCCCCGTCGAACCCGAGGACGGCGATCGCGTGCCGCACCCGGTCCTGCCACCACACGGTGGCGGCGGGGTTGGTGAAGTCGATGTAGGCGCGGCGGTCGGCGAGCATCCAGGGCTCGGTGTGGACGGTGCCGTCCGGTCCGCGCACCAGGTAGCCGAGCGCGGCGGCCTCGTCGTACCCCGGGCGGCCGGGGACGACGAACGGGCTGAGGTAGCCCAGGGCACGGATACCCCGCGCGTGCAGGGCCGCCACCAGTGCGCGCGGGTCCGCGTAGGTACCGAGTCCGACGGGACCGTAGATCGGCCACCACCACCCGAAGCCGGACGCGGCGTCCACCGCGTCGTAGATCCATACCGCGTCGACGGGCACACCGGCGGCACGGAGGCGGTCGAGGTCGGCGAGCACGCGGTCCGGCCCGCCGATGAGGCTCTTCCACACGCCCAGTCCCCAGGGCGGCGCCACGGGTGGGCGCCCGACGAGCGCGCTGCGCGCGGAGAGCACGACGCCCGGGCCCGGGCCGGTGAGGACGTGGACGACGACGTGGTCGGCGGCCACCCGGATCGTCACCGCTCCGGGCGCGCGCAAGTCGACCGAGGCGTCGGCCGCACCGTCCCACTGCAGGCCGTAACCGCGGCTGGAGAGCAGGAACGGCGCGGGCGCGTAGCTGGCGCCGGTGTCCGCCCCCATCCCGTCGTCGGAGCGGTTGTGCAGCAGCCGCCCGTTGAGGACCGGGGAGCCGAAGCGTTCCCCCATGCCGAAGAAGAGCTCCCCGGGCCGCAGCGGCAGGCTCAGCGCCACCCCGCCGGCCGGGGCGTCGAGGAGGAGTGTGGTCACCCCGGGGGCCGTCGCGGGCAGCGCCCGGGCCTGCGTGTCGTCGAGGAGCGTGACCACGCCCGCGGGGTCGGGAACGGCCGCCCAGGGAGCCGTCGGCCCGTGGACACCGGCGGCCGACACCGTGGCGATGAGCAGGGCGACAAGAGCGAGGACGCCCACGATCCCCGAGAGCCGGCCGGAACGCTCCCGCCGAAGCGCCGCGGACGCGGGGAGGCCCGTGACGGGGCGTACGTCGAGGATGGTCATCTCCCGCCGCGCGGCTCGCCGGTGACAGCCGGACAACCCCCTCACCGAGAATGCACGGCGCCGGCCCCCGACACCAGCGCCCGGATGGCAGGCTCAGGAGGCGGCGGCGCACACGTCCGCGGCCCGGCTACCCGCCCGGCGCCGACTTGTCGCGGTAATCAGGTGCTCTGCCGCCGACTTATCGTTCGGATTCATAACGACAAGTGGGGCGCGCGGCACCTGGTTCCCGCGACAAGTGACCCCGACCGGGGCCGCCACGCCCGCGCCACGGTACTGAACCCGGATGGCGTCCGGATGGGACCGGGAAGGGGGAGGCGCTCGAGCAGTTACCTCGCGAGCCACGACGCCGACTACATGACCGGCCAGGCCCCGATCTCGACGGCGGCATCGTCATGGTGTGAACCCGGGTGGAGGACAAGGGGGTGGTCTGCGTAACATCGTTCACATGAGCGCGCGACTCCTCGAGGCAGTAGCACCGCGCGTCGGGTGAGCCAGGGCCCGGCGCGCAGCACCATCCGCCACCGGAGCCTGGTCCGGGTCCCCGTTGATCCCGTGGATCCCCCCAGGAGAAGCCCCGTGGCCACCCTCGAGACCGCCCCCGCACCCTCCGCGCCCGCTCCGATCGGGGCCGGGCCGGGTCGCCGGACCTCGCGCCTGCCCCGCCCGTACACGATCGTCACCATCGGCGGGATCGTCGGCGTCATGGACCTCGCCTCCGCGCTGTGCACCCTCGGCTACCGCGTCCCCGACTTCTCGGTCGACGTCCGCGAAGGCGTCTCCTGCTCCTGCGTCAGCTGTACGGTGGCGTTGACGACCGGCGAGTCCGCCGACTTCGTGGCCCGCGTCCGCACCTTCCCCGGAGTGGTCAGCGTCGAGCCCGACTGACCCCACCCGATCCGGAGGTCCCCGTGCCCGACGAGCGTCCCGGCTTCTCCGGCCTCACCGGACTCGATGACCTCGTGGCGCGGCTGGTCGACTTCGACCGCGGCCTCCTCTTCGGCCGGGGCACCGGCGAGAAGGACGCCCCGGACGACGAGGACGCCGCCGCCGGCCCGTCCCGCCCGACCCGGCGTTCCGGGAACACGACGTACCTCGACCGCTACGGTCACGACCTCACCGCCGCCGCCCGCGCCGGGCGCCTCGACCCCGTCCTCGAGCGCGACGCCGAGATCGGGCAGGTCGTGGAGATCCTCGCGCGTCGCACCAAGAACAACCCGGTCTTGCTCGGTGAGCCCGGCGTGGGCAAGACGGCGATCGCGGAGGGCATCGCCGCGCGGGTGGCGGCGGACGAGGTCCCCGACTCCCTGGTCGGCTGCCGACTCGTCGCGCTCGACCTCGCCGGCATGGTTGCGGGCACCAAGTACCGCGGGGAGTTCGAGCAGCGGCTGCACCACGTGATCGACGAGGTGACCGCCGACGGCACGATCGTGCTGTTCGTCGACGAGCTCCACCTCCTCGTCGGCGGCGGGGCGGGCAGCGCGGACAACGGCGGCTCGACCATGGACGCCGCGTCGATCCTCAAGCCCGCCCTGGCCCGCGGGAGCCTCCGACTGCTCGGGGCGACCACCACCGCCGAGTACCGCCGCTACGTCGAGCCCGACGCCGCGTTCGCGCGCCGACTCACCCCGATCACCGTCGCCGAGCCCAGCGTCGAGCAGACCGCGGTCGTGCTCGACGGGCTCGCGCCCCGCTACGAGACCTTCCACCGGGTCCGGCTCCCTGACGCCGTCCGCCGTGCGGCCGTCGAGCTGACCGCCCGCCACGTCCGGGACCGCTTCCTGCCCGACAAGGCCGTCGACGCCATGGACCGCGCGGCCGCCCGGGTCCGGATGCGCGCGACCGGGGCGGGCTTCGTCGACGTGACCGTGGCCGATGTGGCCGCGGTGGTCGCCGAGAGCACGGGACTCCCGCTCGCGCACCTCACCGCGGACGACCGGGTCCGCCTGCTCGATCTCGCCGCCACCCTGCGGCGGCGGGTGGTGGGGCAGGACGACGCCGTGGACGCGGTGGCCGACGCCGTGCTCGCCGGGCGGGCGGGGCTCTCCGATCCGGGGCGTCCGCTCGGCTCCTTCCTCTTCGTCGGGCCGACCGGGGTCGGGAAGACCGAGCTCGCCCGCGCGCTGGCGGAGGCGCTCTACGGCTCCGACGACGCCGTCGTCCGGTTCGACATGGCCGAGTTCGCCGAGGCTCACACGGTCACCCGCCTCACGGGTGCCCCGCCCGGCTACGTCGGCCACGACCGGCCCGGCGAGCTCACCGAGGCCGTGCGCCGCAACCCCTCCTGTGTCGTGCTGTTCGACGAGGTGGAGAAGGCGCATCGGGACGTGGTGGCGACGCTGCTCGGCATCCTCGACGCGGGTCGGCTCACCGACTCCCGCGGGTACACCGCGTCGTTCGCCGACGCCGTCGTGATCATGACGAGCAACCTCGCGGCCTCGGAGCTCGCCGCCGCTGGGGAGGACGCGGCCGACCTCGAGGCGCGCCGTCCCGCGGTCTTGGCGGTGCTGCGGAGGACGCTGCGCCCGGAGATGCTCGGCCGGGTCGACGACGTCGTGCTCTTCCGTGCCCTCGGTCCGGCGCGGCTGCGCGAGGTGGTGCGGCTGCTCCTCGCCGGCACGCGCGGCCGCCTCGCCGCGCGGGGCGTCACCCTCGCGCTGGACGAGAACGAGGACGCCGTCCTGGACGCCCTCGTGGCCAGAGCCACCGGCTCGGGTGCGCGGCCGTTGCGTCGGGTGGTGCGTCAGGAGGTCGAGCGCCCCCTGGCCCGCCGCGTCATCGCCGGCGAGCACGGCGCCTACCTGCGCGTCGCCCTCGGGGTCTCCCCGGACGGGTCGCTCACGCTCACCTGAGCGTCCCCGTCGCTCGGTCGGCCGGGCTCAGCTGGTGATGTCCTTGCGCCGGAACCACCACACGGCGGTGGCGCCGAAGGCGACCGCCCACACCAGGGCCGACAACACGCCGCGGGCCATCTCGGTGCCGTCGACGTCGAGGGTGAGCAGGTCCGACCACGCGAACACGTAGTGCGTGGGCAGGAACTCGCGCACCGAGCCGAGGGCGTCCACGGTGTCGAGGATCTGCGAGACGATCGAGACCAGGACCGCACCACCCACCGCCCCGAGCGGAGCGTCGGTGACCACCGAGAGCAGTGTCGCCACCCCGGCCACCCATCCGAGGTGGACCGCGAGGTAGGCCACCGCGAGGCCCAGGCGCACCACCGCGGTGCCGTAGGGCAGCGACTCCCCGGTGGGGGAGGCGAAGTCGTTGTCGCCATAGACCAGGGTCCCGAGCGCGAGCGCGACCAGGGGCAGGACCACCAGCGTCGTCAACGAGAGCAGGCCCGCCACGATCGCCTTCTGGCGCAGCAGGCGCACGCGGGGGACGGGGATCGCGAGCAGGTACCGCAACGACGACCACGACGCCTCGCTCGCCACCGTGTCGCCGAAGAACAGCGCGACCACGACGACGAACAGGAAGCTCGCCGAGGAGAACAGCGCGAACACCGTGAAGTTGGGCCCGCTGGTCTGCGCGAGATCGGTGAGCGAGACCCCCGCCTGCCCCGGCGGGGAGTCGCCGCCGACGCTGAAGGCGATCCAGAGGATGACCGGTAGGAGCGCGAAGAGCCCCAGGGTGACCAGGGTGCGGCGTCGGCGGAGTTGGCGGACCAGTTCGACGCGCACCGGGAGCGTCCGCCCCGGCCTGCTGACGCGGGGCCCGAGCGGGCCCGCGCCGGGGAGCGCCCGCCCGCCCGTTCCTGCCGTCATGCCGGCTCCTCCTCTCCGATGAGGGCGAGGAACGCGTCCTCCAGGCGGCGTCGCGGCCCGACGCCGACGACGTCTACCCCGGCCTCGACGATCGCCCGCACCACCGCGCCGCGGTCGGTGTCGTGCAGGTCCACCACCAGGACGTCCTCGTCGTCGGGGTCGGGCTCCACGCCCACGTCCGTCCCGGCCAGCGACTCCAGCGCCCGGTCGCGGGCCCCCGGGGTCCCCGACACCGTCACCGCGATCCGGCCGCCGGCCACCAGCTCGGCCACCTCCCCGGAGGCGACGACCCGCCCGCGGTTCATGACCACCACGTGGCTGCAGGTCTGCTCGACCTCGGCGAGCTGATGGCTCGAGACCAGCACGGTCCGCCCGTGCTCGCCACCGAGGGCGTAGGAGCGCAGCACATCGCGCATCGCGTGCATCTGCGGCGGGTCGAGCCCGTTGGTGGGCTCGTCGAGCACGAGCAGGTCGGGCAGCCCGAGCATCGCCTGGGCGATGGCCAGGCGCTGGCGCATGCCATGGGAGTAGGTGCGGACGGTGCGGTCGATCGCGGTCCCGAGGCCCGCGATCGCCAGCGCCTCGTCCAGCCGCGCCTCGGCGAGGGGGTGCCCGGTCGCGGCCCAGTAGAGCTCGAGGTTCGCGCGCCCGGACAGGTGCGGCAGGAACCCGGCCCCCTCGACGAACGAACCGATCCGCCCCAGCACCGGCGCGCCGGGCACGACGCGGACCCCGAACACGCGTAGCTCGCCCGCCGACGGCCGGACGAGACCCATGAGCATGCGCAGCGTCGTCGTCTTGCCCGCCCCGTTCGGGCCGAGCAGGCCGAGGACCTGGCCGCGCTCGACGCGGAAGGAGACGTCCTGGACGGCGCGCACCCCCGACGGGAACGCCTTGGCCACCCCGCGCACCACCAACGGGACCTCCCGCAGCTCCGGGTCGACGGCGAGGTCGCCCCCCGGTTCGGTGTCGCGACGGCGCCGGCGCGCGGCGACGACCCGGCCGACGAGGACCGCGATGCCGACCCCGACGAGCAGGACGAGCGCCGCCACGAGCGGAGCGAGGGGCACCGACGTGCCGCCGCGCACCTCGCCGGGGACGCCCGGCACCGCGATCACCGGGTCGGCGAGCCCGATCCGATACACGGCGGGGGCCACCGACGGGGAGAAGGCCTGGTCCGTGGTGGTCACGGCGACCTCGAGGCGGTGACCCTCGGCGACGGTGGCGACGACCCCCGGGAGGGTCACCGTCACCGTCGTCGCGGTGCCGTCGGCCGCGAGCGGGATGCGCGTCGGCGCGACGGCGTTGCCCAGCAGCGTCCGGGCCCCGCCCGGGGCGCCCCCGGCCACGTCGTAGACCTTGCCGAACAGCACGGCCTCGCCCGTCGTGGGCTGACCGGGGACCGCGGCGACGGACAGGCGGACCTGCGGTGAGCCCGAGACCACCGTGCGTGCGGACACGGGGTCGGTCCGGAAGGTGGCCGCCTGGCCGGGGAGGTCGGTGGCGAGCCGGCCCGCCAGGGAGGAGATCCCACCGCCGCCACTGCCACCTCCGCCGCCCCCGCCGCTGGAGGAGGAGCCGTCGTCGCCCCCGCCGGCGCCGGCGAGCCCGCCGAGCCCGGGAAGACTGGAGAGCGACGACGGGTTCCCCCCGGCCGGGGCGAGCACCTGCTGGGTCTCGCCCCGCAGCGCCAACACGGACCGGGGCGGGGGATCGGTTCCGGATGCGGGCAGGCCGGGATAGGCGGGCGCGGTGACGGTGCGCTGGGTCGGGGCGCTGCGGGCACGGACGCCCGAGGGCAGCGTGAAGGTGAATTCGGTGCCGGGGTCGGCGGCCCCCCGAAGGTAGTGGTCGAGCCATGCGTCCATCCGCGCCCGGGTGTTGGCGTCGGGGGACCCCCCGTCGTGCCCGCCGGCGAACCACGCGACGGCGACACGCCCACCCCCGGCGGCGATGCCGCGGGCCGTGGCGTCGGCCTGGTCGAGCCCGAAGAGGGTGTCCTGCTCGCCCTGCACCAGCAGCGTCGGCGCGGTGATGCGGCCGGCGATCGACGCGGGAGAGCTGCGGGCGAGCAGCGCGGCGAGACCCGGGGGCACGCGCCCGGTCTGCGCGGCCTCGACGTAGCCCGCGCACACCTCGGGAGTGAAGCGCCCGCACACGTCCGGTCCGGAGCCCGCCGCGGCGGCGTCCCCCCCGTCCCTGCCCGCCGCGGACCCGACGGACCCCGTGCCGAAGAAGACGCCAGCCCAGCCGCGCTTGAACACCCCGTTCGGCGAGCCCGCGCCGATGGCGGGCGTGGCGCCGCCGGGCGGGGCGACGGTGGCCGCGTTGGGGAAGAGCGACTGCCCCAGGTCGTTCCAGGTGATGACGGGGACGGTGGCGTCGACGCGGCGGTCGTAGCCCGCGAGCAGCAGCGCGAGCGCGCCGCCGTAGGAGGCGCCGGTGACGCCGACCCGCGGGTCCCCCGGACCGTCGAGGACGACCTCGGGGCGGGCGGCGAGCCAGTCGACCAGCTGGGAGGCGTCGGCGACCTCGTAGTCGGGGGAGTCGAGGGCGATCTGCCCCGTGCTGTCGCCGAAGCCGCGCGCGGTCCAGGCCAGGGCGACGTACCCGCGCGCGGCCAGCGACCGGCCCTCGGCGTCGACGGACTCCTTGGTGCCCCCGAACCCGTGCGCGAGCATCACCGCCGGCCCCCGGCCGGCGGGTAGGTAGAGCCGCGCGTCGAGGGTCTGCGGCTGGTCGCGGGCCGGGCCGTCTCGGACGGGGATGCGGACGTCCACCGTCCGCGGCCCACGGATGGTCAGCGCCTCGGCGGGGACGACGCCGAGTGAGAGGGGGCGCACCGTGAGCAAGGCCGCGACGGCCAACCCCACGAGGACCGTGGAGATGACCACCGCGAGGCGGGCACTCCCCGATCGCTGCATCCGTCGAACCCTAGGCGCGCCGCGTGACGGTGGCGTGCGGAGCGCCTCCGGGGAGGCGGCACCACCCGCCCGGGCACCCTCGGGAGGGGGCACATCTCACACCGAAGGGGACCTCACGGCGGGACCACGACGCGGCACGTGGACTGGAGGTGCTGGCACCCTCGGACGCGGGGCCGAGGATGGAGGGTGGGTGAGCGCGACGCGCATCGGTTGGTTCGGGGGAATCCGGGCGATCCGCCTGCGGCGGTGGTCGCTCGTCACCGTCCTCGCGGTGCTCGCGGTCGGCGCGCCCTCCGCGGTGGCGGCCTGGCCGGTCGCCCCCCTCGCGGCCGTCGATCCCGCGGCCCTGCGCGACCGGATCGCGGCGTCGGACTCGCTGCCCTGGTCCGGCTACGCCGAGAGCGGCGCCGGGCTCGGCCTGCCCCGCCTCGGCGCCCTGTCCGACGTCACGTCCCTGCTCGGCGGCACCACACGGATGCGCGCCTGGTACGCGGAGCCGGATCGGGCGCGCGTCGACCAGCTCTCGGTCTCTGGCGAGCGGGACCGCTACACCACCCCCGAGGGCCAGGCCGTGTGGGACTACGGCGCCAACCTGCTCACGCTGGTGCGCCGCGACCCTGAGGTCCGCCTGCCGCGGTCCGACGACCTGCTGCCCCCGCAGCTCGCCCGCCGCCTCCTCTCCGGCACCGCTCCGGGCGACCCGGTGACGGCTCTGCCCGCTCGTCGCCTGGCCGGGGTCGACGCCGCGGGAGTGCGGGTCGGCGTCACCGACCCGCGGACCACCGTGGGCGCGCTCGACGTGTGGGCCGACCCGATCACGGGGCTGCCGCTGGCCGTCGAGGTGACGAGCAAGGGGGCCCTCGCCCCGGCCCTCGTCACGCGTTTCCTCTCGCTGACCCAGGGGCCCCCCGACCCGGCTGCGCTGGTACCCCGCCGCGGGCCGGGCGCGGGCCTGACCCGCAGCCCGTCCTCGGACCTGTTCGGGGTGCTCGGGCGCGGGGATCCCCGCCTCGTGCCGCTCGTGGTCGACGGGGTCTCCCGTGAACGTCCCCAGCGCGGGTTCGCCGCGATCGGCCGGTACGGCACGACGCTGGCCCAGCTCGTCGTGGTCCCGCTGCCGCTACCGATCTCCGAGACCCTGCTGCAGGGCCTGGACCGGGCGGGCAGCCGCGCCCGCGTGCTCGACGTCGGCACCGAGGACGGCCGCGCCGGGGCGGTCGAGTCGCCACTGCTCTCGATCGCCGTCGTCCGCGAGCGTGACCGGGCGTGGGCCGTGGCCGGGCTCGTCGCCCCCGACGTCCTCGACCGGGCGGCCCGCGACGTCGCCGCGTCCGTGGCGTCCGCGGGGAGTCGCCGATGACCGGCCCGCCGTTGGTGATCGAGACCCGGCGCCTGACGAAGAAGTACGGCCCCCACACCGCGGTCGACGACGTCGACCTGCACGTCGCCGAGGGCGACCGGTACGGCTTCCTCGGGCCCAACGGCTCGGGCAAGACGACGCTCGTGCGGATGCTGCTCGGTCTCGTCTTCGCCACCCGCGGCGAGATCGAGGTCCTGGGCCACCCCGTGCCCCGGCAGGTGGGCCGGGTGCTCCCCGACATCGGGGCCCTGGTCGAGGGTCCGGCGGCCTATCCGCACCTGTCCGGCCGGGCCAATCTCCGGATCCAGGACGCCTCCGGGCCGGGTGGGCGACACGGGGGACGCCAGGGGCGGCGCGAGCGGGTCGACGACGCCCTCGAACGCGTCGGCCTGGCCGGGATCGACAAGCGTCCCGTGCGTACCTACTCCCTCGGCATGCGCCAGCGGCTCGGGCTGGCCGGGGCGCTGCTGCACCAGCCCCGGCTGCTGGTGCTCGACGAGCCCACCAACGGCCTCGACCCCCACGGCATCCGGGAGGTGCGGGACCTGCTCATCGAGCTGAACGACGCCGGCACGACCGTCTTCCTCTCCAGCCATCTGCTCTCCGAGGTCGAGGCGCTCTGCACCGACGTCGGCCTCGTCGACCGCGGGCGCCTCGTGCTCGAGGAGCCCCTCGACGCGGTCCGGCACGACACCGGCCGGGTCGTCGTGCACACCCCCGACGTGGAGCGCGCCGTCGCCCTTCTCGGGTCCGCTGTCGTCGCCCGCAGCGCCGACCGTCTCGTCGTCGGGGCCGATGCCGCGAGGGGCGGGCCGTCGGCCCTTGCCCGCCAACTGGTGGCCCACGACGTTCGGCTCAACGCGCTGACCGCCGAGCGCCGCAGCCTCGAGGACGTGGTGGTCGAGATGACCGGCCCCGGCACGGACCGCACGTGAGCGCGGGGGAGAGGTCGTGAGCATGATCGCGGTGGAGCTGGGCAAGCTCTTCGGTCGCACCCGGACGTGGGTGTCGATCGGGTTGCTGTGCCTGCTGCCCGCCCTCGTCGCCGTCTTCCTGGCCAGCACCCGGATCACGCCGCCGCCCGGGCAGGGAGCGGCGTTCCTCGCCGCGGTGCTGCAGTCGGGCTCGCTCTACCCCGCCGCGGCGCTGGCGCTGGTCCTGCCGCTGTTCCTGCCCGTGGCGGTCGCTGTGGTCGCGGGTGACACGGTGGCCGGCGAGTCGGCGCAAGGGACGCTGCGCTACCTGCTCGTGCGCCCCGTGGGCCGCACGACGCTGCTGGTCGCCAAGCTCGCCTCGGTGGTGGCCTTCGTGCTGGTCACCGTGGCCGCCGTCGCGGCGTCGTCGTTCGTGGTCGGGGTGTCGCTGTTCGGGGCGGGCGACCCGGTGGCCGTGGTGAACGCGATCCCGGTCGTTTCCGCCGACGACGGGGCGACCGGGACGGGAGCCTCCGGCAGCTCGGGGACCTCCCCGGGCGCGACGCCGTCCGGCGGCTCGGGCTCCGCGAGCAGCTCCGGCAGCTCCGGCAGCTCCGGCGCGGAGGCGGACTTGTCCGGCCCGGCCGCCGGGACGTCGGGGGTCGGCGGGACGCCCGGCCTCGGGGCCGCCGACCAGCGGGAGCGGGCCGCGGACTCGGTGTCGTCGCTGTCGGGCGAGGCGCTCTCGCCGGCCGACCTCGCCGCCCGCCTGCTCGGCGCGATGGGTTACATCACGATCTCCATGCTCGGGGTGGCCGCGATCGCGATCGCGCTGTCCACGGTCACCTCGTCCTCGCTGGGGGCGACCCTCGGCGCGCTCGCCGCCCTCATCAGCAGCCAGGTCCTCGTGACCCTCGACGCCGCGGCGTCGGTGACCCCGTACCTGCCGACCCGCTACTGGCTGGCCTGGATCGACTTCTTCCGCGACCCGATCTTCCTGCGCGACATCCGCTCGGGGGTGGTGCTGCAGGTGGTGTACGTCGTGGTGCTCATGGCCGTGGCCTGGGCGAACTTCACCACGAAGGACGTCGCGCAGTGACAGGACCGCGGGCCCGCCCGGGCTGAGTTGCTCGGAGATACTCAGCGGGGTAGCGTCTCGGGCGTGCTCCAAGGAACGGGTCGGACCCGGGCCACCGCAACCCTCGTGGTCGTCTCGGCCGCGGTGTTCCTGTCGAGCCTCGACCTGTTCATCGTCAACATCGCCTTCCCGGCGATCCGCGCCGACTTCCCCGGCACCCGGCTCACCGGCCTGTCCTGGGTCCTCAACGGCTACACCGTCGTGTTCGCGGCGTTCCTGGCGCTCGCGGGGCGTCTCGGCGACCGCTACGGGCACCGTCGGGTGTTCCTCGCGGGCCTGGGCGTCTTCACCGGCGCGTCGGCGGTCTGCGCCGCCGCGCCCACCCTGACGGCGCTCGTCGCCGCGCGGGCGGTGCAGGCGCTCGGCGCGGCACTGGTGATGCCGACCTCGCTCGCGCTCCTGTTGGGTGCCTTCCCCGCCGAGGGCCGTGCCCGCGCCGTCGGCGTCTGGGCCTCGATCGGGGCGATGGCGGCCGCGCTCGGCCCGCCGCTGGGCGGGCTGCTCGTCGAGCTCTCCTGGCACTGGATCTTCCTGGTCAACGTGCCCGTAGGCCTCCTGGCGCTGGTCGCCGGCAGCCGTGTGCTCGGCCGGGCCGACCGCGTCGCCACCGGTCGGCCCGACGTCCTCGGCGCCGTCGCGCTCGTCGTCGCCATCGGGTCCCTCGCCTTCGCCCTCACCCGCGCACCCGACACGGGCTGGGTCTCCGTAGACGTCCTCGGCGGCGGCCTGGTGACCCTGGCCGGTCTCGCCCTCGTGGTCGTGCGCTCGGTGCGCCACCCGGTTCCCGCCCTCGACCTCGCCGTGCTCCGGGTCCCGGCGATGACCGCGGCCGGGCTGATAATGACCCTGTTCTCCACCGCATTCGCGGGGATGCTCGTGGTCAACGTCCTGTTCCTCACCGGGACGTGGCAGTACTCGGTGCTGCGCGCAGGCCTCGCCCTCGTGCCGGGGCCGCTCGTCGTCGTGGTCGTCGCGCGGGTGGCGGGGTGGCTCGTCGCCCGGTTCGGGGCGGGCACCGTCGCCGGTCTCGGGGCGGCGGCGTTCGGGCTGGGGTCCCTGTCGTGGCTGCTGCGGCTCGGGCCCGAGCGCGAGTACCTGGCCGGGCTGCTGCCCGGCCAGCTCCTCACCGGCCTGGGTGTCGGGCTCGTGCTCCCGACGCTCTCGGCGGTCGTCGGCTCGTCGCTGCCCGCCCCGCAGTGGGGCTCCGGTTCCTCGCTGATCAATACCGCCCGCCAGGTCGGCGCGGTGCTCGGCGTCGCGCTGGTGGTGTCGGTGATGGGCTCGGGGACCACCGGCTCCGGCGGCGACCTCGCGCTCCTGCGCCACGGGTGGGTCCTGGTGGTGGTCGCGGCGGCGGCGGGCGCCCTCGTCGCGGGCGGGCTCGCGCTCCACGAACGCCGTGCCCGCCCCGCTCCGACGGCCGCCGGTCCCGTCGGCGCGGCCGTGGAGCAGCCGTGACGGTCCCAGAGGACTACACCGACCACGTCTCCGCCGCCTGCTCGGTCGCGCGCACCGCGGCGATCCTCGGCGACCCCTGGTCGGTCCTGCTGGTGCGCGACCTGCGCACCGGCGTCCACCGCTTCGACGACCTCGCCGCGCACCTCGGGATCGCGCGCACCGTCCTGACCCGGCGGCTCACCCACCTCGTCGAGCACGGGATCGTGGAACGGGTCGACTACCGCGACCCCGGCTGCCGGACCCGCGCCGGATACCGGCTCACCGAGCGCGGGCTCGACCTCGGCGGCGTGCTCGGCGCACTCATGCAGTTCGGCGACCGCCACCTCGACGAGGGCGCGGGGCCCCCGATGATCCGCCGCCACCACGGCTGCGGGGCCCGGGTGCACCAGATCGCGGTCTGCGAGGTGGGCCACCGCGTCGACCGCGACGAGGACGTCGACCTCGAACCCGGGCCCGGAGCCCGTCGCACATCACCGCGAGGAGAACCGACGTGACCGACCGGACCCGTACGCACTCCTGGGACGACCCGAGCGCCCTCACCGCGGCCGCACCGTCGCTCGACGGCCTGTCCTTCCTGCGCGAGATCGCCGCGGGCCGGCTCCCTCCGCCGCCGATCATGTCCACCGTCGGCGCTGAGGTGGAGTCGGTGGAGCACGGGCGGGTCGTCTTCGCGCTCGAGCCCGCTGAGTTCCACTACAACCCGATCGGCTCGGTCCACGGCGGCGTGTACGCCTTCCTGCTCGACTCCGCGGCGGCCTGCGCGGTGCACTCGACGCTGCCCGCCGGTGTGGGCTACACCAGCCTCGACCTGTCGGTGCGGTTCCTGCGCCGCATCTCCGTCGACACCGGCCGGGTCCGGTGCACCGGCAGCGTGGTGCACAGCGGGTCGCGGACGTGCCTCGCCCGCGCGGAGATCACCGACGCCGCGGGCCGGCTGCTCGGCGAGGCCACCTCCTCCTGCCTACTGCTGCGCTGAGCCGCGCCGCGGGTCAGTTCCCCTCGCGCGTCAAGGGACGGCCGAGTCCCTCGGCCTGCAGCTGCCCGCACGCCGACGGTGCGGGCGCGGGCAGCGGGTCGGTGCCGAGCGCGCGGAGCACCAGGCCGAGCGAGAGACCGGACGTGGGCAGCCTGCTGTGCCCGACGACGAGGCCGCGGCACACCGACTGCAGGCGCAGCGAGGCGATCCCGGGCAGTGCCGCCGAGTCGGGCGGGGTCACGGTCTCGTCGTTGTCGGTCCAGAGCGAGAGCCAGGGGATCGTCGGACGGGGACGCTCGTCGAGCCCGGTGAGCAGCGCGCTGCCGGGCGCGAGCTGCTGGCAGGCCCGCGGGCAGGCCCCAGGCACGAGTGCGCCGCCCGCGGCGGCGAGCTCGGCGCCCTGCAGCGGGGACCCGAGCGTGACCAGGCGCCGGACCGCGGGTGCGGTCCGTCCCGACTCGAGGTAGAGCCACGTCGCCACGCCGCCCGCTGAGTAACCGACGAGATCGACCGAGGAGGCCCCGGTGCGCAGGAGGTTCCGGACCTCGTCGTCGATCGCTGCGGCCTGGGCCGCCAGGTCGCCGGTGCCACCGTCGGGCAGCGCGACGACGGCGGCGGGACGTCCGGCGAGCCGCAGGCGCTGGGCCAGGTCCTGCAGCGACGAGGCGTTTCCGCCGTACCCGGGGACGAGGAGCACGGGACCGGGGCGGGCGGGGTCCGCCACCGGGGGTACCGCGTACTCCCGGGCGACGGAGACCCCGACGACCGTGGTGAGGGCGACGAGGACCGCGACGAGCCCGAGCACGAAGAGCCGGCGCCGCGGGGCGAGGCCGCCCAGGGGGGCCCGCTCGGGCCAGCGGGGCGCGCCGGTCCTCGCTCGCGCATCCACGCACCCAGTGTGCCCGTCGTGGTGCGTGGCGGGGCTACGGTCGAGCGCCGTGGCTTCCGACCGCGCCCCCGTGACCGACCCCGCCCGCTCCGGCCCCGACCCCGTGGCCGGCCTGACCCGGCTCCTCGAACCTCTGCACTCGATGATCTACTTCGCGCCCGAGCCCGGCGAGGAGCTCGCCGAGCTGGGTATCGAGAAGCAGCGCTCGCAGTACTTCGCCCAGCGCGCCGCGGCGATGGGCGCGGTGGGGCCCGGGGTCGTCGCGGCCACCTTCTACAACTTCAACCCCGCGCTCGTGGCGCGCTCGGTGCCCGACGTGTGGTCGCGGGCGGCGCCGGCCACGGTGGTGAACGCCCGGCTGCGCGCTGCCGACCGCGCGCTGCGGCGCCTGCTCGGCGACGCCATCGACTTGCGCGACCTGGCCGCGGCCGCGGACCTCGCCCGCCGTGCGACCGAGGGCGCCACCCCGGAGGACCGCCCGCTCTACGCCGCGCACGCCGACCTGCCGTTCCCCGACGAGCCGCACCTGCAGCTGTGGCACGCGGTGACCCTGCTGCGCGAGTACCGCGGCGACGCGCACCTGCACGCGCTGCTCGCCGCCGGGCTCTCCGGGATCGAGGCGCTGGTGACCCACACGGCGACCGGCCGTGGCTTCCGCGTCGAGTTCGCGCAGGCCAGCCGCGGGTGGTCGCCCGAGCAGTGGGGTGCGGCCGTCGGGGGCCTCACGGCCCGCGGGGTGCTGGACGCTGGCGGCGCCCTCACCCCGGACGGCGTGCGTCTGCGCGAATCGGTCGAGACCGAGACCTCCCGGACAAGTCGCGCCCCGTGGGAGCATCTGGGCGACGCGGCGTGCGGACGTCTGGCCGACCTGGCCAGGCCCCTCGTGTCGAGGCTGTCGGAGAACGGCGCGTTCCCCGACGCAGTGTTTGCCCCCGGCTCGGATCGGGCGCGTCGCCCGAAGGAGGACGCATGAGCACTCCCACCGTGGCCGGTCTCTACCGCTACCCGGTCAAGTCGATGCTGGGGGAGGCCGTCGAGCGCTCGTTCCTCGGCCCGCAGGGGCTCCTCGGGGATCGCGCCTTCGCGGTCGTCGACGCCTCCGACGCCACGGTCGCCACCGCGAAGGTGCCGGCCAAGTGGTCGCGGCTGCTGGAGTTCCGCGCGGCGTACACGGCCGAGCCGGAGCCCGGGAGGCCGTTGCCGCCCGTCGACGTCCACTTCCCCGACGGTTCGACCCTGCGTAGCGACGACGAGCGCATCCACGCCGCCCTCTCCGACCTGCTCGGGCGCGAGGTGCGCCTGTCCGCTGACCCCGTCGAGGGCAACGAGTTCGAGGAGGTGTGGCCCGAGATCGAGGGCATCGCCCCGCAGCAGTTCATCGACTCCACCACCGTCGGCTACGAGGTCGAGGGGGAGGCCCGCAGCAAGATGGGCCTGGGCATGCTCGTCGAGAACGCCACGTTCTTCGACCTCGCCACCCTGCACCTGCTCACGACGGCGACCCTGGCGCGCCTCTCCGAGCTCGCGCCCGACTCCGCGTTCGACGTCCGCCGGTACCGCCCCAACGTCCTCGTCGAGGGCACCGACGACGGGTTCGCCGAGGACGACTGGGTGGGTCACACCGTCTCCCTGGGCGACGGGGCCGCGATGTCGGTGTCGATGCTGACGATGCGCTGCATCATGACGACGCTGGCCCAGGACGACCTACCGGTCGACCGCGACGTCCTGCGCACCGTCGCCAAGCACCACCGTCGCGACATCCCCGACCTGGGCACCTGGGCGTGCGCCGGCGTCTACGGCGCGACCGCGGCGTCGGGGACCGTCCAGGTCGGCGACCCCGTGACCGTCGCCTGACCCGCCCGATCGCCGCCTCGCGGTTAACCGGTGAGTTGACGGACGATCTGGCCGAGCTGATCGACGTAGCGCTCCAGGAACTCGGGGGAGTCGGCAGGGGCCCCGCTGATGCGCTCGGTGACGTGGGGCATCGAGACCGGAGCGACGGCGGCGGCGAACAGCACGATCAGCACCGTCGCCGGGTTGAGCTCCTGAGCGATCTGGCCTCGCTCCTGACGCTCGCGGATGCCGTCGACCATCGTCGAGAAGAACGTGCCGGCCTCGGAGTCCTCGCCGCGGCCCTCAGGGCCGGCGAGGCCCTCCCACACCAGCAGCCGGGCCCACGAGCGATTCTCGACGCTGGCTCGGACGAAGTGACCGACGACCTGGTCGAGGGGCACGTCGAGCTCGCTGAGCGGGCCGGCATGTGTCTGCCAGCGGCGCGCGAGCGCCTGGTACAACCCAGCCTTCCCGTCGAAGTAGTAGGAGATCAGCTGCGGGTTGACCCTCGCTCGGCGGGCGATCGCCACCGTCCGCGCGCCGGCGAACCCGTGCTCTCCGAACTCGACGAGAGCCGCGTCGAGGATCGAGGTCTTGGTGCGCTGGGCATCCCGTTGTCGCTCCCCGTCCACCGGAGCCCGTCGTGCTGCCACGAGCTCAGGCTAGCAAGTCGCCCAAGTCTGTCATCTATGCAAATAACACGATCATTCAGTTAGTTGACACCGCCGGGCGTGGGCCGCACGCTTCGTGCCATGACGCCTCGTGAGGTTCCCCAGGTCCTGATCGTCGGTGCCGGGATCGGAGGGCTGTGCCTCGCCCATGGCCTTCGGGCGGCCGACATCCCCTGTCGGGTCGTCGAACGCACCCACACCCGCACCGACTGGGTGCAGGGCTATCGGATCCACATCGACCCGCACGGCAGCACCGCCTTGCACCGGTGCCTGAGCCCGGCCGCGTGGCAGGCGTTCCTCGGCGCGGTTTCGGACGAGGCAAGCGGCTTCGCGTTCCGAACCGAGCAGCTCGCCCCCCTCCTCGAGATCGCCGACGCCGGCGGCGGCCCCGAGCCGAGCCGGCGGCACCACGGCATCAGCCGCGTCGCGCTGCGCGAAGCCCTATTGACCGGCCTCGACGGCATCGTGGAGTTCGGCCGCGGCTTCGAGCGCTACGAGCTCGGGACCGACGGCCGGGTCACTGCCCATTTCTCCGACGACACGAGCGCCACCGCCGACCTAATCGTCGCGGCCGACGGCGCCAACTCTCGCGTCCGCACCCAGCTCCTCCCACACGCCGGCCGCGCCGACACCGGAGTCGTCGCCATCGCCGGCAAACACCGGCTCGACCGCGAACACCCGACGCTGGCCCCCGCACTCACTCGCGGAGCGGTCAGCGTGCTGCCGTCACGGCGGGGCTTCCTGTTCAGCGCGGTCTGGCTGGGCGATCGCACCCGAGTCGCGCCCCCTGTGGACGCGCCAACCGGGTTCTTGTTCGACACCACCACCGACTACGTGTTCTGGGCGTACGCCGACGCGGCAGCCGCATTCCCACCGCTGAAGACCCTCAGCGAGCTCTCCGGCTCCCGGCTCCAGGAGATCGTCGGCGACAAGATCGCCGGCTGGTCACCACACCTGCGCGCGCTGGTCAGCGGGTCCGAGCCCGAGACGGTCAACGCCCTGCGGGTCCGCAGCGCCGACCCCGTCCGACCGTGGACCACCGGCCCGGTGACCCTGCTCGGGGACGCGATCCACAACATGACCCCGATGGCCGGGATCGGCGCCAACACCGCCCTGCGTGACGCCGACCTCCTCCGTCGCGTCCTGATCAACACCCCCGCCGACCCGGCGGCACTCCGGCGCGCGATCAGCGGGTACGAGCACGAGATGCTCGGGTACGGCTTCGCCGCCGTCGCCGATTCACTGCGCAATGCCCGCCTCGCCGGGTCGGAAAGCCGACTGCAGCGTGCCACGATCCGAACCCTGTTCCGGGTCATCGATCACATCCCGGCCGCCAAGCGGCGAATGTTCGCGCCGCCGTCCTAACTGGTGTCCCCCCAGCCCGAGGTCCTCGCCGCTACCGAGCGGCTTCCACAACAAGCACACCGCCCGCGTCGTTGCCGACACCGGTGGCACCTGGAACCGCTCCGCCCCCGGCGAGCACAGCGGAACTTCTGGCACCAACGCATAGAAGGGTCGCGGGCGGACCCTCACCACCCCCATCCTGCTGCAATGACGACCCGCTTGCGCTACCTACCCCTGCGCTGCACCGACCTCGACCGGGCAGCCGCCTTCTACAACGACGTCCTCGGCCTGGAGACCACGCAGCGGCGACCGGACGAGTTCATCCAGCTCGACGTCGGCGGCGCCGAACTCTGCGTAGACCTCGCCCACGACGAGGCCGCCACGCCCGCCGCGATCCTCGCCGTCGACGACCTCGCCGAGCTCATCGACCGACTCGCGGACCACGGCAGCACTCCCGACGACGGGAGCCTCGACAAGGGCTGGGTCCAGATCACCGATCCCGACGGCAACCACCTCGTCTTCGAGGCTGCGTCCCGACCCGCTGATCCCTCGACGAACCCGACTGGCTGATTCCAACACCCAGCCGGTGATAGGCCATCACCCCGGACCGAATACTCAGGATGACCGATACGAGACCCCGCCAGTCAGCTATCCCAACGGAGTGGCGTTCGCGGCCTGGCCGCCGGAGGGCCCGACGCCGGAACGGAGCGGGAAACACGGGCACGGTGGCGGACGCCATCGAGCCAGTGCCGGGTCGCCTACATCACGGTCGGTAACCTGGGGAGCGACACCATCTCCTCTCGGCAGGAAACCCACCACGTGACCACGACCGCACCCGAGCGGCCCGGGTCCGCCGATCACGCCATGCGCACCGACCTGCGTAACATCGCGATCGTCGCCCACGTCGACCACGGCAAGACCACCCTCGTCGACGCCATGTTGCGCCAGTCCGGCGCCTTCTCCTCGCACGCCGCGCTCGTCGATCGAGTCATGGACTCCGGCGACCTCGAACGAGAGAAGGGCATCACGATCCTCGCGAAGAACACCGCGGTGCATCGCGACGGCGTGACCATCAACGTCATCGACACGCCCGGCCACGTCGACTTCGGCGGCGAGGTCGAGCGCGGCCTCTCGATGGTCGACGGCGTGGTGCTCCTCGTCGACGCCAGCGAGGGCCCGCTCCCGCAGACGCGGTTCGTGCTGCGCAAGACCCTCGCGGCGAAGCTCCCGGTCATCCTCGTGGTCAACAAGACCGACCGTGCGGACGCCCGGTGCGCCGAGGTCGTGAACGAGTCGCTGGAGCTGCTGCTCGAGCTCGCGACCGACCTCGGCCTCGAGGACGACGTCGTGGCCGGCCTCCTGGACCTCCCCGTCGTCTACGCCTCGGCGCGGGCCGGCAAGGCCTCGCTGGAGCGCCCGGCCGACGGCACGGTGCCCGACGCCCCGGACCTCACCCCGCTCTTCGAGACCCTGATGACGCAGGTCCCGGCGCCGGCCGACGACCCGAACGGTGTCCTCCAGGCCCACGTCACCAACCTCGACGCCTCGGCCTACCTGGGGCGCATCGCGCTGTGCCGCGTGCGCTCGGGCCGGATCCGGCGCGGTCAGCAGGTCGGGTGGTGCCGGGAGAACGGCCAGGTCGTCCGGGTCAAGGTCACCGAGCTGCTGCGCACCGAGGGGCTCGAGCGCGTCTCGGCCGAGTACGCCGACGCGGGCGACATCGTCGCCGTCGCCGGGATCGCCGAGGTCACGATCGGCGACACGCTCGCCGACCCCGACGACCCGCAGCCGCTGCCCCGCATCACTGTCGACGAGCCGGCCATCTCCATGACGGTGGGCACCAACACCTCGCCGATGGCGGGCCGGGGTGGGGGGGACGGAACCAAGCCGGGCACGAAGCTCACCGCGCGGCTCGTCAAGAGCCGCCTCGATTCCGAGCTCGTTGGCAACGTCTCGCTGCGCGTCCTGCCCACCGCGCGCCCCGACACGTGGGAGGTCCAGGGCCGCGGCGAGCTGGCGCTGGCGATCCTCGTCGAGCAGATGCGCCGCGAGGGCTTCGAGCTCACCGTGGGCAAGCCCGAGGTGGTCACCCGCGAGGTCGACGGCAAGGTCCAGGAGCCGTTCGAGCGCCTGTCGGTCGACGTCCCCGACGTGCACCTCGGCGCCGTCACCCAGCTCCTTGCCGGCCGCAAGGGCGAGATGCTCGAGATGTCGCACTCCCCGTCGGGGCAGGTCCGTATGGAGTACCGCGTGCCTTCGCGGGGGCTGATCGGCTTCCGCACCGACTTCCTCACCGAGACCCGCGGCACCGGTATCGCCAACCAGATCTTCGACGGCTACGGCCCCTGGGTGGGGGAGCTGCGCGCCCGGCTGACGGGGTCGCTCATCGCCGACCGCGCCGGTGCTGTGACGGGACACGCGGTCGGCTTGCTCTCCGACCGGGGCGACCTCTTCGTCGGCCCGACGACGCCGGTGTACTCCGGCATGGTGATCGGCGAGAACTCCCGCGCCGACGACATGGAGGTCAACATCGTTCGCGAGAAGAAGCTCACCAACATGCGGCAGTCGAGCCAGGACGTGTTGGAGCGGCTCACGCCTCCGCGGCTGCTCACCCTCGAGCAGGCGCTGGAGTTCTGCTCCGAGGACGAGTGCGTCGAGGTGACGCCGGCCGCGGTGCGGATCCGCAAGGTCGAGCTCGACTCCCACCTCCGCAACCGGCAGCGGGCGCGGGCCAAGGCCCGCACCTGAGCACGGTGGCCACGCTGAGGGCGACGTCGGCGGCTCCCGGGCAGGGCGGACTCACCGGGTGGGCGACCGAGCTCATGGCGACGTTCGGCGCCCCCGGGGCCGGGGTCATCGTCGCGCTGGAGAACGTCTTCCCGCCGATCCCCAGCGAGATCATCCTGCCGCTGGCCGGTTTCGCGGCGGGGCGCGGCGAGTTCTCGGTCTTCTCCGCGATCGCCTGGACCACCGCGGGCTCCGTGGTCGGAGCGGTCGCGCTCTATCTCGTGGGGATGCTCGCGTCCGACGCGTGGCTGCAGCGCGCGCTCGCGCGGATACCGCTGGTGCACGAGTCCGACGTCGAGCGGGCCGAGGGCTGGTTCGACCGGCACGGGCGGGCGTCGGTGTTCCTCGGGCGGATGATCCCCGGCGTCCGCAGCTTCGTCTCGATCCCCGCCGGTCAGCGGCGCATGCCGTGGTACGAGTTCGCCCTGCTCACCGCGCTGGGCAGCCTCGTCTGGAACTCCGCGTTCGTCTACGGGGGCTACGCGCTCGGCACCCGGTGGGATCGTGTGCAGGGCTACGCCGGGGTGTTCCAGATCGTGTGTGGGCGGACCGGGCCCTGGGCACACCGAGGACGACACTCATTCTGATGATCAAGGCACTGCTGGGGTTGCTGACCGGGGCCGTCGCCACCTTCGTGCTCGCCGCCCTCGATCACATACTCGCGGCCGCCGTCGTCGCGGTGGTTACCGTGGCGGTGGTCGTGACGCTGCTCGTGTTCGCCCGTCGCGGCATTCGCCGGGCGACCCGCGCGCTGCGGGGCGGCAGCAACCACCGACCAGCCCGCCCGCCCCGACGCCCTCGCGTCCATTGATCGGCGGGTGATTCGCAACCACCGAGGTCGATCGAGCGCCCACCGGCCACCCGGCCAGCACGAGACGGCAGCCGCATCACTCACTGGGCGGGGTTGGTGGCGGAGTCGTTCCTGGTCCCTTGGTGGTGCGCGCCCGGGCGGTGTCGCGTTCATCGCGGGCAGTGTCGCGTTGCCGACGGGCGTGATCGCGTTCGGCGAGGGCGGTGTCGCGTTCGTCTTGCAGGGCGACGATGGCGGCGGCCGCGGCCAGGGTGTGCCCGTCGTCGAACAGGACGCGCAGCCGAGCGGCGTGAGCGAGTTGGCGCCGCGAGTAGCGGCGCTGGCCACCCGCCGAGCGGGCTGGGTGCAGTACGCCGGCGACGTCAAGGCTGCGCAGGAAAGCCGGCTGGACCTCCAGGAGCTCGGCGGCCTGACCCATGCTCAGCACCGGGTAGTCCTCGTCGTCGAGCCGGGCCGTGGGCCCTGATCCGGCGCCGGTGGAGTCGGCGGCGGAGTCGGTGCGGGCGATGGTGTGCTCCTGTTCTCCCCGACGAGGGGGATCGGCCGGGGGTGCCCTGGTGGGAGCCGGGGCGTAGCTCCCGGTCCCACCCGGGCGTTTCATCGAAGTGGCCTGCCCGGCCCCGGAGCTCAGGTGCCGGCCTGGTCGCCGGAGTGGGCGCGGCCGGTCAGCGCGCTCTGCTCGTGCGCTGAGGTGCCGTGGGTGACGGTGACCTGGCGGGGCTTGGCCTTCTCCGCGACCGGGATACTCAAGGTGAGCACCCCATCGGTGTAGGTGGCCTCGAGGCGTTCGAGGTCGAGGTCGTCCCCGAGCATCAGCTGGCGGCTGTAGGTACCGCGGGGCCGCTCGGTGACCAGCCACTCGACGTCCTGGGTGTTCTCCTGCTGGCTGGCCGGGGGGGAGCGCAGTGCCCGCACGGTGAGGGTGTTGCCCTCGACGCTGACATCGACCTTCCCGGGATCGATCCCGGGAAGGTCGAATGCGGCCAGGAAGTGGTCCCCCGAGCGGACCACGTCCATCGGCATCCCCGACCATGCCCGACCACGCCGACCGGGCTCGGAGGCCCGGTCGAACAACCGCCACAGCTCGCCACCCGTGAACGGGTCGTAGTTCAGCAGCACGGTGATCATCCCTTCTTCGTGTGTCGCACTGCCAAATCCGACACCGCACATTGTAGTCTGCGATGCAGAGACTGTCAACTCACAGGTGCAGGACTGTGTTCTCTACGGAAGGAAAAGTCGGCTCCTCGCGGGTCTTGACACCACCAAACCTGTAGTTATCGTTGTAAGTCCTCCGGGGTCGATGACCCTGGTCGGAGCCGTCGACGTGTCGTTCGCGCACCGCAGGGAGGGGTCCGCGATGCTCACCTCGCCCACCCCCGTGCGCGCGTCGCGTCCGGACCCGCACTCGGACCCCCGCCCAGTCACCGAGGTGTTCATCGACCTGGTGTGCGCCGACCCCGAATGGCTACGTGCGGAGTTCGACGCGGTCATCGCCACCGGTTGGGACCACCCGCTGCCCACCCGGCCGCGCCCGCGGCGCCCCATCCGCCGCGGGCCCGGGCCCCGCCCACCCACCCCTGACCCCGACCGCCGAGCACCGCGCGGGCAGTCGCTGCGCCTGCCCACCTGGGTGTGGACCTGGCCGCGCTCGCCCCCGCCCACCGCGAGTCCCACCCAGAGTTCGCGCCGGAGCGCACCCGCATCTGGCGCCGAGCATCACGGAAGGCAGGTGATCGATGGCAGGTGATCCACCGTCCAACCCACCTGGTCTGCGTGGCCGGCCTTCAGCCCCGGCCCACCCTCGGTGACCTTCAGGTCCACGCCGCCCACATCCGCAAACGAGGCGGCCGACCCACGTCCACCGGACCGTCCCGGCAAGGGGGTCACACCCGGGACCGGCCGGTCACGCAGACCCCGACGAGAACCCCGGCGTCCCGCTCCTCAGCCCCGCACCCGGCTGGCCTAGCCAGGGCGGCCTCGGCGCGCTGGGCGAGCGTCGTCGGGGGCGATCTGTCCGAACGGCACGCCGTCGGTCGGGCGCCTGCTCGGCCGTGAGCAAGCCCGCGTCGCCCATACCCGCCGCCGACTTCGCCGAGGTCAGGTGTCTGCTCACCGCTGACGTGACCGCGTCGACGAGCATCCGGGCCGCGCGCACGAGCGGGCAGAAGCCGGGCGCTCGCGAGCACGACTCCTGCGCAGGGACGTCGACCTCAGGATTCGTGGGGAGCAGGAGACCGACGACTGCGCGGGCGCGGCGTGGGGGCGGGTGCGTGAGTACCTGCTCACCCACCCTTGCCACTCGCTGCAGCGGGGACGCTCGACAGCGGCGTCGGGGGCGCCCGGGTCGTGGTCGCCGACGCCTGGGTGCGGATGCCCGACGCGGTGCAGGCGGCCGCGCTGCAGGAGCCCGCTCGCTGAGCCCTCTGAGCCTGAGCTCACCACCGCTCCCCGGACGGGGGAGGCGGGGCTGGGCGGGGCGGGAGTGGGTTGGTCGAGCCGGGCCTCGGCGGCGAACGCGGCCCACCACGATGCGGCGAGCGCAGCGTCGATCCCCGCCGGCACCGTGATGCAGGACGCGCTGGACCACATCTCCACCCAGCTGCTGAGCCCGGGACAGGCCGGCGAGGAGGTCCGGGTGACCGCGGTGCCGGAGGCGGCGTACCCGACGGCCGCGCTCCGCTGACCCCGTCTGCGGCACGGCAGGAGCCTGGGATGGTGGCGGCATGACCCCCGAGGCCGCCGACGGCGCCCACCGTGACCTCCCCGGGCCCGATCCCGCCGAGGTCCACCAGCGCTCGGTCACGCTGATCCGGCGCATGGACGCGAGCGACATCGCGGGCGTCGGTCACCTGCTGGGCGAGCTCGCGGGCCCCGAGGAGTTCGCCGCGCAGGTCGTGAGCCTGGCGAGCCTCGCGCGGCTGCTGCTCGACCAGCTGCCCGACACCGGCGGTGACCAGGACGCGGGGCGCGAGGCGGTGCTGAACGAGCTGCGCCGGACCCTCGTCGCCGCGGAGGGTTCCTGACCGGGGTCCGAGCGTGCGGGCGACGCGAGGCACCGCCCGTCCGGGCGCACCACGGACGTCGGGCAGGATCGGGGGGTGAGCGCCACCGACCCGACAGGCCCCGACCCGACAGGCCCCCGGGCGGTCACGGCACTGCTGCCCGGTAGCCCCGGGACCGCCCAGGACGCCGCACTCGCGCGCGAGCTCGCCGACGAGACCGGCCGGCTGCTGATGGACCTGCGCGCGAGCACCGGCCCCGGTCGCGACCGTGAGTACCGCGGTGACGCCGAGGCGCACGCCTTCCTCGTCGGCGAGCTCGCCCGCCGTCGCCCCGACGACGCGGTGCTCTCCGAGGAGGGCTCGCAGAACCCCTTCGGGCGCCGTGGGGCACACCGCCTCTGGATCGTCGACCCCCTCGACGGTTCCAGCGGATTCGGGCGGGGCGGCGACGAGTGGGGCGTCCACGTGGCCCTCGCCGTCGACGGGCGCTTGGCCGCCGGGGCCGTCGCGCTGCCGGCCCGCGGCGACCTCGTCGACTCCGCCACCGTCGAACCCCTCGACGACGCCCCGGTCGACCCGGAGCGGGTCCTGAGCGTCACCGTCAGCCGCTCCCGGCCGCCGGCGGAGCTGCGTCGTCTCGCCGAGACCCGGGGCGTGCGGACGGTGCCGCTCTCGGCCGCCGGGGTGAAGACGGTGGCGGTGCTCCGCGGTGACGTCGACGCCTACCTGCACTCGGGGGGGCAGTACGAGTGGGACAACGCCGCACCGATGGCCGTCGCCATGGCGGCGGGGGCGCGCGCCACCCGCGCGGACGGTCGCGAGATGGTCTTCGCCCGCGACGACCCCTACTCCCCCGACCTGCTCATCGCCCGGCCCGCCGTGCACGCGGCGATCCTCGAGGCGCTCGCACCCTGACGGAACCGTGCGACGATCGTGGGCGTCGAAAGGGGGTGACATGACCACCACCACGCGCGGCCCGCTCTGGCCTGATCACCTGCTCGACCTCACCGAGTGGGACGCGCTCGACGAGGGCACGAGCCGGCGCGCCGAGCTCGTCGAGTGGGTGCTCAGCAGCTCTCGCCGCACGCCCTGCTGGTCACCGACGTCGAGGTGCTCGTCGACTCCGGAGCGCCCCCGACGGTCCGGCGGCCCGACCTCGTCGTCCTGCATGCCGGCGCCGACGAGGGGCTGTACCGCTTCTCGCCGTCCGACGCCCTGGCGGTGCTCGAGGTCGTCTCCCCCGGCGCGCGCCGGACCGACCCGCGTCACGAAGCTCGCGCTCGGCCCCACGCTCGACCTCGACCGCCTGAGCTTAGCCTCAGTACTTCCAGCGCCACGCGGCCAGGACGTCCTCGGTCTCGGAGTCCTCCGCCCACGCGGCGTCGGCGCGGCGCACCGCGAGGAACGCGCCGAGCAGCTCCGGGCCGAGGACGTCGGTGATCCGGGGCGTCGCGAGCAGCGCCTCCTCCTGCCCGGCCTGGGTGACAGGGAGCTTCTCGACGCCGCCGGCGGCGGCGCGTTCCTCCTCGCTCCACGTGCCGGGGTCCGAGCCGATGGGGGGCGGTGGCACGAGGCCTTCCTCCACCCCGGCGACGCCGGCGGTGAGGGCGGCGGCGAGCGCGAGATAGGGATTGGCCGAGGCGTCGGAGACCTTGAGCTCGAGGTTCGCGTGATCCTCGCCGAGCAGGTCCGAGCCGGGCACGAAGCGGAGCGGCGCCTCCCGGTTCTCCACGCCCCAGAACACGAAGACCCCGGCGAAGAACCCGGGCCGCAGCCGGGCCAGCGACCCCACCGACGGCGCGCTCACCGCGGCGACCGCCGGCAGGTCGCGCAACAGCCCGGCGACGTAGGACGCCCCGGCCGCGCCACGCGGGCCCTCCGGCCCGCCCGCGAGCAGGTTCTGCCCGTCCTTCCACAACGAGGTGTGCACGTGCCACCCGTTCCCGGCGCCCTGGAGGGTCGGCAGCGGCGCGAGGCTCACGCGCAACCCGTGGGCGGCCGCGGCGGCGAGGACGGTCTGCCGGGCCAGCAGCTGCTGGTCGGCGGCCGTGAGGGGGTCGGACGCGGCGAGGGAGAGCTCGACCTGCGCGGGCCCGTACTCGGCGTGGACCTGGCCGATCCGCAGCCCGTTGGCCTCCGCGTCGCGCATCACCTGCGCGAGGAAGCCGTTGATCGGGAGCAGCGCGTGCGGGCTGTAGGCCGGGCCGGTGTGCGCGGGCGTGAGCGCGGCCGCGTCGGTGCCGGGGAGGAAGACCCCGAACTCCATCTCGTAGCCCACCAGCGCGGAGTAGCCGGCGGCGGCGAGCCGTTCGACGGTCCGCTCCAGGACCGAGCGCTGGTCCCAGGGCCAGGGGGACCCGTCGGCGGCGATCTGGCGGCCCGGCGCCCACGCGAAGTCGGGCTGTCCGGCCAGGCGGGTGATCCGGTCCAGCACCGGCATCAGCCGCACGTCGCCCGACGGCGTCTGCAGGCCGGGCGCGTCATAGGTGATCACGTCGTTGGTGTCGAACACCGCGAACAGGCTGGTGACGCCGACACCGGTGGCCACCGCCTGTTCCAGGCCCGCCACCGGGACCGTGCGCGAGCGAGGGATGCCGTTGTTGTCGGCCCATGCGATCGTCACGCCCGCGACGCCGTCGGCGGCCAGCGCCGCCGCGAGCTCCTTGCCGCGGGCCCGCGCGCCGTTCGTTGCCACACCGGTCACAGCCGCCTCCACGAAGGGATGTCGATGAGTGCCTGCGGAGGGTAGTCAGGGTGGGGTCGCACGGATGATGCGGGGACCTCCCGGGTCACGCTGGTGGGCTGTCGCCCACCGGGTCACCGAAAAGGCCGGGGTAGGGCGTCGGAGAAGTACGCCGCCGGACGACGATCAGGGTGTGAGCGGGAGACCGGCGAGCGGGCCGCACGGCGGGCTGCTGGAGCTGTACGACGAGGCGTTGCCACACGTCTACGGCTACCTGCGCTCGCGGTGCAGCACGCAGCCGCTGGCCGAGGACCTCACCGCGGAGACGTTCCTCGCCGCCGTGGACGCCGTCCGACGCCCCGAGCCGCCGACCGTCGATACGCCATGGCTGATCGGCGTCGCCCGGCACAAGCTCGTCGACCACTGGCGCCGAGCTGCCCGCGAGGAGCGCGGTCTACGAGCCGTCGGGGAGCCGCCCGCAGGCGAGGACCCGTGGGAGGCGCAGCTGGACGCAATTCAGGCCAGAGCGACGCTCGACCGGCTCGGCCCCCAGCACCGGGCCGCGTTGACGTTGCGCTACCTCGACGACCTGCCGGTGCCGCAGGTCGCCTCGCTGCTCGGCCGCACGCTGCACGCCACCGAGGCGCTGCTGGTGCGCGCCCGCGCGGCTTTCCGCCGCGCCTACGACGAGACGGGACAGGAGGCCGGCCGTGACTGACCCGTGGGACGTGCTGCGGACGCCGAGCACGCCCGTCGACCCCGACCCTGACTTCGCCTCTCGCCTGCGCGCTCGGATCGAGCGCGCGCTCGCCCTTCCGACAGGAGTCGCCGTGACCACGACCACCCTCGACCAGCGGACCGAGATCGAGAGTGCTGGCGCCGCGGGCTCCGGCACCGGAGCCCTGACGCCGTCCCTCGCCGTGTCCGACGCCCGGGCCGCGATCGACTGGTACGTCGACATCCTGGGCGCCCGTGCGATCGGCGAGCCGATCGTGATGCCGGACGGTCGGATCGGGCACGCCGAGCTGCAGATCGCGGGCGCGCGGGCGTTCCTGGCCGACGAGCACCCGGAGATTGGTGTCGCCGCGCCGGCATCCGGAGCCGGAACCGCCGTGTCGCTGCACCTGGAGGTGCCCGACGTCGACGCCGCTGTCGCGCGGGCCGCGACGGCGAGCGCGACGGTCGAGCGCGAGCCGAGCGACAACCCGTACGGCCGGGTGGGCGTGATCCGCGACCCGTTCGGCCACCGCTGGATGCTCGAGTCACCGCCGCCCGCACCGGCCGACGGCGACGTGGGCTTCTTGTCGCTCTGGGTGGACGACGTCGAGCGGGCCGCCGCGTTCTACGCCGACGTGCTCGGCTGGACCTACGCCGAGGACAGCGGGCCGAGCCGGACGCTCGCCGGGACGGCGTTCCCGCACCGGATCACCGCACTGGCTGACGTGCGCCGAGAGTTCTGGCCGGACCAGCGGCACGCCACCCTGTTCTGTTCACGCGGCGTCGCCGACCTGGATGCCGCCGTCGAGCGGGTGCTCGCGGCCGGCGGCCGGGCGCGGGAGCGGACCGAGGACGGGCACGACCGCGTCGTGGACTGCGTCGACGACCAGGGCGCGCCGTTCTCGCTGCACGAGAACGGCCCGCAGACGGTGCGCCTGCCGATGAGCGGCGCCCGGCAGGGCGACGTCGCCTATCTGACGATGCAGGTCGTCGACTCCGCGCGTGCGCGCGACTTCTACGCCGCAGTTTTCGACTGGACCTTCACACCTGGCCACGCCGAGGACGGCTGGGAGCCGCACGACCCGGCGCCGATGACGGGGATGCACGGCGGGCACGACGAGGCGACGCTGGTGCCGATGTATCGCGTGGACGACATCTCCGCGGCGGTCGAGCGGGTGCGTGCCGCCGGCGGCACGGCGACCGACCCGCAGCGGCAGCCGTACGGGGTCAGCGCCGTCTGCGCCGACGACCAAGGCACGCCCTTCTACCTGGGCCAGCTGTGACGATCTCAGGTGCGCGGCCGGACGTCATCGTCCTCGGGGCGGGTGTCATCGGCCTGAGCTTGGGGGTGTGCCTGGCCGAGCAGGGGTTTCGGGTGCAGCTGCGGACGCGGTCCGCGCCATCGGCGACGACTTCTGCGGTCGCCTCAGCGATGATCGGACCCAGTGTCGCTCCCGCGGAGGATCCGAGCGGGATCCGGGAGCGGGCGGGCATCGAGGAGTTCACCGCGCTGGCCGCCGTCGAGGGCAGCGGGGTGGCCTTGCGCCGCGGGCGGCTGGCCAGCCGGCAGGCCGGGCCGCCGCTGCCCGGGCTGGAGCCGTGCACACCTGCCGAGCTGCCGGCGGGCTTCGCGGCCGGCTCGTGGGCGAGGCTGCCGCTGGTGGACATGCCGATCTACCTCGACTACCTCGCCCGGCGGCTGACCGCCGCCGGTGGGAACATCGAGCAGGCCGAGGTCGGCTCGTTGACTGAGCTCGCCGACCAGGCGCCCCTGATCGCCAACTGCGCAGGGCTGGGTGCCCGCGAACTCGTCCCGGACCGGTCGGTGCGCCCGGTGCGCGGCCAACAGGTCATCGTCGACAACCCGGGCCTGGAGGAGTTCTTCGTCTCAGCGCCGTTCGAGCCGGCCTGGACGGCGTACTGGCCCTACACCGACCACGTCGTCCTGGGCAGCACCACGGCCGAGGACGACGAACGCCTGGAGCCGGTTCCCGCCCTCGCCGAGGAGATCTTGCGCCGCTGCGTCGAGGTCGAACCGCGGCTGGGGGATGCACAGGTACGCGGGCATCAGGTGGGGTTGCGACCGGCCCGGCCGACCGTGCGGCTGGAGGTCGACCACATCGCCGGCGCTCGGTGCGTGCACAACTACGGGCACGGCGGCAGCGGGGTGACGCTGTCCTGGGGCTGCGCACGCGAGGCAGCAGCACTGCTCACCGATCAGGATCGGGACGGGTCGCCGCCACACCCACGATGACCATGGCGATACCGACGGCCTCGATCGGGGTCGGGAGTTGGCCGAGGACGAGGAGCCCGATGGCGGTGGCGGTGAGCGGCAGCAACGCCAGCAGCAGCGCGAACCGGGACCGCCCGAGGCGGCGCAGCACGACCTGGTCGAGCGCGTAGGGCACCACCGACGAGGCGACGCCGACCCCGACGCCGAGCAGCAGCAGCGTCGGGTCACCGAACGCCGGCGCCGCGAGAGCCGCCAGCGGGCTCAGCACGACCGCGGCGACGACGAACCCGACGGTGAGATCGTCGAGGGCGTCACCTGGCGCACCCGCGGTCCGCGACACGCGCGTGCCGAGCACGATGTAGCCCGCCCACAGGGCGGCCGCGGCGAGCGCGAACGCGACCCCGGCGGGGCTCCCCGCCAACCGGACGTCCGCGATGGCGACGACGCCGAGGGCCACCAGCGCCAGCGCGACCCGGTCCCGCGCCGACCGTGGGCCCAGCGCCGCCACCGCCACCGGCCCCACGAACTCCACCGCGACCGCCGTCCCCAGCGGCAGCCGGGCGACCGCCTCGTAGAAGGCGACGTTCATCAGCGCCGTGACCAGCCCGAACGCTCCGGTGAGCAGCAGCCGCCGCCCCCGCCACGCCGCGCGTGGGGGGCGTCGCCACGAGGCGAGCACCACGGCGGCCCCCACGAGTCGCAGCCAGGCGACCCCCGACGGCGGCACCTGCGCGAAGAGCAGGACAGCCACCGCGGCCCCGAGGTACATCGAGGACCCGCCGACGACGAAGAGGACCGGAGCCGGGATGCCGCTCGTCGTGCGTGGTCGACTCGTGGACGGCACGCGGAGGTCGCTACCCGGCCGGAGCGGTCGCCGAACCTCGATCAGCGGTCAGGTGACAGACCAGAATGCACCCGGTGAACACGAGCGGTCGCTGGTTCGTTCTGCCAGAGTGGAGAGGTACCGGTCGCTCGACCGGTGCTGACGGGCTCGGGACGCACGTTCGGAGCCCGGACGGAGGGAGATGACGATGCCCGGAACCCTGACCCGGCCAGAACTCACCGCCTCGGACCGCTGCGACCGCTGCGGAGCGGCGGCCCAGGTTCGCGCCGTACTGCCCTCCGGTGGAGAACTCCACTTCTGCGGCCACCACGCACGCGCGCACGAGGCCAAGCTGAAGGAGATGTCGGTGGACATCCAGGAGGGCGCCTCCTCGTGATCCACGCCGCGCCGCGCCGGCCGAGGAGGGCCTGACCAGCGACGACGCCCCGACGACGACGAAGCACGGCGACGGGCGGGGACTCCGGTCCCCGCCCGTCGTCGTCTGGCCGAGTGCACGGGGACCGTGACATCCGACACAGCGCTCGCCGTCAGCGCCAGGAGCGCAGGGTGGTGATGCGCTCGGCGAGCTGCTCGGCGGTCGCCACCGGCGTCGCCGGTCCGCCACAGGCACGGCGCAGGTCGCCGTGGATGACGCCGTGCGGCGCCCCCGTGCGGTGATGGTGGGCGGCGACGAGGGTGTTGAGCTCCTGGCGCAGCTCCTTCAGGCGCTCCGCCGCGCCCGGGGAGGAACCGGGGGACGGGGTGGGGGCGGCGGGCGGCGCCCCGTCGACCCGGTCGAGCTGCTCGCTCTGACGCCGCCGCAGCAGGGCCCGGACCTGCTCGGGCTCGAGGAGCCCGGGCAGGCCCAGGTAGTCCTGCTCCTCGTCGCTGCCGACTCCGCCGGCGGTGCCGAACGAGGACCCGTCGTAGATCAGCCGGTCGAGCTCCGCGGAAGCCGAGAGCGCCTCGAAGCTCTTCTCCTGCTCGCCGGGCTCGTTCTCCGGGCGGTTGGCGCGCTCGCCGAGGACGTCGTCCCAGCCCTCCTCCGGCCGGTGCGGCTCGCCGAGCACGTGGTCGCGCTGGAGCTCCAGTTCGCTCGCGAGCGCGAGCAGCGACGGCACACTGGGCAGGAAGACGCTGGCCGTCTCCCCGGGCCGCCGCGACCGCACGAAACGTCCGACGGCCTGGGCGAAGAACAGCGGCGTCGCCGCGGACGTGGCGTAGACCCCGACGGCCAGGCGCGGCACGTCGACACCTTCGGACACCATGCGGACCGCGACCAGCCAACGGTCGTTCGACGCCGCGAAGGCGCTGATCCGGCCGGAGGCCTTGGGGTCGTCGGAGAGCACGACCGCCGGCTCCTCGCCGGCGACGCGGCGCAGGAGGGTGGCGTACGCCTTCGCGGTGGTGTGGTCGGTGGCGATGACGAGGCCACCGGCGTCCGGAACCCCGCTCGCCCGCAGCTGGGTCAACCGAGTGTCCGCCGCCCGGAGCACCGCGGGCATCCAGTCGCCCCTCGGGTCGAGGGCCGTGCGCCATGCGCGCGCGTTCTGCTCGGGGGTGAGCGGCTCGCCGAGGCGGGCGGTCATCTCCGCCCCCGCGCTCGTGCGCCAGCTCGCCTGCCCCGAGTAGGCCAGGAACACCACGGGCCGCACGACGCCGTCGGCGAGCGCGTCGGCGTACCCGTAGGCGTGGTCGGCGCTCGACCGCATGGCGCCCACCCCGTCCGGCTCGTACCGGACGAAGGGGATCGGGCTGTCGTCGGAACGGAACGGGGTGCCGGTGAGGGCGAGGCGGCGGGTGGCCCCGGCGAACGCCTCGCGGGTGGCCTCGCCCCAGGACTTCGCGTCCCCGGCGTGGTGGATCTCGTCGAAGACCACCAGCGTGCGGCGCCCCTCGGTGCGATTCATGTGCAGCACCGGGTGCGCCGCGACCTGGGCGTAGGTGACGGCGACGCCGTGGAAGTCCGGCGAGGCGCGCCCCACCGCGTTGGAGAACGCCGGGTCGATCGCGAGCCCGGCACGCGTGGCGGCCTCGGCCCACTGGTACTTGAGGTGCTCGGTCGGACAGACCACGGTCAGGGTGTCGACGGTGCGGTCGGCGAGCAGGTCCGCCGCCACCCGTAGGGCGAACGTCGTCTTGCCGGCACCCGGCGTGGCCACGGCGAGGAAGTCGCGCGGGCGGTCGGCGAGGTACCGCGTCAGGGCCCGCCGCTGCCAGGTACGCAGCGGCGGTTCGTCGCCCCTACTCGTCGTCGCCGCCGCCCTGCGGCATCTTGTTGAAGATCTCTTTGCACGCGGGGCACACCGGCGACCCGGGCTTGGCCGACCGGGTCACGGGGAAGGTCTCTCCGCAGAGCGCCACCACCATGGAGCCCATGACCGCACTCTCGGCCACCTTGTCCTTGCGGACGTAGTGGAAGACCTTCGGGTCGTCGTCGTTCGTGCGGTCGGTTTCCTGCGGGCGGACGTCGGGCAGCACCGCGGTCTGACTCATGGCCTCCATGATGCCCCACGAGCCTCCCGGGGGGAGCCCGCGACCCGGCGGTCAGCCGTCGGTGCCGGTCCGCGGCGGCGCGGGTTCCGAGGTGTCTTGCTGGGGCCGGTCCGGGCCGGCGGTTCGTGCGCTGCGCGCCTCCAGCACCTCGGCGGCCTCGATGATGTGGGCGTCGGACACCGAGGCCACTTGCTTCGCGCCACCGCGGTAGCGGCTCACCTTCTCCGCCTTCTTGGGCGGCCGGTCGTTGGCGATGAGCACCGCGACCCATGGCAGCGGCACCGACAGCACGATGAAGGCCACCGCGACGAGCGGCAGGTCGAAGTAGATCCCGAACACCCCGGCGAGCAGCAGGCACGGGATACGCATGGCCATGATCAGCGAGTAGCGCTTCTTGCGGGCGGCGAACTCGTCGTCGAACGACCGCGATGCCCCCGTGATGAGGACCGGATCGTTCTCCTGGTTGCGCACGGCGTACCTCCTGACGAGTCTCCCCAGAGACTCCCACGAGGGATGCCCGCGCGCAGGCCCCGCAACCGCCGATCGCGCCGCTCCGGGACGCGCGAGGTGGCACCACTGTTGCTACCTCGGTAGCATCTGGTGCATGAAGCTCAGTGTCAGCGTCTCCGAGGACGACGTGGCATTGCTCGACGAGTACGCCAGGACATCCGGCCTACGGTCCCGCTCCGCCGCCCTCCAGCACGCCATCCGCCTCCTTCGACACGCCGACCTCGAACAGGACTACGCGGCAGCGTGGGACGACTGGGAGTCTTCCGGTGACCGGGCCGCCTGGGAGGGCACGGTCGGCGACGGTCTCCACGATGCGGCGCGGTGAGGTTCGCCTGACCGACCTCGACCCGGCCCGCGGCAGCGAAGCGGATAAGCGGCGCCCGGCAATCCTCGTGAGCAACGATCGAGCCAATGCCACCGCTGCGCGACTGGGACGCGGCGTGGTCACGGTGGTCCCCCTGACGAGCAACGTCACGAGGGTCTTCCCGTTCCAGGTGCTGCTGCCCGCTGAGCTGACAGGTCTGCGGGTCGACAGCAAGGCGCAGGCCGAGCAGGTCCGCTCGATCGCGGTGGAGCGGCTCGGACCGGTCCTCGGCCGTCTTCCGGCCTCGGTCATGGGCCACCTCGAGGAGGCTCTTCGCTTGCATCTACAGCTGTAGCCCACGTCGACCCCACAGACCGCGGCCCCCGGCGCCACGAGGGAGCCGGGGGCCGGGTTCTGCGCGGCGGACGCTTGTCGGAACGATCACCGCGCGGCTCCGTGGGGCTACACCAGGACGAGTCCGCGGGCGGCGTCGAAGCGGCGGGCGGCTTCGCTCCAGTTGACGATGTTCCACCACGCCTTGAGGTAGTCCGGCTTGACGTTGAGGTAGTCCAGGTAGAAGGCGTGCTCCCACATGTCGAGCACCACCACGGGCACGAGCGCCATCTGCAGGTTGCCCTGATGGTCGTAGAGCTGGACGATCCGCAACGTGCTCGCGACCGTGTCGTAGGCCAGCACCGACCACCCCGAACCCTGGATGCTGGTGGCGGTGAAGTGCTTCTGGAAGCCGTCCCAGGAGCCGAATCCGTCGTCGATGGCCGCGGCCAGCTCGCCGGTCGGCTTGTCGCCGCCGTCGGGCGACATGTTCGGCCAGAACACCGTGTGGTTGACGTGCCCGGCGAGATTGACCGCGAGGTTCTTCTCCCAGAGGTTCACCGTGGTGCCGATGGTGCCGGCCTCACGCGCCTCGGCCAGGGCATCGACGGCGCTGTTCGCGCCGGTGACGTAGGTGTTGTGGTGCTTGTCGTGGTGCAGCTCCATGATCTTGCCGGAGATGTGCGGCTCGAGCGCGCATTACCCCGGCACCTCGCGGCCCATGCGTCCGGCCTGCGGGCGGCCCGGACGCGCGGGCCGACACCTCACGTGACGGGACCGTCGGGCAGCCGGACGAGGTAGGTGTCCATGATCCAGCCCTTGCGCTCGCGCAGGTCCGCACGCGTGGCGAGGATGCGCTGGCGCACCTCGCCCAGGCGCCCGGCGATCAGCGTCTCGTCGGGGGTCCCGAGGTAGGCACCCCAGAACACCTCGGCGTCGTCGGGCAGGTCCGCGGTCGCGTGGTGGGCGTTCCCGTCGAGCATGACGACGAGGTCGGCGTCGTCGGTCGGGGTGCCGGCGATGACCTGCCGCGCCGGTGTGACGACCACGGGGCGCCCGGTGCGCGTCATCGTCGTGCGGTGGGCGGCGGTGAGGGCCGCGGGCGCCCCGACGCCGGGCACCACCGTCCAGTCGAGGGCGAGGACGCCGCGCTCGACGATCCGGGCCACCGCGTCGACGGTGCCGTCGTAGATCCCGGGGTCGCCCCACGCGAGGAGGGCGACGCTCCCCCCCTCGGGCACCTCCGCCGTGATGAGCTCCTCGTACAGGAGCACCCGCTCGTCGCGCCAGGCCTCGGTGGTGGCGAGGTAGCGCGCCTCCTCGGTGGTGCCGCGGGGTCGGTACGCGTCGTCCCGGCGCACCACCCGGGCCCGGGGAGCGAACCGGGCCGCGATGTCGGCGCGCAGGTCGGTGAGCTCGTCGGCCCGGCCCCGCTTGTTCAGCAGGAGCACCACGTCGACCGACTCCAGCGTCTGGACGGCCTGCAGGGTCAGCTGCCGCGGGTCACCCGCCCCGATGCCGACGACGTGCACGGTCCTCATGCCGGCGAGCGTGCCAGGCGGCGTGCGGGGCACCGACGGCCCGCGGCCGGTCACTTCGTGGCGGCGGCCTTCCGGGCCTGCTTGACCTGTCGGACCTCGGCGAGGGTCGTCGCGTCCACCACGTCGGCGATCGAGCGGCGCGACCCGTCCTCGCCGTAGGCCCCGGCGGCCTCGCGCCACCCCTCGGGGGTGACGCCGCACTGCTTGCCGAGCAGCGCCGTGAAGATCTGGGCCTTCTGCTTCCCGAACCCGGGGAGGGCGTTGAGGCGCCGCACCACGTCCGGACCCGACGCGGCGTCGGTCCAGATCCGCTCGGTGTCACCGTCGTAGTCGGCGACGATCGTGCGGGCGAGCGCCTGCACGCGCTCGGCCATCGACCTCGGGTAGCGGTGGAGCGCGGGCGGGCCCGTGAACGCCGCGACCAGCGCCTCGGTGTCGTAGCTGGCGAGCTTCTCGGCCGTGAGCTCCCCGATGCGCGCGGTGAGCAGGGCCGGCGAGGCGAACGCCCGCTCCATGGGGAACTGCTGGTCGAGCAGCATCCCGACGAGCAGGGCCAGCGGGTTCGCGCTCAGGACCGCGTCGGCGTCGGGGTCCTGGGCGAGCGTGAGGTCTCCCATGACCGCAGCCTCACACGACCGCGCTCATCCGGCGAGGGTCTTGGTGAGCACCGTGAACTCCAGATCGGCGCGGCGCGGCCGCCCGTACCGCTCGTCGCCGTACGGGAAGGGCAACGTCTCGCCGGTCTCGACGTAGCCGCGGCGCCGGTAGAAGGCGATGAGCTCGGTCCGCGCACTGATCACCGACATCTCGATCGCCAACGCCCCGTGCGTCCGCGCATGCTCCTCGGCCGCGGCGAGCAGGGTCGACCCGAGCCCGTGGCCCTGCAGGCCGGGCCGCACCGCGAAGGTCCCGAACTCCGCGACCGGGTCCCGCCGGGTCACCGCCGCGCAGCCGAGCAGCCCGGCCTCCGGGGACGCCGCCACGAGCACGGTGACGGCCCGGTCGGCGACGGTGGCGGCGAGCAGCTCCGGTGTGGTGCGGGAGCCGTCGAGCAGGTCGGCCTCGGTGGTCCACCCCGCACGGCTGGGCTCGCCCCGGTACGCCGTGTGCACGAGCTCCACGAGCGCGTCCACATCGCCGGGCGTGGCCGGCCGCAGGATCGGGGCCGGCTCGTTCACCCGCTCAGTGTGGCGCCCCGGCGGTGGCGGGGCGCGACGTCGTGATCGGGCCGCTCGACGAGGGGGACCCGCCGGGCCCACAGCGCGACGCCGTGGCGACGGATGAGGGTGGAAACGCGGGCCGTCACGAGGGGATGGCGGACGGTGGCGGCGAGCAGGCCGCGGACCCCCGCCGGGCGGCGGCGGCCCCGCATCGTCGCAACGAACGGCGTCGTGCCGTCCTGCCGGAGCACGACGGTGACCGCGAGGGTGGCCCCCGGCTCGGGCACCCGCATGCGGTATTCGCCGGCCACGGTGAGGAACGGCGAGACGTAGAAGTCCTTGTCCACGCGCGCGCGGCCCTCGGCGTCGACGTCGAGCAGGTAGTGGTGACGCCCGCCGTAGGTGTTGTGCACCTCGGCGACGACGCACGCGAGCTCCCCCGAGGCGTGGTGGCACCAGTAGAGGGTGATCGGGTTGAACACGTAGCCGAGGACGCGGGCGTGGGCGAGCATGCGTATCCGGCCGCCGTCGAGGTCGACGCCGCGGGAGGCGAGGAAGTCCTCGAGGTTCGCCCGGATGGAGCACCGGGGGTCACCGAGGTGATCGGCGGCGGTGAAGCGGGCGAGCGGCGCCAGCACCCGCGGCAGCCCCACCGTGCCGGACGACCCGGGTATCGCGTCGAGGTCGACGAACCACAGGTACATGCGGTGGGAGAAGGCGCGGTCGATCCGCTCGGTGCGCCGGTGGGTGACCTCGACCTCGTACAGGGCGGGCGCCGCCCCGCCACCCGAGGTTCCCGGAGTGTTCACCACGCGACCCCCAGGGCCGCGGCAGCGCGGACCCCCGAGGCGCAGCCGTCCTCGTGGAAGCCCCAGCCGTGGTAGGCGCCGGCGAACGCGAGCCGGTGGGTGTTCAGCTCCGGCAGCCGGCGCTGCGCCGCGACCGAGGCCGGCGTGTAGGCGGGGTGCTCGTAGGACATGCGCGCGAGCACCGTCGAGGGGTCGACGCGGTCGGTGGCGTTGAGGGTGACCACGTACGTCGGGTCCCCGGGCCCGCGGGGCAGGCGCTGCAGCCGCGTCATGTCGTAGCTGACCAGCACCCGCGGGTCGTCGGGGACGCGCAGGAGGTTCCACGCGGAGCGGGCGCCCTCCGCGCGCGGGAGCACCGAGGTGTCCGTGTGCAGCCAGGTCTCGTTCGACGAGTAGGCGAACGCGCCGAGGACTGCGCGCTCGGCGCCGGTGGGGGTGGCGAGCAGTTCCAGCGCGGTGGGCGCGTGGGTGGCGACGACCGCGCGGTCGAAGCGGTGCGCGGCGTCGGCGTCGTCGCGGATCTCGATCGAGCCCGGGCCGTCGCCCGTGCGCCCCACCGCCCGGACCGGCGTCGACATCTCGACGGCCGAGAGACCCTTGGCCGCCTGCTCGACGTAGCGCCGGGAGCCTCCGACGACGGTCCTCCACCGGTGCGAGCCGCCGACGGCGAGCAGCCCGTGGTTGGCCAGGAAGGTGAACAGGTAGCGCGCCGGGTACTGCATCGACAGCTCTGGGCCCGAGGACCACACCGCCGAGACCACGGGGACGGCGAACATCTCGACGAAGTAGGTCGAGAAACGGTGGTGGGCGAGGAACTCGCCGAGCGTTGCGTCGCCGGCGAGCGACGAGCGGCCGTCGAGCACGCGATGGGCGGCGCGATGGAAGCGCAGGACCTCGCCGAGCATGCGCACGTAGCGGGGGTTCACGGCGTTGCGTGGACGTGCGAACAGCCCCCGCACGCCGCGGGCTCCGGCGTACTCCAGGCCCGAGGCGTCGTCGCGGACGCTCATGGTCATCTCGGAGTCCTGGGTGGCGACGCCGAGCTCGCCGAACAGCCGGATCAGGTTCGGGTAGGTCGCCGCGTTGTGGACGATGAACCCGGAGTCCACGCCCCCGACCGGGACGTCGTGGGTGTGCGCGTGGCCGCCGAGGCGGTCCTCGGCCTCGAAGAGGGTCACGTCGTGGTGCTGCTGGAGCACGTAGGCGGCGGTGAGGCCGGCGACCCCGGACCCCACGACCGCCACCCGCTCACGTCCGGGATCGGACAACGCGCGCCTCCTAGTGGCTGGCGAGGGGCACCGACAGGCCGCCGGGAGCGCCGGCCGCCATGGCCTTCGCGACCCCGTCGTCGAACGGTTCGAGGTCGAGGCAGGCCAGCGCGAACCGGGTGACCAGCCCGTGCCACTCCCCCGCCCGCCGCAGCATGGCGTGGCCGTCGCCCTGCACGTCGAACCGGGCCACCCGGTCCGACACCGTAGCCGCCTGGCGCGCGTACCACAGCGAGAGTGCCGGGTCGGTCATCCGCTCGCGATCGCCGTGCGCGACGAGCAGCGTCTGGCCCCGCCCGCCGCGGGCCTGCCCGAGGTGGCGCCACGGCTCGCCGCGCTCGATCCAGGGCGCGAGCGCGGCGATGCCGACGACCGAGGGGTCGTCGCCGACGCGCAGGGCCGCCCGCGCGCCCATGGAGTGCCCGACGAGGACGACGGGTACGTCGCGGTCGTGGCGGCGGCGCAGCTCGTCGAGGGCCCAGCGAGCGTCGACGACGGGGTCGAGGTCGGGGGCGTTCCAGCCGCGGTAGCGGTAGCGCAGCAGCCCGACGTCGACCCCACGCCGCGCCCCGGCGCGGGCGAGCGACTGCCCGAAGGGCACCATCCGCAGCCACGACAGCCGCAGCCCGTCCGCCGGGTCGCGGCCGTTCGGCCGTCCTCCGTGCAGGACGACGACCGCGCCGCGGACGGGCGCCGCGGGCGGGGCGCCGGCGGGGTCGAGCCGGGGCAGGGTGGTCATGTCACCATCCTGCGGCGCCGGTGCGCGGGAGCGGACGGCGAGGACCACCGCCGGTGGCGAGTGTCACCGCCCCCGCGATCCGTCGCCCATGCAGCCGGAGGGGAAGGTCCGAACTCCTCGCCGGTGCCACCGCGAAGGCCTGCCGACACCCCGTCGACCGACGAGGGGTCGAACGACGAAGGGACCGGAACATGAAGGTCGGAGACCTCGCGCCCGACTTCACCCTCGCCGACGACACGGGCACCGAGCGCACCCTGTCGACGATGCTGGCCGACGGACCGGTCGTGCTGTTCTTCTACCCGCTCGCGTCCTCCGGCGGGTGCACCGCCGAGAGTTGCCGATTCCGGGATCTCGCGAGCGAGTTCGCCGAGTTCGGCGCGCAGCGGGTCGGCATCAGCGCGGACTCGGTGGAGAAGCAGCGCACGTTCTCCAGCGTGAACTCGTTCGACTTCCCGCTGCTGTCCGACCCGGGCGGCGTCGTCGCCAAGCAGTTCGACGCCGAGCGCTCCTGGCTGCCGATGCTGCCGGTGAAGCGCCGGACGTTCGTGATCGACACCGACCGACGCGTCCTGGAGGTCATCTCGAGCGAGTCGAAGATGGACGTGCACCCCGACGGTGCGCTCCGGGTGCTGCGCGACCGCGCGGCCTGATCGGCGGAGCTGACGGCTCAGGTCGCCCGGGCCGGCTTCGACCCGGGTGGCAGGGGAAGGAAGCCCGAGGTGTTGGCGACGTACTCGTCGTAACCCGGCCGGTCCGACATCGACTTCTCGGTGAGCTCCTTGCCCGTCACGCTGACCAGCAGATAGGTCATCAGGGCGGGGCCGACGACGGTGACCAGCGCGGCCGGGTGCCCCGCGGCCACCACGAAGATTCCCCACCAGACGCACATGTCGCCGAAGTAGTTGGGGTGCCGCGTGTAGCGCCAGAGTCCCGACGACAGGACCTTCCCCTCGTTGTCCGGGTTCGCCTTGAACCGCTGGAGCTGGGCGTCGCCGACGGACTCGAAGACGAAGCCCACGAGCCAGAGCACCGCCCCGACCACCACCACCGCGGTCACCGTCGACGCCCGCACCATGGCCGCGAGGACGGGCAGCACGACGACCAGCATCACGCCCGCCTGCGGCAGGTAGACCTTGCGCAGCACCGTCGCGGTGAACGCGCCGGGGACGTGGTCGTCGCCGAGCATCGCCGAGTAACGCGGGTCCTCGCCCTTGCCGTGGTTGCGCCAGGCGAGATGCCCGCCGAGGCGGAGGCCCCACAGCGTGGGCAGGATCAGCACGATGAGGCGCACCGTTGGGTCCCCGACCCCGAGCACCCCGCTGACCACGTAGGCGACGACGGCGATCGCGACGAAGCCGAGCCCCCAGGTGACGTCGACGACGGCGTGCCGGCCGCTCGCCCGGGCCACGACGAGGGTGAGGGCGAAGGCGACGACGACGACGGCGGCCGCGGCGGCCAGCAGCAGGCCGGCCGCCGCCCAGTCGAATCCGGGTGCAGGAGTGCTCACGGAGCGGTGGTACCCGCCGCGGCGTCGCCGCTCGCGGGTGTACCCGATCCGGGGGCGCCCTCGCCGTGCGTGGGCTCCCAAGGGGCGCGAGTCGGCGGCATCGGGCTCCGTCCGGTCGTCGTGGGGCGGACCGCGAGGATCTGGTCGACCCCCATCCGGTTCTCCTCGAAGGCCAGCGCGCCGCCCACGAGGTAGAGCCGCCACATCCGGGCGCCGTTCTCCCCCACCAGCGCGACCGCCTCGTCCCAGTGCGATTCGAGCGCGGCGAGCCAGGCCCGGATCGTCGGGACGTAGTGCTCGCGCATCACGTGGACGTCGCGGACCTCCAGGCCGGCGAGCTGGAGGAAGGTCACCGTGTCGCCGACCGGCCGCATGACCATGTCCGGAGTCACGTAGGTCTCGATGAAGGCGCCGCCGCCGGGGTGGTTCGCGCCGCGGCTCATCTGTTGCACGAGGGCGCGCCCCCCGGGACGCAGCGCGCCGAACAGCGTCGCGGCGAAGGCCGGGTAGTACTCGTCGCCGACGTGCTCGCCCATCTCGATGGATGCTACCGCGTCGAAGACGCCGTCGGCGCCGGTGATCCGGGTGGCGATGTCGCGGTAGTCGAGCAGGTCGACCTGGACGCGGTCGGCGAGTCCTGCGGCGCGGATGCGCCGGTTGACCTGGTCGCGCTGCTGCGCGGAGATCGTCACCGCGCGGACCGAGGCGCCGTGCTCGCGGGCGGCGTGGAGGGCCAGCGACCCCCAGCCGCAGCCGACGTCGAGCAGTCGGCTCCCCGGCCCGAGGTCCAGCTTGCGGCAGATCAGCTCCAGCTTGGCGTGCTGGGCGGCCGCGAGCCCCTCGGTGGTGGGCGCGGCCGACGACACGTCCCCGCTCGCCACGCGCCAGTAGCCCGAGGAGTAGGCCATCGACGCGTCGAGCAGCAGCTCGTAGAAGTCGTTGCCCGCGTCGTAGTGGTGGGCGATGATGGTCCGGTCGCGCCGCTTGCTGTGCAGACGTCCCGTCACGCGGATGGCCTCGGGGGGCGGTGCCGGCCGGGGTCCGAGCAGACCCAGGCGCAGGGCCGTCAGGGCGAGCCCCGGAAGCTCTCGGGCTGGCGGCCGCCGGGCGCGCAGCGCGCCGTCGCGCACGAGGCCCCACATGCCCGCGAGCGCCTCGCCGAGGTCGCCGTCGACGTCGAGGTCGCCGGAGACGTAGGCGTGGGCGAGGCCCATCTCGCCGGGCTGCCAGAGCAGCCGGCGCAGGGCGCGGCGGTGACGGAGGATTACCGTCGGCCCGTCCCCCGGGCCGGCCTCGCTGCCGTCCCACGCGCGGATGCGGACCGGCAGGTCCCCCTCGACGAACCCACCGACGGCCCGGGCCACCTGCCCCGCCGCCCGTCCGGATCGCTCCCGAGATCGCCTCACCCTCCGCCCCCTCTCCTTCGGTGTCGCGGAGATGATCGCCCCTCGGTGCGCCCCGGTTCGACCTCGCCCGCTTGTCACGGTCTGGTCCGGCGATCCAGGCCGACCGTGCTCATGTCGCTGCCCGACCGTGTCGCAGCGTGGCAGCGCCGTGCTCCAGGCCGACGTCGCCGTCGGACTAGTCTGGTTCCTGCTCATCGGCGGAGTGGTCCACACCGTCGAGCTGCCCACCCAACGGGGCGACGCCGCGATCCTGGCGGGCCAGACCCTCGTCGTCCCGGGCATCGTGTGGAAGGCGCTCTGGCTGGCTCTCGCCCTCGTGAGCCTGGTGGTCGGCGGGCGGCTGCTCCTCGTGCCCGCGGTCTCCTTGAGACCTCCACCCACACGCGACGGACCTCAGACGCGACATGATCCGCGGCATGGGAGAGCACCGCATCGTCCGTCGCCTGGCCCAGGGTCATGATCGACGGCCGCCCGGCCGGCCGATGCGGGTCTGGCGGCGGATCGCCGTGACGGCGAGCTACCCGCGGCGTCGGCGCGGATTCTGGTACGGGTTCGCGATCGACGTGCTGTGGCCGGTCCTCGCGCTGGTGGCCCGCTGGGACTTCCGCGGCGGCCGCCACGTCCCCGCGTCCGGGGGCGCCCTGCTCGCGGTGAACCACCTCTCCCACGTCGACCCGATCGTCCTCGTCGCCTACGGCCTGGCGCAGGGACGGGTCGCGCGGTTCCTCGCCATGTCGGAGTTGTGGACGATGCGGGTGGTCGGGGCCCCGCTGCGCGGCGGGAAGCACATCCCGGTCGACCGGGGCGCATCGGGTCTGGAGGCCTACCGTGCCGCCGTCGACGCCGTGCGTCGCGGCGAGCTCGTCGTGATCTACCCGGAGGGCGGCTTCGCCGAGGACAACGACGGCTGGCCGCGGCCGGCCCGCACCGGGATCGCACGCATCGCGCTCGAGACCGGCGCGCCGGTGATCCCCGTGGCGCAGTGGGGCAGCAACCACCTGCTGCCGCCCACGGCCAGGGTCGGCCGGCTCGTACCCCGCGCGACCCTGCGGGTGCTCGCCGGCGCACCGGTGGATCTCACCGACCTCACGGGCCGGCCGGGCTCGAGGACCGCGCTGCGCGAGGCCACCGACCGGATCATGGAGCGGATCCGGGACCAGCTCGGCGAGCTGCGCGGCGAGGTCCCCCCGGAGACACCCGCCGCCCGGCCCGCGGGCGAGCCGGGCTGAGCGAACGGGCACCTCGCTCCCGTGTGCCCGGGCCGGGTCGGCCCGTCAGACGTTCGGGTTGACCTGCTTCTGCATCTCCTCGACGACGGTCGGGTCGAGCAGCGTCGACGTGTCCCCGAGCTCCTCGCCCTCGGCGATGTTCTTCAGCAGCCGTCGCATGATCTTGCCCGAGCGGGTCTTCGGCAGGTCGGGCGCGAAGATGACCTCGGCCGGGCGGGCGAGCTTGCCGATCTGCTTGGCCACGTGCTCGCGCAGGACCTGCTGCAGCTCGGCGGTGCCCTCCTTGTCCCCGATCAGGGACACGAAGGCCACGATCGCCTCGCCGGTGTCGGGGTCCTTGCGGGAGGCGACGGCGGCCTCGGCCACGTCGGCGTGTTCGACCAGCGCGCTCTCGATCTCGAAGGTCGAGAGGCGGTGACCGGACACATTGGTGACGTCGTCGATGCGGCCCATGAGGATGATGTCGCCGTCGTCGTCGTACTTGGCGCCGTCCCCGGCGAAGTACGCGTCGGAGTACTTGGACCAGTAGGTCTCGCGGAAGCGCTCGTCGTCCTTGTAGAGCCCGCGCATCATGCCCGGCCAGGGCGCGGTGAGCACGAGGTTGCCGGCTTCGTTGCGGCCCAGTTCGTTGCCCTCGTCGTCACGGACCTGCGGGCGCACACCCGGGAACGGCTGCTGGGCCGAGCCCGGCTTGAGCGTGGTGATGCCCGGGAGCGGCGTGATGAGGATGTGTCCGGTCTCGGTCTGCCACCAGGTGTCCATGATCGGCGCGGAGCCGCCCCCGACGTGGTTGCGGTACCACTCCCACGCCTCGGGGTTGATCGGCTCCCCCACGCTGCCCAGCATCGTGATCGACGACAGGTCGTGGCTGTCGGCGTACTGCTCGCCCCACTTCATGTGCGAACGGATCGCGGTGGGCGAGGTGTAGAGGATCGTCACCCCGTACTTCTCGATGATCTTCCACCAGACGTCCTTGTCCGGGTAGCCGGGCGTGCCCTCGAAGAGCACCGAGGTGACGCCGTTGGCCAGCGGGCCGTAGGTGATGTAGCTGTGCCCGGTGATCCAGCCGACGTCGGCCGCGCACCAGTAGACGGAGTCGTCCTTGACGTCGAAGACGAGGTTGAGGGTCGTGGTGACGCCGACCAGGTAGCCGCCGGTCGTGTGGACGACGCCCTTGGGCTTGCCGGTGGAACCCGAGGTGTAGAGCAGGAAGAGCAGATCCTCGGAGTCCATGGGCTCGCAGGGACAGCTCTCGCGGTCGGAGGACACGTCGGCGACAAGGTCGTCGTAGTAGACGTCGCGGTCGGACATCGGGATGTCCGCCCCGCTGCGCCGCACGACGACGACCTTCTGGATCGTCGTCTCGCCGGCGTCGAGGCCCTCGTCGGCGCTGATCTTCTGATCGCCCGCCTTGCCGCCGCGCATCGCCTGGTCCTGGGTGACGAGGACCTTGCACTCGAGGTCGTTGCAGCGGTCGGCCACGGACTTGCCGCTGAACCCGCCGAAGATCACCGTGTGCGGCGCGCCGAGGCGGGCGCAGGCGAGCATCGCCACGATCGCCTCGGGAATCATCTGCATGTAGATCCCGACGGGTACGCCCTTGCCGACGCCGAGCTTCTTCAGCCCGTTGGCGAACGTGACGACCTGCTCCTGCAGCTGCGCGTAGGTGATGTCGCGCGCCTCGGAGGAGTCCGGCCCGTCGTCGGGCACGACGTGCAGTGCGACCTTGTCACCCTTGCCGCCCTCGACGTGCCGGTCGACGCAGTTGTAGCAGGCGTTGAGCTTGCCCCCGACGAACCACTTGGCGTACGGCAGGTTCCACTCGAGGACGGTGTCGTAGGGGGTGGACCAGTCGATGCGCTGCTTCGCCTGGGAGTCCCAGAACTCCTCGAGACCCTGCTCCTTCATCTCCGGACGAGCGTTGGCGCTCTTCGCCAGCTCCGGGTCCGGCGGGTAGGTGTTGCCGCCCGAACTCGTGGTGGCGGTCGACGAGCCCTGCTCCGACATCCGCTGGCCCTCTCTTCGAAGTGATGGCGTGCGGCACCGGACGCGGCCGTCAGCGAGGACCAGCGCCGCGATGCGTTGTGCGCAGCGTCACGCATCACCGGGGCCGGTGCAACCTCTTCCGCGAGGTGCGGGCGAGGACACCCTCAGGTCATATGGGGTCCGCCGGATCCGGATGTGATGATCACCCGATGACGCCCGGCATGATCATCCCAGACCTCGACGACGCGGTGTGCGACGCCCTCGCCCAGGCGCTCGCGCGGGGCCGGTTCACGGTGGACGGGGTCGCCGGACTGCTCGGGCCCCTCGCCCGCGCCGCGCTCGACCGGGGCGAGCCGGAGCCGGCGGCGCGGGGGGACGCTGGTGCGCCTCGACGGACCGCAGTGGCGCCACGACATGGACAAGCTCGGGGAGGCGCTGCTCGCAGGCTGCCGCTGTCACCTGCGGATCGCCGACCTCCTCGACCTGCTCGCGCTCGCCCACGGACGCGACGCCGGCGAGCTGGCCGCGGCCGCGTTGCCGGTGGTCCACGACCTCGTGCTCCACGGGATGTTCGAGCCCGGACCGGTGTCCTGAGCCGTGGCCCGTCCGGTGGACGCCGACGCGAGTTGCGTCACGGTCACCGTCGTCACGCGTCAGAACCCTCACATACGGCTACCCGCTCAGGAGTCCTACCGGTGGGAACGATCGCGGGCACGGGAGCGTTCGAGAAGGTGACGCGGCGCGACAGTCCAGCGCTGCGCGAGGAGGAAGCAATGACGGCGACACTCGCACCCGAGACCGCCTCGTCGACCGGGTCACTCGCGCCGACCGGCATGCTGGAGAGCGACCTCGACGCCCAGGGACCCGCCGCCGACCTCGTCCGTGTCTACCTCAACGGTATCGGAAAGACGGCGTTGCTGACGGCCGCCGACGAGGTGGAGCTCGCCAAGCGCATCGAGGCCGGGGTGTATGCCGCCCACCTGCTCGAGACCACCGGCGAGACCACCGACGACCCCTCGCCCGCCCCCGCCACCGATCTGCGCATGATCGTGCGGGACGGGCGCCGCGCCCGGGCGCACCTGCTGGAGGCCAACCTGCGGCTGGTCGTCTCGCTGGCCAAGCGCTACACCGGTCGCGGGATGCCGCTGCTCGACCTCATCCAGGAGGGCAACCTGGGGCTGATCCGCGCCGTCGAGAAGTTCGACTACGCGAAGGGCTTCAAGTTCTCCACCTACGCCACCTGGTGGATCCGGCAGGCCATCACCCGCGGCATGGCCGACCAGGCCCGCACCATCCGCCTGCCCGTCCACCTCGTCGAGCAGGTCAACAAGCTGGCCCGCATCAAGCGGGACCTGCACCAGGCGCTCGGGCGCGAGGCGACCACCGAGGAGCTCGCCGAGGAGTCGGGCCTGCCGGTGGACAAGGTCTCCGACCTGCTCGACCACAGCCGCGACCCGGTGAGCCTGGACATGCCGGTCGGCTCCGAGGAGGAGGCGCCCCTGGGCGACTTCATCGAGGACGCCGAGGCTACCGACGCCGAGTCGACGGTCATCTCCGGCCTGCTGCACGACGACATGCGCCGGGTGATCGGCACCCTCGACGAGCGCGAGCAGAACGTGATCCGGCTGCGCTACGGCCTCGAGGACGGGCAGCCGCGCACGCTCGACCAGATCGGCAAGCGCTTCGGCCTGTCCCGCGAGCGGGTGCGGCAGATCGAGCGCGAGGTCATGTCCAAGCTGCGCGAGGGGGACCGCGCGAGCCGGCTCAAGTCGTACGCGACCGCCTGAGGTCCCCGTGGCCGGAGGCCTCAGCGCAGCCGGCGCGGCCCGGCGTCGCGGGGTCCGGGTGGGGGTCCGAGCACCACGCGCAGGCCGGTGGGGTGCGCGCCGCGCGCGGCCGCGAGCACGGGGTCGAGGGTCAGTGACCGGATCTCCGGTACGGCGTCGACCAGGCGACCGACCCGGATCACCAAGTCCTCCAGGGCCGCGAGGTCGACCGGGTGCGCCCCGCGGTAGCCGTCGAGCAGGGGCGCCGCCCGCGGGGCCCGCACGAGGGTCGCCGCGTCCACCGTGGACAGCGGCGCCGCCCGGAAGGCCCGGTCGGACAGCAGCTCGGTGACCACGCCCGCCAGCCCGAACGACACCAGCGACCCGAACGACGGGTCGTCGCGCACCTCGACGACGCACGCGATACCTGCCGGGGTCTGGACCTGGACGTAGGCGTCGGCGGCCCCGGACAGCTCGACGAGCGCGCGGTACGCCGACGCCACCGACTCAGCGTCGGTGAGCCCCACCCGCACGCCCGGGGTGTCGATGCGGTGACGCCACTGCCGGGCGACGGCCTTCACCACCACCGGCCCGCCCATCGCGGCGGCGGCGGCCGTCGCCTCCTCGGCCGAGCGGACCGCCCGGAAGGGGGCCACGGTGATGCCCGCGTGGCGCAGCAGCTCGTCGGCCTGCTCGTTCGAGAGCACCGTCGCCACCTCGTGGTCGACGGCGGCGACGAACGCCCGCGCGGCGTCGAGCTCCATCCCCGCCGGCGTGACGAACTCCCCGACCGGGCGCGCGAGCCACTGCGTGTAGCGGACGGTGCGGGCCAGGGCAAGGACCGCGCGCTCCGGCGTCGGGTAGGACGGCACGCTCCCCCGCGCGGGGACCGCGGCGCCGCCGTGCGCCGGCTCCGACGCCACGAGGAGCGCCGGGGGAACGCCCGCGGACGCGAGGAACGTCGTCGTCACCGGCTTGCCCGCGCCGGTCGGGCCCGCGGTGCCGACCGGATCGCCCGTTCCTCCCGAGCCCCGGACCGCGTCGGCCAGCGCCCGGGCGTGGGCGGTGCCGTCGGTGGCGACCGGGGGCACGAACACGACGACGAGGGCGTCGCACCCGTCGTCGTCCAGGAGCTCCGAGACCGCCGCCGCCAGCTCCTCGGGACCCGCACCGCTCCCGACGTCGATCGGGGACCGCGCGAGGTACAGGCCCTGGGCCAGGGCGACGTCGGCGGCCAGGACGCCGAGCGCACTCGAGTTCCCGACGATCCCCAGGCGCGGTCCCGACGGCAGGGGCTGGTGGGCGAGCAGCAGGGCCACGTCGAACAGCTCGTCGACCGAGTCGACCCGGATCACCCCGGACTGGTCGAAGACCGCCGAGACGCCCGCCTCGTCGAGCGGCGAGGTCGTCGCGGCCAGCCCGGGAGTCGCGCCCGCGTGTCGCCCGCTCTTCACCGCCACCACCGGCTTGCGCCGCGCCAGCCGCCGCGCGACCCGCGCGAACTTGCGGGGGTTGCCGAAGCTCTCGAGGTAGAGCAGCACGACATCGGTGTCGGGGTCGGTGTCCCAGTACTGCATGAGGTCGTTGCCCGAGAGATCGGCGCGGTTGCCGGCCGAGACGAACGTGGAGAGCCCGAGGCGGCGCTGGGCGGCCCCAGCGAGAATCTGGATGCCGAGGGCGCCGGACTGGCAGAAGAAGCCGACGCGCCCCGGTGGGGGCAGGGCCGGGGCGAGGGAGGCGTTGAGGCGGACCGCGCGGTCGAGGTTGACGATGCCGAGGGCGCTCGGCCCGATCAGGCGCATCCCGTTCGCGCGGGCGGCGAGCACGAGGTCGCGCTGGCGGGTCCGGCCGACCTCCCCCGTCTCGCCGAACCCCGAGCTGACCACGACCAGTCCCTTGACGCCCTTGGCCAGGCAGTCGTCGACCACGCCGGGCACCTCCTCGGGAGGCACGGCGAGCACCGCGAGGTCGACCTCGTCGGGGATGTCGAGCACGGTCGCGTGGGCGCGGACCCCATGCACCGACCGCGCCTCGGGGTGCACGGGGTAGACCGGACCGGTGAACTCCCCGCCCAGCAGGTTCGCCAGGAGCACGTGGCCGATCTTCGCCGGGTCCGCCGAGGCCCCGACCAGCGCGACCGACCGCGGCCGCAGGACGTTGGAGACGCTGCGCCCCTCCGCGGCCTGCTCGCGGGCGAGCTGCACCTCCACCGAGCGCGGGGTCGACGCCACGTCGAACTCCAGGTGCAGCGTCGACCCGTCGAGCGAGCGCTTCACCTCGTAGCCGGCCTCCCGGAACACCCGGACCATCCCGCGATTCTCGGTGAGCACCTCGGCCACGAAGCGGGTGATGCCCACCCCGCGAGCCGCGGCCGCCAGGTGCTCGAGCAGGATCGACCCGAGGCCCCGCCCCTGGTGGTCGTCACGGACGACGAAGGCGACCTCGGCCGAGCGGGGCGCTCCCGGGTCCCCCCGTCCCGCGCCGGGGGGACCGGACTCCGGGAGACCCATGTACTGGCCGATGGCGATGATCTCGCGCCCCAGTAGGCACAACAGCCCGACCCGGTCGTGGTAGTCGACCTCGACGAAACGCCGCAGGTCGCGCGGGGGGATCCGCGGGTAGGGGCTGAAGTAGCGGTAGTAGCGGGTGCGGTCGGACAGCTGCGCGTGGAAAGCGACGACGGCGTCCGCGTCGGCGGCGGTGATGGGCCGCAGGTGCGCGGTCGCCCCGTCGGAGGCGAGGACGTCGGCCTCCCAGTGCGCCGGGTACGGCGCGGTCGGGATGACGCGCATCGACACGGTCGTCGGGTCGGGTCCGTCGCGGTCCGTCTCGCCCTCCGGGCCGTCCTCCGCCCCGCCCTGCACGGCCTCGCCCACGACCGCACCTCCTCGTCCACCGGTCAGTTCCGGACGCTCTGCGGCTCGAGCCCGTGCAGCGGGAAGACCGCTCGGCGTGTGTCGAGGACGAACCGGTCGACGTCGAGCTCGGTGTAACCCTCCCAGGGCGTCCAGTCGGTCGGCGCGCCCTCGGTCATCGAGGTCGGCAGGCGGGTCCGCGTGAGCGTCGAGGCGTAGGCGGTCCAGTCGGCGGGGACCGGCGTGGCCGGGTCGAGGTCCCGGTCGAGGACGGTGGCGAGCAGGTGCGTCCACGAGCGCGGGACGGTGCGGAAGAGTCCATAGCCCCCGCCGCCGAGCGCGAGCCATTTCCCGCCGGTGTGCTCCTCGGCGAGGGCGCGGCAGGCCCGGTAGATGGCGCGGTGCCCGTCGACCGACAACGACAGCTCGGCCAGCGGGTCCTCGTGGTGGGTGTCGGCACCGTTCTGGGTCACCAGGATCTGCGGCTCGAACGCCCCCAGCAACGACGGCACGACCGCGTGGAAGGCCCGCAGCCAGGCCGGGTCGCGCGTGCCCGGGGGCAGCGCGAGGTTCACGGCGGTGCCCGACGCGGGGCCGTCGCCGAGCTCCGACGGGTAGCCGGTGCCCGGCCACAACGTCCGGGGGTGCTGGTGCAGGGAGATGGTCATGACCCGGTCGTCGTCGTAGAAGGCGTTCTGCACCCCGTCGCCGTGGTGGACGTCGGTGTCGATGTAGACGATGCGGTCGTACCCGTGGTCGAGCAGCCAGGAGATCGCGACCGCGCAGTCGTTGTAGACGCAGAAGCCCCACGCGTGGTCGGCCATGGCGTGGTGCAGCCCGCCGGAGATGCTCACCGCCCGGTCGGCGCGGCCCTCGGCGATCTCGCGGGCCGCGGCGATCGAGCCCCCGCACACGAGGGCGCTCGCCTCGTGCATCCCCTCGAAGATCGGGTTGTCGGAGGTGCCGAGCTGGTGGGCGGCGTCCGCCCCTCGCTGTGGGGCCACCCGCACCGCGTTCAGGTAGGACGCGAGATGGATGCGCCGGAGCTCCTCGTCGGGAGCGGGCGTGGGCGCCAGCAGGTCCACCCCGTCGAGGACGCCGAGGCCGCGGGCCAGACGCATCGTGAGGTCGAGCCGGACGGGGTGCAGCGGATGGGACTCCGCGAGCTTGTAGCCGAGCAGGGCGTCGTCCCACACCACCGTCGCGCGCATACCGGGGACGCTACCCACGACCTCCGACTTCGACCGTCATCCGGTGGCGGTCCCCGGATCGGCACCAGTCTCCACCGGCCGGCGGGCGGCGCACCAGTGCGACCACGAGCCCACGTAGAGCGCCACCGGGGCGTCCGGGCCGCGCAGCCCGGCGAGCTCGGCGGCCAGCACGAGCATGGTCGCGCTCACGCCGGAGCCGCAGTAGGCCCCGACGGCGGGCCCGGCCACGCCGGCGGCGCCGGGCGCGGGGCCCTCGGTGTACGGACCGAGGAGCTCGGCGAGCTCGCCGGGCGGGCGGTACCGGCCGTCCGGACCCAGCAGCGACGACGCGGGCACGTTGCGCGCGCCGGGCACGTGCCCGGCGACGGGGTCGACGGGTTCGTTCTCCCCGGCGAACCGCTGCGGCGCGCGGGCATCGAGCAGCGCCCCCCGCTCCCCGAGCGCGGCCGCGGTGTCGGCGACGAGCACGGGCATCGCCCCCGCGGCGACGGCCACGTCGCCCATCGGACGCCCACCGCCCGTCGTGCTCTGCTCGCCCCCGCCGGCGATCCACGCCGGCCAGCCGCCGTCGAGCACCCGGACCCGGTCGGCGGGCAGCCCCGCCCACCGCAGGACCCACCAGGCCCGGGCCGCCGCCATCGCGTCCCCGCCGTCGTAGACCACCACCGAGGAGCGACGCCCGACGCCCACGCGTCGCAGGGTCTCCTCCAGGTCGTCGGGGTCGGGCAGGGTGTCGCCCCGCCGGACCCGGGCGGCCGGCGAGCTCGGCGTCGAGGTCGACGAACACGGCCCCGGGGATGTGGCCGGCGTCGAAGTCCTCCTCCCCCGAGGGCCCGCCGAGGTGCCACCGGACGTCGAGCACCACCGGGGCCGCGTCCGGGTCACCGAGCGCCGCGCGGAGCTCCCCGGCGTCGAGGGTCGGGCGGGGGACGGACCGACTCGACAGGGCGGTGACCACCCCCCGATGGTGCCCGACGCCGTCGTGGAGCGCTCCCGACCCCGGATCGCTCTGAGTACGCTGACCGCAGGTGAAAGGGGTGGCGGATGAACGACCTCATCGACACCACGGAGATGTACCTCCGCACCATCTACGAGTTGGAGGAGGAGGGCATCGTCCCACTCCGGGCGCGGATCGCCGAGCGGCTCGAGCAGAGCGGCCCGACGGTGAGCCAGACGGTGGCCCGGATGGAACGTGACGGGCTGCTGCACGTGGCCGGCGACCGTCATCTCGAGCTCTCCGACGCCGGGCGCGAGAAGGCCGTCTCCGTGATGCGCAAGCACCGCCTCGCCGAGCTGCTGCTGGTGAACGTCATCGGGCTGGAGTGGGAGCACGTCCACGCCGAGGCCTGCCGGTGGGAGCACGTGATGAGCGACGCGGTGGAACGCAAGCTCTTCGCCCTGCTCGGGGAGCCGTCGGTGTCGCCCTACGGCAACCCCATCCCGGGCCTGGACCAGCTGCGCGGCGAGGGCACCGGTGCCCCGGTGCGCACGGCCACCCCCGACGAGTCCGGCCTGGTGCGCCTCGACGAGTTCGCCCGCGGCGGGGGCGGCACGGTCGTCATCCGCCGGATCGCCGAGCACGTGCAGCTCAACGAGGCGCTCATGGCCGACCTGAAGTCGGCCGGGGTGCTGCCGGGCAGCGACGTCGATGTGTTGGCCATCCCTCGCTTCGGCGACGCCGTCGACATCGGGCACGACGGCACGAGGTCGCAGGTCGATCCGCTCGTGGCGCACGCGGTGCTGGTGCGGGCGACGCCGTGACCGTGTCCGGCTCCCGTCCTTCGGGTGGCCGGGTCCATGGTCGACACTGACCGCATGAAGCTGCTCGTCACCGGCGGCGCGGGCTACGTGGGCAGTGTCTGCACCGAACACCTCCTCTCCGCCGGGCACGACGTCGTCGTGCTCGACGACCTCTCGACCGGCCACCGCGACGGCGTCCCAGCGCGCGCGGAGTTCGTCGAGGGTGACGTCGCCGTCGTCGCCGACCCCGTGCTCGGCGACGCCGCGGCGACCGGGGCGCCGTTCGACGGGGTGCTGCACTTCGCGGCGCGCTCGCTGGTCTCCGAGTCCGTGACCGACCCGGCCGGCTACTGGCACGGCAACGTCGTCACCTCGATCCGGCTGCTCGACGCCGTGCGCCGCCACCGCGTCCCGCGGCTGGTGTTCTCCTCCACCGCCGCGACCTACGGCGAGCCCGCGTCCTCGCCGATCACCGAGGACGCGCCGACGCGCCCGACCAACACGTACGGGGCGACGAAGCTCGCCATCGACCACGCCATCAGCGGCTACACCGTCGCCTCCGGGGGTGAGCTGGCGGCGGTCAGCCTGCGCTACTTCAACGTCGCCGGGGCGCACCTGCCCGACGGTGGCCCGGCCGGCGAACCGGGCGCGGCCGCGTTCGGTGAGCGGCACACCACCGAGACCCACCTGATCCCCCTGGTCCTGCAGGTCGCGCTGGGGCGGCGCGAGCACGTGTCGCTGTTCGGCGACGACTGGTCGACCCCGGACGGCACCTGCGTGCGCGACTACATCCACGTCGACGACCTCGCCGAGGCGCACCTGCTCGCCCTGGCCGCCGCGCGTCCGGGTGCGCACCTGGTGTGCAACCTCGGCAACGGGACCGGGTTCTCGGTGCGTGAGGTCGTCGAGGCCTGCCGCCGCGTGACCGGCCATCCGGTCCCCGCCGTCGTCGCCCCGCGGCGTGCCGGGGATCCCGCCATCCTCGTGGCCTCCTCGGCCCGCGCACGAGCCGCCCTCGGCTGGACACCTCGGCGGGCCGACCTCGACGCGATCGTCGCCGACGCGTGGGCCTTCGCCCGCGCCGACGCCGTCCGGACGGCGGGAGCGGGGTCGGCGGCGGGAGCGGTGGCGCGGCCGTGACCCTCGTGCTGTTCGACCTGGACGGCACCCTCGTCGACTCCGGTCCCGGCATCCGGGCGTCGGTGACCCACGCGGCGCGGACGGTCGGTATCGACACCCCGACCCATGAGGCGCTGCGTGCGCTGATCGGCCCGCCGTTCCCGCGCGCGTTCGTCGACGTGCTCGGCGTCGACGCACCGACGGCGACGGTGATGATGGAGGCCTACCGCGACGTCTACGGAGTCTCCGGGCTCTACGACGTCACCGTGTACGACGGCGTCCGGGTCATGCTCACCGCCCTCGCGGCCGACTTCTCGCTCGCCGTGACCACGAGCAAGCCCGAGGTCTACGCGCGGGAGGTCCTCCGCCACGTCGGGCTCGAGGAGCTTCTGGACGCGGGCGTCTTCGGCGCGAGTCTCGACGGCGCGGTCGAGGGGAAGGCGGCCGTGGTCGGTCTCGCCCTTGACCGGCACCCCGGGAGGGCGGTGCGGGCGCTCGTGGGTGACCGCGACCACGATGTCCTCGGCGCGCGTGTGCACGGGATCGCGTGCGTGGGCGTGACGTGGGGGTTCGGCGGACGCACGGAACTGGAGACCGTCGGGGCGGCCGCCGTGGTGGAGAACCCCGCGGACGTGCCGGGTGCCCTCGCGGCCCTCGCGGCCCTCGGGGGACGGCGCGGGACCGGGAGCCGCTGACGCGCGGCGCGCCCCGCCGGGCATCACGCCGACCGCCCGAGCAGACCACCCTCGGCGTCGGACGCACCGCGCCGGACCCACTCGAGGAACTCGGCATGGGAGATGCCGGCGTCGAGCAGACCGGTCACGAGCCGGCTCAGCGTGTGTCCGGGGTCGGCCTCGTGCGCCCGGGTGAGGGCCGACCCGACGAGGGCGCCACCGCCGCGCACGAGGGCCGCGCAGGCGAGCAGCGTCGCGGGCTCGGCGACCTCGGGGGCAGGGACCGCCCGGACGAGCAGCGTCCAGAGCGCCTCCGCCGCCGACGGCGCGATCCCGGGCCCGCCGAGCGAGAAGGCCATGCACGCGTCGCGCACCCGCGGGTCGCAGAGGGCCACGGCGAGACGGGCGATCTCGGCGTCGCCGAAGGTCCCGCCCTGGCCGATCTCGGCGACGGCCCGGCGGACCGCCACGAGGTCGCGGCGGGCGGCCGCCGTCTCGGCGAGGTCCCGGTCGAGGGCGGCGGACTCGTGCGCCCGGTCCAGGAGCCGCCGGCGTCGCATCCCCGACGCCTCCGGGTCGGCACGGACGAGCCGTTCGAGCTCGCCGCGGGAGGCGAAGGTGACCTGACCCAGCATGGTCGAGGCGAGGGCCGCCGTGGAGCCGACGGGATCGGGCAGGACCCCGGAGCAGTCGCAGGGCGGATAGCACCGCCACCCGACTCCCTCGACGATGCGCGGCACCCACAGCCGGGAGCGGACGGGGACCCGCACCGCGGCGAACAGCTCCTCCACCGCCTCGACGACGTCCGCCCGGGGCGGCCCACCGCCCCCCGCGTCCCCGCCGACGACGACCGCGGCCACCTCCTCGGGTTCGCGCCGGCCCATCCGGCGGGCGCAGGCGGCGACCGCGGCCACGGCCTCGTCGGGCTCGGGCAGGTCGATCCGCACGACCGCCCCGAGCTGCGTGCGGTTGCCCTCGGCGCGCATGGCGACGAGGACCAGCGAGTCGGTGGGCACGAATCCGAGCAGGTGCGGCACGGCGGCAATGAGCTCGGCGGGCCCGCGCAGCCGTAGGCGCAGCGGTGCGCCCGTGGCGGGAGCGGGGCCCGCGGTGGTAGGCAGCGGGAGGTCGTCGGGGAGGCCGGCAGCGGGGACGACGGGAGGGTTCACGCCCGGTTGGACGCGCCCGGGCGCGCCACGGATCCACCCGGGCTCCGCCCCCTTCATGCGGTCGTCACCCGGGTCGCCTTGCCCCGCATCGGGAACAGGGACGAGGCTCGTGCGGTGACCCCGCCGACGCACCCGAAGCCGAGCCACGACTACGACCTGCTCGTCATCGGGTCCGGGCCCGGCGGCCAGAAAGCGGCCATCGCCGCCGCGAAGCTGGGCCGGCGGGTCGCCGTCGTGGAACGTCGCGGAATGGTCGGCGGCGTCTGCACCCAGACCGGGACCATCCCGTCGAAGACCCTGCGCGAGGCCGTCCTCTACCTCACCGGCTACGCGATGCGCGGGCTCTACGGCGAGAGCTACCGGGTCAAGCAGGACATCACGGTGCAGGACCTGCTGGCCCGCACCCATTTCGTCATCGGCCGCGAGGTCGAGGTGATCCGGGCGCAGCTGCAGCGCAACCGCGTCGACCTGCTGAGCGGGGCCGCGCGCTTCGTCGACGAGCACACCGTCGAGGTCATGGGCGAGCGCCGGGGCGAGCACCAGACCGTCTCGGCCGACCACGTCGTCATCGCGACCGGGACGAAGCCCGCCCGTCCGCCGCAGGTGGAGTTCGACGAGCGCCGGGTCGTCGACTCCGACGGCATCCTGAGTATGGAGTCGATCCCCTCGAGCACGGTCGTGGTCGGCGCCGGGGTCATCGGGATCGAGTACGCCTCGATGTTCGCCGCGCTCGGCACCCGCGTCACCGTCGTCGAGCGCCGTCCGCAGATGCTCGAGTTCTGCGACGCCGAGGTCATCGAGTCGCTGAAGTTCCACCTGCGCGCCGCGAGGGCCACGTCGGCCTGACGCAGCAGCAGCACCTCGCCGTCACCTTCCGCTTCTCCGAGGAGGTGGCGGGGGTCAGCGTGTCCGACCGCGGCACCGTCACCACGCTCGCCAGCGGCAAGCGGATCCCCGCCCAGACGGTGATGTACTCGGCCGGGCGCCAGGGCGTGACCGAGGAGCTCGACGTGGAGAAGGCCGGCCTCGACACCGACTCCCGCGGCCGGCTCAAGGTCGACGCGGAGTTCCGCACGACGGTGCCGCACATCTACGCGGTCGGCGACGTGATCGGCTTCCCCGCGCTCGCCGCCACCGCGATGGAGCAGGGCCGGCAGGCCGCGTACCACGCGTTCGGCGAGCCGGTCGGCAACTCCTCCGCCCAGGTGGCGCCCTACGGGATCTACACGATCCCCGAGGTCTCCTACTGCGGGGCGACGGAGGCGGAGCTGACGCGCGACGCGGTCCCCTACGAGGTCGGCATCGCGCGCTACCGCGAGCTCGCGCGCGGGCAGATCGTCGGCGACGAGTACGGGATGCTCAAGCTGCTGGTCGCCCCCACCGACCACGCCCTGCTCGGCGTGCACGTGTTCGGCACGTCGGCCACCGAGCTCGTCCACATCGGGCAGGCGATCATGGGGTGCGGCGGGACCGTCGACTACCTGGTCGACGCGGTCCTGAACTACCCGACGCTGTCGGAGGCCTACAAGGTGGCCGCCCTCGACGCCATGAACAAGATCCGGGCACTCGAGCAGTACGGGTGAGTTGACGACCCGGAGGGCGCGCGCTCAGCTGCCGGTGGGGAAGCGCAGGAGGGCCCCGACGTTGTCGACGAGCTCCGTGCCGCCGCCCAGGACCGCCACGTCGCCGCCCATCGCGCCGACGGCGCGCAGCAGCACCTGCTCCGCGGGACGGGCCACCGGCTCGACCTCGGACATGTCGGCGATGTTCGCCGGGTCGGTGGAGAGGATTTCCGGGCTCGACCCGACGTAGAGCTCGCCCGGGACCTGGGTGCCGTCCACGAGCAGCAGCGTCGCCACCGCGCCGGTGCGGGCGGCCTCGAGGACGCGCTCGAAGCCCTCGACGGCGGTGGCGTGCGCCTTACCCTCGTGGAACTGCTCGCGGACGCGGGTCTCCTGCTCGGTGGCGACGACTCCGACTTCGGTGAGCAGCGCGTCCTCCAGCGCGTCCTCGGACGCCCCGGCCGCGCGACTGCCCGCGTTGATCTCGCGGGTGATCGCGGCCAGCTCGGAGGGCAGCTGCGAGTGCACCACCTGGCGGCCCTGGACCTCGCCCGCCAGGACGATCACCTGCGGGCGGAACGAGGAGACGGCGCTGCGGACGGCCGAGACGACGGCCTCGGTGTTCTGGTACGAGGCCATCTCGTGGCGGCGCTGCATCTGCTTGTGGGAGTTGCCGCCCGCTCGGGCCTTGTGCACGGTCTCCACCGCGTCGCCGGACACGGTCTGCTCGTCGAGCTCGCGGGCGCCCTCCTCGTTGGAGGCCACCACCTGGTAGAGGTCCCCGCCGGTCCGGTCGGCGACGACGAGCAGCGCGCGCACCGACCCCGACTGGGAGCGGTAGTAGCGGCCGAGCTCGGGCAGGGGCGACCAGTCGGCGACGTCACCGGACGAGGTGATCGCGTCCACGTGGTCGCTGAAGAGCAGGCCCTCGGCGGAGGCGACGAACACGCGGCCGTAACCCGAGACCGACCCGCCCCGGTCCGCGCCGAGCTCGACGTCGAGCGCGGCGATCGTCGTGTCGTCGGCCCCCGCGTTCTGCAACGACCTCTTCAGCTCGCGCCAGCGCAGCTCGACCTGCTTGGCCGAGTCCTCCTCGGCCGGCCGGGCCTCCAGGTAGACCGTCGCGAACGGCCCCGGCCGTTCGAAGATCTCTCGAGTGCGCGACAGGTCCATCCGGTGTTCCTCCACTAGCCCGTGCCCCACGGGCACGGATCGACGTCGACGGCTGACTGCTGCGGTACCCGGCGGCCCTTCCCGCCATGCGTGCGAAGCGGTCGTGCGGTAGCCATGCGACTGTGAGCGGAGAGGTCCGGCAGATCGCGGTGGACGACGTGGCCGATCTGGTGCGGAGGCTGTGCGTGGAGACCAACCACGAGCTGCGCCCCGACCACATCGCGGCCCTGCGCCGCGGGCGCGACGCCGAGGAGTCGCCGACCGGGCGGGACGTGTTCGACCGGCTGCTCGCCAACGCCGAGGTCTCCGCCCGCGAGCGCATCGCCTTCTGCCAGGACACCGGTTACGCGGTCTGCTTCCTCGAGATCGGGCAGGACGTGCACTTCACCGGCGGGTCGCTCGCCGCGGCCATCGACCGGGGCGTCGCCGAGGGCTACCGGGAGGGCTACCTGCGGGCCTCGCTGGTGCGCTCGCCCGTGGACCGCACCAACACCGGCGACAACACCCCGGCGATGGTCCACTACGACCTCGTCCCCGGGACCGAGGTGCGGCTGACGCTGCTGGTCAAGGGCGCCGGCTGCGACAACATGAGCGCGCTGCGGATGCTCACCCCGGCCGCGGGGATCGAGGGGATGCGGCGGTTCGTGGTGGAGACGATCGAGAAGGCGGGCCCGTCGGCGTCGCCACCGGTCACCGTGGGGATCGGGATGGGCGGGACCTTCGATCGGGCCGCGGTCCTCGCCAAGTGGGCCCTGACCCGGGAACCGACCGGCGCACCCTCCCCCGACCCCGCCCTGGCGTCGCTGGAGGGCGAGCTCGTCGACGCGATCAACGCCACCGGCATCGGTCCCGCCGGCTTCGGGGGCACGGTGACGACGGTCGCGGTCCATGTCGAGGCGTTCCCCACCCACATCGCCGCCTTCCCCGTCGCGGTCAACCTCGACTGCCACTCCCACCGGGTCCGGTCGGTGAGGCTATGAGTCCCCCACCCGGTGCCAGCGATGGCGCTCCGCTGACGTCTGACGACAGGAACGCCGCACGCTCGATCGAGCTGCCCCTGGACGACGCCACGCTGCACGATCTGCGCGCGGGAGCCTCGGTGCTGCTCTCCGGGCCGATGGTCACCGCCCGCGACGCCGCCCACGCCCGATTCGCCGCGGCGATCGACGCCGGCGAGGAGCTCCCGTTCGACCCCGACGGTGAGACGCTGTACTTCGTCGGCCCGACCCCTGCCCGCCCGGGACACGTCCTCGGCGCGGCCGGGCCGACCACCGCGTCGCGGTGCGACCCGTGGTCACCGCTGCTCGTCGAGCGCGGCCTGCGCGCCATGATCGGCAAGGGCCGGCGGTCGGAGGAGGTGCGGGCCTCGATGCGCGAGCACGGGTGCTTGTACTTCGGCGCGATCGAGGGGACGGCGGCGCTGTTGTCGCGGTGCGTCATCGAGGCGTCGGTGATCGCCTACGAGGACCTGGGCGCGGAGGCCGTTCACCGACTCGTGGTCCGGGACTTCCCCGCGCTGGTGGTCAACGACCTGCACGGCGGCGACCTCTACGTCGACGGCCCGGCGCGCTGGCGGCGGATCTAGAGCTGTCGGTAGCGCCGACGGGAACCACGAGAGGGGACGAGGATGCGCCACGACGCCGTCCTGGCCGAGACGACCGGCATCCGGGGGGCCGACGACGATCTCGTCGAGGCCTACACCGCCCGGCCCATGGATTCCGCCGCGCGCGGCGGCATGGTCGTGATCCACCACATGCCCGGCTTCGACCGGGCGACCAAGGAGATCGTCCGCCGGTTCGCGGCGATGGGCTACGACGCGATCTGTCCGAACCTCTACACCCGTGAGGCCCCCGACGCCGAGCCCGACGACGCGGCCGCGACGGCCCGCGCGCAGGGTGGCGTGCCCGACGCACGCTTCGTCGGCGACGCCGCGGGGGCCGCGCGCTGGCTGCGCTCGCTGCCGACCTCGAACGGGTCCGTCGGGGCCATCGGCTTCTGTTCCGGGGGGCGGCAGGCGGTGCTCGCCGGGCTCGAGCTCGACCTGCAGGCGGCGGTCGACTGTTACGGCGCCTTCGTGGTCGGCACCCCGCCCGCGGGCTTCCCGCTGCGGGTGGGACCGCTCGCCGACCGTATCGGGGAGCTGCGCGCCCCGCTTCTCGGCCTGTTCGGCAACGAGGACTCCCACCCCTCGCACGGCCAGGTGGACGAGCTGGAGAAGCTGCTCCGGGAGCACGGCAAGTCCTACGAGTTCCACCGCTACGACGACGCCGGGCACGCCTTCTTCGCCGTCGACCGCCCCAGCTACCGGGTTGCCGCGGCGAACGACGGCTGGACCCGGATCGCCGACTTCCTCGCTCGCCACCTGAGCGCTGAGAGGCCCACGCCATGTGCACCTACAGCACCGAGAAGGTCGCGCTCGCGAAGTCCAGCGGCAAGGGGCCGAGCCCCGCCGGGCCCCCCGGCTGGTTCTCCCTCTCGACAGCGACCGTCTACTACGATCACCCCGTGCACGCGCCCGACGAGCACACAGTCAACATCGACTTCCTCGCCCCCGACCGCGGGCCGTCCGCCCGGGTCGCCGTGGAACTCAGTCTTCACTCCGCCCGCGAGCTCCTCGCCGCGCTGCGGACCACGGTCGAACGCGCCGCCCACCACTAAGGAGCCGCGAAGAAATAGTCTAGGTCGGTGGCGGCGTGTCGCTCGGTGAGCACCTGAGGGTGTAGTTCCACTCGCCGTGGAACTCGTGGCGGGTGATCGACAGGGCGTCGACCTG
>JAABUP010000553.1_pt1 | contig 82037 bp, 97 predicted proteins | sample 5559201 | NCBI WGS metagenome assembly JAABUP01 (sample SAMN10711887, study PRJNA513373) | rock metagenome | isolation source: Antarctica rocks | place: Antarctica
GCCTCCCGTTCTTGAAGCTACTGGCCCAGTTGAAGATGCTATTCACGTCCCTCGACAGATTGCTCGAAGCTTCATTTACCTGACGATCAAACTTGATGTCTCTTCGGGTCGTCGATCTGTAGCTGACTCCGAGTCAACCTACAGGGGTGCCTCGAGCCCACTGAGATGACTTACAGTTATAAAGGGTTGTATTTTCTCCCCCCTTACGTCAGCGGTTAGCAGCAGAGGATTTCCAAACGTGCCGGGTGATATCACAAGCTTTGTGTTTCTCAGTGAAGCGACTGGATCTTCTGTTTTCCAATTATCGACCTTGGCAAGTGCAACAATACACCTCGGGTTATCCCGAGACACGGGTTGAAAGCTCATTGATAGTTTTCGCCCAAAAGGGAGAAGTGCGGTCTTAGCTTAGGGCTTAGTCGCTTCCTGAGTCGCACTAAACCTCTTCCAGCAGACGTCAGACATCTGGCCCGGTTCCGAATACCAACGACCGGCGTGGAAAGCTCTTGAGCCCCTGTTCTTTCTTTTATCCTTTGCTGCTTGTTTTGAACATCTTCACTATCAAGACCATGGGACAGTCAAGGAGGTTACAATGGATGGCCACAAGACCCCCGAAGCAAACCAACCTCCATTCCTCCGCATACCCGGCGAAGTCCGCAACCTCATCTACCAACGCCTCCTCATAACCTTCTACCCTCTCCTCCTCCACAACCCCTCCTGCTCACCACCCATCACCCCCACCGAACCATCCCAGCACACGCGTCGCCCCTTCCCCTCTCACTCTCACCCTCACCCTCACCCTCACCCTCACCCTCACCCTCCTCCCGGCCCCAAACCCCCAGTCACAATCTGGCTCTCCATCCTCCGCACGAACCGCCAAATCCACACCGAAGCTTCCTCCCTCTTCTACGGCTCAAACCTCTTCGTCTTCGGCGTCTCCTCGCCCCACGATCCCCGCGCTTATCGCCTGACGGCACGCTTTCCCTGCAGGAAGTATCTGCGACTCATCCGCCGCGTCCAATGCGCTCTGTGCGATTCGCTGGATCATTTCGACTATCTGGCCTGTTCCCTGCGTTCCCAAGTTAACTTCCTTAGAAGTCTGTGTACGGGCTCATCGGGCGGCGCGCTGCGGCAACTGACGATCCAACTCGCGGACCACTATCCCGCCAAGGCGTTCGGCGCGGCTAGTCTTGAAGAGTTGCTGGGGCCGTTGAAACAGCTTCGGGGGTTGAGGAGGGTGGAGTTTTATCGGAGGACTGTCGCGCCGGAGTGTGTGATGATGGCTGGACTGGGGATGGTGCAGGAGGTGGTGCCGGAGGGGTTGAGGAGGGAGCTTGTGGAGGTTATGACGTGTGAGAGTGAGGGGTTGGGAGGTGAGGGAAGGAGTAGGGATGTCGCTTCGGAGTGTTTTAGTTTGAGGTGAGGGTGGAGGAGAGTGCAGAGAAGGGGTATTCGAGGCGGGCCGTGATGGGAAAGAGCTTGGGGGTGAAGTTGGATTATTTGAGGAGCGCAGCAAGGACGAAACATCTAGGACGAGGAGGCCCTCGAGATAACAGAGGTGCCAGCCGTCAACTGAATGTGGCAAGAAGTGGCATACGTTGGACATTTTTGGGGTCTCGGATGTGGAAGAGAAAATCTTTCGAGTAGTGTGTATTTTGTACCAGAACTTTTGTCGCCACCTGTGTCTCGCTGGGTGGTCGGGCCTTTTTGTACACACCAAAGACAGCATATGATACATATGAATTCATTACTTCACAGCCCTCTTTCATACTATTACGTTGATCCGTGCCATTACTTCCCCCTTTCTTTGTAGGTAACACCGTACCCGTCCATTCCGCTCACTTCTGTGCATTCAAATGCCACTCGAAGACCTTTCTGAAAATCCCTTTCCCACCACTTTCAATCACATCCCCATGACATGGTATAATCCGATCGAAATCAAATTTATCGATCTTTTGTATACTCCTATTAAACCCAGTCCTATCCTTGGCGCTCGCCGCATACCAGTTGAACCGCTTCTGCCACGTGGCCGGGCCAGTTGCGCTCATGAGACCCACAAAAAGTTTTGTCAGTAGGCCCGACGTAGCCGTCTCGCCCGAGCGCGAGTACTGCTCATGAGCGGGGAGGTTGAAGAGCAAGTCCGCTTCGATAAGCGTGCGATCCGGACGGTAGTTGAAAACAATCTCCTTATTCGCATGACTGTGCACATACTCATAGTCGAAGTCGGCGTCGAATTCCGGGTCGACTTTGAAATCGTTTTTATTGTTTTTGGTAATGACGTGCTCGAAGCGCGTCCCGGCGGTTTCTTTGCTCCGCTCACGCTTTTCAGGGAGGCCTTCGGGGCCGAGCAGTTTGGCGGAGGGGAAGGCAGACGCCCATTGCGTGAGAAAGATGTGGTGCTCGAAGTCGGGGGCGATGAGGTATCTGACCTGGCCGCCGAGGGAGGAGACCGTTTCCCGGACTTCTGGGGTTAGCGCTGTCGCGGAGAAGACGGCCAGGGAGCCAGATTGGAGCCGGACTTGACAGTGTCATGGTTAGCACATGCGGAAGATGAGACGATTAGGGGTTAGTTTACCGATTGTGCCACGCCCACCGACTTTGAAGTGGCCGAAGCGGCTGAAGGGTGCTGAGCAAGTGACGATGTTGGGAGTCACTCTGCGGATGACCATCACCTCGGATGGGTCGGACGGAACTAGTTTGGACGACATCCTGAGAGGTAGACAATACTGTAATGAAAGAAAACGTCAGAGAGGAGTTGGAATGAAGCTCTTTCGTGCTGAGGTGAAAGTCACTGGCTTGTGAACTCGACACCACGGCTCGATTATCGATGATGACGGTGCGAACCTTATGTAAGGAACCTTAAAATGCACGAGCTATAATTAATTGTTGGACGGAATAGGGTCAGAATGAACGTCCTTGTATTGCTTAGGTTGCTAGAATAATATCTAGCTAAGTTTTATGTGTGCTGGGGTCACATGACCTCAGAATGAAACCTAAAATGATCTGACACAGAACTGCACAATTTTCAACACTTCTTCTCAGGCTTAAAAGGTCTGAATTCATAGCAAATTCACCCTATACACCCTGGTATTATTCTCTCAACCAACTACTCAATAAGTTGACCTGATTGAATGAGAAAACAGTGAAATTTAACAGTGAGTAAAGGTTTAGTGAGACTGTCAGTAACTTAATTGATCATAGAAATATATTTGAGGTCAATGAGATGTGTTATAGTTATTCTGACAATTCACCACCCCTCTTCAATTTGCCTTTCTTGCATTGTGCTCTTTTCTCTTCTGACATTTCTCTCTTTTACTTTCTTTTCTTTTGCTCACCTGACATGACATAATACTAGTTAGCAAAAGAATATATAGCTGAGGCAAATTGCCTGAATAGAAAGACAGCTTTTTACCTTGAAACAAACTTGATCAATAACAATTTGATAGCACCAACTGCATCATTAGAATGAAAGTTCATCAGGCTCTAGCTTGCTAGATCATCAGATCTTCAGCTCTATTTTATCTTACTATTACATTATCTTCTTACTCAGACACCTTGCAAATCATCAACCTGGTGAAACTCTTTGACAAATCCTCTTTGCTGAATGTGTTAAAACTGTCAGATTGTACAAAAAATCTAGCCTTTCAGTTAAAAGAGTACAAGTCTGTCAACCTTATCTTTGCTTCTTTGATACCTGATGACCTTATCACCTTCATTCACAGTGTTACTACTCTATATAAATGACTGAGTGTTTGAGAAACTCAATTGAGTACTCAAGCAGACACAAGCTTCTCTTTTAGTTGAACACACAATAGGTCATTGTTCAACACTGTCTTACAAGCCTTTACTCAAGACATAGCAACATTACAGAACAATTCTGCCTTTCTTTAGTGAGCTGCAGAAACAGCCAGCCAGCCTATTTATTCTGACAGTACCTTGAAGTTCAACCCACTTAACTCATTTGCTGCAGGATGATGTCTATGCCGTTCAATAGCCACATCATTGAACTTGAACCTTAACACTCTTAAACATTCTATCACATCATTATCTTCACATCAGTTAGAATTCAGCTCAGAAACTACTGAAAACATACCTCAAAACCAATCTGAAGATATGACAAATAACAATCACAATGAAAGCCCTCAGAACAACAATGACAGTACACCTGTGTCAGCTGAAATGAACTCAGCTGTTTGAGAACAAATTCTACAGGTCATTGCCGCCTCAGTAGCATGAGAACAATCACAAAGTCACAATGCCTCTCAGTGTGGCTCATTTGATTCACCTGAACCATCTGAGCCTTGTGGCTCAGAGAGAGAGAACAACAACAATGATGACCGGAATTTCAGCTGAAAATCAGCTGATATTGGTTTCTTCTATCTTAACATGCTTAAGAACTGAGGTGATAGTGATGTAGTTGATAAGAATAACAAGAATTACTATTGAAACATCTACTCTTTTATCAATCAGATAAGAGTGACTGCAGCTACTTGAGATGCTAAGCAGATACACCAGAACCTTGATGCAAACTTGTGTGAATGAGCTGAGCTTTGATGAAATACACAACTTTTAAAGATTACCTGCCTAGGTTTAGTGGCTCATTTTAACAGCGTCAAAGAATGATGCAAGGCACTAAAGAAACACTTTAAGATATTTCTTAGTGAGGCATGAAACAAGTTCACCACAATCAGATATATTCTCAAAGATGTTAGAAGTCACTGAAGTTCAACTGAATATGTCATCACCCTTATGACAGCAGCCAAAAGCTGTGAGCAAGGTGAATTGAAATTTGGTTTGATGATTCAGATGTGAATGCACATTGACATGCCTCTTTGTTACAACATTGATGAACTGAAGAATGAGACTATCATTGAAGAGTTTGTCAACATTCTGTTGATTAAGCAGGCAAATTAATACAACAGCTACTCTCATGCTCAACTCAACAGAATGATTCAAAGAAATCAATAAGGTCAGTATAACTCAGATTGAGACAACTGTGGGCAAAATGCCTACAATTGTCAACCTTCTTTTGTTTCATATTATCAGTCATATCAGCCTGCAAGATACAGATATTCTTTCTACTATCCTCTCAAGTCATCAGGTCAATTTAATAACCAGCTGTAACAGCAGAATTCATATCAGCAGTGACTGCAGAGCGCATTGCCAAACACTCAGCTAAATTTCAGACCGCCTCTTCAAATCACATCAGAGAATGAAAGACTGTCATCTGAGTTCTTCATATTTAATTAGTGATACACTAATCAGAACAGACGGCCTTTCAACTGACTGAACCATTGAGAAGCACATGACAGTTATGTAGAAAGAGGGTGCGGTGATTATGACAATTAAGCATATTGGTCAAATGAGAATCAGTCTCTAGAAGAAAACCCATCAATCAATGATCAGACAGAGTAGCAGAATTTTGAAAATGCGTACTATAATGAAGAGTATCACAAAGTCAATATGTCAGACATTCAGAACAACCAGCATGATGTGGTTTATGAATCAGAAAATACTCAGAAACTTGAAGAAGAAGACACTTCAAAGATTGACAAAGTGGTCAATGTTGAACATGTGACTGAAACCCATATTCTCTGTCAAACATGCAAACAGAACTTTCTCTCAAAGAACAAACTTCATTTACATTTACACACAGAATGTCAAAAGCAGCCCAAAATTCAAAAACCTAAGCCACTGAAGAATACATCAACATTTGTCAAATTCACAGCAAAAAGAGAAGACACCAAGGGCTATGGGTTTAAAGGTTGAAGATATGTCACAACTCTGACCCGGCTTACCTCAGAAGAAAAGAATGAACTCATATGTCTGAACACTGAATGCATCATGAGCCTTGTGAATAGAGAATTTCTGATGAAGCAAGCGCTTAAAACTACCATAAAGTGAATGCCCTTGTCAATACAGGTCAAAGGCATAAAGACTGAAATTCATCAGTGTGAAGAATATGTGAACTTAGCCATCTACCTCTCAGACAATAAAATCAGAACTGTTGTCATAGAACAAGAGGTTCACATTGTTAAAGACCTCAAGGTGAAAATGCTGATCAGCCTTGACATTCTGAACCCGGAAAAAATCTTCATAATGATGAACAATATCAAAGCTGTAATCAAGAGCTGCAACAACATCAGAATACCTCTAACTGTACATTTCTGATCAGCAAATCAGGTTAAGAAAACCATTCTTTCAGAGAAAACAATCAGCATTTCATCAAGAAGCTATGCTACTGTTAATGTAGTTAAGATCAGTCTATTAAAGAATCAAGACCTGCTATTCAAGCTGGAATGTCAACAGAGAGATTCATCAGTATATGCTCATATTGTTGATCATATACTATCGGCAGTTCAAGTTCAGAATGACACAGATATGCCCCTCATCATACTCAAAAAAACCTGCTTAAGTCATGTGATAGAGTATGAAGCTGATGGGTGCTATTTAGCCAACTCAAAAGATGCTGAGCTTGCAGCCTCAATCAAGGTCAACTGAGCAAACTGAGTCAGAACATGCTTTTGTGAGGTGTTAACTGCAGTCACAGCGTTTCATCTAGAAACTACCGGTCAACCTGAATGAAAAATCGGCCATGAAGTAACAGTATATGAATCAAGCACCATAGCGGCTCAAGTCAAAGCTGTCATACACTTCTACCCTCATCTTTAAAAAGACTGCAGCAATGTGATGAAGGTTTCTGAGAAAGAGTGAATGAACATTCTGTTAATAGATGACTGAAAGACCAAATATAAACCAGAACAAGCACATGTTTACCTAATCAGTCAAAATGACTGAGAAGTAATCAACAAGGCCTTTGACAAACTACAATTGCAAGAACACTTGAAATGAACAAAAACCTCAACACCTTTTACCTTTCTCTATTTTGTTGTGTGAAAAAACTTACTGAATGAAACAAGAAAAGAAAGAGTTGTGATAGACATTTAAGCACTAAACAAGATCACAATGTCAGATGCATACCTTGTATTTAGTTAGGCAGACATTCTGACAGCAGTACATGGTGTCAATTTCATTTTCACAGTAGATTGCAGCATCTTTTTCTATCAATGACGGGTGAAAAGAGCACACCAACACTGACTCACTGTTGTCTTGCATCGGGAACAGAAGACTTTCAAAGTCACTGTTATGGGATATTGAAATTCTCCTGCCTACATACAAAGAATGATCAATAGAATACTGCAAAGGCAAAGGGCCTATGCAAGAGCTTATGTTGATGACATTGTCATCTTCTTGAACACACTAAAAGAGCATCTGAAGCACCTACACAATGTGTTCATCACACTGAAAAGAATGAGGATCTGTCTTTCATCAGAAAAGTCTTTTCTGACCTACTCATCTGTTCAGCTTCTAGAACAGTGAGTTGACACACTAGAACTAGCCACATTGAAAGACAAGCTTGTTGCAATTGCAGGTCTTTGTTTTTCTATAAGCCTAAGGCAGTTAGAAAAATATCTAGGCTTGACAGAATATCTTTGACAGTATATCTCAAAATATGCGGTCATCATTAAACCATTGCAGCTACAAAAAACCTTCTTGAATTAAGGCCTCAGAGTCAAAGAGACGAAAGAGAATGCAAGAAAATGTCAAGCCATAACTATCAAATTAAATGAGTCAATCCTTAAGGAGCTAAACACCTTTCATCACCTTCAGATGCTATTCTCTTGACCAACAATGTTGATACATTTCTTGTCAAAACATCAACTGTATGTTGATCTGAATGCATTCAAGGAGTTTGGGTTTGAGGCTCATGTTTATTACATAAAGAAGGCGGAAAAGAACAAAACCCCGTAACAGAAGTCTATGAAACCAATTCTTTTTCTAAGTCAGCTACTCACAGAGGCCAAGACACATTATTGATCAATGAAACTTGAAGTGGCCAAACTGATATGAGTACTGAAGAAGACTCACCACCTGATTGAAGCAGCTGAACAGTCAACAATCATATACATTGATCACACAGCAGCAGTAGAAATAGAACATCAATTCAGCTTAAACACTACTGCAGTGAAGAAACTTAATCTAAGACTAGTCAGGGCCTCAGAATACTTACAGCGCTTTCAGTTGAAAGTTTGATATAAATCAGGAAAAACCAACATTATATCAGACGCTCTGTTCAGATTGCCCAGCAGCAACAATGTTCACAAATAGCTAGCTAGTAGAGAATATCAACTTGAGTCAAATGAGTCAATACTAAAAGCATTACAAGTGAATGTGTCAACTGCAACATATGCTCAGACTCTAATGAAAGTCTCACTCAAACTACAACAAAGACTAAAGAACAGCTATGCAAAAGAGTCAAGGTGGGGTCAAATACTAAAGATGTTAAACAACAATAACACCTTAGGCCTTAACGCAGCAAAACTACCATATGAGCTAAAGGACAGACTTGTCTACTACAAAGACATTGAAAAGGGGCCTTGCCTGTGCATACCACACAGCCTTCATGACAAGGTGTTCAAGTTAGCTCATGACAAAATGAGACATTCAGAATATGCATGAATGCATGAGAGATTGACTGACACTCTTTACATCTATGACTTGTTCAAAAACCTACACAAATACTTATGACATTGTCTGCAATGTCAGCTCAATCAAACACCTCATCATAAGCCATATGAGGTGCTACAATCAATTCTTGCATTGTTGCACCCTTTTCACACTTTGACCATTGACTTTATTCTGACCTTATCAGTGATTAAGGCCTTTGAGACCTATGAGACCATAATGTCAGTCACAGACAAGTTTAGCAAGACAGTCACCCTGATATCAGAAAGAAATACAATGACTGTGAAAGATTGAGCAATATGCCTACTGAACCACCTTGCACTTCTAAATTGAGAACTATTTAAAGCAATAATATCAGATCAGGACAGAAAATTCTTGTTCAGTTTGTGAAAAGGAATATTCAAACAGCTCAAGGTAAATCTACTATACTTGACTGCCTATCATTCACAAACAGACAGCAGTTTTAAGACAACAAATAAAATGGTAGAAATTGCCTTACAGTACTGAATAATGACTCTGAAGTGCTCAGAAGAGTGGTCAAAAAGTTTACCCTGTCTTCAAGCAGCCTTGAATAACTCAATGAAGTATAGCTCTACACAGCAAAGCCTCAATGAGGTGCTATTTAGATGTAAAATCAGGAAGGCTCTGAACTTGTTGCATGTTGTCAAATCAAAAACACAAACACACAAAACAATAAATGTGCACAGTATTCAGCTCATGAACATGAACAATTATCAGTCTGCACACATTGACATGAAAGATGTGATAGGTTTCACTGCTATGCAGATAAAATACTATTATGATGAAAGGCATCAGCCACTATACTTTCAGCCTGACAACATGATGAACCTACACTTACACTGAGAATATACACTTTTAAGCTTGTTCATCAATAAGAAGCTGAAGCAGCAGTTTGCTGGCCTCATCAAAGTACTGAACTGAGTTGAAAGACTAGCATATCACTTGAATGTATCATCAATGTGGCAAATTCACAATGTCATCTCTGTTGCGCATCTAGAACCAGCTCACATGTTAGACCCATATCAACAACCACAGTCAGAAAAGCTGAAAGGGGTCATGATAGATGAAGAAAAGAAATGGGAATTGAAAAAACTTCTAAAGAAAAGAACATACTGAAGAGAAAGGGGTATCACCACTGAGTATTTGACACAATGATTAGAATATGAACCAGAATTTGACAGCTGAATTAACGTGAAAGACCTAGAACATGTCAAAGAACTAATAAGACTCTATGAAGAAGAGAATGTGCCTATAGCGTGACTATATGACAGCATTTCATGTTGTCATAGTGGTGAATTCCTCTCACCACACCGTATCAGTGAATTTCACAATAACATCAAACCGCAAAAACAAACAAAGTAGTGTGTTTCATTTTGCCTGAACAACAAACAGCTTTCTTTTTCTTGCTATCAAAACAAACATCTTTTCTTAAAGGTGAACCATTTAACAATAGCTCTTCTATGTCATACACTTTATTATAACATCAACAAGGCATTTCAATGCAGTTACAACAGTATCATATTGACTGAACTCTCATCAAACAAGATTACTGTCATGATGAAATGCAAGGTTAAAGACAACTCAATGCTGTTGAACCACAACACATAAAATGAAGAATTACTGACTCAACATGTAGATACAGGCAGTAAAAGCAATGTCTCACAGACATTATGGGCTGAATGAGAGCTCTACACTGAAACGTCAGACTACTCAAACAAATGATCACTGACTAAAGTCAGATTAGATGATGTTAACATGTATCATGTCACCTTGCACATGAACAGCAATGAACAAGAAGTCAACTGATCAGCAGATTTTGATTGTTAAGGTGATATCTGAGTGATCAGAGTCAACTACAGCAACCTGGCAACTATGAAGAATTTGACAGGACAGGATTGCTATGCGGTTTATAGAGAATACTATCAGCTTTGCAGAATGAAAGAGTCAAAACATGTCAAGACCAGGTACATCAAAAGCAGAATGAATGAAGAAGACACATTTTGCTCAGAAGACAAGGTGATTCAATTCATTAACATTGGTTCAAGCAATGCTGAATTGTCTACAAAAACATCAAAACCCCTTATCATTGATTCAATTCAAGCAAAAACGCCAAAACCCCTTACTGCCGATTCAAATCAAGTTGAACCATTCACAAATATGTCAGAAGCGGAACCGTTCACCACTATACCCAAATGCCCCATCACAACATTGATGATTAAAGATGATTTTGAATCTTCTGAAACCACCTCACCTATCAAACAAGGTTTGATTTTCATAAGCTGATTAAACAAATCACAAGAGCCTCACTATATCTCATCACAAGACATTCATGTTGAGATTTCTGATTCATCACAGCAGCTCAGCACATTTAAACAGAAGGTCAATGAGGCAGAACTTCAGACTTTGTCAACAGACAAGCAGCATCTTATGAATCAGTTAAAGAATCATGTGACAAGAAAGAAGTTCTCAAATGTCAAAAAGGTCTCTGCACCACAATCAGTAATCAATATAATCTTTCTCAAAGCTCTTGTGCTGATGATTCTAGACATCACAGCAAGACTTAACACACAGGTTCAAGAACAGGCAGAGTCTCTACAACGAATTCAGAGACATATGACAGAGGCGATAATGAACCTGAATGGCTTAAAAAAGAGCGTGAATGCAACCCTGATATACACAAAAGAAACACAGAACACATTGACTAACCTTGTGAATATTTTGAGAGATCTTATTGAACACCTGAAGGTTCTGAGAAGAACAGCCAATACAGTGAAGTTAAAAGTGATTGAGAACGGGTGAAAAGCACTAAACATTGAGGCAGAAAGATACCTGATTGTATGAAAGAAGAAAGAGGTTGATCAAGATGACAAGCATTGAGACAACGCATTTTTTGAAGGCTGACAGTTTGTTATAGTTATTCTGGTGATTTGTCACCTTTCTTCAATTCATCTTTCTTACATTGTGCTCTTTTTTCTTCTGACATTTCTCTCTTTTGCTTTCTTCTCTTTTGCTCACCTGACATGACATAATACTAGTTAGCAAAAGGGTATATAGCTGAGGCAAATCACCTGAATAGAAAGACAGCTTTTTACCTTGAAACAAACTTGACCAATAACAAGATGTCATTCAACAGCCTTACAGACAAAGTGATACTGAATATTAATGTGCTTTATACAGACATGAAACTCAGGGTTTTTAAACAGCTCAATTGCTTTCTTATTGTCAGTCTTAATAATGACAGAATTCATGACATAAAAACCAGTTTCACAGAGAAAATGACATAATCAAATAGCTTTCTTAGTAGTCTGAGTTTCTGTCATGTATTCAGCTTCTGTAAAAGACAGAGTGACAGTTTATTAGTGTTTAGACAATTAATTAATAAAGTCTCTGAATAGAAGAAAGAAATAAATATCAGTAGACTTTTTAAAGTCTTAATCATCATCTCAGTCAGTGTCAGTATAACTTAGTAAACCACTATTAGTGAATTCATAAGTAACACCTTAAGTAGCTGTCTTAACTAAATAGTGAAAGATCTGTTTAACAGTGTTATAATGAGTAGTATTAAAATTCTAAGTGAACTGACTAATGAAGAAAACAGTAAAGACAATATTGAGATGCATTTGTAACATAATGTACATTAGTGAGTTAATTGCTCACTGATAATGATAAATAGTGATGATGTCAGTCTGTTTATTAGACTTCTTCATAAGAACAACATCAGAATTCATAAAGATATTCATTAGATTTGTCTCATTCTGATAAAAAGTATGTAGAACCTTGTAAATGTAAACTGTTTAAGTAAGACAAATAGTGCATTCAGTACAATTCTGTTTAATTCACATACTCAGATAATAAGCAACAGGCCCTAAGTCTGTTATGTTAAAGACTGAATTCAGCTTGCTTTTAATGCACTGAATAACTGACTTGCTGCTATCAATAAAAAGTAGGTTGTTAACATAGACAGTGATAATAATGCTGTTCTTTAAAAAGATGCTGTGATTCAGTTCTGAATGTCAGAATCTCAGTGAGATAAGATGATTAAATAGAGTCTTATATCACAGATAAGATGACTGCTTTAAATCATAAAAAGCCTTATTTAGTAATGCAATCTTATCAGATAGTCTGTAGTCATGCAGCAGTTTAACATAGATAATCTGATTAATAGAACTGTAAAGAAAGGCTATAATAATGTTCATTTAATCTGTCTTAAGATTGAAATGTGTCACTAGAGCAAACAGAGCTTTGTATGTCTGAGATTTAATTACTGAGATAAACATTTAATTATAATTAACATTAAACTGCTGCTTGTATTTCTTAACAACTCAGTAAGCCTTATAGTGAGTAATCTGACTGTCAGCACTGCATTTAACCTTGTATACTTACTGACTCTGTAGAACATGCTGATTTTGTAAACTAGTCATCACATTTCATGTGTTATTATACTTAAGTGAGCATATTTTCTTCTTCATAGCTTTTTTTCACTTATTGCACAAAGATAAGTCTGTAGCCTGCTTGTATGTAGTAGGTTTAATGATGTCATTCATAAAGACAGCAGCATATACATATAAAACATGTGCTTTTAAGTTGTCATTAAAAGAAGTAGAAATAATAGATGATGACTGAAAGTTAAAAAGTGAAGAATAATTGATATTGTTAAATGAAGTCAGTGAGAAAAGATTCACAGAGAAATATTAAACAGACAGTGTGAATTCTGCTGTATTAAATATAACAGATACACTATTAGTATGAAGACTCTGAAAATGCTGTAGCAATGAATGCTGCTGAGTTAGTGAAATAATAACTGATGTAATAAGTAAAAAAGCAAACAAAGTAGATGATGAAGATGTTTAAGACATAGAAGTAAAGACTTTCTCTGAAACAGAAGATTTAACAGAAATAACAGAAACAACTGAGAACTCTTTTTTACTGTTAATCTGTAAATTAATCATGTTCTTATACACTTTTATACCCTCATTAATAAAGCAATTGTGAACCTGTAGAACTCTTTTAGATTCAGAATCTCAGACACAGTAAATGAAGTTGCTGACAGTGTTTAAATAACAGCACTTTAAACTTCTATCTTTGAACTTAACTCTCTGTTAACAACATTTCTTAAAAATGTGTGTTCATGCAGTTATATTAAAGATACAGAGCTTGTTAAGATTCAGTTTTTCATCAGTTCATGCTTTGTACAGTGTCTTATTCTTAAGACATTAAGTAGGCAAATGATTCTTAAGAAAGACAGCTGTTTTAATGACTTCAGACCATAAGAAAGAGTTCATGTTGCTATTCTTAAACATAGCTCTAGTCAGTTCACAAATTGTGCAGTTAATCTGCTCAAAAATGCTGTTCTTTTTAAGAAAGTATATTACTGTAAGTTCTTAAATAATGCTCTGAGAACTAAATCAGTTTTTAAGGTTAAGGTATTTACATTTATAATCAGTACAGAAATGACTGACAGAAAGATTTAAAAGATGAGTTTTCATAATGACAATAAAGGCTTTAATGTACTTAGCAGCCTGTTTCTTTTTCTTTATAAAGTACATTCAGATGAACCTGATATAGTTGTCAGTAAGAGTAACAAAGTACTTTAAATCTTTATATATGATAGGTGTAATAAAACTGACAATATCTGAATGAATAAGGCTGAGAATTTGAGTGACTGACTTAATTAAAGTATCATACAGACAATGTGTCTGCTTAACTTTCATGCATGCTTCACAGATGTTCTCACAGTGAAGATAAAGTAAGTCAGTAAGATTCATGCTGTTAGTCATTCTAGTTAAACATTCAATGTTAGCATGATCAAGATGCTTTAAATGACAATGTTATGTTTTAAATGAAATCTTGAAATCTCTACTTGCTTCAAATGTGTAAAACTGAGATGAATTGTTAAGATGTAGCTAATATAGCTCATTGACTTTCAGAACATGTTCAATGATATTGTCATTGTAATGTAGAATGCAGTCAGTCATGTTAAAGATAACATTGTCAAACTGTATGCAGTAATCAAAAATAAGGTTAGCTGATAAAGAAGAAACATGCATAACATCACAGAGAACAACCTTCTGTATGTTACTGTTAAAGTGTACTAAACACAGTGAAATCATACTCTTTTCAATGATTTGAGCAGGTCTGTTAATCATTTTCAATGACTAAACAACAGGCTGATAGCTAGAAAAGAACTCTCACATAGAACACAGATGATCTGAAGTCTCAGTATTGATTATTTAAACACTCAGAAAATGCTAACTGATAACTGACATAAAGTTAAGTGTAAGTGCACTAGGCTTTGTATTCAAAGACAATTTAAAGGTTAAATTAAAAGTTGAGTTTGAGTTTAATGTGAAATTATCACTGAAATTGTCTTCAGAATTATCATCAGATTTAGGCTTTTCATTCTTCTTCTTCTTAGTCATTTTAAACTTCTTCTTTTTATGTGAGTATTTATTTCAGCACACAGGTTCTTCATAACTCATTCTTTTACAATGAAAACATTGTTTAAAGAATGTGATGTTATTACTGTGAAAGATTATGATAACAAAGAATTTATTACTGTTAATTTAAGACTTATTAATAAGTTCAGTCACTAAAGCATTAAAGAAAGAAACATGAACTTAAATAGTCTGTTGTTTAGCTGTAGTGAATGCATTAAATGAGGATTCTAAGTTGTTTAAAAAGACTGTGAGTATAATTTAATCTGAAAAGATAAAGTTCATCTCTTTTAAATGTAATGACAATGTCTTAATCTGTTTAACATAATTCTTCACTGACTTGCAGTTGTTATAGTGATAAGAAAGAAGAGTAATAAATGTTAAATAACAGACATTAAATCTCTGAACTTTGTATAACTTCTTCAACTTCAATCACATAAAACAGACATTAAGATTCTTAATGAATCTTTTAAAGCTGTTTATGCAGCTAAGTGCAATAGTAACACATGCCTTACTGTTGTTTTTACTTCAAAATAGATAAAAGAAAGTGACTAATGACTTAAGAAGAGTCTTAAATGAAGGTTCAGAACTGAAAAGAGAAGATGATTCAGTAAAAGTACTGTTAACTATCTCTTAAACATCTTTGTTCATAAGAACATACTTGATATTAACAGCTTAAAAAGCATAATTGCTTATATTGATGAGTTTAGCTATAAAATGAATGCTGTTTAAGAAAGTTATGTTGTTAACTAAATGTGATGCAATTGCAATTAACAGATGAAAGAAGACTATAAATTGAAGACAGTGAGGTAAAGACTGTCAAAATGAAGACAATTAAAATGTTTTAAGTGTATAGTGCTGAGCTCATAATCTGTTAAACAAAATAAAGTCAGAATGAACATTCTTGTATTGCTTAGGTTGCTAGAATAATATCTAGCTAAGTTTTATGTGTGTTGAGGTCACATGACCTCAGAACGGAATTTAAAATGATCTGACACAGGACTGCACAATTTTTAACATTAATCTTCACCTGAAGAAAATACTCAACGGGCTGTTCCAGTAATCATACTCATGCAGAAACAACAATAGTAAGAATTCTGAGACGTTTACCATGCCAAATAATCTACATGATTCTTGAATTCCAGATCACACTTCTGAATGTTTGTATTGCTGACAAAGGAGTAGAAAGGGCTTTGAACTAAGATAAATCAGGGGCCTGATCCCAAGTCACTAAAAGAAGCCCATGGCCCTTTGACTTGATCTACCAAATGAAGTGCTCAGCTTGATGTTTGCTGAAATACAGCCCTGGAGATGCAAGTTTGCCGACGTCAAGCTTGCATGTGCTGTCTACCAAGCACGGGCCACATGACAATTGCAGGGCAGGGAAATTTGAACATCAGCTCGTTCCTTGACATACGATGGCCAAGCAGGGTACTTTATCAGAGACCACCAATGCCACGATCACGCATCTTCTGCCGATCCCACACAGCGACAAGGTCACCGGACCCAAGACGGTCACCGTTGATACGTCGATGCTTCTTGTTCATCCTTTGAAATTCCATTTGCACATGGCACAAATCTCGATTGGCCTGCGGTCATGAGACTGCACTTGGCTGCATCGGCTGTTTGTGCGCACTGGGGTAAAAGTCAATGTTCATACTGCGACTCTGTGATATTTCCTTGCTTCTGGCTGCGCTGAAACGTGAGGAAATGAGACATGACCAGATCCAGCTAAAGCTTCGACCGAATCCCTCTGACCAAGGTCAAACAGTACGCTCATCTCACATTGCTAGGTGCAAGGATGCGTCACTCTGCGCTGGGCGCCATCATCCATGGCGTTGAAGAGTGCTTGGTCGGGTGAAGACAGGCTCTGGCGCGTTGTCAAAACCGGGATTGCTTATTGGCACCACGGCACCATAAATATTCTGCTAACCCCAGCTTCTTGAAATTATTCACTTGTACCTTAGGTGTGCGACATCTTTTCACTAACAACCTCTTGACCGTTCTTCCTTCCCTTCACAACATCACCGAACTGACCACCAGTATCGAAACTCCCCGTCAAGAACCTTCGGAGCCCATCTAAACAAACTGATCACATCAAAACCAAAGATCCATCAAGATGCCCGTGTCCGCACGCCTCATCTCTATTCCTCTCCGCATCGGTGAGCTTGCTTTTGCCGCCGTAAGTCCACCATCCTCCACTCAATTTGAAGCTACACTACTGATCTTTGAGATAGACCGTCGCCGGCCTAATTGGTCACTATCTCCATGCATATGACAAAGCCAACTCTTGGCCGCAAAAGCGCTTCATCTACACTGAGGTCGTCGCCGGCATCTCCATCCTCTGCGCTCTCATCTGGCTCGTTCCATTCTCCAGCAGCTTCATTCACTACGTGACAGATTTCGTGCTGTTTGTGCTATGGATCGTTGCCTTCGGCTTGCTTGTCAACTTCATCGGGCCGCTTCACTGCGGAAGCATCTGGGCTTGGGGCAATATTACACAGAAGGGCACTTGTGAGAGGTGGAAGGCTGCTGTTGCGTTCTGTTTCTTGTCTGCCATCTTCTGGCTCGTCAGCGCTCTTGTCGTATGTTTTGCCCTTTCTCTATTCGCTGGTATTGCTGACTTGCATCCAGGGTATTTGGTTCGTCCGCCGCGCACGACGCAATATGACCACCACAGATGGCACTGCTGCTGGGTGAGTCAATGTTCTCGCTGGATTGATCTTGGCATGTCGACTGACAATATACAGCACCAACCGCCGCAAGTGGTATCGCAACCACCATATCTAGAAATCCCCTCTCCCGTGTGTCACTTGTTCACAGTCGGTGTGTTCGGGATAGTACGGTCCTTGTTCAAGCTCTACTCCCAACTGAGCACAGCGATCTTGGTACCCAACTCGTTTCTCACATCCGTCTTGGCTCTCTCCTGTTCTTCAATACGTTGATGACTTTCGGTGCTCCGGCGTGCGCAAGGAAATGAAGTATTGAGTCAGGATAGTTTCCACCAGCGATAGCGCAGATGCCAGCCATAGTCTTGGAGTGTTCTCTCCTGCGTCTTCGGCTCAATAAGCTGTTCTCAGCGAAACTAAATAATTCAACCATCTAATGAGAAGTCCAAATCAGTCCATCTCCGATGCCGACTATGCCGCATCTGAACCCTGTGATGTGCTGGCCAAGTGAAAGAAGAGAAGAGCCATCGTACTGTGACCGAATGTGTAGGAATGACAGGCGCCCTCATCTCATACGAAAGACCATTGTGCAGTAAGCCCATCCCCGTATTCCAAACCGGTCCCGTGAGACAACCGGATTCCACTTCACCTCCTCGTTGGCAAAGTCCCGCTCCACAGAATCGAAGCAAACACTACGCCATCACTTACTTTGCCCATCTTTACATTCATGCTATTCACATCATATAACCCAGATCCCTTTCTCCACTTGGGCGACGTGAATTACAACGCCTATCTCCTCAAGATATCTTCAAGCACACCCGTTCCTTCAACCATCCTTCCCCCATATACCTCGCTACTACCATCCGTCTTTCCCTGAACAGATCCACCTTCCGTCAGGAAGAACCCAGCCCAGCCCAGCCCATCTCTGCCCCACAGAGCCATCCAAAAGACTGCCGGAGATGATCACAACCCCTTCCTTCCGACCCTATCAAGATCTAGCCCTAATCCACACCCACACACAGCACAAATCCATCAACAACCAATGTCTACAACCAAGGTACGAGAACACTACTAAACATCCGCAATCTGTACACGTAACGAACTCTCCTCTCCACTACACTACACTATACACCAACTAACTGAACAGAATATCTCAGAAGACAACACCCGTTCTATCCCGTTATAAAATGTCCGCTCGTCGGCGAGGTTGTTGACTGCGCCGATGACAGCGGGGCTTAAGTTTGGAGGACTGGTTGGGGATCTTTACTTTAGCGTGCTGGTGGGGATGATGACGGATGTAGTGATGAGGGTTGGGGGAGATGAACGGGGTGGTGGCGAAATGGAATCTAACGACCTTGAGGGCTATGTGTCGTGGCCAACTCTCGACTGTCGACTGTGGACTGGCGGCGGCGACAGGCGGAGTGTACAATACTTCTATATATGCTTCGTGCTTTAGATATCCTGATGCTGGAAGTAGTCCGTGTACCATAGCTTCCAGAATATATCAATCAAGCGCTTCAGGATTGCGGAGCGCGGAGATGGATGTATCCCTGTCTTCTACGTGCTAGATTCACTAGTCAGGTGTGTAGGACGGTGCAAGGCTCGGTCTCACCTCGCACGGTCTTGATTGTAGAGGTGGGATGGCAGTCTGTTGGTTTGATATTGACGGATTGGCGGTGAGGAGGTTTTCAGAATGGGGTTCTGGAGAGAACAAGGCCGAATGATAATAGTATGTATGCTTCGAATTTGCCAATTATGATATGCCGTAAAAAGAAATACTTCCGCCCCTTCCCACCAGAGAACTCCTTCATGCAATGCGGGGACCTCCAAACACGAACGCCACACTAGACGTGCAAAGCCTGGCCGCGGTGAGGTCAGATAAAATAGACAGATCTCACGACTTCCAATTCTGCATAATGTCGTGGATTTTGTCGATAATGACAGGAAAAAGGGCATTGACGCTATCACCGATCAAAACTTCGAAGTGGCGTATGGCTTCCTCCTCACTCATCTCCAGATGGAACCGATCTTTGACCTTCAGAACCGCTTTATCGGGCTCCAACTTGATGTCTGGGATGTTGGCGTCGACCATGAGGCTGAAGAGGTTGAGGATGAGGTTGGAGGATTTACGGAGCGTCGTGTAGGCCGTGAAGCAGTACTGCTTAAAGGCGCCATATTGGGGGGATTTCGCACCTCCCATCCCGTCAACCATTTCTTTGCAGAGCTTCATCATGGGTGCAAAGGGCTTGGGGTCACGGCCCAGTATGAAGCCGAAATCGGCATGGAAGAAACGACCTGTGATGGCGGTCAGTGTGAACCCTCTCAACATTGCGGCAATTGTATGGACTGACCGTCAGGAGCCAACAGCAAGTTGTCCAAGTGTCGATCACCCACTCCCAATAGATATGTCACCACGCAGTAACCAGCACAGCTTTTTACATAGGTATCCATGGTGTCTTTCCTCACACCCAGAGTCTCGCTGTTGTCTGGATTATTCGCCTTCAAGTATGCCAATACGCCGCCCTTGTACTCGGCAGAGATTCCCGCTAGACTCATTGAACCGACGAACTGCACTGCTCCGGCATTGGCACTTGTGGCAAGGATACGATAAGGTGAAAGTTTCAAATCCAGATTCTCTTTCCGCAGCAGCCTGTCCATGAGTGTGATGATCTGAATTACCAGTTGATCTTGCCGAAGATCATCACCGGTCTTGAAGATGATAGGGTATCTCTTGCCATCGGTAGTCTTGAACTGGATCAAGAGAGGAAAAAGAGACGATTTGAAGACTAGAGATTCCTCAGGAAAGCAGCCAACAATGGAGATGGCCGGATCTAACGGAAGAGGCAAGGGAGGGTCCAGACTTGTGAGATCGTTTTTTGAATCAGCAATATACTTCTTCAACCGGTCAATTTTCCGTGGACGGTCTTCACGAGAGAACCGAATCTCCTTGGAAATCTTCGAGAGGACAGTTATTAACTCCCCTTGTCTCAATAGGACCTTACGCCGCTCTGGTCCGTCCGGTGTCTTCATAAGCTCCGTCATAAATTCATACTCTACCTTTGCAAAAAGCTTACGGTGTTCTTTGATTTGGTCCGGACTTTGGTCGTCGCACTCGACCATCAAGTACCAGTGAAGGTAATTGCCCAACTTTAAGTTATTGGATGCCCTTGAGATGAGAAACCTCGCCAACGAAGAGTCCTGCGTTGCATCCTCCACGATTTCGGGGGAGATTCTCTCAAACTTCAGAGCTTGTACTAATTGCAGTAGGTACAGCAGGAGCTCCTCGTCATCCGCCTTTCGTAAACGATCTACCGCATATGCTCGTACTGCGGAATTGTCGAATGTCGGGCCTAGAAGCTCGAGGGCATCATCTACATCGATCTCAGTCCATTTTGGTAGGATCTGTACAGCTTGTCGTGCTTCACTTTGATCCTGCCAGGCGACAGACTTGACAAACTTCGTTAGAGCTCGTTTGTCGCGGGTCAGGTGATGTCTGAACTTCCACACCAAGTCTTTCTCTTCAGGGTTCAGCTCTTGGGTAGGTCCATAAGACACGATAACATTCAATTCGTCGCGTATCTTAGCGTTCGGCTTCAAATCTCGATCTAGAACGCCTGTGCGGTGGTTTCTCACAAGCCGCCGGTGTTTATTCTCTGCTGGATTATCTCGAGCTCCAACTTCTGGATCGTAGACCCTAATCAGAGGTGGGACATATCCCTCATCTTCTACAGAACCATGGCCGGTGCCATTGATACCCGGCCCTAGTTGTACTTCAGGTGGCGGTTTAAGCGTAACGTTGGATGCCGACGGAGTATGGTGATGATATGAGGAGATGGGTGGAGGCGGGTATTCGTGATCAGTGAAGACTACCGGGAAGTCGAAGCGAGGCAGGTCAATGACTAAAGTGAACTTGTCTGAATCATCAGATTGTTCGGAGACATTCTCCTCCTGAGGAGTGTCCGCAATGTTTGTCAACGCATTATCTTTAGCTGTGTCGGTTCCCGCACTCATCGACCGGTTGCTCGTCGCTTTGCGTTTCCGTGATATCTTCGACAAGCTCTCTATTTCCTGTCTCTTCCTATCGACGGCTCGGAAAACAAGATGATCTAACCAATCTACACGAGGGATATCGCCCATCTCATGTTTCTTGAACAATTTCTCAAGCCTTTCCAATTCATCGTCCTCTTCTGAAGCCGGAATATGCTCGTTGACTTTACTTTGCCTGCCGGTCCTGCGTCTTGAAGGTGGGGTTGAAGGTGTTGTAGTCGATGACAATCCGTCCGCAAGTTTATGGCGGTAAACGCGACATTTCTGTCTCCCCTTCTGTAACGTATTGTCCTTGTCGAAGAGTGGAATTGTGGTCCCGCCAAACGGTACTGCATGACCTTTTGCACCATCGCCGCCCGTTGGCGAAACATCCCATATCGTGATGGCGAGCTGCGACGTCAAGGGAATCGTCGATATGTTTATGGGAAGCTGCAGCCATTCATTCCACCTGCGAGATAGTCAGTCATAGTACAATCAAGTGCCATGTCCGAACTCCTACACTCTAGCTGTCTTGAACGGCTTATAAGCTGTCTGAACTGGGACCGTCAACGGCTTCGAGTTCGCCCAGAGCTGTACGGTGATATAGAGGTCTGAATGTGAGCTGGCCGCGTCAAGAGTCAGCCATGGATCTAAAAGAATTAGTAGACCCCATCATGTGCTTGATGCACCATCCGGTCTCTAAGGAAGCAATACCTTTGGTTAGATCCAATATGTCGAAGCTCCGGGTGTTGCAGTAAGGTAGAGAAAGGCACCGCTGTTTGCTGCCCTTCGAGACTGCCTCTACAGAATTATTAGCATTGAGTGGCTGGGCAACAGTGAGTGACGACCAACATCTTCACGTTGACAGGCATATCCAGTACGCCCGAGCTGGCGAACGAGAAGGAATCCATCTTGTCGATGGGACCCCATATCTCTGCGTGGTACGACAACGCTGTTGCAGCTCTTATTGTGACACTATCCTGCAATGCGCCGGTGAATTGAAGGCCCGAACTGCAGCAAAGCTCGGACCACCGCGTAGATGAGCTTGCAACCAACGCCCATTGTTTCTCCAATCGACGACCAACAACCCATATATATGGACGAATCCTTTGTTACCTCACGACGACCTTAACTGGCTTGAAGTTGACACTCCTATAGAACAAAGCTTCTTCCCAAATACGGGACCGTCACCTATTAGAGTCGTCTACATATTTCTTTTCGCGACACGGTTATCAACCGTTGCTGCAGCCTTGCGTCACCCTGAGCAAACCTCCTCACTCCCTCTAGATACCCTTCCTGCTACACTTCGTGACCGTCAGAAATGGCGCGTTTAGCCAACCTTTCTTCGTCAGTGGAAGAGGAGGAAGCCAATCAGTATTCCGACACCGTTCCTTCAACGCGACAAAGGCCCAGTCGCACACCACGTCATGCAACATCTCTCTCACCGTCGCCTGCTGCGTCCTTTTCATCAGACAAGGAAAATCGAGAGGCTTCAGCAGACATGTCGCATCAAGGTAAAGGCAAGGCCAGAGCGATGCCAACTTCGAAGCTACCTACACCTACTTCAGCTGAGGATTCTACCCCAAGGACGAACAAGAGGAGGAGACTAGAGGATCGAAATGCGCCTCTGACAAGTCAGGACGTACATGAAAGGGAGCTGGAGGAAGTGGTGGACACGAACTTTTACGATCCGGACCAAGACATGGAGGAACGGCGTGTGGTGCGCAAGGGTTTGCGTGATCTGACAAGAGATCTGAATGGTACTCCTTCTTATCTCGTCAATGTCAACACTAGCTGACTACGACGTTCAGATTCCCGCTCTGAGTATCTAGCTCCAGGGTCTACCGGCCTCATAGACACTCTCCACCGTGCAAATCAGTATTTTACTTCTGTCAAGCAAACGTCAGACGCAACGATAGACTCCAGACTCCTTGTCTCCGCAGCCGATCTTTCTTATAAGAAGACAACGCAGCTTACGCTTGGCGATGCAGCGCAGGGCATTGATATAGACGAATTTGTATCCAAATGCATTACATTCATGCGCCGTGGCCATAGTGATCACGACGATGCAACACCTGGAAACGGCCATCGCAGACGCCGCAGAAACGAAGCAGATGAAGGCGACGTTAGCGCTCAAGAAGACAGCGCCGATGAAGGCGATGCTTTCGATTGGGAATACTTAGGTCGCAAATTGTGCTTCCCGCATAACCTCCGCCCAGCCGTGCCAGGATTCTTGCTAGGCCCGTTATCGGTACAGAAACGAGCGCGCAAGCCAATCCAGAGGCGTGAGCGGCTCCAGAAACGCAATCCCGCAGACGTTGTCCGCCCCGAGGAACTGCAGAAGGAGGATTTAGAGAAGGTAGAGAATTCGAATTTGACGACCTTGTGCCGGAACATTCGCGAGACACTTAAGAAAGCACAAAGAGAGGGAGAGGAGAAGGCAAACGATGAGGCCACAGATGAAATGACGGAGGATGAAGCGCGGGCGCTTATGGCGAAACATGGGATATGTGACGATGGAGGAGTATCACTATTCCGATTTGTCGTCAATCCTCACTCCTTCGGACAGACGGTAGAAAATCTTTTCTACGTCACCTTCTTGATCAGGGATGGAAGTGTGGGGATAGGAAAAGACATCCACGGGCTACCGACGCTACGTAGGTGATCGAAATGCAATACCTGCTCAGAACTTCTGCTGACAATCTATAACCAGACGCGTCGGAGCCTAGTAAGAGATCTGAAACCAGAGAGCAAGGTATCCAAAAGCATCAAGCGATCTTCCACCTCGACTTCCCGATGTGGGAAGATCTCATCGACGCATTCGACATCACAACTTCCGCGATCCCGAACCGAAAGTCGGATGAAGGCACTCAAGTCAGCGCCACGGGTTGGTATGGTTAGCCAGTATTGCGTTTTAAAGATCTCTCCCTTGTCTATACTATTATTCAATGTGACAATCTTCGACATGTACAATATGGGTGGCTTGTTGCTTGGTTGCTTCGTATCTCTTCAGGATTGGTCGATTTGTTCACCTTCGCGCGCAGGTAGACTTTGCTCCGCTACTTCGTTGGCAGCTTTATACCATGACTTGTTTCCTCGCATGGTGATCATCTCTTCATCCATACTGAGGATATTTCCTACCCACACTCTGTGACAATTGACTCGTACATAACCCGCGCTAACCTCCCTCTGAGAACGAGGAAAGTAAAGTATACTTCCTAGATCCCTCGAACCGAATCGTGCACGCCAAAAAGCTAATAAGAAACTCATTACTAGACTAGCATCATGACCCTCCCGTCTCCCTCCAAACCCCATATCAAACCGCCAGACCGTCCATCTCACCCCTCAACAACCCACAGTCGCACTTCTTCCCTCCGACCTAGCACCAACAAAGCTTACACCACCCCAATTCTCCGCGAACCTCCTCAGCACTTTAATCCCCCTCCTACCCCTATAAACCACAGCGCCCTCTTCGAACCTCACTGCCCCGCCCTCCTTTTACCTCAGGAATATGTCACTGGCTCTGAGCTCAACCCAGCGCAGCCCGGTTCAGCGCAGTCCAGTCCAAGAAGAGGGTAGGCATAAATGTACGACGAGCTTTCGATCGCTCCGACTGTGAAAGTTGGCGGTGATATGTCTCCTAGTCCCGTCCCCTTCTGCCGCAATTGGCCCGTTCTTCTTTCAAGGAAAGGAGCATTGGAGTGTTTGAGTGCAGGGGTTAGGTCCGAGTGGAGGTTGGGTCGAGAGGATGAGGACGAGTGTAGGGAATCGGTTTTGGTGCTGAAGAATGCTGTGGACAATTATGGTTGTTGTACTCTAGAGTGTTTACATGCTGTCTTTTTCGGACTGCCAGTGTAAGAGAGGGGTATGTGGGGGATAGAGGAATATGGCCGATGGGTACCGTTAGGGTACGGTGCTCTGTCTTCCTTTCTACCTATCTGTAGATTGATGTGATGAGCAAAGCCAAAATCTGAGCCGTACCTGACAGCTTGGAAGAGGTGCATGCTTTGAAAGAGAGAAGACGGAGCATAGGCTACAAACCGCGTTTGCAAACGCCGAACAACGTTCTGGGGGAATCTCGCACTGCCCGAGCTCCTGAACGCCATGATCATGCTCTGTACACACCTCCCAACACTCCTTTCCTCATCTCACATGCTGTCAAAGTTTCTGGATTCCCTCCTGGGACACCAGTTTCTCATCGGCGTCCATACTCTTTCTCCTCCTGTAGTCTCTACACTTGATGCTAACCACAGACTGCCTCGCGCCATTCCACCCCTCTTCAATAATCAGCGCTGTGAGTTTCCCACCCCGGACACATCCCGTATCGAGACCTTTAGAGTATTTATTGAGTTGCAAGCCTAGCTTCGAATCATGGCCATAAATGACGGTAGATCGAAGGCGGCGGGGGAGTTTGGATTGGTATTTGTTCCATAGCTGTGCACATCAATCAGCCGATGTCCTCAAAGCTAGCCCTGCGAATGTAGGAGTGCGCGGAAAGTAGGCTGGCTCATACCTTGGTCCAGGCCATTCCATCTCTTCGCTCACTAGGGACATGTGTCTCCAGATCCACCGTACGCATGTTCATCACCGCAACTGGATCCTGTCCTTCGAGCTTCAAGCCCGGCACTAGTCCCGCGTGCACAACAACCACCTCTCCCATTCTGGCTACCTCTCCCACTCTCAGTATCACGGGACATTCCCTCAACCACTCCACCTGCCTAGCGCTCAACCGCCTTGCTAACGCACGATCCCTGTAATCGCCATGCGAGAAGGACTCTTCGTCCATATCGTCCGCGGCCCATTGCGGATCTTCGTCAGGACCTTGCAGGGGGAGGTTTTTGGAGTGGATGTCCCGGTAAGCGAGTAAGGTTCTGTCTTCATGATTGCCGCGCACGCAGGAAGCGCGCATGTTGCATGCTAGGTCGACGACGCCGGTCGAATGAGGGCCCTTGGAGATGAGGTCGCCGGTGAGGATGAGGTGGTCGGTTTTGGGGCGGAACGAAAGTTTGTCGAGGAGCGCTACCACTAAAATTCTTGAATCAGTTGCGCTGCACATATGATTGTAAGAATGCGTGAATGGAGGCGCATACATTCGTCTTTACACCCATGAACATCTCCTACGATAACCAGTCGCTTTCTAGCCCCCTTTCCTCCAACCCCAGGTACCAACTTCCTGTCCAAGGTTTTCATCTGCACCATGTCGTTGAAGACAGGCCTCATATTACTTCCAAACCACCCCATCCCTGTCCTCATCCTCTCGTCCAAACTCTCACTAAGGACTATATGCTCTTCCCACTTAGGCTTTATATACCATTTCCAGCTCAGCCAACACGCACCCAATAGCAATAGATATACTATGAAATATTGTCGAACTCGACGTGCGGCCACGGCGCGCACCCAACGGGGTTGACCACTTCGTTCGGGTGAGAGAGAGTGGGTCTGACCATACTTCGGATTTGTACGCCATTCATTCCTCACGAGATCTATGAGGGGCCGTTGAGGTTGAGAAGGATAGGAAGATCTCGATGAGTAGGAGGGGAGGTCTTCAAGGCGCATGTCGTCGCTTGTCGCTTCGTACTCGGCCTCAGGCCGGGCATCCAACCCTCTCCATGGAGATTTTATTTGCGTTTTCTCTACGTAATGACCTTCTGGACACGGAGATTTCTCATTCACAGCTGACTTGCTATTGGATCGATACCGCGCTGGCGCAGGCTGGTGTGAGGGCATCACCCGCGGATCCCTTGAGGTGCATCGACGTGTGATCTGTTCGAGGTTGGTTGGAGGACCAACATTGCAGGAGTGGGAGACGTCGCTTTCAGATGGGCTGAGTTTTCTTTCATTCATCCTGGCTGTCGCTTCTGTGGTTGATAGCCCGCAACGCCAAGATGATACTAAAGCGCTTGGTATGCCAAGAAGAGATAGCGAGACGGCATTCAGCCAATAACTGCTTTATCCAATGGCAATGGGAGCAAGCATGAAATATGGATAAGTGTGTACTGGTACAGAAAGAGAGAGGCTCTCTTGCTTTCATACAGCATATTGGAAGTTTGGAACTCACATCCAATCAACATCGGGAAGATGACGCCAATTGAGGCGTGCCACCTAACCGAATTCCTCCGGTGGCTTACCTAATTCGATCACTTCTATGAAGACAGAAATCTGCTGCCAATGACGCTCAAGAAAATCCTAATGTGGGATTCAATACCGCCTCGCATATACAAAACAGAGTAAGGTTCCTGTATCCAGCCGAACCCCTCATTCAACGATACCGCTCATATCCTTCCTCGTCGTTCATCCTCTGCTCGACCAAGTTCACGACATTCCTATCATACATATCCTCCACCCTATTTCCTTTCCTTAGGACCTCTCTTTCATGTAGCACTGCTTCCTCCTTCGTCATACAAGCCAAGTCTCTCAGTCTTAGCCTGGAGCTCTTCTGTCCTTCCCACCGCTTATCCGCAGTGTATCCATCTTTGGGGGCCCGCCACCGAACGAGAGCCAGCCTTGTAGGCAACCCGCTCACAACGCTCTTGCCCCTGTAAACTTCTTCAACCAAGTACCCAACATCGTCCCTCGTAACCGGAATCTTCAACCCCACCACATCCTCTCCAGCTGCCTTGGCCAGCCTCACTTCTAAACCCTGCAGATTCGCTAGAATACTGTCATACAACTTCTCCCTCCCCTTACTCGGTACATACTCATGCGGGTAGCCGGTGATATCCAGGATGACATTATTGGCAACGGCGTATCCGAACACTGCTGGCATAGTCCCAAGTACTGGTAGAATCCTTACCCGAAAGTCCGGGAGGACACCGAGCTCATTAACTCCACCTTTCGCAAACTCCTCATCCGGTAGCGGTAACAGCTGCGCTTTACCTGGCCCAGGCTTCTCCGTTGAGTAGACGACTGGTATACCCTCGTTGACACCCAGGGCTCTCAGCCTTCTCCTCGTCGTCCGTGATAGTGGATCCTCGACGCTCGAGGAAATATCCCCGATGAAAACGCGCGTGGGATCAGCTTTGCATCCTGCTCCCATTGAAGAGATGACCGGCAACGAATGCTCATGACAATACTTCAACAGCGTAACTTTGCTGTCAATGTTGTCAATGGCATCTATGATGTAGTCCGGTCGCCGTCCATCCCAAGCCTCTAGTTGTATCTTTGCAACCGTTTCACTGAACAGCTCGTTCCGACAATCAAATTTCACCCATGGCGTTACCTGTTCTAATCTCTTCCTGATACAATAGACCTTCGGTGTGCCCACATCTGCAAGCGTGGCTACCGCGTGGCGATTGAGTGATGACAGAGTAACCTGGTCGAAGTCGATAAGTCTGACTCTGGAGACCCCTGAGCGTGCAAGCGCGGACGTAGCATGGGACCCAACGCCGCCGCAGCCAACAACGATTACGAATGCTGACCTAAGCTTGGAAAGGCCCTCGTCGGTTAGGAAAACACGGTTACGAGCGAGTTGTTCAAGTATGAGGTCTTCATGGTGATAGTTAGTACGGTGTACATGCAATGTAAACTCTTGGCGGCAAGATTATACCATGATCATAATCTCCTTGTTGAGCCCTAAGCGCAAGAGCAGCGCTACGCTCGTCTTCTTTGATAGGCCCTGGTGCTTTGGATGCGGCGCCGTAGTCTGTGAGCTTCACTTGAACTGTTCAGTGCACATCCACAACCGCTCAATCGAGGTAGCTACATAGAGCTCGGAAGAACTTACCCCGTTTGCACCATCCTTATCGTCGAACCCCGGTATCGAAGCCTTCAGGTCTTCCACTGCGATCTGCCGCCGTAGGGCTTGTATCCCGAAGATTGCGCCTGCGACTGCTGCACCGGACAGCACAGCTGTGGCGGCCAGCTGTGCATGATGAGAAGAGGCTTGCCGTTGCAGCCAGGAAGACATGGTCTCGGGCTGCTCTTCCTCCACCGCAAAACGTACGGTTTTCTTTGGATTATAGTATCGCCTCACCATGGCGAGAATGTGATACTGAGAAGGACATCACGAGTTGATGAAGAAATAATTTGACCCCCGAGATGTTTGCTGTCAAATACTGAAGCCCTCCGTGATTGGCTCTCGGTACTTAGACTCGCTGGACTAGCGCCACCGCGGTTAATCTTCTTCGCGTCTTCCTTTGACTTCAACCTATCAAGAGATCCAGGAACAGCAGGTAGATCTATCCTCTCATCTACTTTTGTGTGCCTAGTATCAAAACAGACGCTGATACCAAGCATATTAGAGTTCTCAATGAAGACACCCCTCACCAGAGCTTACACGACTCATCCGAGCCGGCGACAGTGGTCGCCGGCTCCGGACGAAAATGACTGAGCAACGTGAACAGAAATCTTAGAGAAGACTCTGCCGGCCCTGGCCCTCTCTCGACTCTTCCTCACATTCATGCATCTACTTCCTTCAAATCTCTACCATGGACACTGTGGTTCCGATTCTCGACGCTGCAGCATGGACGGCGTGAAGCAGCCATGACGATACCAACACGTTCGGAGACTCCCTGCTACTTTGCTACAGGCTCTCGGCCGATGCTCGCAAGTCAGTATCAGGAATGGGGGTTGCTGATGGTACTTGAGAGTGTGACTGGGTCTGTGGTGGGGTGGTAAGAAAAGGGGTGTCAGTGATGACGTGAATTTTGTAGTTTTCAATCGGAGAAGCTAGAGCTCCGTAAGCATCTCTGAACCCTTCGTTTGACGATATCGTAAAGCTAACGGGTGTGTAGGCCGTGTGTGTTCAGCTTTGGGAGCTTCAAACCCGTGTCTGTTTGTGTCTAGGATTAGGAGGAGGCCATGGTAGTCTGGGATGAGAGGAAGAAAGGCCCAGTGATGAGACCATGTGTCAAAAGCCAAAGTTGTAGGGCAGCCTGCTGGTGCTTCATTGCATGGCAAGGTTGTCAATGAGAACTCGAGAGCTAATCTGAGGGCCTTTCAAATGCTTGATTTCGTTGCTATCCTAGTCTATATCCGAGCGCCAGCACACTATCGAATTATGCAAGCGTTTGAACCACATCGGTTCCTTGTTCTTTTGACAGGCTATGTGCGTTGGAATGCCCGATCCCATATTACGTAGTAGATTCCCTCATTTTGGCCTTCATTGTTTCCAATCGGACAGGTCCATATACAAGATTGGTATCCGGGACAAAAACGCTCATAAACGCCGTCACTATGGTATCATTGATCATTGATAGAATTCGCACAAGCAGTATCCTAGAAACAGCCAGACACCAACGTTATGTGAGCCATATTCTATCGTTTCCATGCGTGATAGTTCAAGTCTTCCAATGCCTAACCGGTACAGATCCTTCACTGTGAGTAAAACTTCCCTTGATCAAGCCAGAAATCCAGGGACTCTCCATCAGGTCCAGGATCTGTGCTAATACGGTGTAGATCTCGGAGGTGCTGTCGAAGCCCACCACGTGTAGCATATACCTTCCCGTTACCTTGGATGCATTCAGGGATCTTACAGCAGTACTCGACGCCGAAGCAGAATCGCTCCCATCGGTCCGAGTGTTCTTTGTCTGCTCGACGTCGTCTACGCTCGACGAGAACCCTAGCACAGTCGGAGATCTGGCTTTTCACTTCCGCAGTGTCCAGATAGGCCTCAGTGGCGTGTCTGATGGTTTCGAGGGTAATAAATCTGTCTCCCTTGGTCTTGAACTCATCGAGTTTCATACTGCCTATGCCTCGTTCGACATTGAGTCGGAAGTAAGGGACTTTATTCCGCGTAAGCCTTAACATCGTCTCGTGGGTGCCCTCGGAGTAAGTGGCCCACTTTTTGGCGACGTTGACATAAGCGTAATACATCTGCAATCCGGCTCCACGGAGCGGCTTTGACTCGGTGTCTTTCCCAGTGCCAATGCTGACCAGCGCACCCAGAGCTGTGTCTCGTTCACCGTTCATCATCTTCACTTCTGAAAAGGCTTCTTCACTGGGGTTGTTCGCGCCAAAGCCCCCATCGACGAATTCAAACAACTCGTCTCCCCTGCCCATTTTCACGGATTTGAAGTAAAACGGGGCTGCTGATGTTGCCCGCGCGACTTGCCATATGGGATAATTGTCATGATGGTCCGGATTCCTTTCGATTGCACTGCTGCCAAGCCCTTTGATGTGTCGGTAAGTCCGGAACAGATAGGGTACACGTACGCCGGTAAGAAAGAACTTCTGCCAAGCGACAACAACGCTGCAATCGGTCAGACAAGCAGACGTGGGAACAGCCAAAGAGGAGACTTACATGCGACACATCTCTTCATTTGCCGGAAAGGTAGCACTTGCGGCTTTCGTAGGCTTCCTCCTTCTCACGACGTCTTCAATGACATCCTCAAGGTTCCGGTGGTCATACTTGTCCCTCGGCCACCAAAGTAACGATCGGATGTGACCCGTCCGTGGCCGACCGAATACCTTTTTGCCAAGGGTCTCATACTCTGAAATGCAATCATCCACGTTCATCCGAAGTCGGCCTAACATGATAGCAATGAGCCTAGGAAAGCGGTCAGCAACTCTGCGAATCTGGCGTTATTCCGCCCTCATACCCTCCTGTGCTGGTTCCAGCCATATAGTCGAAATAGTGACAAGGGAGATAAACCGCTGATGGCGATGTAGGATCTAATGATGGAGCTTTCTTTGTTGAGCTGTGTGAAGTCGAGTTGCTCACAGGCCCATTTTGGTTCGCTGGAGCGGCCAGTGGCGAGGTACTCGATGAGGCAGCCGGGTGTTGTTGCTCAAGTCGAGCGACGGCGACCATGAGGGCCTGTAGGAGTAGGAGACTGGAGTAGCCTCTGACACCGCCTCCGTCTGATCCACCATCAGTACCACTGTATGAGTCTGTTGCCGCTTGGCTCGGACTTTGACTGACCCAAGGTCAACAGCGTTTGCCGCTCCCAAGGATCATCGTGGCCTGACGCAACCTGTGATGTATGTAGCAACGGTGAGTTCTGTCGTGGTGGTTCATTGGTTGTTAGACTGCGCTGGATCGGTTGGTCTGCCCCAAAAGATCCACTCGCAAAGCTGCTACTGGCTGGATACGCTTCAGATTGCAGTGCTTCGTTCCTGTGGTCATGATTGCGTCTAGGTAGTGGGGCTGATGTGTCCTGTCCGAGATCAAAATGTACAGAGTCGCGATGAGGACCTCTTCTCCAATCACCAGATGGTGCTGAAACTGGTCTCTGAGTCGACAGCATTACGGTACACAATGAATACAATCAAAAGCCAACAATACCAATGCATAGACTTGTCTAGGAACAGCGACAGGACAATCACACCTATAACCATCTGGCAATGAACTCGCACCCGCTGCATCGGAGGCGGTCTCCTAGGATATCAGCCTCCACGAGGCTGCCAAAGTGACATGAGCGCAGACAGAAGCGGACGGGCTCCATCTCCTTAGCCGCAGATGAGAGCCGCTTGCAAAGCGTCTCAACCGCGAATGACGACCAAGCCCTAAAGAGACAAGTACGAAAGCTCAAGGAGATACGGGCATGGTGATTGCCAGAAGAGGAGTGATAGAACGAGATTTGCCACGGCCCACACTCAGTCAAGATAATAAAGCCTGTATGAACCCAGGCTGCGAATCGAAGCCGCATATCTTGCAGCCCAGGCGCTGCGCAGTCCGCATTCAACAATGTGTTCGTCGGCGCACAGCTGAATCTAGGAGAGTTGTGCACAGCTCAATGTGTGTGACAATCAAGAATCAAGCCCTACAACAGGTTCCGAGCAAAGGGCTTTGATACGTTCCCAATGTCGTACATTGGCTGGAACGTTGGAAAGCCATATATAGGTAGCCACGTGAGGATTCTCGTGCGACCTTCATCGAGCCCCCAAGGGGCAATGAAGTTGCCAGATACGGCTCACATTAGCGAGTGTGCAGGACCCTTCAGGAGTGGGTGTAGCGGGAATTTGCGCAACTGGTTCCTGCCTTAGCGAGCCGATTATATATTAGCATTGCCGCTTGGCTCTCAGCCTGGTCAGCCTGTCGAGCTTCTCGAGCATCGCCCTGACCTAACAAATGACTTCCTATGAAGAAATTCTGACTGGGCTCCCATCAGTGATGCACACTAGCAACTCCCATTGGCCCTACGCATGTGTGTCCCCATTCTCCTGCAACATGCGGCTGCGTCAAGCAGTCCCGCGGACTTTCATAAAAGCTACGTCGCCTCATATCAGCCATGGGGTTTGCAAATCCGTTCTCTGTATCTTGGCGTTGTAGAGTACTTCATTATATTCCAACGCTGAACGAACATCCGGTCCCGTTCTTAGTCTCCGAATGCGTCGTTCATCGCTGTTATGCACTGAGCCCGAGGCATCGCATCCCTCCGCGTCCTCAGGCTCGGAGGGTATGGCGCAACCAAAAGCTATCACATCAAGCCGGCGTTCATTGAGCTGGGACCGGAAAGAGCCTCGAGCCATCGTGTACGATCCCTCAAAACAAGCGCTGTCAACTTTGAGCTTAACAACGCTCGAGCGTAAGTTCTTCTAAGCACAGTGAATGACAGCGCTGACCCAAGCAGAAACCTCCGAGAAGTTCGAAGTCCACCTTCCACCGTGGCGAAATCGAGTCGACATCTACCTCGATGAGAAAGCCAGAGAAGGCTTCGTGGCAACTGTGAATCTGAGTCGGCTTGGGTCCACGAAGAACTGGCAGCGTCGTTTTCGTCATAATTATACTTCCTTATACGTCAAAGGGGCCAAGCCTGGAGAAACAAGTCGTAGTACATCCGTCTCCGTTGGTGCCTGATCCGGGCCCTTACCCATATAGGATCGGGCTGGTTACTGTGTTTGAAAGTAGTAAAGTCCTGTTTGATGGATTTCGGCGCGCTGTGTCGACTAGACCCTTGTGGGATTTCTCGTCCATTGTAATTTTATGCCAAAGAGCGAATGATGCAGGCAAAAGATGTTCTTGGCCTCCAGATAGGTGTGGAGCTTCAACAGGAGCATTGTGAATGAAGATTGAGTAAAGCAGCATGATCAGCGTGCGAAATCCGTCAAATTCTCGCGCAATGTTCTACAGCTCTAGGTCCTTTCATAATTTAAAGAAGGCAGAGACAAGAAAGTGTCGTTGCTAAAATGCCTTGAGTAAATCGCAAGGCACAAGCCACTCTCAGTCTAGGAAGCTCCTGACATTGCCCCCAATATGCTCCAGATCTAACAAGAAGGTATCGTGTCCAAACAGTGAAGTGTCTTCTCCAAGCTCTACATGCGTCACCGATCTATTACCCGTAGCTCTCAACGTCTCCGCGATCTCACGTTGCTGCCAGGCTGGGAAAAGGATATCGCTCGCTACTCCCATGATCAAGGTCGGATGGCTACGTAAGGCCACCAATCCAGCCACCAGGTCTCTAGGCGGAGCTGACGGTGGGTGTGCATGAGTTTCAGCAACAGATGGCTTATCGGTACTAGACGGCTGCTCTTCATATGGCTTATCTGGCAGAGTCAAGTTGCAGCTCTGGTCGGATTGTACGTCCCGCTGCCCAGCGTCGAGCTTAGCTTGGTTGATTATGCGAAGCCGCGACATCTGGGCCTGGTGCTCTCTGCCCAAATCGAAGAGATCCATGGCTTTCGAGACGTAAAGCAAGCTGTTGGCGTCATATTCCAGACAGAATTTCTCTCCAGCGTGATCGAGGTACGTCTCAATGAGAAAGTCAGGGCAAAGCGCGGGCTGACGACGCGGATCCGCTCTTCGTCTTCCAAAGCGCTGTTCCCATTCCGGTCCGCTTCGGTAAGTGACCGTTGCAATCTCTCGCGCAAGTTTCATACCGACGTGGGGTGGGATCCGATTGTAGTAAAAGCCGCGAGACCAATTCGGATCCATCATCAAAACCTGACGTTGTGTATGCCGCATAGCAATACTATACGGATGACTCCTCGCGCACCCTGATATACTGACTATTTTGACTACTCTTTCCGGAAACAACACTCCAGCAGCCAGGCTCTGCATACCTCCCATGCTTGACCCCACGCTTGCATACAGTTTGTCGATCCCTAATCCGTCAAGCAGTCTGAACTGTGCACGCACCATGTCCTCCATTGTCAAGATGGGAAATCTTGTTGCAAATGGCTGGCCATCTGCTGGGTCTATCGAGCTAGGTCCCGTACTCCCATAGCAACCTCCTATGACGTTTGTACATATGATAAAGTACTTGTTCAGGTCTAGGGGGCCCCCAGGACCGATGAACTTCTCCCACCATCCTGGCTTAGTATTTGTCTCCGTGCTATGTGCGTGACTTGAGGCTGAGAGACCGGTATGCAAGAGTATGACGTTACTTTTGTCTTCGTTGAGCCGTCCCCAGGTCTCATAGGCGATATTAAACTGCGGAAGTGCACCGCCCCAATCAAGAAGTAGGGGTTCGCGGGAGTGGAAGTTAAGGTGTTTGCCGGTTGTGTAGGAAGGCTCAGGACCGGAGGAAAGTGAGCGAGTGGAAAGGGCAGCGGTTTGGGCTTCTCGTGCGTCGAGGCAAGGGAAAGATAGGGCTGGATTGGTAGAGTCAGACGCTGATGGAGTAGATTCGTCTTCCGGGGCTTCTGCAACTGCTGCTCGAGCATTCTGACGCGGTTGAGTATGCAGGGATCGAGAAGTATGTGGCGGATGGTAAGTCTCGTGGCGTGTCGACTGTAAGAGCCATGCTTGCAGGGTCCGTTTCGGGTTGTGCTGAGTCCGTCGGAGGCCTTTTGATGCTATTCGCATGGTCGCAATACCGCTCTTTGCGCTGTTCATGGCAATAAAAGTTTGCTGCAACCAAACGACGATTGCTGGCGGCCTTTACAGGCTCGAAAAGATGTGTGAACGCCATTGTGGTTAGCTTGATGTCATCTTTGCTGTGGATTGCCAGATTTGAAGCTTCCAAGTCTGACACCATCGCACGTGATGACTAACGGGATGAGGATAGCCACCTAACCTTAAACAGTGCGGAGGTAGCCTTCTCAGCCTTCCGCCATTTCCAAACAGAATCACATGTATTCTCATGCTCTGCTGCGACAAACTGCAATCATTGCATCCAATCACAGTCGCTAGATTTCAACGTGCGGCTTCTACGGATTAAAAGGTGATCGACATCGGCTCAGAAAGCTTGACTGTACAACATACATACTTTAGTTATTAATAGTCCTGAGCACTCTTCGAAGCATCACCACTCCCATCACCATCTACGCCTCTGATAATAATGCAGTATCGACTCGATGCGCTTCTTCGCACCGACGAGCAAACTTCTATCATTTTCGTAGATTGAGTCTTTGGTTATCTCCCACGGAAATGAAGTTATGCATGCGACTCCGACAATGCAGCTACCCTTGCTTGCGATTGGAGCATATCGATATCAGACATGCAACATCCAGCCTCCTTTTTACAATATCTATGGAGATAGTAATGTCGTACGATGATTGCTTCAGGTAGCTGTGATAGAGCGAGAGGCTCAAATTAAGTGCTCTTATCTCCAGTACCAATGAATGCTCAGATACATAAGTCAAGTTTCGTCGTTTTGGCATGTAATTCGGAACCATAGTCGACCAGAAATGGTGATCTGACGCGCGGCTTGACGGGAGAACTAGAACTTGTACTTCGTACCTTGTTTGGCTCGAACTCCAACAACCTGCGAAGTCTCGTCTCTGCACCATAGATTAATAAAAATACGGTGAACTCGGTCATCCTTACCTTGCCTGCCACCAAAATTCCATTGCAACAAACATCAGGTGTTTGTCCCTCTTCGACACGAGATCGTCGACAACAGGAAAACCGAATATAGAAAGCTTAGCTGTCAGGAAGACGTAGCGCTCGCTAAGCCTTCGTGCTACTGTACATTTCCGACACATCCCGGCGGAACTTTCGTGGTGATCTTCGTTCGTTGAGGTTACATGTTGCACCAGCGATAATCCCTTGCTTGGGTTGCACCCCCTCTGGTCCTTTCGCCATCACTCAATCACAACCCTCTGGAGATATCTTGACCGTCAATCATACCAGAAAGGAGAATCTAGAAACGGTTGTCATCAAAGATTGCTGAAGTTGGCATTTTGAGCAAGGCGTTGTTGATCTGGTAAACTCCGGGGAAACCAGGTTTGGGAGACATAACCATAACGCTCTGGGATTCAGCACAGCTTTGCATGATCCATTGTGCCGCCCGCCAGGAGTCTGATCATCAACTTTCTTCCGCTCCGTTGCTGCACTGTTCGGTCATCGTTGACTTGCAGCCAACGACCACAGACCGTCATGCTCACATTCCGAAAAGCCCTGATAGTAGCAGCCTTTGTCCTCACCCTCATCTACCTGTTCCGATCGTCGCACTCATCAGCACCCGCACACTCAATAAAAGGCAATACAGGAGGTCAAAGACCAGAAGCAGATGCTGCTACGTACCCCCAAACAACCGGCCGCGCCGCGTACAAGCCTTCACAATCGGGTAGACTGTACCCACCACCAACCGCATCGAAGAAGAAGCAATCAGGGCAACAGACCTTGACGGACATTGCAGGCAAGCCGTTGAGGGAACAGCTGCAATACCAATTCCCGTACGATGTAGAGGGGAAGTTCCCAGCGTACATATGGCAGACTTGGAAGTACACGCCAGCTTCAGGAGAGTTCGAGGAATCGTTCCGACCGGCGGAAGCAAGCTGGACGGAGGCTCATCCCGGATTCGTGCACGAAGTTATCACGGACGAGGTTGCAGTACATTTGATAAGACATCTTTACGCTTCAGTACCGTCAGTCCTCGAAGCGTACAAGTCCCTTCCTCTTCCCGTCCTAAAGGCCGACTTCTTTCGCTACCTCGTACTTCTCGCCCGTGGTGGCATCTACACTGACATTGACACCTTTGCCTTGAAATCCACAACCGAATGGATACCTGCGGAAGTATCGCGCTCATCAATTGGCTTGATCATTGGCATAGAAGCAGATCCAGATCGAGAGGATTGGCGGGAGTGGTATTCCCGCCGTATACAATTCTGCCAATGGACCATCCAATCCAAACCAGGACACCCCGTCTTGCGTGACATTGTTGCAACCATCACGGAAGACACTCTCCGCATGAAGAAGGCTGGCATTCTCAAGTCCGGCAAACTTGACAAGTCGGTCGTCGAGTTTACCGGGCCTGCAGTATGGACGGACACAGTATTCAAATTCTTCAATAATCCGGAATTCTTTGAAATGGAGAGAAGCAAGGGAAATATCTCATATGAGCACTTCACGGGCATGAAGACAGCGAAGAAGGTTGGAGATGTGGTGGTCTTACCGATCACAAGTTTCAGTCCTGGCGTGCAGCAGATGGGGGCTGGGGAGCCGGATGATCCGATGGCTTTTGTGAGACATGAATTTGAGGGTAAGCTGCATCACCATCAACCTACGACACCGTCGGACTCTAGACTGACGCCGCCATATAGGCACATGGAAGCCCAAGGGCGAGAGAAAGGTCCACGCCTAGATCGCCGTTACGATTGACGATTTCCTTTCCTCATCATCCATTCTTCGTAACATCGGACTGCATTGCGTTGCGCTTGCCGGGTCATGGTCACGACGGACTAAAACAAAATAGACTTGGGAGGGAACACATATTTGATGACTAGACATTCTATCTTCTTTTTTTTTCGGAAGCGCTGCCCCTTCTATTTCTCTCGATTTTCCAGTCATCTCTCTGTCCTTGTTCGTCAACTATACCAAAACACAATGTTCAAGAGCTGAATCTTGTGTCGATGTCCTGCTCTTTGCTGCATAGCTCATTCTCTGCCATTCTTAGCGGGCTTATCTCGCGGGACAGGCAGGTTTCTGTATATATCTCCTCGCACACACATACGTCTTAACAATACTGGGTCGTATATAAAAGCGTTGGATCCAGGACGGTGTCGTATGACGTTAACGCATGTCCTGAAGATGAAGCAGTCAGAGAATATGGCGAAGACATTGCTAACTGCACGGTTACGGGGAAAGCGGCCACGAAACCAGGGAATTTTGTGTTGATATTGACTGCGGCCAACGCAGCCGCAGAGAGCTCGAGGCAGCAGTGCGCACCCGACTGGACCGAAGAACGAGACAATGCCCTCGACAACTGGGGGTGATATTACCCCGGATCGACGTGGATTTGTACGATGAATGGTTGTGTATGTGGATTCTTGTTTCAATAAGATTATTTACTAGTATGAGGCTTATGATCTACAAACAGTGCTTGTTTTTGGACATGGCATCCGATCGGATCTGGGTAGGTGTCTTAATCATAAGAATAACTGCGAGACCCTAACCCTCGCCTCATCCGGACGACGCCGCTCTAACGGGGTGAGCTGGGTGAGTCGGGTGAGGCATCACCCAGACCAGGGTGATTCGCTCACCCGCAACACCGTACCTTGCTACTCACCTCAATGCACCAGCGGAGCCCGTTCAGGGCGATGGAGCCAAAATGGGAGCGTAAAGGAGGAAGGCTGTACCGCCCACCTTGAGTGCTACAAAACGGGGATAGGCCCCCGTCGCTTATGACCATCATGTCCCATGATCTTTGTTCCACTGCCCTAATCTACCCCACACCGTTTGGCTACATTCGTTAGCATGGCCAGGCCGAAAGCGACGCAAGAAGAGAGGCAAGCTCGAGCTGCAGCCAACGGCTCCAAGAGAGGAGCTCACCCGGAGAAGGACTGTATCAGGGACCAAAACAAGCTTACAGATGAATCCATCGAGCTTCAAGAGAGGGCCCTGCTCATCTACAAAGAGTATGTGTGAAATGCCCTGTCATTGGCAACGCACTGACACCGTGGGACAGATAATGTACCTTGCTACAGCAATTCACCACAACATTGCGACAAAGGGAGAAAGCTGTCAATACTCATCTAACTGTCAGAACAATAATGTCCTGACTTGTAGGCATACCATGTCACTAGTCGGACACATGTTCGGGGACTTTGCAAGCAGGAAACCAAAGTCTCCGAAATCTGTCCGGCGTATGTGGAATAAAGAGTCTTGAAGAGCCGGCAATCTATCATAGCTTGATCAACATCTTTACAGCCCTTTCAGCTTGATTCAAGGACACAGGCGAAGAAAAGCTATTATCTGCAGTGAGTGTACTCTCGTACTTTTTCATGGAGGTACTCGCCTTTCAGTGCGTCAATGTGCCCAACTTCGTTCCACTCTGCTTCTCACATTTCGACGACCTTTCCCATCAAGGCCCCTTCTGGCCAGGGGTCTGCTCTATCTCTACAGCCTGGCTTTTCGCAGTCACTGTGAGACTGGTTTGATCTGCTCACTGACGTTCCTGCAGTTGCAGCAATGTCAGGCAAAGAGACCTCGATTTGGAGCGATCCCAAGGTTGCGGAGCGCTACAAATTGGTTGAGCGCATCACCGGACCTTTCGCGAGATGTCTGATCCGACAAGCTGAAATGCATCAAGTCGAAGAAACCCCATTTGTGATCCTCGACAACGCCTGTGGAACGGGCGTCGTCTCTTCTCAGTTGTATGAGACGCTGGACAAGAGTGTCACGGATAGGATGCAGCTCACTTGCGGTGATTCCTCGGAGGGGATGATCCAATATGTCCAGAAAATGATTGAAGACAAGGGCTGGAAGGGTGCTAAAGCACAAATTGTGGATGCTCAGGTGTGCAAGCGATTCTAACATGGCATTTAAACTTCTAAAGCTTGGATCCTGACCCAAATGATAGAAAACGGGATTGCCCAGCGAACACTTCACTCATGTCATAACCAATTTTGGAGTCATGGGCGTGCCTGATCCTACAGCAGCCCTCAATGGTGAGTGGGACTTCCCGCATCTTCTAAATGGTTGCCAATTGACTGTTCGTGCGATAGAGTGCTTCCGCATGCTCAAACCCGGCGGCATATGCGCGTTGTCCACTTGGGACACTATTGGTTGGATAGGGGATGTCCGCGCAGCCTTCGCCACCATCCCTGGAGCCCCTCCGTTCCCCGATGTAGAGAGCTGGTTGGCGTCCTGGGGCGAGGGAGCATGGCACCGCGCCACTTACGTGGAGCAACAGCTTACAGCTCACGGCTTTGTCAACGTGAGGGTAGAGATCGTTCCGGACACTGTAACTATCCCCAGCCCGGAGCAATATTATGAGGTCTTTTCTCCAATGGTACAGCATATCAAAACCAAGTTTTGGAGCGAAGACGAGTGCGAGAGATGTGGCGGATCGATCAAGCCCGCTCTATTGAAGTATTTGACGGATAAGTACGGAGAAGGCAGACCGATTGAGACAAACTGGGCTGCGATTCTCACCACCGCTTCTAAGCCTTCTAAGTAGTTGATGAACTATGCGGCTTTATGCTTTCTCAAGACACTCACTGTATGAAAGATGAGAATCATGCAACTCATATAAAACGGCCATAAGATGTTTGATACGAAGTGAAACTGCGAAGGAGCAATGCAATTACGTGCAGACTTGAGACTCTTAAGTGAGGGGCCGAGAGTCTGCTCAAGCTTAAGGCGAAGGAGAGGAGGCTGTGAGTCTGAAGATGGAAGCAGAAGTAGCAATCGGCGAATGTGCCTCTGGACGTGACAAGCACGCAACAACAGATACCGCATTCTGAGGGTCCACCCGTAATGCCACTACTCCCAAAGCATTTCAGCAAATATGAGAGAAGACTTGTTATTAAGAGTGCACTGTTATGAGTGAGTTTATGATCTGAGTCTGATGAGTACATATGTTTAAGAATACACAATGAGAATAATGGAGTGGGCTATTGCTGTTAGGTGTAGCTACGGTAGTCGCAAACACACATGACGCACTACTCTTTCTTCGCAACATCTCTCCACGACCTAGCCCTTCATCTCAAGAAATCTGTTCCTCTTCTTAGGACACAACAAGCAACATGGTAGACCCCGCAAGTATGGTCTCCCACAACGTAAACCCCAAAACTGACATCGCAACAGGCGCGCAACTCCGAAAAAGCGCAATCGATGCTCTTCCGCTTCCGGGCCCAACAAGCCGCGGACCTAGGAATCATCGACGCCGGCCGCACACGCCGACCCAAAATCATCACAGAAGTCTCGTCCATCCCCTCGTGCGAGAAATGGCGCGGTCAGGTGCTCAAAGAGGTCTCGCGGAAGGTGTCGAAGATCCAGGATCCGAGCTTGAGCGATTATCAGATCCGGGATTTGAACGATGAGATTAACAAGGCGATGCGCGAGAAGCATATGTGGGAGGTGCAGATTCGGAATTTGGGAGGGCCGAATTATATGAGGGGTGGGGGCAGGGTGTATGATGATGAGGGGAGGGAGATTCCGGGTGGGGGGAAGGGGTATAGGTTCGTTGCGCTGACAAGTTGTGAGATGGGCGATTGGTTGTGCTAAGTCCTTTTCCGTCAGATACTTTGGAAGAGCACGGGAGTTGCCAGGGGTTAAAGAGATGTTCGAGTCTGCGAAGCCGAAACCGGCTCCGGACAAGCCGTTGGAAGGTCGAGCGGATTTGCGGAAGCAGGTGGATGCCTCGTACTACGGCTACAACCTTGACGAAGAGGACGGCACATTGCTGGCGTACGAAGCGGCAAAGGAGAAGGAAGCTTTCGAGAACCTGATGAAGAGTGGGGAGGGCGAAACAGATCCGAATTGGGAGCCTTTACCAGGCGATGCTGGGGATGGGAAAGGCTGGCGGTTACCGACGAGTGAAGAAGTACAGGAAGAGCTGGTTGAGAGGCGACGACGAAAACTTCTAGACAAGCTTGGATGAGTGTTGATCGATATAGCTTCGCATCACACAGCATAGCAGCGGTGTTAGATGGTAATCTTATAGTAACATTGGGTATCTCAAGATATGCTGTAACATCTACGCTTCGGAACAAATTTCGGATGCCGAGATTGTAATTCATCCATTATCTAGATGTCTCTGCCGTGATCTTTGCCTCCGCAAGTCTTTCTCTGCTCTCTTTGCTTGATTCATGCTTCCTCCAAGCCCATCGATGTCCCTCCTGCGCCTCTCCAAGGCATCCTCAGTGACCTCATCAAGGACAAACCTCCCCAAGTGACCGGCTCGCCATCTCTGAATAATCCACAACGCTGTCCCTTCAAGATCCGGAATCCCACCCCGCTGTAATCTCCCAGTCTTGTGCGCTATCGAGTTGAGGAAGGGCACGACCTCGTTTGTCGGTCGAGTGAATGTGGAGTACGACAGAGGATCGTTCAAGTTCAGGCGATACAAGAGATAGTCCGCCAGAGTTGTGGGCGGAATGATCGTGTCTTTGACGCTGCCACAAAGAGCAAGCTTAAGCATTGACTCCGCATTCGGCACATACGGTATGAACACGCCCGGTGTATCAACAAGATAAATCTTTCCCCCACCCTCAGCGTTCTCCGCGATCTTCACACTGCTGGCTATCTTCCTGGTGATCCCAGGTTGCGCGCCTGTCTGCGCCGCCTTCTGTCCACGCATACCGACCTGTCGTAGTGCGTTCAGCATGGAGGACTTGCCGACGTTCGGCATGCCGACGATCATCATTCTCGAGCCGGTCAATGAGTCGGAAAAGGAGGCGTGTTCTCGAGCGAACTTGAGCACTTTGTGTACGGAAGTCTTGTTTTTGTGGGCTGAGAATAGCACAGGCGACGGATCATGCCAGTGGCGGATGATCTCTTCTCTCTACATAGCATAATATTGGAATAAATAAGCCTTGGACGTCCAAGTGCAGCCCTGAAGCTGACATAAGCGTTTCACATACCCTCCTATCTTCTTCCCTCCCTTCACTACCCAGGTCTTGCTTGGTGTACACGACGAGTCTCTCCTTTCCCGCCAAGCTCTCCTCAAAAAGCGGGTTCTGTGATGTCAACGGGACACGGTAGTCACGGCATTCGATCACTAAATCAACGGACGAGAGCATAGCCTTCATCTTTGTCAATCCAACGCGATGGTGGCCGAGGAAGTAGGATCGTGGCAGGGAGTCGAGGGTCGGAAAGACGGCGCGGGGAATAAATAAGGCCATCGTGGTGAGATGATGACGAGCTTCTGGCGACAGCCATTATGACACGGTGGTGCCGCAGCGTCTGGATTTCATCAATGGTGAAGGGGGTTGAGATGATGGTCGCGATGGCAGAAAAATAAGGCGGTCTGAATGATCTGCAAGACCCGCGCTTGAGCCTTCGGCAGATCTTATCCTCAAACTTGGCTCGGCATCTTAGACGTGGAGTCCTGATAATCAGTGATCTTCGAATCACTTATGGCTGAAAACCTTAGATACGGCAAAGCCTACTTATGCTCTAGCCACACAGACTTTGACGATATCACGCGCCGCCCAAAACATGGCTAAGATGACCCTGGTATCCGCCTTCCGACCACCTTCGACTAGACCCAACGTTCTGCGGCATAGATCACACAAGATGCGGAGACGCAGAAATACCTCCACTACCTCAGAGGACCCTCCTCCAGACGAACCCGATCATTCATCCATAACGCCTTCCAAGCACACTCCGAAGCCACTCCAGATCCTCCGAGGGACTGTCTCCGCCGGAGGACCACTCCGACCGTTTCGACTGCTTAGGCAAGACCTGCAGAACCTGAGTCGACGATATAAGTCGGATTGGACTGTTTTCAATCAGCTTATTCTCGCGAGTGCTGTTTATGTCTTCTTTACCAACTTACTTCCAGGGATCACGTTTGCGAGTGATCTCTATGTACTTACGGGAGCAAATTGGGGGACTATAGAGGTGGTCTTCAGTACGGGTTTGTGTGGGATTATCTTTTCAATGTGGGTGCTCTCCTTTCTACCGGCCCTTGTGCCCTTTGCTGGCAAATCGAGTTATTTGTGAAGACTTCTGCAGATCCAGCCTTACAAGTGTATTCTGTCATGGATTTTCTTGAATTCTGGACTTTATCTGTCATAGAACTGTGTCAGTATTGTGGAATAACAGTTAAGCTCTTTGTGCTTTTCCGCCTGCCTGTATATTATCGTCTCGCATGCCCTTCAATACGCAGGTTAGGTGGAGAGTTGATCGGAATGCACCATCAAGACTAATGTACTCAAAGCCTTAAATTCACCAGGGGTATGTACTAACTGAATAGCTTGTAGATTCTCTATACAGCCCCTGACGATTCTGGGAGTCACGGGTCCCTTCTCTGTTCTTGCGGAGAACATCTATACACTATGTATAGACTCTTTTGGCGTCAGTCTGCCATTTCTACAAGACGATAGATTCTCTTCATTTTTATAAGCATGGCTGATGATAGACTAGGTACCATTTCTTCCTTTCATGGCATGGTCATTGATCCATGCCGGCTGGATGCATTACATCCTAGCCATCATCAACGCCCACGACTGGACGATGCGCTACGTCACAACTTTCTCCACTGAGATCTTCTCCCTCCTGAACAGTATCATCTACTTCCACAAGGCCATACAAGAGCTGCAGCGTGCTCATGAAGGCCTCTCCTTCGCCGCCTTTCTTTACGCCATCATTGGCGCCATCGGCACAGTGCTCCTTGCCATCTTTCTCTCCACGGCAGAAAGTTGGAACCCACTTTTTCACAGCTACATCCGCATGGGCCTCGCTGAATACGCCGCAGCCATCAGTATCATTGTCTTCATCGGCATGCCGCACATCGGCGAGCTTGCCTCCCTCGACAAGCAGACGCTGCAAGTCAGCACCTCTTTCAGGCCAACGAGTCCCGACAGGTCCGTCTTCTTCGTTCAGTTCTGGCACCTTCCAATCAGCTGGATCTTTGTGGCCATCATCCCAGGCTTGATTATCACCGTGCTCTTCTTCTTTGACCATGAGGTCAGTAGCATAATATGCACTATTGACCGCTACGGCACTAAGAAGCCTGGTGGATTTTCATGGGACATTGTCCTCCTCGGGTCGACCACTGCGTTGTGCGGTATCTTGGGCATACCACCTGCGAACGGCCTCCTACCGCAAGCGCCACTGCACTCGGAAAGCTTGATGCACATGGAGGAGGATAGAGTGCAGATCACTGTCGATGGCGAAGAGAAGACCGAGACTAGAGAAATTCGGAGAGTGTATGAGCAGCGATGGAGTACGTTTCTACATGCTGGAGCTATTCTAGTCTTCATCAGCCCGCCATTCCAGCATGTCCTAGGTTTAACACCGACGAGCGTCCTGGCCGGGTTATTCTTGTTCATGGGCGAGCAGAGCTTGTCTGTCAAGTATATTCATCTTTCTCGCTCATATTCCTCCCAGTGGCTAATCGTCAACATTAGTCCAATCCTCTACCGCTTTTTCTATCTTCTCACTCCTCAATCAGAGCTACCTGCGCTTCCAAGACCCGTCAAAAATTACTGGGGCGTCCATATCTATACCGTCGTCCAGATCATAGTGACTGTTATTATCTTCGTTGTCACACTAACCAAGGGAGCTCCAGCATTCCCGGTCATCATTATCGCTTTAGTACCCATCCGACTGTTCGTGATGAACAGGATATGGCACCGAGAAACGCTGAGATTCGTGGACGCCTGGGCATGCAGGGAAGGCACACCAGAAGATGACGAAGATGCGAAAGCTAGAGCGGACGAAATTGAGCTGCCGACGAGGGAGCCGAATCTGCAAAGCGACGATGCGGCGAAGCAAACGACAGAAGACGGCATAGTCTAAGAACCGAGATTGGGAGCAGGGGATGACATCAAACTCCCTCGTAGAGGGAAGGTGCAATCCGACAGCTGACGAGTAGACCTGAGGTCTGCAACGGCCACATGTGGCGATGTGGGATCACGGGCAGCTTTGGCTTGCAGTAGCATCTGACAATGCGCCTAGCTTGGGGGATCATCGGCATCGATATCGTCGATCTCATCCCCCAGAGGACTGACACGCTCATCCAACAGTTCCAGATCCTCCAACTGCTGACGAGTCGGCATTTTCCACAGACTCGTCGCACACACTCTGTCCTTTGTCAGGAGATCATCGATGAATTGATCAACGTGTGTAAGTGTGAAGCCATTGTTCGTTCGTCGCTTTAGCTTGCGATAGTCCGAGAGCAGTGGTTCTAGCGTTTTGTAGATATCCGGAGGATCAAACGTCAGCCGGATATAGAACGCTGCAAGCGCTCGAAGATATCTAGTATCAACCATTAGTAACTCATGAATCTCCGCAAGGCCGCATGTCACATACTTGAAATGCTCATTGAGCAAATATGCGAGTACAATCTCTCTCTCCGGTGTCAGCTGCAGCAACTTGAACGCCAGGCACAGGAACGGAGTAGGTTTCTGTTGTCCATATGTGCCACCGATGAAGGTCAATTCGACCGCCCTGTCGCAAAGCGTGGCAGCGTTCAGCCCAAAGCACTGCTCCTTCCAGTAGTACGACTCGGTGATTCGGTCGCGGACGGCCTTTTCCATCAAGAGGGCAGGGTTCTGGCCGCGGATGAGTACGCCTTCATAGCCGCGGTCGTCGAGCATGGACTTTGCATCCGCGTGGTGAGCCATGTCGGCGTTTGAGATCACTCTACGGGGTATGATGATACTTTTGCCTTGATGCGATTCGTGATGAAGTCGAGAATTTAGATCCTGTCTTATCGATTGTTGTTGTGCCAACCGGCGAGATCGAGCGAATGTCAACATCGCCATTCTGGAATAAAGGTACTTTGTCTTCAAAGCGCACCATATACATCCTCGATCGTATATTAGAATCCTGTAAATATGTTACTTACAAGCGGCCAGATATCTATGACCATCTCCTCCGGCATAGGTACGCATTCGTCTCCCTGATGCGGAATCCTCACTAATGGCATCAAAGTGTTCATATTCACAAGTCTATTGTTTCTCTCTGGCTATGTACTGCAACAACAGACAGTCAGAAACCTACAAGCTGCGATAAGACCACCGCCTCCTCCAGCCTCCAGCATCCTGTCTCCTAGCGCTTCAGCCGCGGCATCGGCATCAGCAGTTGCAAAAGCCTTTGGTGACCCGCCAGGCTCACGCGGCCGTATAGCTTACGAGGAATACCTTGTCCAGAGCCGGCCAAAGGATGGGTGGAAGAAAGTGGCATACGTTCAGCTTATGAGGGAGCATCTGCACGTGTGTAGTGCGGTCATGCTGTTCGCGGAGCTTGCGAGGCAAAAGAGCAAGGCACAACGAGTGCTTCTGTATCCGAAGGCGTGGAACAAAAGAAGAAATAGGGTTCAAGAGCCTATGGATCCGCACATTGAGACAAGTAGGCGACTGTTGAAGATGGCTGCGGATCGATACGGGGTGGTACTGAGAGCCATGGAACCGATGGTAGACGATGCAGATGGTATGGTATCGTTCCTCTTAGCACAGATTTTCAAGCTAAGCATGTACCAACCAGCAGAGCTCTCATCCTCATCGTATCCACTTGCAGGGCTTTTATCGCTCACCAATTACAACCGCATCCTCTATCTTCAACCGTCAGGCCTCCTCCTAAACTCCACCAAGCTCGATGGCTTACTTGCGACCTCTTCCAAAAGGCCGTGGGCTGCTCAACCAGCAGTGGCTTCTGAAGCCGAGATATCAACGCGCCTGCTTCTCATCACACCCTCTAGAGAAGACTTCAATAGGGCGCACAACCAGCTTGCGGCCGGGCCAATCTCGGACAGTGAGCTTCTTGCACGCCTGATGCCAGAGCCGAACCTCCTCCCGCCGTCCTCTACCGATCAAAACTATAACAAACTTGTTGCCGAAACCCCATATCTCCACAGCCAGTCACAAAATTTTGATGCCACAAGCTTCTTGGCTTCAACATCGTATGTGCACATCTCGGATCCCAACCTACCAGGACCTGAATACGACGTTCCCCATGAAGTATTTTTCCAGGAGGCGCCGAGCGAAAGCCAATCAAGGAGAGTCTGGGAAAGCATGTATGAGAGGTTCAGAGAGCTGAGAATGAACGTCTGTGGCCTGGATCTTGAGCCGATGCCTATAGAAGAAGCGAAGCAGTTAAGCGTGCTGGACACTGCTGAGGCTGAAATTGGGTTAACGACCCGAGTGTAATAGTCCACAGGTTATCGAGATGTTTAATGAATGCACGAATCAAATGCCTTGAGTTCAGATGCCTTTATGACTGCTTTCACGAATGATCGAGGCGTCCAGCAACCATTCATGATCAGTGGTCACGACGAAAGGTCTATGATGACCTTCCATGGTTAGTGACGAGCAGCATGGAACGTAGGTTCCCACGTTGATGAAGAAAACATGAGCCGTTGATCCTGACTCAAGGTGACCATGATGGCGGAAAGCCTGAACAAAAGCATAACCATATACCCAGTAGAAGACATGGTAGAAGGTTCCATCAGCAGTGTACAAGTGGTTGATATACCAAGCAAAAAGACGTGATGTGATAGGAAATCCCTCTGCGATTTCCAAAATCCCTTCGTCTTTTAGATGATCCATTGCTTTCTTAAACTGTTGGCCCTTTAATAGTTTCGTCCACCTACACAGGATTTCGCCAACACACTTGAGATGAAGCAATCATGTGTCTACCCGTCCTCCGTCACTTTGGAATGAGGAAGCACAGATACACATCCTGACCCTCCTAGCGCACCAGACATAACCTCGTATTGAGGACCGATCGCGTAGTAGCTCTGGAGCAGTATCCTCCGGGAGCAATTTTTATTAAAATTCGTCAGGTAGTCATCGAGTTATTGCGATCGGGGAGTATTATTGGTGGAGTTGCCTGCGGCTATGCTTACGAACCGAAAGATCCAGTCCCTCTGCAAACTGGTTTATATGATAAAACCCCGAGTTTTTCAAACAATCAAGGACCTCCGGTAACTGATATTTGTGCAGCGACTCCAGATCGAAACGTTGAGATTTTCAAATCTCTTTGGGTCCGGGTTTTCTTCTCTTTAGTTTTCTTTGCTCAGAACGGTTCTTTTATTTTGGATACGATGGTGTTCTTATTTTTTGGATTTTTCGAAGTCTGACGCCGCAGTCCGGCACATTCAGTGAGGTACAACCTTAGGTGAATTGCCACAGTCCATCCACGAGCCCACTTCGGATTTACAGATCTTATGGGCCTCTTCTCAATCGTGTGTGCGAAAGCTGAAGACCGCCAGGAAGTCGTTTTCTAGATAGTACCACTATTTCACCAATGTGATCACCTTCCAGCAGCTCCACCAACCTGCATCCGCCTCATTCTCTCCTCCGCCGCTCTAGCTCTCCTTTCGCGCTCCAGTCTTGCCCTCATCTCAGGGGTCATACCCCTTGCTTCCTCCTCACGTCTTTCTGCCCCACTCTTGTCTAGAGCACCCAGCGCCTTGCCCGTCAACTTCTTACCTTGTTGCCCACTCCCGCTGAGAGATGCTTCTTTCGCCAATCTCTCGGTCTCAGCCTTCCTCCGTGCCGCCTCAGCTTGATCCACTTCTTGCCGGTCACGCTCTTCCCGCTTGTCAGCCTCGGCTTTTGACAGTGCCGAAGGTACATGCGACGCTGACCAATCCCAGCGCGTCTCGCCGAGCTCATGCCGTGCAACACGGAAGGCGTCGCGGGTCGCTCGGTCGCCGGCAAAATCAAAGGCCGGTTTTCCTTCACTATTGAGTGTTTCTGGACTGGCACCAGCCTTCGATAGCAGAGCGAGTACTACTGCTAGTGCATTGATACTTGCGGCGAGATGAAGAGGTGTCGGCGCATGGTGGTTTTGCTGAGACGATGGTGGGTGAAAGTGAAAGTCCGGTGGCAATGAGTTGGTGGTCAGGTATGAAAGTACGGCGGGTGCTTTAGACCGTCGGATAAGTGCTTGTAGTTGTGATGTGTGCAATAAAGCTGCTTCATCCTCCTTTGACGGTTTCGGCTGGACTGGTTTGCCCGAAGGAACTCCATTTTGCGCAATAGAGGTACGGCTCTGGGCTTCAACGGCGGCAGCGGCAGCAAGTGCCTCTTCGTCAACTTGGCTGACCTTTACTCGTGTCAATTCAACGAACGCCCGCATAAGCTCCGCCTGCGTTGCCCGACGGGTGCTGAAAGGAAAACTTCGATTCCTGGGATCGTTGTGGCGTAGTATTTGTCCATCATAAGGGCCAAAGAGTGTTCTTCTGTTCGTGCTTCCGGTAGCCCTAACGAAGACCAGCTGAGAACTATCGATCATACCCTTCCATTCTTTCAGTAAAGCCCTAATCTCAGATTCTAACGCAACTTCGTTATACCGCCGAAGTGACGATCCGGCCGAATGAGCTGCTCCCTTTGCTGAATCATTGGCAGATTGTGCTCCCCCCTGCTTTCTTCGGGTGGTGTACCGATGGAAGGTCTTGTGCGCGAGTACCGTAGCCTGCCGCTCGTCGGCGCCGGTGGTTTTCTTTCCAACCTTTGGAGCTAGACATACAATCATGGCCGCAAAATGACCACCGCCAATCATACAAAGGAGAATATGAGGACTTGTCATTGACGTCGGTAAAGGTACTCCATTCGAGGCATCCGAGGTCCTCGGCGCAGGAGTCGGTGAGAGTTGTTTGTTGCGTATGGTGTCAACAATCTGCGTTTCTCTTTCTTGCTCAGTACTTGTGAAGATTGCCCTGTATATGCCAAGAGAGATGTTCGAGGGTAGGACAGGTGTCGTAAACCATAGCAAAGGTGGTTTGCCGGCACCTGGTTTGCGCTTCTCCGGCGTGGCCACATCAGTAGACAAGGTGTCCGAAATACCGGCCTGTTTCTTCAAAAGAGCAGCAAGGGTATCGTTCTTTGCTTTAGGGTTCTCCGGAATCTCCTCGTCAGTATCCGAATCCAGCTCAGAGCCTGAGATGCTTTCGTCCAAGTCTACCTCTATCATCAGCTACGGTAAATGGGCGACCGACAATGCGAGAGCATACCCTCGACCAATCTGTCAAATCCCGTCTCATCTACTGTTTTGAGCCCTTTCAGTCGTTGCTTCAGATTGTAGCCATGATAATCCGATCTGACATGGCTACGCTGCTCAGCCACGTTGGAAAATGCGACATCGCACAGTGCGCATGATGTAGATGCCGCTACTGTGCCGTCGACATCGTTATCTTTTCCAGAGAGCCTGCCATCACCGCTCGGAGATGCTCTGTCGGGTGGAGCTGAGGGTAACGATAAGGTCGCAGCGTCTTTCTGGTGTAGCGTCACCAGTATTTCGTGTGGAAGGTCAAATACTGTGGTCATACTCTGTTTAGTAGGAATCTAGAATGAAGACTAGGGTATTACTAACCGTACAGAGGACGTCGAAAGATACCATCAGCGTTGAAAGTCATGTTTTCCGGTTTGCGTTGCAGCTCTGTTGCCAGATGCTGATCTGTACCTTGATAATGCAATCAGTGGCTGCGTCGTAAGGCTGGCGCCAGATTAAGGTGCAAGCTAATTTAGCGCTCCCGTCGGCAACAGCGCCTCGGGCAGTGATACACAATTCGGGTGCGGTCTCTACCTTACTTCGTACGGCAGAAATCTTGTACCTGGTATTGGCTGCTAACTTATAAAATTTACTCTGAGAATGACAATAACAGTGCACCAGTCAAGCTATATAGGGAAGATCCTCCTATTGACTCCCTCGCCCTTTGATAACCGATGATCACCTCCAGAGCAGCAGTCCAGCCCTCATCTACGTTGAAAGTCGGATTGCCATCCGTGATACGATATGCTTGCCAGCCTATCTGGCTGATGCGACGATCCATGTTCCCGAGGCGACATCCTTGATAGGAAGCATAAACGTGGCCGGTGGTTTGGCTTTTCCAAACTTGCGATGGCTGATCTCAATATTGAAGAAAAGAACTAAAGGGTGGCGAAGATGCACCAGTTCAGACTATTAGCTAGTACAATTGGGAGGACAAGAAACATTGTGAAATAGGTAGAGGTATCGATTTTTCGAAAGAGACTATGGCTCCATTTTATTGCCCAGTGACGTCTCAAATTCCTTTTCCTGAGTTACACAGCCTGACAATAATTCGCGGGAAAGCTTCCCTGTACACCTTTGAGTTCTCCCTCCCACCAGTCATCCGTGCTTCCTGTCTTCTTGGTCACCCTGATTCTGTCGCCTTCTCGGAAAACAAGGTCTCCACTTCCTTGTCCGGCAAAATCATACAGTGCGGTCACCCAGATCCCTTGGTTCGAAGGTATTCTTTTTGCTGGCGGAGGAGGTGGAGGTTTCTTTTTGGCTGCTGCAGCAGATGGGAAAGAAGAAATAGAAGGTAGACGACCATGGTTGAAGTAGTCAGCGCGAGGAGCTGCCGGTGAATATGCTTGAGGAGTGTGATAGTTGCTCGGTGACGGACTCGTCACAGCGGGCGAGTTAGATTCTGGTGGTGAAAGCATCGCTGACGAAGATGTCGACGGCATCGCAGCAATTTTGGAATTCGCACTAAGAGTAGGTGAAGGGGGTCCAAGAGATGGACTCCTTGATGGTGACATTGCCGGCTTCTGCGGAACAATCTGGCCACTAGCACGTCGTTGGGCGAAGCCGTTACGAATGTTAAGACCGGACATCGTACTGCCGTGCACTTGCTCCTCTAACTTCATTGGCTGACGGACTGCTTTGCCCTTTGCAATACAATCGATTCCGGTTTCGAGTTCGTGCTGAATGGGCTTGAAGTCGGCATTCCAGACGGAGACAACCTCTTCCATAGGTGGCGGAGGTGAGGGAAAGTGTTCGTCTTGGCAATAGTTGTGGAGCATGGTATAGTATTGAGCAAGGAGAGCATTTTGAGTCATAATCTGGGTGGCAAGAAGGTGTGGCAGGATAGAATAAGCGGCGACAATGACAGGAGGAAGCGTAGACTTAAGGTGACCGTCTGCAGCGTTGTACTCCTGGTTGGAAAGTCAGTGACTGACAATTTGGTTCTTTTGCCATGCTAGTACACAACAGACGTACTTCAGTGGCTTTGGCTAAGTCGGTTTCGGCTTTTGCCAATGCAGCATTCTCTCTATCAGATCGCGTGGTTCTCTTTCGACCACTATCAACTCGACCTTGATACCTTTCAAAGTCAAGCTTCAAGACATCAGTCTACTGCACAAGCTAAAATATACGAGGCATTGCACCTTTCTGTTTTCTCGATTCTTGATGGTCTTCTTCAGCGGTTGAATGTAGTCTTTGGCTTCCATAGCTGGTTTGATGATTTTCGAATCCACCATATTGACCTCCTCAAGCAGATCCGTTTTCAGCGCCTCATAGGCGTCTCTCAGCTTCGTAGTCCTCTCCGTGGTACTTTGTGGCGCTGGCACGGGCTCGTGGCCACTATAGGACTCCCCAGCACCGATTATAGGGCTGAACATGCCATTGAACTCGCCGATTAGCCGATGCTGGATACCTAGGATGGAAATCCACGCGTCCCGCCAGGCCTTGGAGGCATCTGTAATCTAACCAAGGCTTATCAGCACGATTGATTCTCCGGCTCCGTTACATCAGATTGTGGGCGGTGTACCTTGGTGAGCATCTTGTCTGCATCTTCGAAATCTTTGAGTAAGACGGAGACTTGAGCCTCATCGGCGGTCCTTGGGAGGAATTTCCCAAAACGCCGATGCACGCTCTGCATCTTGGATTGATCGTTATGACCGTCGTAGTACTCTTAGCTTGGTACAGTGAAGACATATACTGTATCTGCAAAGAATGATCACCCTTGATCTCCGATCATCTTCTCTGTGATAATGCTCTGCGTTGGAGGCCAGTGTTGCGAGCCCTCTCTGGAGCTATCACCGCTAAGCTCCGCCAGGCTGAAACGTCACTAACAAATTCGAGTTAATTGGTCTGTCGAGCCGCTGGCTTGATATCGACATGGTATAGACGCCGCGCAGGACGTCCATTAATACCTTGAGCAAAGGAACCATCAGTAATGTCTGTGTTGCCAGATAGATCAGACGAACTTCGCTCATCTTGATAAGAAGCGGAGACGATCAACTTACAATAACTTATTATTAACATCAGCTGCTCTCGTGCTGCCGCCACACGTCCCAACCTAAGCGAGACGCGTCCCCAATCCGCACTGTATCGACCTTCTCCTTGTAGAGTGCCTTAAGATATTGACAAGAGCAACAGAATGATTTTCCCAGGTTGACCGAAGCTTCTTAGCATGGGCTCGGCAGCTCTACGAAGTACGCCGAATTTGATTGTCCCTTCCTCGCAAAACACCGCACCAGTACTCGAATTTCGTTGCTTGTACACTCATGACCTTCGGCGCAAATCTAAACGTTGGCAAGATGGCTTCCTTCGATTCCATACGTTCAACAAGCGGGTCATGGTATATGATGTTCCGCGAAACTTCATTGGCGACACCCACAGGCGTGATGAAGGATCAGTGCAGGATGGTGACGAGCTTGAGTTGGAGAAGGGCGTCTTGGTGCAGGTCGGAGAGGGTATGGGAAGTATGGAGCAAGACTTGACAGGGCTATTTGAGAAAAGAAAGATCAATCATGAGCAAACCCCAGCGAGGCCAGCGATATTGCCTACCCCAGCTGCGAGTACAAGAGGCACTCCAGCAGCTCCGCTAACGCAGTTACGACCAAAGTCTCTCAATGCGCTCCTGGGTACGCCGCGTGGGCCACATGGACGAGCGATCTTGCCTACACTTTCGCCTTTTGAGCAACGGCATGAGGCTTATAAATGCGATGACCGGGAAGAAGGCTGGCCTCCAAAGAGACAAAAGCATAATCCGGTATCGATGGGCGCAGAGACTCAGCAATCGCCGTCATTGACTAGAGTGAGGACGAGTCATCAGAATAGAAAGACATTGACAGCCGCCGCCTCAGACGTAGTCAGGTCTGCAACGCGCCAGCACAAACAGAGACAGCCGGAGGTTATCGAGGTCGATTCCAGTGACGATGAACCCTCAAGACAGGAGCACAATCTCGCAGGAAAACCTCTGAACCCACACTCGAAACTTACGAAAGTTGCCAAAAAATCATCCCCGCCTCCTCTCTTTTGCCCGTCGTCACCATCAGTCAGCACTACCAACCACCTTTCGCCCGTCCGGCAAACTACCAGCATGTTTTCCGAATCTCTTGCAGAAGACCCTTCAGCAAGGACTACGACATCTCGATCGGCGGGGACAGAGGAACTGGCCCCTGTGAACCCACTACGTCTCGCAGCACGTAAACCCCGCAAAAAGCTCATGTACAAGGATCTATTACCTTCGAAGCCTCCTCCATCTCGAGATCAGGCAGGCGACGCAGCTTCAAGGGCAATCACTACTTCCTGCGAATCTTCCAAACATGCGCGCCCGCCCCAACCACCACCTGATGAGCTAAGCACCTTTCATCAAGCGCAACGAGAGCGTTTGAAAGCGCGTATGACTAGGCAGCGAAAAATCCCCAACCTGAGCCCCTTAAAACTATCTCAGATATCGTATGGCGACGATCTGGGATCGTTCCGTGACGGAAGTCAAGACCTAGCGAACACTATGTCACCTCCTGCAGTACCAGCAGTACCACCAAGAAAACCGTCAGCCTCAGGACCTTCTACGAAAACGGCAGAGGATGCTACATCAACCAACGACACAGACGAACAACCTCCCAAAACCACGCTCACAGCGAATAATCTCTACGGCTTCACGCGCAAGACTACAAGCAAACCCAAACCCACTTCCAACATGGACCTCACAACAATGGACCAACGACTCCTCGCCCCCTTACCCATCAACCGCCTCCTCCGAAGAAGTAACTCCGCCCCCGACAAGCCCACAATACCGACACGACCACCGCCACCGCGGCAACCACCAGATAAGCTTCCCATCGACCAGGACGGTCCTCATCAAGCAGGGAATCTACCAAGGAAGAAAAGCCCGCTGAAGAACTGGACGTCGCTGCCTGCGAAGCCAGTCGCAGTTCCTATAACGAATATGGCAAAGGGGATAGAGAAGGTGCTGGTGGTCGATAGTGATATGGCACCTTGGAGTCGGGAGGCGTTTGATCTTTTTGGTTGGCGGCCTCCCGATTGAGCTAAGGTGCTGGGGGTATGAGTGTTGGGGCTGCTAGAGCTGCTGCTACTGCTGCTGCGGCGGCGGGCTGCTGCTGCGGCGGCGGGCTACTGCTGCGGGCCTTATGATTTGGATGGATCTTATAATATTGCGATGGTAGCTGGATTGTAACTTGGCTTGGAGTCGACGTTGGTAATTGTCCTTGCAGTAAGTTGCCTCTGTTAGACATCTCAACATGTAGATTTGATGCTCATCAGACAACGAATGTGATTACACAAATCCAGTGAGATGTTGTGTTTAACAAAGCAAAATAGAAAGATTTGTACGGCTATCAAAGTCACATGGAGCCAGATGGGGTCCTGCCAGTTTGTCCAACACCGGCACAGAACAATGCTTGGAATTTGAGTCATTAGGGAGCAGAACGCAACAGATGGGTCAGACTTGAAGGTTCCTGGTTTGTGACTTGGCTTGAAACTCAACATTAGTATTTGTTAATGCAGTATGGTGACTCTGAGCAATGAGGTATCTCAGTATGTGAATTTGCTCCTCATGACAGCGAGGGACAACGCGTGAAATCGAGATTATGAGTACACGAAATCGGTAAGATGTTGTATGTGATAAGTGTATAAAGAAAAGTTTGTATGGCTGTCAAAGCCCGATGGAGCCCCTCCCAGTTTGTCAGTCAGTCTGTCCGTCTGTCCCGCCCAAACACCGCCGACAAATAGAACGACGCCCGAATCCCCGCCGAGGAACTGAAGCGAGAATCTTGTCAACTTGGATGTTCTGACAAAGGAAAGTGTACGTTCTTGCAGATGGTATCTTTGACAGAAAAGGAAATGTGTGTTTTTGGTTGGCGATACTATGTAGCTAGATGCTACTGCTGGTGATCGTGCGCGTGGGTGTGCGAATACCGGCTAGCGTGCGAGCTGTGCCGGCCGGTTTTGGCTAGAGAGCCAACATCGTGTTTACCTATTATCGAATCAGTATGCTCACCCCCAACTTCATCCTGATACTACCACTTGTAAGAGATTGGAAGACTTACCATCGCAACAGGCTCTAACATTCTCCAACCGATCCGCATCCTTCTCCTGCTTCTCAATCACCTGCCTCAGATCCTCGGCAGAATCATGCACCGCGCGAGCCTCATAGATGGTATCCGCTTCTTGATGACTTTGTCGACTGAGTCGAGATGAGAAGGATCCGCGAAGAGTAGTGCCAGGCTTGAAGATTTGGCTGAGTCGTGATACTGATCCTTGAGACGCTTGGTGCTTTTGCACTCGGTTATTGGTAGAGGACTGCGCTGAGGGTGCGGGAGGGGGTCGGCGGGTAGAGAGGCTGGAGAGGTTGCGTCGGGGCGAGGTGTTGTTAGTCGTGCGGCTGTTGTACGAGGACATTGAGATGCGAGTGTTGCCGGTTCTGCGGTTACTGCCATAGGAAGGGTTAAATTCGTCGACGTCCTCGGAGGTGATGTTCTGACCGTTGTCGAAATCGCCATTCGAAGCATCTGCTCCGAAGCTAGTCCGCAGCAATAGGTAGGAGAGGGAGTTGAACCAAGTCTCGTGCCTCTGGCCTGTCGTGGCGGTGAACTTGACTGTTCGGCCAGGTGTAACGATTATTAAGCTCTTTCGGTGGAGCCCAGGCGGCATTGGGTTGTCATCTGTAACGACCCGTACAGCCTCGATAGCCACACTCTTTGCCTTCTGCTCCGCTCTTCCTGCTGTAGCTGGATCTCGATCGCTCCAGTACAGTGTCCGTGTGTATGGGTGCACCCAAAAAAAGCGTCGATGCCGGCTGTCGGACATTTCTCCACGACCTGTTTTGCGCGTATACTTCCAGAGATATTCGCCGATCATGGTTTGGGTGATCGCTTGGATCATTCGAGGATCAGTGCCTCCATGTAGACCATACGGTAGTGGCATGCCATCAGCACGGATGTTGAACCTCTCGTCCAGCTCTGATGCAAACGAAGAGTATGAAGATCTGTGAGACAATTGACTGCGGGTAGTTGAAAGTCGGGGACGTGGCGTGGTACCACCCTTCGACCCTGTACTTTGCAAGGTCTGTTGTTCATTGGGAGTTCGAGGTCTATTGATTTTGTAGGCAGAAGCTGGCGCAATTGGTGGTCCCATAACGCCCAGTGGACCTTCCGATGACGGTGCTTTTTGCGCCGCAGCAGCTATGGCTTGTCGATGATCAGGTGGTAATGGAGGGTGAGATTTCGAATCAGCAGGTATGCTCCCTGAACTACTGGGACGCTTGAATGACTTGGTGACTGTCGGATCGTCCTGGGCATAGCCAGGGTCTGCCATGCTAGCCCTAGCCCTGCCAACACTACCTGTAGGACTCTCCGGCGACTTTCTACGCAGCGCTGGTGGAATCATTTGACTCCCTGAAGGCAGTCTGACTGGGGAAGCAGTACTCGTCTGTTGTGCGTCCGCCGTGGACACGACTGCCGGAGTTTGAACAGTGTCTTTTCTACTTTTGTTTTCAAGAATATTCCCAATCTGTTCTGAGGACAAGATTGTTTGCGAGCCTTGATCTGTGTTACTAAAAGAGGACAACTTGCTGACGACGGGCGGATTCTCCTTGTTGCTTGGTTCTCTCTGCGCGACATTGGCCGAGATGTCCCTGAACGGCAGATTGGTCTCTCTAGCTGAAACGGTAGGTAAGTCATGTACTCCTTGACTCGTCTCATCTTCCGCAATTTGTGGCTGGGCGGATGTCTTCGCCTTCTCTGAACCAAGGCCTGAGCTTAGAGGACCTGGTGTAGGTGACTCTGGTACGCTGGGTTTGAATCTTCCAACAGACTCCTCTGCGTGATTTCTCGTTGGAACATTGGTAGCGGCTGGTGCCATTCGTGCCTCTGTCAATGGAAGTATTGGATTTGGTTCGACTGGCGTTATCTCCAGAGACTGAATGAAGGAAAACTCGAGTGGAATAGGTAAAGGCAATGGCTGCGACTGAGGCAAAGATGGCAGTCCTGCTGGAGTGAGGTCACTTCGAGGTTCGATATGTTGTGATTGCAGGCCGGATAGACTCAATCTTGGCCTTTCGGGCCCAAGTGTCGACCTATCACGCGCAGTAGACTCCTTGAGGTCGGTATTCATCGCCGGGACTGGCATGGGGCCAACCCCAGTTTCAGGACCTAAGGTCGGAATATTTGCACCAGGGCTCTCAGCAGCCTGGTCCCAATCTATCCGCGGTGCTGAAGAGGCAAGAGAGGCATGGCCTTCGTCAAGGTTCTCATCTCTTCGTGGGGTTCGTTGCGTTCCCACATCTTTCGTAGCCGGGGTTGTCGGCGTTACAGATTTGTCATCTGAGAGTAGTCGCTCGCCAGTATCGGTCAGACTTGCTGGTTGTGGTCCTTCAGTAACGTTACCACTACCAGCAATTGCTTCTCCAGCAAAGTCCAATGCACTTGAATGCGATACAGACGTCGGCTCCCAGGGCTCTGTCATCATGGCAGAATCTACCATAGAAAGCTTAGGGTAAGATATATAGTCCGCCTCGGCTATGCTTCTCGCCGCTGTATCAGGTCGAGCTCCTGGCGTTGATGTCCGCGACAATTCGTTAACCTTGCTTGGGGTGCCATCTGCCTCCTCGTCACTCTCGCCACCATTCAGCTCACCGAGCTCGGCGAATAGGCTCTGACCACCTTGTCCAGTACTGCCAACGAAACTTGCGGGTGAGTTTTTCGTACTTGATGGATTGCTGACGAATGCCTCGCTACCGACTCTTGAGCGACGTGATGCGGCCCCACGGTTGAACTTCAGACGATAGCGCTGGGGTTGAGCCTGTACACGCGTCTTCAGATCGGCCTTGCCTTCGTCTGTAGAATCAGATGCTGTACTCATAAACGATCTTCGATCGCCGGGCCCAGAAGCTGCGAGAGGCGATGATCTTTTCTCGCGAACCGTACGTCCACTACTGATGGCGCCTTCGGTCTCAGTGAGCTCATCACTGCTGTCGCCAGCCAAACTCTCTGCACCAGTCTGAAAGGCTTCATTCTCCGTAGCTGTGTCTCGCTCATTCGCAGTGTCAAACGCATCTTCAGTTTCATTGGCAGTCTGGTATGCATCGCTGATGTCAGTCCCACGATCATCCCCTACTTCTCTTCCAATACCAAGCGACGTAGATACAGCCACTTGGCTGGGACTGTCCACTGCACTGTGATCTTCCCAGCCAGTCTCATCGAGCAGCACGTCGGTCTTACTATTCCTTCCACCTCCGAGCCTGCTTGGTCTTGCAGGCCTTTTGAACTGATCTTGCTGGGGCTTGGTTTTTTGTCGCTTGTTGCCACTGCTGGCTCCACCCGGTTCCCCCCTCCTTAGCTCCAACTCGTCTCTTGTTTCCTGTAGCATGCGCTTAAGCTCAACCTTTTCACTCTTCTCGCGATGAATGTTGCTTTTGAGGTTTTGAATCATCCGATGCGCATGGTGGAGAGAGCTTTTAAGTGTTTCCGATTCCAACATAGTGTGCCTTGGAGTTCCTTTCGTTGGTGAAGGTGGTGGTGAGTGCTCTGGCGTTACCTGAGCGGCCTTGAGATTCTCGCTGTCAGACCCCAAGTCCATCGGTGGCTCGTTATCTTCATCTCGAAAGCGTCCAGCCACAGCCTTGGCAAGCTCCTGGTTTTGGGAATTTAGCTCTTCTACCTTTCTCTGTAGAGCTCCACGCTCGCTTTCTCCGAAAGTCACGTTCCTCCGTAGACTAGAAAGCTCAGACTCGTGATTCTTCCGAGCGGCAGCATGATCCTCGATGAGCTTTCCATTTGCTTGCTTAAGCTCATCCAATTCTCTCTGCGCAGCGATCTTCTCCGAGGTTGCGGAGCTTAGATTTTGGCTCAGCCGCTGCTCTCGATCAGATGCCTCCTTGGCTGCCGCAAGAAGCTCGTGAGTCTGGGTCTCTAGGCTCCAATTCTCATCCTTGTAACGCTGTTCACTTTCATCAAGGGTCCGAAGGCGCTGCAAGTATCCTTCTGCCTCAACCTCTAAACTTGACTTCTCGAGGTTCACGGCCTTCAGCGTCTCGTCCCTCTCTCCCAAGAGCGTTTGCAGCTGTCGTACATTCGAAAGCAAAGATGTGCTGATCTCAGTTGCGAATTCGATGTCGTGTACACGGCTAGAGGGTTGATTACGTTGCTTTCGCGAAGGGACATTGAGCTTGGATGGCGAATGATTGGCTTGGCTAGAGAACGTCGAAGGGCTTGCTGGAATCTGCCCATATCCGAGTCAGCTCAAACAAATTTTCAAGTGGTTGTTTTCGCAGAGATCTCTCACCCGTCCGTCCCCTGATAAAACTGAATTGGCACTCTCTTCGGAACTGCCCACCCTTGACTTCGGACCCAAGCCTGCCCTAGCGCTCTCTCGGCCAACCTCATTATACTCCTTCTCGATATCTATTAGCTTCTGACGTAGTTCGGGTCCAATCTCCCCCTCATCCTGCTGCAGCTCCACCTCTGTCAGCCGGTCTGACAGATCTTTCCGCTGTTGTACAAGAGCGGTTCCTAGCTTCGACGCATCTTGCAATCTTCTCTCTGTCTCTGCTAGGTGTGCCTCGAGAGCGCGTTTAGCTTGTGAGGGAGAAGAGGATGGATGATTCAGCGCAAACAGCTGCGTATCGAAGGAAGAAAACCGATGAGGGTGGGGATGTTTATTTCGGGATGGTGTGGTCAGGAAGGGATCGTCTGTGCCATGCTGTTGCTTCAAGCCATTCGTTTCTTCCATCCCTACAGCTTGCGAACTCGTGCTGCTAGTGGAAGTCGACACTGGCGGTCAGGTCTAATACCCTACCCAAGAGCGTCGAGGAATATCTTCGAGGTCCCAAACCATTGGTACTGTCCAGTGCGCTTTCAAGATCGCATTTCAAACGAACCAAGACAAATGCCGAGGTGCAGAAGCGAGTCTTAAAGCACGGGTTGTCCAGTTTGCGTCATGAATATCGCTGTCGCGGTAGGTGACAACTGATGGAATGTAGAGTACAGTGCGCTGTCCTGGTTGCGAAATTGCGACGCGTTTCTTTCGGGTGCGCCCGAAGACTTTCGCACAAGTACCAACTCTCAAACCTGACGCGTATCAACACCACAAGGAGCAATTCGTATGGCACGATGACGGATTCCACCATACATCGACATGGCCTCTGTCTCGACGGGCACGCAAGAGGATGGATGAGATATTCATAAGGGTTTCAAGTTGTGTAAGCCTGCACACTCGCTTGGGACTTCATTTCAAGTCGCGGGGTGTTTACACTAATGATTGGCTACAAGAGTAGTGATAAATCTGCCATACAGGTAATTGTATCCTCGTCATCGGCCTTTACAACCCTGGTAGATACGATGTTTGATCCGCACGGAAGCCTCCCGAGAAAGCTCACGGAAACACCAGAGAACATTCCGTGACGTTCCAATCCTTGAGCCGGGTGCTCTCAAATCGCCTTTAGTCAGCAACCTCGACACAAATTGCCAGCAAACGTAGTTGTACATTATCACCCGGACCACCGCTCTCTATTGTCTTTGACGGTATGATGGAGGCTCCTGAACCAGTTGCGCAGTCTGAGCAGGGGCAATCTCTGTTCAAAAAAAGATCTGCAAAGAAGTCAACCATTCGGAAAAGGCCAGCAACACCTCCCTCCACTCTGGAATCAGGTTCAGAGTACTCCACCTCGGATGATGGTGAGGGTCGAAGCATTAAGAGGCGGCGAAAGAATGGTGGTGTCACTGTTTCTTCAAGAGGAGGAAAAACGAATACGAGCGATGGCGTTGAGGCCACGAAGTTCGCCGCAGACCGTTCAGCGCAGATCGAGCCCACGAACGATGCTACAAAGCAATCGAATTGGTTTGACGAAAACGGTCGTGACAACATGAGCGCTAAAAGTCTTCTTGGGACCACTCGATCAAGTCGCGACCTTCACCCTGAAGCTGATAGCAACGGGGCGTACAAAGGCGCCGCCAACTATCAATCCTTCATTCAGAAGAACCCTAACGCTCCCACACGACAAGTCGGTCCGATCAAGGCTCCTACAAATATTCGCACGATCACCGTCACAGATTTCGCCCCAGATGTATGCAAGGACTACAAACAGACCGGCTTCTGCGGTTTTGGAGACAGTTGCAAGTTTTTACACGCACGAGAGGACTACAAGCAAGGCTGGGAATTAGACAGGGATTGGGAGATTGGTACCAAGGGAAAAAAGGTTGCTGGAAGGACTGTTGCATCAGCGAACAGGACCGCGAAGACTGTCGATGGGGCTTCAGATGATGATGATGAGGCACTAGAGGGTATTCCGTTTGCATGCATAATCTGCAAAAAGCCCTATACGAATCCTATCATAACTAAGTGTGGCCACTACTTCTGCGAAGCTTGTGCTTTGCAGCGCTACCGAAAGAGTCCATCGTGTGCGGCATGTGGTGCAGGCACCGGTGGGGTGTTCAACGGTGCTAAGAACCTGAGAAAGTTATTGGACAAGAAGAGAGAGCGGGCTAAGAAACGAAAAGAGAAGGCGGCGGAGAACGGTGAAGAAATCAGCGGTGAAGAAGAAGGAAGTGTTGATCAGGAAGACGAATAAATCCAGGGCACACGTCAGCTAAGAGCAATACTAACGTAATGTACGTCGGGGTGGCCCTGCTTCAATAAATACTGCGCAAATACTGCCAGACCAAGGCACAATATCAGGCGTCCTTCTGATGGCCTATGTCTGAACTTTGCTTAGTATCTCCTTATGCGCCAATCACCCTCGTCAGATCGCACCATATCTCGCTGAGGCACTCTTTCACGGAATGTATTGGCCGGCAATGTTGCCCAGCATGCTCGCGCTTCGCTATTCTTGAAGTGATGTGTCACTGGTGATTTGTTCTTTGCGGAAAAGCAGTGCAGGGAGTAAGGGCAGAAAAGGGCTCATCTCCTCAGCCGCCTCCCGATATTCGACAAGGCCCAAACATGACGAAACGCCTTCCTCTCCAATATGCCTTTTCTATGGACAACTCGAGCCTTTGGCACCTAATATACTGGCCCCAGTAACTCAAAGCAGTCTTCTGACGAACTAAGAAAGCACATCTCATACGAACGGCGTTTCGGTGATTGATGTTGCGAAAATCTATCATGTTGACGGAGATATACGAATGAGACAAACCTGCTCCGAGGACTCAAACCCCATCACGTGGTCAAGCTCGGCGGTATCTGTATGAAGGGTCGATCCAGCTACATCTTCATCTACCGGCGCTGATGATACCATGCGCAATATGCCCAACGAGCCGATGAGCATCGCCCATCGTCAAACCTTGAGGATAGAGCACAAAGACATCAAACCTGGAAACATCCTCATGACTGGCGTGGACCTTTACTCGTGAACCTCGATATCCGTAACAGCTCTAAGGACGCTGACACGAGTGAGTTGGATGATTACAAGGCTGTAAACAGGTTTACGGCGCTCGAGAGGTCAAGAGTCATTCAAGATGGGTCACGGTACAGTAGGTGTACCCCTTGAGATGGGGTTTGAATGAGATGATCCGGGAAACCTGTCAGGGTACGCCGAGGAGGCATGGCGGATACACACCGGTATCGTTCTAGAGGCCGAACACTATGTCCCCGCGGACGGCCCGGGAAAAAAGGTCAGCATATTAGGAGAGGAGCTACCACAGATGAACTCGAAGCAATTAAAACAGCTGGAAATGTAGTTGACCTTCACACAGTTGGTCGAGTTGATAACTCCAGGAAGCCGACAATGAGATCAATTGTCAACGTTATCTGGAAATTATCGCAGGGCAAGACTACCCTGGGCAGACGTCGGGGAATTGCTGTTGTTGATAGTGATTTGCAAATTAGTCTTGCACTATGCACACTTAGATCTAAATCGGTTATTATATCTGGATGTCGTTGTGGAGCAAGGGAAAGGCTCGCTGTGCTTCGTCAGAGTTCTTTCACCGAAATACTGTATGTTGTCGGCAACCACGGACAACTCGACCTCAGTGATAGAGCATCGATCTTGAGCCATCGACGTCCGGGGTCGTGTTGGCAGTTCCCCAATCTAGCTTGCGGAAGTTCTCCGGTCATGCAAGGCTGAAAAGTCCAAAACAGCGTCGACCAATGGGAGCTCGAATCTCCCGGTAGATGCTCTGGCTTTTGCCAAATTTTCTTGTAACAGCTTGAAGGCGGTGTGATGCAGATGATGTGTCTATGCATGCGTGACGCGTCTATTCCTGAGGCGTCTATGATGGCGGTACATACGAAGTCTGCCGGCTTTCACACACTCAACCTCGCGCTCGATTCTTCAACGCCCGTGATCAGCCATTGGTAAGTCTCGCTGTTGATAATGTAATATTTTCCTTCTGAAAGAATTGTCCTGATCGCAGACTGTAGACCTTGTTTTCATAATGGCTGCCCAACCCTCAAAGCAGCAGACAGAGCAGCATCATGATCTTGCAACAGCACACTCTATACTCTTCAACAACAAGGACTGGATAAGCTCAGAAGAGGATTTAGCAAAGACAGATCTCGCATTGCACCCTCCCAACACAAGTAATAATACCGCCGGTACCAAAGGACAGGCCGTAGAGATGATCTTAGGAAGGAATGACTTTCCAGTAAACTGGCAAGACGAGATGGACCATCATGCAGGGTCAGCGTACCGAACGAATGATCTGGATGTCCGGCCGTCACAAACCAGATTGCTTGAATCAAGGGGAGGCCACGCAGGCAGCGGTGGGGCTGATTGGCAGACCGAGACGAGCAGTGTTCCAATGCTAAGACTTCCACATGAATACGTCTGGTCTGGGAACGCGAGGGATACCAGGAGCACGTTGACTATAAGCCGTACGATGGATTTGCCGAGAAATAATCGATGAAAAGCCCAAGACGTCGAAATTGGGAGATGGAGGATTCGGAAATGTTCGCCGCGTATTGTGCAAAGGACGACTACTTGCTCGAAAAGAGATGCTGCCACAACAGGGAGGAGACTACGATCTTCAACGCGAAGCCACAATTCTGGAGAACCTCGTGCACCGTCATATCGTGGAGCTCGCAGGCACGTACACTCAGGATGGGACACTGTACATTCTCATATTTCCTGTCGCCGAATGTAATCTTTCCCAAATGCTACAGAGACCGGAGGCGCAGCAGTCCACGTCCTGGGAGCGCAATTTAACGACCGCATTCGGATGCCTAGCCAGTGCCCTAGCTTTCATTCATAGCAAAGACGTCGCCATAAAGCACAAGGACATAAAACCGGCAAACATTCTATTCTGTGGTGACATAGACTTACTGGCAGACTGGGGTCTATCCAACTCCTTCAAAAGCGAGGCAACTAGCCGCTCCAGAGGCTGGACCTATTGGACTCCTGCATACGCTGCTCCAGAAGTTCGAGCGAGAGATGAACGAGGGACCGCGCAGGATATATTCTCTCTTAGTCTAGTCTACGTGGAGATGTTGGCTGCCTTCTGCCGAGTGCTGATTTGGGATCAGACATTCATTGGTGAATCGCGAACCACGGCGCACCACGGCATTGACATGATGCCGAAGCATTATGCTTTCCTCGCTCAAGGGCCCGTACCTGCAAACGTTCCACAAGTACGAGATATCACGACGCTCGTCCAATCTTCGCCTCATTACGAAGCACAAGATGGAAAGGACGTGCCTGGGCGTACTTTCTACTGGGAGGCCAGATCTCCCACGCTGTTTGAAATAATGCTGGCGAAATTACCGGCTGATAGGCCTACCGCTCACCAAGTCTGGCACTTCATGAAAGCACCCAATTGTTTCAGCAGCCCATGTGATGGATGTCTTCATGATGAAACACGCAGGGAGGCCATCGAAGCGTAGAACTAAAGGGTCGGACTACGTGAAACGGAGATTATACCAACTCTGATCGAAAATTCTAGTCGACGTCACCGAAGCAGAATTGACCTTTTTCGTCTCTTACTGCTCCACTCAGGGAGTTTGACTGTCAAGCAGCTCGACGTTCACTGGCCTTCCTCCACCGCATCCCATACTCCATTCCACCAACCTCGTACGATGAACTCCTAGTCTCTCTCTCCCGCTCCTACGATTTCGGTCATTTAGATACGCCAAATTTGTAATCGGGTGAGCCGCTGGGTCCCAGTCAAAATTGAATTACTCTCCGAAATCCTCCTCACCGCCTTCAAGTCACTCATCCTTGTTGATTCATTCTCCGATCCGAAGCATACATCGAACCTACCATTACTTTACAGTCTACGAACCTCGAGATTGTTTGACTGTGAGGTCGGCCAATCAGGCTTATTGATTTGGCTTTACCCACTTGTCCTGCAGCTTTCCGTCCCGCAAGGCGAAAGCGCGGTATTGCACTTGGGTATACCGAACATACAGGAGCACCCTACAAAGCAGCGTCTGCCGCAGTCGATCGTTATCCAGTTTCTATGCCAGCTCTGGATTGCATTACGGTTAGCGTCCTCTTGACATTCAAGCCTTCGCGGCGGCAATGACCTGGAAAGTCCATCACCGTTTGTTTCGAGAAGTTAGATCTAGATGATCCTGTATGATACGGGACTTGTCGCCACCGGCATTGTCGAGGTCGTTGGGGCAGAGCTTGGTGTACATTGGTCCTCGGTTGCAGCCTCTAGGGCTTCGAAAATGGATGGAATCTGTAGTTCGGTTTTGAGAATGATGTGATGTGAAGTCTTTGGTGGTTATATTTTATCCCGTAAGATGTTGTCCGAACGTATGGGAATATGTATACTGGTTCCTAATTCAAAGAGTAATTATACAATTCAATCAACCAGTCCTCAAGTGTCCAAGGTTTCAACTTGATCATCCCATCAAGGACACTAGCTAGGCACAGTATATTACTCCTTACCATGTTCCATGGTACTCGACGCACACTGAAAACACCGCTGAACACATAACGCTTCAGCACAAAGTAGGGGTCAAGAACATATCAAACAAACATGGCCGCTTTACGAGAGAATACACGCCAACTGCACCTTCACAGTCCCTTTTCGAAGACCTTTACCACGTAGAAGAGCACAAGCCTCAGAACAGTAAAGAACGTCAAACATGTTGTCGAGAGGAGCGCAGATACGAGTTTGCTTACATCCTACCTAAGTACCTAGGTAGTGGACCAAAATGGTGGAGTCAATTTAGCTTCGGCGTTGGAAGTAACCCGGCCTCCGGGCTGAGGTGCTTACCTGGGCGAGGACGAGTACAGATATAAGCAATCATGTTCCCCAGCTAGATGTTTTCTTACAAGATGACATCTCTCCCTGGTGGCTTGTCTCTTCCTGACTCAACCGTACCTATCTATGTACGTACCCCTGAGTGGTACTGGGGTGGTCGCTCACGTCCAGCGGTTTGAAGCCATGAGCCACACTCGAACTCGTCATGGCTGCACCCAGACCGACCGCGAGGAGCCAGGACGGACGGTCGGTCGACACTGGGCAATGGAACCCTAATCGACAACCATGCGGGGTAAAATTGCGTCGTGTGCCACATTGTTTATCGTCCAACATGGGATAAGACTTGGGGACGGCGTGTCTCGCTTGGCAGTTGGCCGATGTTCAGAGGAACCTTTGATCGGCGATGGAAACATTACAATAACCCACCGATAAGGCAGGAATGCAGATCGAGGGGACGGGACCACTCCAGTCGTGGCATTAGATGCTGCTAGTGTAGACAGAGTTTGGCCGTGCCCATCATCTGTCAAGGGCCTGTGAGTCTGGCCTTGTCAACTGCTGCGCAGGCACAGTACGTACTCCTTTCCTTTCCTTTCGTCTCTCCTCGCTACCTCACCGTTGTTCTTCAACACACAAGTACTCCGAATTTACTGCTTTACTTCTTGCATTGCCTCGATGCTTCAATTGGCTTCGATATTCTCCAGGCCAATGCTGCCCATTACGCGGCAGCGACCATGAGATGTGCTGCCCGAATCGCGATAGGCGCTTCCATCCTGCTTTTCATCCCACTATGGCTCTTGAAAAACCATCTTGAAGATATCTGGACTCAGTACGACGTCCCAGCATATGTATTCAGCGCATATAAAAGCTCGTCGCTTGCTGGAGAAGGCTATGCGACGCCACACCATAAGAGGCCGTCGGCGAATAACTCAAGCGACAAGGTAATCGTAATGGCCAAATTGGAGCTGGAAGACACAGACTGGGTTGCCGAAGAACTCCCAGAGTGAGTGTCTCTCTGTGGCCTTGTCACAAATGCGATGGTTCATCAGCCTAACATACTGTTCTTACCCTATAGTTGGCAACATGCCATCTACACGGTCAATCCATCCGATGCCACCTCTCCGGATACCCTCACAACCCCCCTCAACAAAGGTCATGAGTCAATGGCTTACCTTACCTATGTAATTGACCATTACTCTTCCCTACCTTCTACCCTGGCCTTCATCCACTCCCACCGCTCCGGGTTCTGGAACGCCTGGCATACCGACACACCACTCCACGACAATGTCTACACATTAGAAAACCTACAAATCCCGTTCGTCCAACATAATGGCTACGTCAATCTTCGTTGTAACTGGGCTCCCGGTTGTGGAAAGGTACCCGGAACCAATGAACACATCACCCGCGAAGTGTGGCAGGAAGTCTTCAACGATACCAGCACGTCACCTACCAACAGCTCCAACGGTGCGACGTCCACCGCCGACCCTACACTAGCCGTCGCGTGCTGCGCTCAATTCGCCGTCTCTCGAGAACAAGTACATAAAAGGCCGCTGGAAGACTACATGAAATTTAGAGACTGGATTATACATACGGAGAAAAGTGATGCGAAATCTGGAAGGGTTATGGAGTATTTGTGGCATGTCATTTTCGGCATGGATCCTGTATAGTACGTTTTCCGCCAATATCACATACGAAACCTACTAACACCGCACAGTTGTCCGGACGAGGAGATCTGTTATTGTCAAGTTTATGGTCGCTGTTGAGTAGCATCTCCGGCTCGGGATCAAACATACTCGCGTTAATGAGAGGGGGATTATCCTCTGTATTTATATCCAATATTATGACGTTTCGTATAGCATCAATCTGACAGCCAATAAAAAAATCCCCAATACTAAATATATAGTGTATCAACATTCCAGAAACCTGGCTTTCCTACTCTGAAGGAGTGGATTCGCACACAGACATGGAAGAGCGAAGAAAAATCACTTAGACATGAGAACCACGCTCAACCCGAGTCGTCGAAGACACCAACCTGACTGCAGCAGTAGTGCAAGTCCAACTCACTCAACCACAACACGCAGCGGCTCCTTACACACCACCGCCATACCACCCAACTCTTCATCTCCAAGTACAATATGAGGATCCCAACATCCGCCAAACATGCCCACCCCGATCAGCCATCAGTCATACATACCCCGCGTCCCTACCACCCACGACCATCCAAACAATTCCAATTCCAAATCCAATTCCAATTCCAACCACACTGACACCGACCCTCATGCCAAACCCGTCGCCAGATCCTGCCGCCCCAAAGAGACGGGATGAAATGTCCATGCTCTCTATCCCTAAGACGAGGCGCATCCCTACGGATGAGGCGGAGGTGTATCGCGTCAGCCCGAAAAAGAGAAGGGCCCGCTCTTCGAGAATGCTGAGAAGCTACATACACAGCTCTCTCCCCCGGCCTGAGCCGAGTTGTGGTTGTGGTCGTGGACGGATGGACTCGGGAAGGGCGAGTCAGGTGTTGAGAAGAGAAGAGATGCGATGAGACGCGAAGAAACGAAAAGAAAAGAAAAAGACAGCATCAACACTCTCCCTCCAAATCCCACCGTCTCCTCCCAGCACCCACTCCCACTCCCACTCCCACTCCCACTCCATCAAACCCCACATCGCACGACCAACCGACCACCCTCCCTCTCCGCAAGCGCCACACTTCCCCTCCCTCCTCCGACAAAGCCACGAGATCAACAGCGCAGATCATCCATCCATAGCAACAACGTTCTAGAAGCACGACGAACAGCCGTACATACATACGACACGGACTCCGCTCCCGTTCCAGAGAAAGCCTACGTAAGATACCTACACGTACGCTCCACCAACGGGCACCGATAAGATAAGATAACAGGCTAGGCTACGCTTCTCGCTAGATCGAACTGAACTAAACTATACTACAAATTTCCGCTACTGGTACTGTAAGGGACCTCCATAACGAAGGAAGGAAGGAAGGAAGGAAGGAAGGAAGGAAGGAAGGAAGGAAGGAAGGAAGGAAGGAAGGGCACACTATCTGTCGATTCGGTGGGTGGAAGCTGACTGACCTCGTTGTGGTCCTGGATCGGGCGTTGGAGAGGGACTGGGTATGGGGCGTTTTGGGAAAGAGTGGAGTGGAGTAGAGTAGAGCGGAGGAAGTGGGAAGGGCAGAGGTTGAGCGGGTTTGGAGTCGAGGGTGTTGTGTGAGTTTATAGTGGTGGGGTGTGGATTGGGGGGAGGGGAGGCTGGAGGGTGTTTGGGGTGGAGTGGAGTGGAAGAGGTTTGTTGCTGAGGAGGGGCTAAGGAGTTGGGAGGAGGGTTAGGGATGGGACGGGATGGGATGGGATGAGATGGTTGAGGGGTTGAGTCGGCTGATGTGGGTGCGGCATACAACAATCCTTCAAGCAGGGCTGCGATCCATTCTTTACTTTTGATTTGGGGTGATTTTTAATGTCGTTGCTTCGGGTCGGTTGGGTGCTTTGGGGAGTATGATGATCGATCGATCTCAAATCCAGATGTCATCGAGGCCGTTGTTAGGCTCTCTGCGCAAGCACTAGTCGCAGTGAAAAGACAGGGCACACGTCAACACCAGAGCCCCTCATCGTTGTCATTGACCTGACTACGCTTGCTCCGCACACGGTGCCGAGAGAAGGGGGTGCGGGTGCGGCGGGTACTAGTCTTTTCCTTCTGGACCGTTTGCACGTATACTTGAAGGAACGTCACCGGAAGTCAAATGAGGGGTTCGAAGTCTGCCTCAGTTCTTGATCACGAGATCGAAGATCTAAATTTACAGATGCGGTGACTGGGCGTCGCGTATAAGAGTTCGAAAGCTGGACTTCATGGTGGTGGATGGGAGAGCTCGGCCACTTGGAGGGTGGATGCTAGTATAGAGTTCCGTAGCTGTACTGTAGCTAAGGCTATCGCTAACTGCATTTCACGGTTCTGGCCTGGGGAGATAATGACGTTCTAGGAAACCTCAGTCATCTAAGGCGATGAAGAAAGTATGATGATTCCTCGAGCATTGTACGGGACATGCTCATGCAGCTTCGTATGACACTCGAAAGACCACAAGCCCACCACCTTAGCTACCGAACGCCGCTCATTACTTCATGCTATATGTACGCTCATTTGCTCTCGAAAAAGCCCTCAATCCGCTCAACTAAATCAACTTTCTTCCCACTCGTGTCGAGGTTTTTCCTGGCCATCCAGCTTCTCAGCGATGCTACGGTGAGCTAGGACGAGAACATCAGCCTGGACACAGTTGTATGAGACTGCGGTATGCCTACCTTGGTGGCGGTGTTTTTATTATAATGATCTCTCATTTCATCATCTCCCATAACGTCGGGGCCTGCTGTTGCGGCGGTTCTTGCTTTCTTCGGTACTCCACCGGTGTCGTCTGCTGCCGGTCTCTTTGCGAGTGTTGTCGTTGGTCCGTTCTCCCTTTTCCAGGCTTGATACTGTTGCTCGAGCTCGAGGCCCCAGTCGATAACGTATGGGCCGGCTCGCTAGACACCATAGGTCAGAGAACGGCTGAAAGTCGACACGCTTTTGATTTCAGGAATGCCTACCTTGTCTATTTGTTTGTACTTGGGTATCGTCCTGTCGTCAGGCTTCTCCGGGAGATCCTCTTCAAGCGCCATAGCCTGCAGTATTCGATAATGCCATTGTAGTGCTTGTCACCACATATTAGGCTGAGTTTTCTCCCTACTACGGTGAGAACATCTTACCTGGATTCGGATATTTCTCAGGGTTATATTGTGCTTTCGGAAGTTGGAGCTGCTGCACAACAGTCCTCATCATGTCGACCAGCGAATCCGGCGCCCTGATCAGGGTACTCTCAGGATTCTGCCGAATATCGTCCGCGTATGGCAGTGGTACGATCCACATTCCGGGTGGAATCATTTGCTGTCCATGATTATCAAGCTTCTCTGCACCGGGTATGATTGCAGCGATGACCGGCGCAGCATTCTTCCTCGCGATGAACCAAGCAGTACCCATTTTTTCATCCTTGAGAAGCTTCTGCTGTAGCGCAGAGAATACCCGCGTGGACCCCACGTAGTCCTCCTCTGAAGGATAAATGAAGGTAGATTGTTTAAGAGACGCCCATACAGGGAGCATCGACATTGGCTTGAAACCAATGATGCGAATGACCGGATCACCAAAGTATCTTAACGAGCCGATTTCTTCTGGGGCAAAGACAACCTGTTCGCCGCCAAATTTATACGCTTTCTTTATCTCCCCTTTCTCCACCGTTCGAGCTGTATCTTCGGCCATTTGAGTACTGACACCTTTTGCGATCTGAGCTTTCTCGCCGTTAAGCCAGACATAGCAGCTTCGCTTTGGTTCCTGCCGCTTGAAAAGGATATACCCTTTGACAGAGATCCTGAAGCCGGGTCCGATCTCTAAAGGTGTATTCGAGAACAATGCCCGCCTTGCGACTGCCTTTGAGTTGATGGAAGATAATAGCGAGTTTAGTAGTGATATACCATCTCCTGTTGAGGATGTCTTTGTGGCTGAAGCTGTCGGAGCAGGTGCATCTGGATCAGTTGGTGATACCCGGTAAATGATGTCCTGGGAACATAAGCTAGTGCTACACTCGGAATGGGACTTTGCAACGTACATCATAGAACTTGGTTCGGTTGAATTCTTGGTTGGGTTTAGAGATTGGGAAGAGTTCGATGATGACACCAAGATCGTACAAATCCTTTGCACGGACAGCCGCTGCTGATCTGAGTGCTTTATCTTTTTCATGAGGATTGTCATTATCGGTAACGATGAAGAGTCGTCTTGAAGAGAAATTTGGTGCCTTAGTTGTGAAGATCTGGTTTGCGCAAAAAAGCACATTGGCCATGGAGACTGGTTCTGTCGATGGTATCAAGAGCTTCTGTGACTCTTCCTCGTCCTCAATCAACGCCTTCAATACCTTTACATCTCCTGCTGCTGGTATGTCAAGGTCCGCCAGAAGATAGCAACGTGGATACGCAAGTCCTCCTCTGCTGTTCTGCTCCTCGCCTTGGAATTTTGACATCTCTGTACCGAAGAGCAGAATCCCCATCATATCGTTGGGGTTCGATATGATACGTTGCTGCATGAGGGCATAAGCACATTTGAGAGCAGCCGAAGCCGCGGTGTCTCTATCTGCTTTCTTCGAATCGGAAGGCGCGGGAGGGGTAAGCATAGATACGCTGACTTCGATCGCGAAGAGTATGGCATCTTTAGCACTTTTGTAGGCCTTTGCTATGATCAGCAAGAGCGAGTAAGAGATTAGAAGCGCAGCGACAGTTTACAGTCTCATCTAGTTCCTCCTCTTCCTCTTCCTCCCCTTCATCGTTTTGATCCCATTTGCTCGAATCCGCCATTTTCGGTATCCAGTTCAGTCCATATGCGATTGACAAGAAAGCTTGATGCACTCAGAAGCTTTGAAAGCGGTGTGGATACAACTTAAAGCCGTAGCGGGCCAGCTCCACAGTTTATGTGGCGCGTAGTTGAGGCAGACGCGGTTGGGCGTGAATTGATTGACGCCTGGTCACCTGCCCAGATGTCGCTTTCGTGATATCTCATTGGTGGCCAACCCGAGCACTAGCGTTGATCGATCTGAAAGTATACCCTGCCGTCATAGATCAGAACATTATTATTTCTTGTTCGCCTATATCTGAGCCCGCGTTGATTTTCATTCTGCATTCCGGTTCCAATTCCAGCTATGTATCTTGATGCACAGGCCTTGTTGAAAGCATAGGATCATCAAGGTCTCTTGCTTATATTACATCGAACATGGCTCTCCGGAGACCAATCACAGAGCTCACGAAGCGGGCTTCACAGGCCTCAGTCGCAAAGTTCGCCGCAACGCCACCGACGCCCTTATGGTTGCCGCAACCGTCAAAGAGCAAGTTACAAAAGCAATCAATGGCTACTGTTGCTCCTCCAGCCACGCGAGATGCGACAAGCTCCAGGGGCCCGACGGCTATAGTCTTCATGAACATGGGTGGCCCGTCAACAACAGATGAGGTTGGAGGCTTTTTAAGCCGGTTGTTTGTATGTTATCACATCTTTGCGTCGCTTCAACACTAAGCCTGATTACGTTGCATATTTGCAGGCAGACGGGGATCTAATACCGCTTGGCCGCCTCCAAAACTATCTTGGTCCTCTCATCTCTCGCCGCCGAACCCCGAAGATCCAGAAACAGTATGCAGCTATTGGCGGTGGCTCCCCTATCCGTAAATGGTCAGAATATCAGTCCGCAGAGATGTGCAAGATTCTCGATAAAATTTCCCCAGAGACAGCGCCTCACAGGCCTTACGTTGCGTTCCGGTACGCCGATCCCTTGACTGAAGAGATGTACGCAAAACTTCTAGAAGATGGCTTCGGTGGTGGGAAGGGAGGCAGAGCAGTTGCATTTACACAGTATCCGCAGTACTCGTGCTCGACGACAGGGAGCTCGCTGAATGAGCTGTGGAAATGGAGGGAAAGGTTGGAGGGCAAGAGGGCGACTATGGGTGCAGAACCAGACGGTGCAATCACCTGGAGCGTGATAGATCGATGGCCCGTCCATTCAGGGTTGATAGAAGCGTTTGCGAAGAATGTGGAAGCACAACTTGCTACCTATCCGGAAGAGAGCCGGAAGGATGTAGTCCTGTTATTCTCCGCGCATAGTCTACCTATGAGCGTAGTGAACAGAGGTATGCTGCTCGGGGCCCCTCGTTTCAATCCAATACTGATCTCTTCAAAGGCGATACGTACCCAGCAGAAGTGGCAGCGACAGTCTACGCAGTAATGCAACGTCTTGGCTTTTCTAATCCTTACCGCCTTTGCTGGCAATCTCAGGTAGGACCATCAGCCTGGCTCGGTGCGCAAACAAGCGATACTGTCCAAGAATACGTCAAAAAAGGTCAGACGGATTTAGTACTTATCCCTATAGCGTTCACCAGCGATCATATCGAAACTTTGTTCGAGTTAGATCAGGAGGTCATTCACGAAGCGGGTCATCCTGGCGTCAAACGTGCGGAGAGTCTTAATGGAAGTCCAATCTTCATCCAGGCTCTGGCGGACATTGCACATGCGCATCTAAGGAGTGGTGAGAGCTGCTCGAGGCAAATGGGCTTGAGGTGCCAGGGATGTAAGAGCGAGCGCTGTTTAGAGCAGAAGAAGTTTTTTGTGGGCCAAAGCAATTTGTTATCTGTAAGATAGAACGGAATGAGTACGGTATATCTTCAATTTTTAGGCTAGTCATAGCAAACTTCATACTTCAACCGCGAAAAGTGATGATCCCAGACTTGCGTCGAGGAACTGTGGCGGCATAACATTAGTGCATGTCACTTGTACAGGTAGTTGAGCCACGGCCAACTGAACTCAGATTACCAAGCACTGGGATTCGGTCATCTGCGTTGGCGCCGGCACATCATCATTCCGCCGTTCCGACTGGTCGGGTCCGATCTGCTTACGTAGATGACTTTGGAAACCAACATGGCCTGGCCTTTCTTTTGTAATCAACCACGATGCTCACAAGATCGAGCTTCGTACCACCTTCTTACAACTTATACAGAATCTGCACTACAGCTGCAGGAAACATCTCCTTGAGCAGTCACTGTCCTACGCCACACTAGAAGTAAACCGGGGCAACCACTAGATGTATCCGTGTCAGCATCACCGTTAACGAAAATCTCCGGGGTCAGCTCCACCCTTACATCCATGGATAATGACGCAGTTTTCGTGGCAGAAGCCAATGTCGATCATCGATTGCGTGAGAGCTCTCCGTTCCGGCATAACAATGGGCAAGACCTTGGCGTCGATGCTGTCACGTCGGCTTATGGAGCAGCGGTGCGCAAGGACGTGGACCACGAAGATACACCGCTGCTGTCACGAATAGATGAAGAGGTTACATATGAAGAGAGTGGCCATGACCAGGGACCGATATGGTCTGGTGAGAGGGACTTTGAGGGAAAGTCATGGTGGAATAGACCATCTGTGAGAATCTACATATGATGATTCTAGTAGCGCCATCGCTGAAAACTTATGCTTCGATGAACAGGTTTTCTGGCTGTTACCGCCGTTTCTCCTTTTCACACTCGCATTCGGAGGAGTCGTCGTTCCCAAGCTCAACCTCATTCTGACCCTGATCTGTCAGGAATATCTCTCCGACAGATCTACGAAGGATCCGAGCTTCCAGTTCATGCCAGTCATAGTCGGAAGCGATAACCCGCAATGCCAAATACCAGAAGTACAAGCTTTGGTGTCGAAGTTCACACTGTATGGAAATCTTATAGCCGGGATCTTGTCTGCTATCACAAGTCCCAAACTAGGCGCAACCTCAGATCGTTACGGACGGAGAAAGATCATTGCTTTGACCACGGTGGGAATGCTCCTGGGGGAAATTATCACCATTATTGCAGCAACATATCCAGAAATGTTCTCTGTGAAGTGGCTTCTTCTTGGCTACGCTTTTGACGGTATCTGCGGCTCGTTCATTGCTGCCATGGCTCTCACCCACTCCTATGCAGCTGACTGCACTCCTCCAGCGAAACGTAACGTTACGTTCGGGTACTTTCATGGCTGTCTTTTCACCGGTATTGCAATTGGTCCAGTCATAGCAGGCTACATCATCAAAGCGACTGGAGAGATCTTGACGATCTTCTATATTGCGCTTGGTTGCCACCTGATATTCCTCTCCTTCCTTCTTTTCGTGGTCCCAGAGTCGCTGTCAGAAGAACGTCAGATGGCTGCAAGAGAAAAACACCGCATATACAAAGATGGCCGGCCACGACGCTCCATCGTTAATGCCCTCAAGAGCGCCAATCTCCTTGCGCCTTTGGAAATACTATATCCTACGGGCGAAGGCTCCAGCCGTGCTGTGCGCAGGAATCTCATGTTCCTAGCTGCGGTGGATACCATAACGTTCGGCGTGGCTATGGGCTCGATGATTATCGTAGTCATATACTCCGAGTACATGTTTGGGTGGGGCAACCTCGAGTCTAGTATATTTGTCTCCGTCGTCAACACTTGCCGTGTCTGTGTCCTTCTCATCTTTGTACCTTTGATTACTCATTTTATTCGAGGACGGAGGGGAAGCGTGCCTCAGCGGAATTCAGGTTGTGATGGGTTAGACCTGGCAATTATTAGAACAGCAATAGTCTTCGATATGATTGGATATATTGGCTACGCCACGGTGCGGACAGGGTCGTTGCTTTTTCTTTCGGGCGCTATTGCTGCGGTTGGAGGAATGGGTAGCCCAACGCTGCAATCCTCGTTGACGAAACATGTTCCACCTGATCGCACCGGGCAGCTTTTGGGAGCCACGGGGCTACTGCATGCATTGGCAAGAGTTGTTGCGCCGACAATTTTCAACCTTATCTACGCCTTGACCGTGGGAAAGTTCACGCAGGCGGTGTTTGTGTGTTTGGCGGCGACTTTTGGGGTGGCGTTTATATTGAGCTGGTTTATCAGACCGCATGGTACGTCAGGTTCAATCCACTGGACCCGTTGCACCCGCCTTAATGCTGACTGCAACAGTATACTTTGACGAGCCTGACGCACCCAAGCCGCGAAGCCGATCAGGAGGTGTTGAAGGAGACATTGGCGGCATCTAAGACATTATAATTCCTTCATGATTGACATAGATTGTATCTCTTTTTAAATGAGCGCGGCGTATCGGACATATTTGGGCGGATACATAAGGTCATGGCACTGGGGGCATCATGGCACGTTTGGGTCGCTGTTTCAAGACGTCTGTCTTTGGTTCACTGCCTGTCTTGCATGCGCAGTGCAGGAAAGCGTCTTGGGTTGATGATCGACAAGAGTCGGCCCTGAGATGGAATGAAGAGTCCATGGTGTAAATGAAACTAATCCATGCAGTCACTGGCCACTTCCACAATGTATCATGGAGATCGAATGCCAATGATGACGACCATGAGCCTTCGACGAGTGTCTCCATGAACCGACGAAGTATGAGACGTTCAAAGATTGCCTTGTTCAGAGCAACGTTATCGCACCCAGCTATGTTTCAGCATTGACCAACAATGTATCTCACTGGCGCAGCTTCATCAATCTCCCATGAGATGCTTTTTATTGTTTTTACAATGACCATTATGTGGTAACAAGAGATGCTGTCATATTTCATTTGACGACTCTAGATTCACTCTCTTCTTTTACTAAGTCTTATTGATATCCAACTCACACAATTCTCAACGTCTCCATATCTCTCAATGTGCTATCTCAATCTCAGCTCCGTATCTCAACCTCGCATCCGCAACTGTAAACACCGTGTCCAAAATCCACAATGTTCTACACATTCAGTCAAACTATAAACGTGCCTTCTCTTTCCGCCTGTATCTTCTCCTATATCTACTCGCAATCCCTCCTTCTAAACATCCTAGCTGCCAACATCACCATGTCCGAGTCTTCAAGCTTGTTCTCCTCTTCTTTGCATTGATCCTGCTCACACCTTCGCAATGTCCACGGCCAACCCCCTCCTCCCTCCCCCAAAAAAAATGAGGTCATCTGCGACGGAATCCTCGGATCCACCCTCTTCTCGTCCCCTATGACCGCATAGCGCACCTCTGCCTCCGGCTCGCAAACCACAGGTCCAACAACCTAGGGGCGCTCTTCCGTTATCTGTTCAGTCAGCATCAAACTTCTCATTCACACGTTCTTGTGTCAGTATCATCCGCATGAGCATAGACATAAATACAGCCGGCCCACACCGTCAACGATCAAGGCTATCTCATCTGGTCTAGATCACCTTTGCCTCTATGAGATCGGTACAGATTGCGCCGTTGTCTCGACTAACAGGCGCCTCGCAACTCACTGGTTAAAGTATGTTGACAAGTACAGGTGTGCTCTCCATATAACCTTGAGCCTTCAGCCTCAAGCCTTAAGATCGGTCCGGCGAACAGTCCTGATCCTCAAGGCTTTGTCCTTGCACGAATTTTGAGGAGTTGGTCGGTGAACTTGGCCGACCTGAACGGCTATGGGTGTGGCGAAGAGAGAAGGGGATCGAGACCCGGCCCGTTAGCCATGACCTCGACTTTGAGCGCCGAGCTTTTCGCGACAGCAAAGAATGAATTGATTCCCTTCTGCTCACAAAAGTTCTTTCAGAATATAATCATAGATGGACATTGAATGATCGATGCTAGAAGTCACAGTAACAATCTCAATCCCAATCCCAACCTCAGACTTCAGCCATCAAAAAGATAACACCCTGTTTCGACAAGTGGACCTTTTCCGTCACAGGGTCAGGGCACCTCGAGTCGTCTTTTTTACCGGTGATTTTTTTTAGAGATAGAGGTAGAAGTAGAGGTAGAAGTAGAGGTAGAGGTGGAGGTAGAGGTAGAGGTGGAGATGGAGGTGGAGGTGGAGGTGGAGATGGGGTTGTTGGACATGGAGGCTTGGTGATAGAGATAGATGGTGATGGAAATATGGTGGATCGGAGACAGGTGGGGCCGAGATTTTTGAGTTTTGAGTTTTGAATTCTGGGGGAGTGGTGGGT